>ERZ761602.6321-NODE-6321-length-13353-cov-10.848925_pt1 | contig 13353 bp, 7 predicted proteins | sample MGYA00512165_ERZ761602 | MGnify/ENA primary metagenome ERZ761602 (study PRJEB28899, sample SAMN02445085) | bioreactor sludge metagenome | biome: EBPR sludge; isolation source: Thorneside wastewater treatment plant | place: Australia: Brisbane, Thorneside...
TTCACGACTGCTTCAAGACGGTTTTCCGGTTATGGTCGCGTTCTCCTTCACGCCTGCCGACGCCATGACCGAGACCGCAGCCCCGCGCAAGACCGCCGTCGACCGTTTTCTCAACCATGTCGAGCGCGTCGGCAACGCGCTGCCCGATCCCACCACCTTGTTCGCGTTGATGGCACTCGCTGTCATCGGGTTGTCGGCGGTGGTGGCGATGTTCGACATCGTCGCGACCCATCCCAAGACCGGCGCCGAAGTGCGCGTGGTCAGCCTGATGACCGTCGAGGGCATGCATCGAATCATGACCGGGCTGGTGACCAACTTCACCAACTTCGCGCCGCTCGGCACCGTGCTGGTGGCCTTGATCGGCATCGGCGTTGCCGAGGTCAGCGGCTTCATCGGAGCGCTGATGCGACTTCTGGTGCTCAACGCACCGCGTGTACTGCTGACGCCGATCGTGGTGTTCTGCGGCGTGCTCAGCAACGCCGCCAGCGAGGTCGGCTACGTGCTGCTGGTGCCGCTGGCGGGCCTGATCTTCCTCGCCGCCGGGCGCCATCCGGTGGTCGGCGTGGCGGCAGCCTTCGCCGGCGTCTCCGGCGGCTACAGCGCCAATCTGGTGCTCGGCACCATCGACCCGCTGCTTTCCGGCCTGACCCAGGAAGCCGCGCGCATCGTCGACCCGACCTACCTGGTGTCGCCGATGGCCAATTACTATTTCATGTTCGTCTCGACCTTCCTGATCACCGCGCTCGGCTGGTGGGTGACCGAACGCATCGTCGCGCCGCGCTTTCCCGAATATGCCGGCGAGCGCACCGAGCAGGACCAGGTGCAACCGCTGTCGCCGTTGGAAAAACGCGGCTTGAAGTGGGCCGGCGCGGTGACCGTGCTGCTGACCGCCCTGGTGGTCTGGGGCCTGGTTCCGGAGAACGGCTTCCTGCGCAAGATCGGCGCTACCGGCGCCGATTCCGTGCTGCAGTCGCCATTCCTGGTCGGCATCGTCGCCTTCATTTTCATCGCCGGCGTGGCGCTGGGCATCGCCTACGGCGCCGCCGCCGGCACCATCAAGAACGATCGCGACATCGTGCGCGGCATGAGCCAGCAGATGAGCACGCTCGGCGGCTACATGGTGCTGGTGTTCTTCGCCGCGCAGTTCGTCGCCTTCTTCAACTGGACCAACCTCGGTCTGATCGTCGCCATCGAAGGCGCGGCCGTGCTCGGCGCGATGGGATTGCACCAGATTCCGTTGATGCTCGCCTTCATTCTGCTGTGCGCGACGATCAACCTGGCGATGGGCTCCGCCAGCGCCAAGTGGGCGCTGATGGCGCCGGTATTCGTGCCGATGTTCATGCTGCTCGGCTATCCGCCGGAGATCACCCAGAACGCCTACCGCATCGGCGATTCGGTCACCAACATCATCTCGCCGATGATGAGTTACTTCGCGCTGATCATCGCCTTCCTGCAGCGCTACATTCCCAACGCCGGCATCGGCACGCTGGTATCGACCATGCTGCCCTACTCGATCGTGTTCCTGATCGGCTGGTGCATCTTGTTCGTGATCTGGATCACCCTCGGCATCCCGGTGGGGCCGGGCGCGCCGGTGAGTTTGCCGGTGGGTTGAAGCGAGGGGCACGGGGGCGAAGACCAGTCGCGCGCAGCGCGAGCTGATGCACCGCATCGGCAGGTCCGAACGCCCGACGGCTGTGCCGGCGGGCCGGATCAGGATAAGGCTCGCACGAAGCGGGCTTTGGTGGGTCCAGACTTGTCTGGACGCTCCTTGCTTTCAGCTGGCAAAAGCGTCCAGACAAATCTGGACCCACCAGATCAAGGGCGCTTGGCGCTGGTAAACCGGCGCGAGCGGTACCGATCGCCCAAGCCGCACCGATCGCCCAGCACTGCCGTGGCATCATCCCGTGCTCCGTGTCCCGTGCCCCATCCATGCTGATCCTCGGCATCTCCGCCTACTTCCACGACAGCGCCGCCGCCTTGCTGCGCGACGGCCGGATCGTGGCTGCGGCCCAGGAGGAACGCTTCAGCCGGGTCAAGCACGACGCGCGCTTTCCCAGCCACGCCGTGCGTTATTGCCTGCGCGAGGCCGGCGTGACGCTGGCCGATATCGACCACGTCGTGTTCTTCGAAAAGCCGTTCCTGAAGTTCGAGCGGCTGCTGGAGACCTATCTCGCCTTTGCACCGCGCGGCTTCAGAAGCTTCGCCACGGCGATGCCGATCTGGCTGCGCGACAAGCTGTTCCAGAAGAAGCTGATCGCCGATGAACTCGCGGCAATTGCCGCGGACCCCGCTGCTGGTGGGTCCAGACTTCGTCCGGACGCTTTGGCTTCGGCTGCTGGCTTTGGTGGGTCCGGACTTCGTCCGGACGCTTTGGCTGCGGCTGCTGGCTCTGGTGGGTCCGGACTTCGTCCGGACGCTTTGGCTTCGGCTGGTAGGAGAGCGTCCGGACAAAGTCCGGACCCACAAGAGCAAAACCCACAAGCGCAAAACCCAAAAGATCGGAGCCCACAAGAGCAGCGCTTCGTCCTGAAAAATCCGCTCGCCTTTTCCGAACACCACTTGAGCCACGCCGCCAGCGCCTTCTATCCCTCGCCCTACGAGCGCGCGCTGGTTCTGACCATGGATGGCGTCGGCGAGTGGGCGACCACCACGGCGGCGATCGGCGACGGCAATCGCCTCGACATTATCCGCGAGATCCACTTCCCGCATTCGCTGGGGCTGCTGTATTCGGCGTTCACCACCTACTGCGGCTTTCGCGTCAATTCCGGCGAGTACAAGCTGATGGGGCTCGCGCCCTATGGCGAACCGAAGTACGTCGACCTGATCCGCGAGCACCTGGTCGACATCAAGGACGACGGCAGCTTTCGCCTGAATCTCGATTACTTCGACTACTGCACCGGCCTGAGCATGACCAACGCGCGCTTCCACGCGCTGTTCGGCGGGCCGCCGCGCGCCGCCGAGGCGCCGATCGAGCCGCGCCATCTGGATCTTGCCGCGTCGATCCAGAAGGTCACGGAAGAGATCGTGATGAAGCTGGCGACCTCGCTGCAGCGGCAGACCGGCGAACGTAACCTGTGCCTGGCGGGCGGCGTGGCGCTGAATTGCGTCGCCAATGGCAAGTTGCTGCGCGAAGCTGGCTTTGATGGCATCTGGATCCAGCCCGCCGCGGGCGACGCTGGCGGCGCGCTCGGCGCAGCCCTGGCGTTTTGGCATCGCGCGCAGGGACAGCCGCGCACGCCGGTCGAGACTGCTGGCGACGGCATGTCCGGCGCCTTTCTGGGACCCCAGTTCGACGACGATATCGTCGCGCAGACGCTCGACGGCTTCGGTGCCGTCTACCGGCGCCTCTCCGACGACGAACTGATCGCCACCGCCGCGCGCGACCTCGCCGACGGCCAGGCGATGGGCTGGTTCCAGGGCCGCGCCGAATACGGCCCGCGCGCCCTCGGCAATCGCTCGATCCTGGCGGATCCGCGTCGCGCCGACACCCAGTCGGTGCTCAACCTCAAGGTCAAGTTCCGCGAATCGTTCCGCCCGTTCGCGCCGTCGGTGCTCGCCGAGCGCACGCGCGAGTGCTTCGATCTCGACGCCGAGAGCCCGTACATGCTGATCGTCGCGCCGGTGGCCGAGCATTGCAGGCTGCCGGTCGACGCATCCGCGACGGGACTCGATCGCCTGAAGCAGATCCGCTCGACGATTCCATCGGTCACCCACGTCGACTACTCGGCGCGCGTGCAGACCGTGCACGCCGACAGCAACCCGCGATTCCACGCGCTGCTCAGCTCGTTCCACGAATTGACCGGTTGCCCGACGCTGGTCAACACCAGCTTCAACGTGCGCGGCGAACCGGTGGTGGGCTCACCCGAGGACGCGTTCCGCTGTTTCATGGGCACGCATCTGGATCGGCTGGCGATCGGCAACTGCTACCTGGTCAAGTCCGAGCAACCCGCCGCGCTGGCGCGCGAGTACGCGCATCTTTTGCCCGCGGATTGAAACGATGGGGTCGAGGTAGGAGCGACGTGTACGTCGCGACCGCCGCGTCGATGGTCGCAACGTACACGTCGCTCCTACAATCAACCAGAACCGTGAGCCGGAAAAAGCCCCCGTCGCCCGGGTCGGTCGATAAGCCGGGTTCTGTCGTGAACGGTCATTCCTCTGGGACCCGCGTCACCGCTGGCCTCAAGCAGCCTACCCGGGGAAGACGCGGGCCGCGCCATGCTCCCCCTATTCGGCCTTGCTGCAGGTGGGGTTTGCCGTGCCGTCGCGTGTTGCCACCGACGCGGTGCGCTCTTGCCGCACCGTTTCACCCTTGCCCGCACTCGCCTTGCGACGAGCCGCTGGCGGTCTGTTCTCTGTTGCACTTTCCGTGGGCTCTCGCCCCCCAGGCGTTACCTGGCACCTTGCCCTTTGCAGCCCGGACTTTCCTCGATGCAGCGCCCTTGCGGGCCCGCACCGCGACCGTTTGACCTACGCCCGACGACGGGGAGCGGAAGTGTAGCGGTTGTTGGTTGTTGGTTGTTGGTTGTTGGTTGTTGGTTGTTGGTTGTTGGTTGTTGGTAGCAAGTGAGCTGGGTGTTGGCGTTGGTGCCTTTGGTGGGTCCAGACTTGTCTGGACCCACAAGGCGACGCTCCTACGGTTTGCCCGGCTGCTGCAGCGGGTCAAACAGACCAACGACGTCGCCGGCACGAATGCGTCGCAGCAATTCGGCGCGATGCGCCTGGATCAGTTCTCGCTCGCGGGCGCCGTGCCAGGCGTCGAACAACATCGTCTCGTAGTCCGGATAGCCGCAGTAGCCGCGCAGCGCGCAGTTGCGCCGCAACGCGTCGCTGTCGCCGCCGCACGATGCGCCGAGGTCGCAGCCGAGCAGCGAAAACAGGGTTACGGCGCCGTAACCGGCATATGGACCGAGCAGGTCTGCGCGCGCCACCAGGCTGTTGTTGAGCACACGACCGACATCGCCGAGCAGGTCCGGACGACCAGCGAGCAGCGCTTGCTCCAGCAACTGCCGCATCGCGATCGCCTGTGAGCCGTCGATTTCAATAGCCCCAGTCATGGCGGCGAGGGCACGCAGGCGGTCCTGGAGGTCGGACGACTGGCGTGCGCGCTCGATCAATTGCGCTTTCAGCGCTTTCGCGCGGTCGCTGTCGGGTACCAGCGCCCACTCGCCGCAGCGCTCGATGGCCCACGCCCGCGCCTCGATGTAGGTCTTGCGCTCGAGCGCCCTGGCCTCGTCGCCCAGCCATTGCCACTGCTGTTCGAAGTGCCTGGTGGGATCGGATCCGGTCAGTTCTCCGCACCATTGCAGCATGCGCAGTGCTTCACCTGGCGCAACCTCGGTCTGCAGCAGGGGATCGCCGGTGTCGACCGTCGACGCGGCAGCGATCGTGGTCGCGTCGACGCGGGTTGAAGTGCTGACTGCTGGCGCCGAGGCCGTTGTCCGCGCTGCGGCGGGACTCACCGCATTAGTCGCAGCTGCCTTGGGGGCTGGCGCGTCGGGCGTCGCCTTAGCGAACGTTGTCGGCAGACGGCTTGCCATCCACCAGCCGGCGAGCACCAGCACAGCAACCAGGACCAGCAGACCCACGCGACGACGTCGCATCGCTCACGGTCCCGGCGGCGGAATGTCGAAGGTCGCAGCGAGGTCGCCACGTTGCAGCATGTCGAGCAGCACCCGCCGCTGACCCTGGACGATCTGCCACTGGCGCGGTGGCAACAGCCGCAGCAAGTCCTCGTCGTAGCTGCCTTCAAAGCAATAGTTCATGCTGAGACACGCGCGGCGCTGCAGCGCGCCACCCGCCGCGCAGTCGTAGCCGAGATCGCACGCGGCGAGAACCCAGGCCTCACCCGAGAAGCGACTGCGATCGGCAAAGGTCATGGCCAGATCAATCAACGTTTGCGGGTTGCCTGGATCGAGGTGTGCCACGGCCAGGGTCTGCTGCGCACGCCACGTTTCGAGCGGCGGCGGCCAAGTCTGCTCTCGCTGGGCATTGAGCAGTTGGCCGTAGGGATCGCCACTGGCGGCCCACAGGGCTAACGCTTCGTACACTGCGGTCTGGAATTGCAGCATCGCGCGCTTTTCGTCCATCTTGGGGAACAGCAGCTGGCATTCCCCCGTCAGGCTGCCCATCAGTTCTGCCCGCAGCGCCTCTTGGGGGAGGTCAAGGAGTGCCCTCAAATGCATGACGTAGGTGGGCGGCTTTGGGCCAAACTGTGCCTCGTAAGCGAGGTTGGCACACTCCATCACCGCCTCGGCCCAGTCGCGCGCGGCCTTGCGATCGCCTGTGCGAGCGCGGCGTTCGAGGGCAGCGAGGCGCGAACCAGACTTTTGCGATGGCTCGGATTCCGCAGACGGCTGCGCGTCGGCGCTGGCGGCGTCAGCGATTGCGGGTGCTGTCGGCGCGGAGGCGGGCGACGTCGCGTGTTCGGGCGTCTGCGCCGGCGCTGTCGATGAGTCAACGTCGATCTGCGGCGGCAACGTCGCGCTCGAATCCACTGCGCGCGGGGAGTGTGTGGTTCCAGCGCCTGCCACCAACCCCTGATCGATCGCGACCCATGCGAGTGCCGCGACCGCGACGATGGCGAGGAGCGTCAGTCGGTTGCGCATGTCAAGGCGTCAATGATCAGTGGACGAGGGAGTGTAAGTGAACGTCGATACCGAAATCTCGCTTGCGTGCGCATGTGGCTGAGCGGAAGTTGGGGAGCGGGTTGAACCGGTGACTTTGTTGCCAAAAGATCGCGGGATGAACCCGCTCCCACAAAAGGCGACGAGTCGCGACCCGACTCCCGACTCCCGATGCCCGAAATCCAACACCAACACCGACACCCGCCTCTCACACTCCCATCAGCACATGCTCGCGCTCGACCTGGTCGAGGCGGATGCGGTTGACGAACAGCGAGAACGACAGATACCCGGCGAGGCCGTTCTTGCGGTGCATCCACGGCGGCAGGTACATCGGCGGATCGATGAAGCCCTCCTGCACGTAGGGTTCCAGTTCGACCACGTCCTGCAGCGTCATCTTGCCGGCAAACAAATGCTGCGCCAGTTCCAGCTTGCCCGAGCGCAGCGCCCAGCGGAAGAAGGTGTGCACGCTGAGCAGGCCGTGCAGGTAGACGGTGTCCTTGGTGAACGCCGAGCCGCCGGTGGTCGGCGCGCCGCGGAATACGCGCATTGCCGAGGTGAAGCTCTCGGTCTCGGTCTGGCCCTGCTCCAGGAAAAAGCTGAATACCTCGATGAAATTGGCGCCGCGCAGCGCCATGTCGATGGCGAGGATGCGCAGCGAGATGCGCTTCATGCGCATGATGTCGATCGAGCCGGTGACCAGTTCGGAAAACACCGCCAGGCCTTCCTGGGTCGCCGTGATGCGCGGCGAATTCAGCCCCAGGCTGCCGAGGTTGGTCTGCGCCCGCCCGTTCAGCGAGGTCAGCGAGTGCACGAAGGCTTCGTGTTCGAGCAGTTGCGACAAATCGTACTCGGAGAAACAGGTGCCTGCGCGCAGACGGATGCGGGTCGGGCCGGCGGCGGCTTTGGCCACCAGCTCCGGATCGACCTCGACGCGCACCTTGTGGTTGAAGAACACCGCGTCGAGCTTGCTTTCGAGTTCCTCCTTGAGGATCTCGGCGCTCAGGCAGTATTCGACCTCGCCGAGCTTGTCGTTGCCGAGCACATCGTCGGCGGCGCTGATGAAGTGTTGCGCGGCTTCGAGGTTGTTGACCGCCGAACCGGCGATGCGATCGCCGGGTCGGCCGTAAAGGTGCATCGAATACTCGGTCATCTCGCGTGAACCGAGATGATCGAGCAGCAGCGTGGCGACTTGCCAGGAGTGCGCAGTGCGCTGCAGATAGTTGCCGATCGGGTGCGCGGCGTCGCATTGGTGGGCGATGTTCTTCAGCGCAAGACGGCGTTCGGCGTAGTTGAACTTCTTGTATTCGATCTGCGGCAATTCGTGTTTGCCGGCGCGCCAGTCGGCCAGGAATCGATCCTGCACACGCTTGGGCCAGCTGAGCGTGCTCAACATCTTGATGTCTCTGACCAGAGACACCAGCTCCGCGTCGAGTTCGCGATAGCGCCTCAGTTCCTCATCCATCGTCGCCTGCCGCTCCGCTGAAGGGTGGCGACATCATCGCGCAAGTGCGGGGCATTTGACGTCACGCAAATTACGCTGGCCGCAGGCCGCTAAGCTGAGCGCCTTTTCACGGCAGGAGAGCGGCGATGCGCATCTGGCAGGAACTGTTTGGCAGCACCGAGGGGCAATTCGCGATCGGCGTGATCGGCTTCATGCTGGTGATGGGCGGGTGGATGCTGGTGATGGCGCTGAAGAAGTCGCGCGGGAAGGGTTGACGCTTCGACCGGCTCAGGACGAACGGGACATATCCAGATTCCGTTCGTGGTGAGCCTGTCGAACCACGAGCGCCCCGCGACAGGCTCAGGGCGAACAGCTCAAAACGCCAAGCGCACGCCCACCGACAGCGTCTGCGGCTTGCCCGGGCGCACGCCCGACGGCCGCCGTGACCCGACGTAGTCCTCGTCGAGCAGGTTGTCGACCTTGGCAAACAGCTCGGCGCCGTCGTTGAGTTTCCAGTTGCCGACCAGATCGAGGATCCAGTGCGCGTCGGTGCTGTTGGCCGGATCCAGTCCGCCGCTGCCGGCGCGCGTGCGCATGTCGTCGACGTAGGCGGCGCTGAGGAAGGTGCTCCAGCGATCGGCCTGAAGGCCGGCTTCGAAGAACCAAAGATTTTCCGGCAGGTAAGGCAGTTCGTCGCCAGCGTTGACGTTGCCCCATTCCTCGAAGGCGCTGCGGAAGCTCGACTGAAACTCGCCTTGAGTCCAGGTGTAGTTGGCACGCAGCGGCATGCTGATGCCGCTCGACCCGAGTTCGGCGATCTGGTAACTGAGTTCGGCCTCGACGCCGTAGACCTCGACTTCGCCGCCGCTGAACTGGTCGCCGATGGTGCACTCGCCGCCGGTCGATGCGGTGCAGGTACCGACCAGGTTGTCGTAGTCGTTGAGGAAGCCGATCAGTTCGGCGTTCCAGCCGCCGTCGGCGAAGCGCAAACCGGCCTCGAAGTTGACGCTCTCCTCGGCGTCGACGGTGGTGCCTGGCGCCGGCGGTGAATATCCGCGGTGCACGCCGGCCAGCAGTTGCCAACGGTCGTCGACATCGTAGGTGGCGCCCAGACCCGGGATGAAGGCCGACACATCGCGGCGGGCGACCAGGGTCGGCGGTTGGCTGCGCCCGGTCGGCGTGCGCTGCCAGTCGGTGCGCGTGAGTTCGATGCGCTCGTAACGGACGCCGGGCAGCCATTGCCAGTTGCCGATGCGGATCTGATCCTGCAGGTAGGCACTCCAGGCTTGCGCTTCGACCAGCTGGTTGGTGTGCGTGCCGGGCGCGTTGTCGGTAGTGCGCAGCAAGCTGCCGTCGCGCATGGCGTAGCGGTCTTCGTCCTGGAAGCGATCTTCGCTGTCCTCGTGGTAACGCAGACCGAACTCGATCTGATGCGCACTGGCGCCCCAGTCGTGGCTTAGCGCGAGCAGACCCTGAACGCCCTCGGAACTGTAGGCGCGGTTGTTGTTGCGCAGGCGGAAGGCATTGTTGGGGCTGTCGGCGCCGCGGATCCAGGCCATTTCGTTGGCGAAACGCGTCGGGTCGGCGAGGATGGTACCCAGCGACTGGCCGTTGACGTTCTCCAGCTTGAACCAGTTGCGAGAGAAGTCGTTGTTGTAGATCACCGTGGTCAGGTCGACCTTCTCGCTGAACTGGATGTAGTGGCTGAGTTGCTGTTGCTCATGATCGGTCGTGATGTTGTCGAGGTGCGAGCTGCGGTAACGTCGGTTCGGGTCGGCCGCGAAATCGGCATCGGTCAGGCCGAGATAGGTCTCGTTGGAATCCTGATCGGTGGCGCCGAACTTGAGTTCGATTTCCTGGTAATAAGCGGCATCAGCGGCGCTGTTCCAGCGCAGCTTGGCCAGATGGTCCTGCAGATCGTGGCCGGCATCGCCGCCGCCATCGATGCGCTTGAATCCATGGGTGTACTGCTGCACGGTCTCGACCAGAAAGCCGAACTGCTCGCCGGAGCCGCCGGCCCAACCATGCGCATTCCAGGTGGAGTCCTCGGCGGCGATCAATGACAGCCGGCCGGAAATCTGCTCGGTCGGAATCGGGGTGGACACCAGGTTGATCGCGCCGCCCGTGGTGCGCGGACCGGAGCGGATCGCCGCCGAGCCCTTGCGCACTTCGATCGCGGTCATGCGCTCGACCGTCGGGAAGTAATAAGCCGCCGGCGCCGCGTAGGCCGCCGGGGCGATCAGCACGCCGTCTTCCATCACCGCGATGCGATTGTTGCGGTCGGTGCCGGAGCCGCGGATACCGATGTTCGGGCGCAGTCCATAGCCCTCCTCCTCGATCAGGTACAGCCCCGGCACGCGCCGCAGCGCGCGGTTGACGTCGTTGGCGGCATAACGCTGCAGTTCGACTTGGTCGACGTAGTCCGCCGACCCGGGAATCTCTGCCGCACGCTCGGCGCTGCCGATCACGGTCATGCGATCAAGGCGCTGGGCGGCAGCGGGATCGGGGACCGGCTCTGCGTATGCGACAGGAGCCAACAGCGCCAGCAGCGTGGCCTGGGGGAGTTTGCGCATCGGGATCATCATGGCCTCACATGCAAGTATCAACAGGTATGCTAACGAGAATGATTCGCATACACAATGAGAATACCAACGAATTCAATGCGGGCCTTGACGAAGGTCAATGGGTCGACTGCGTGCGAGCTTGACGGGTAGTGGAAGCCAATCGTGGGCCGAGCCACTCTCACAGAACACCCTATAAACGTTTGATTGTAGAGCATTTATTTGTAGGTCACGTTGCCTGCGCAGCGGGCTACGTGACAATGGACAGCGTCACGTAGCCTGCTGCGCAGGCAACGTGACCTACTTCCGTGAGTTCTTTGCGCGAATACGCGCACCGACAGGGGCGACCGGGATTCTCACCGAACATGCTGTAACAGATTGAATTGTTGACATTTTCCTGTGAAGACTGACGACCCTGTGATTGGGGGCGCAAAGGACGCAAAAACAGCAGATGCCAGCGGCGATTCATGCAAGTCCTGGCTGTTGATCTCCTTTGCGTCCTTTGCGTCCCTTAGCGTCCTTTGCGTCCAGAAAAACAGTCCGCATTCTTGCGACACCCAATGTTCGATGCGCGAATAAGCGCACCGACAGGGGCGACCAGCACGCTCTCCAAACATGCCCTAAGTGACTGAAAGAAGACAATTTGTCCGCAAAGTACGCAAAGAAGAGCAAAGCCAGCAGGTGATTCGGCAGAGGGAATTCTGACCTCTGCACAAACACCGCCTCCCACCGGGTCGCCGGAAAGCGCCCCGGAGCGTGCTCTGCCCGCGATGGTTCTTACGCCGGCATCGGCGCCGGCTGCGGTTTTTTCAGCGCCTCGATGGCCTCGCTGATGCCCGCAAGCGTCAGCGGGAACATGCGCTCGCCGAAGCTGCGCTTGATGTGCTGGATGGTCGGCGTGTAGTTCCAGTACTCGCGCTCGGCGGGATTCAGCCAGACCGTCCGCGGCCAGGTGGCGAGCACGCGTTGCAGCCAGATCAGACCGGATTCTTCGTTCCAGCCTTCGATGGAACCACCCGGTTCCAGTAATTCCAGCGGACTCATGCTGGCGTCGCCGACGAAGATCACGCGGTAGTCCGCCGGGTACTTGTGCAACACCTCGCGCGTCGGCGTGGTTTCCTGCCAGCGGCGCCGGTTGTCCTTCCACACGCGGTCGTACAGGCAGTTGTGGAAGTAGAAGTGCTCGAAATGCTTGAACTCGGCCTTGGCCGCCGAGAACAGTTCCTCGCAGACGCGGATGTGCTCGTCCATCGAGCCGCCGATGTCGATGAACAGCAAGAGCTTGATCGCGTTGTGGCGCTCTGGGCGCATCTTGAGGTCGAGCCAGCCGGCGTTTTTCGCGGTGGCATCGATGGTGCCATTGAGATCGAGTTCCTCGGCCGCGCCCTCGCGCGCGAACTTGCGCAAGCGGCGCAACGCCACCTGGAAATTGCGCCGCCCGAGTTCGACCTCGTCGTCGAGGTTGCGGTACTCGCGCTTTTCCCAGACCTTGGCGGCCTTGCCCTGCTGTGAGCGACCGCCGATACGCACGCCCTCAGGGTGGAATCCGCCATGCCCGAACGGCGAAGTGCCGCCGGTGCCGATCCAGCGATTGCCGCCGCTGTGGCGTTCCTTCTGCTCATCCATGCGCTTGCGCAGCTCGTCCATCAGCTTTTCCAGCGAGCCGAAGGCTTCCAGTTTCGCTTTCTCCTCGTCGCTCAGCTCGCGCGCGAAAGCCTCGCGCAACCAATCGGCCGGGATCTCCCTGAGCCACTCCGGCACGTTCTCGGCGATGCCTTCGAAAAAGGCCTGGAAGGCGCGATCGTAACGATCGTAGAGCCCTTCATCCTTGACCAGCGCGGCACGCGCCAGCGCGTGGAAGTCCTCGATGGAGAGTTGCGCGTGACCCTGCTTGAGGGCTTCGAGCAGGACCAGGAACTCGCCAAGCCCGATCTTCAGGCCGAAGGCACGCAGGGTGAGGAGAAAGCGGATGAGCATGGGGGAATGATGGCATGGGGCATGGGGCACGGACACTGATACGCCACGCTCAACCCTCAGCGCCGCCAACCGCTGCGCCGCATCGCCAACCACATCCCATCCGGCACGATCTTGAGCCTCGACCTCGAAACGGGCTGCTCTGCTTTCCTTTCGCACTGGCCGCAAGCCAGACCGCGTCGGCTTCAACACCGCAGGCGTTGAGCCGCACTACTCGCACTCGCCTGCTGCGGTCCCAGGTTCGCCTGCACCTTGAGCGCCAAACCATCGATCCCGAGGCGATAGTCCACCGGCTCCGCACACACCCAAAACGGCAGCAACGGGGTCATGGCACGTAAGGATGAAACGGCAGCAGACCACCCGCCAACTCGCGAACCAATCGCGTTCGCCAGGCCATGAACGTCGAATACGGAATCCCTGCGCCAGGCAAAACGCCCTCGCGCTCAAACCACTTCGTCGCCACCACCAAACTCGAGTAAACCACATGCTCGCACCCAACCGCTGACGCTCCATCCGCCGCTCCGCTTGGCTCAGATGCGGTCAGAATCCCAGCCGCAAGGGCGAGGGTCTAGATGCGCTGGGTCGGACGGATACGACCGGTACGCTGGAAACCGCCGGCGGTGCGTCGACATTGATCGTGTCGGTGTCGATCAACGCCCCGCCGGAGCCGGTTTTGCCCTGGTCGACCTATTCTTCACATCCTGGATCAAGGCTTGAACCGCAGTGAGCGCAAGCGATGCAGTTCAACGCAACG
>ERZ761602.6322-NODE-6322-length-13349-cov-4.686626_pt1 | contig 13349 bp, 9 predicted proteins | sample MGYA00512165_ERZ761602 | MGnify/ENA primary metagenome ERZ761602 (study PRJEB28899, sample SAMN02445085) | bioreactor sludge metagenome | biome: EBPR sludge; isolation source: Thorneside wastewater treatment plant | place: Australia: Brisbane, Thorneside...
GGTCCGCGTCCACCTTGAACTTCGGATCCGTCAGCGTTTTCCCCTGCCGCACCTCCGCCGTCGCGAAGTCGTGCAGGATCAGGTTCATCCGCGCGAGCCCGCTCGTCGCCGAGTCCTTCTCCTGCCCGTAGAGCGTCACCGGCGCCCCCGCCTCGTCCGCCACCTTCAGCAGGAGCGAACCCGAGCCGCAGGTCGGGTCGTACACCGTCGTCTGCGCTGTCGGCTTCGAAGCCCGAATCCCGATCACCTGCGCGATCACCCGGCTCACCTCCGCCGGCGTGTAGAACTGCCCCTTGCTCTTGCCACTCTCCGTCGCGAAGTGGCGCATCAAGTATTCGTAGGCGTCCCCGAGGATGTCATCCCCATCCGCCCGGTTCTTCGAGAAGTCCAGCGCCGGATTCTCGAAGATCGCGATCAAGTTCGTCAGCCGCTCGACCTTCTCTTTGCCCGATCCCAGCTTGCTGTCGTCGTTGAAGTCCGGAACGTCGAACAGCTTGTTCGCGTCCTTCAGGGGCCCGACGATCTTCTTGTTGATCTGGTCCCCGATGTCCGCCTTCCCCTTCAGCTTCACCATGTCGGCAAAGCTCGCCCCCTCGGGAATCGTGATCGGCGCGTAAGGCTGCCCCGCGTACTTGTCGCTCACGTACTTGATGAACAACAGCACCAGGACGTAGTCCTTGTACTGCGAAGCATCCATCCCCCCACGAAGCTCATCACAACCCGCCCAAAGCGACGAATAGAGCTCAGACTTCTTGATCGCCACGCGCACCTTCTCCAGCTCGAACCGAACGAGGCGCGAGGATACCCCGCGACCGCCGCCGGTTGGCTCCGTTTTCGACCTTGCCTTCGACCGCGCCTTTCCGCGGCTCGAGCGTCACGCGCGCTCGTTATCGTCCGCGAACCGACCGAACCGAGGAGACGCCGATGTGGGCCTTCGTCGACGAATCAGGAGACCCGAACCTCCACGTGGCCGCGGGAGCCACGACCCACTTCGCGATCTGCGCCATCTGCGTGCCGGACGAAGAGCTCGCGACCTTCCGCTCCGCCGCGGAGACGATCCGCGAGCGCTACTTCCAGAAGGGCGAGATCAAGTCGAAGCTGGTCGGCACGAAGAACCGCAAGCGCCGCCTGGAGATCCTCCGCGCGATGGCCGAAGGCGGCTACCGCGGCTACGCGCTCGTGCTCGACAAGGAGCGCCTCCGTCGCGACACCGGCCTCGAGTACCGCGGATCGTTCATGAAGTACTTCAGCCGCGTCGTGTACGACCCGCTGCTACGCGCCCATCCTCACGCGCGCATCGTGGCCGACCGCCACGGCACCGAGAGCTTCATGGCCTCGTTCATCGCGTACCATCGGAAGCGGCATCGTCCGGCCGACGACGAACAGCTCAGCCTCGAGCTCGACGACACCCGGATCTCCTTCGCGGAGAGCAGCCACGAGCTCGGGATCCAGTGGGCGGACTTCGTGAGCGGCAGCCTCCGCATCGCCTACTCGGAGCCGAAGGAGGGACGCTTCCGCGAGATCTACGATCTCGTCCGGCCGCAGCTCATGGGGCTGCAACTGTGGCCGCCCGGACGGCGGTCGGATGTGGCCCCGCGCGTCGACGTCCGCGAGAGCTCGATCGGACCGCTCGCCATCGAGCGCGCCGAGACGTGGGTTCGAGAGCACGACGAGAGCGACGACGAACACGACGACAAGCGCCGGATCGTACTTCTCGCGCTCCTCGACGCGGCGTACGGCGAGTCGCCCTACCTGACGCTCGACGCGCTGCATGAGCGCGTTCAGGCGCTCGGCCACGACGTTTCGCGAGACTTCGTGCGACGCAAGCTCATCGCGTCACTTCGTGACGATGGCGCCGTGATCGTGAGCAGCAGCCAGGGCTACTGCATCCCCCGCGAGATGGGCCAAGTCGAGACCTACCTCGACCGAATGCAAGAGGAAGTCGTCCCGATTCTTCGTCGCATCGGACGGATCGACGAAACGCTCAGGATCGCGAGCCTGAACCGGCTGCGCGTGCTCGACCGCCCCCGCTACGTCGACCTTCGGCGCCTTGTGGAGACCTCGGAAGCCACGGCGCGAGAAGAGGACTGAGCCTCGGTCCTACGCTTGGCCGGCCACGAGCGGCAGCCAAGCCGCAATCTCGTCTGGCGTCGCCCCGCGACGACGGACGTCGTACTCGACGCGACCCGCGATTCGGACGTGACAGAGCGTGAATGCCTGCGCCTCGTCGCGGCTGTTGTCCACGAGAACGCAGGCGTCCGCAACGTCTTTCGCCAGTCTGATCGCTCTCTGCGTGCGGGGGAAGCGCTCCACCAAGCGGTCGCGCGGCACGTCGTGCCCGCCCAAAGCCACGCGAGAGATCACACGCGCGATGGACAGGCTCGCGCTCTGGAGACCGACGAAGAGAAGCAGTACGAAGTATCCATGATTCTGCATTCGTCGGATGAGGTCGATTTTCGACGCCACGACTCGACCGTTCTGCACGTCGAAGTGAGAAAACACGGTCTCCATCGCGAAGGGGGCCTTCTCCTCCATCGCGTGATCGACGAACGACTGGACTCCCCTCTGGGCGACCCGCATCCAGCTCGCGTCCTCGTCACGCAGCTTCCGAGCCCACTCGGGGAGCACGTCGTGTTCCGGAATCTCCGGAAGAATCGACAGCATCATCCGGTCCGCGTTCACGAGCGGAATCCGAACGCTCGGTGCGAGTCGACGGTTCCACCAGGTCGACTTACCCGACCCGTTGTGCCCGGCGACAATCACGGCCAGAGGCTTGTGGCTGGCCTTCTGGCGCTCCAGGACCTCGACAACGGCCTCGTCGGCAGCGTTCACGTCTCCGACTCGTCCGCGACGAACTTCCCGTCGACGATGCGTCCGAGCATTCGCTCCTCGTTGAGCACGCGAACGATCTTGCCGCCCTCGGCGAAGAAGTACGGCACGTCCTTCTTTCGGTCGATCGACACGCCGCCCTTGACGAACACCTCAGCCGCACGCGCCAACGCCTCCTGACCTCGCTGGATGTTCGCCTGGATGCGCTCCTTGCGCGCGGGATCGGCGATCAGCTTCTTGCGGCCCTCATGCTTCACGACGAGCGCGTACAAGCCCGCGCGCTTGGAGACGGTCACGCCGAGTCCCTTGCTCTTCGTGAGACGCTTGACTCGCTCCTTCGACACCCGCTTGGATGCCTTGGGCGACGTGCTCGAGGGCTCAGTGGTCTTCGGGTCCATGGAGTCGGCAGTGTAACAGACGGTCGAGTTCGTCGAGCGTTGCGCGCGTGGTCGGTTCGCGGCCACGGCGAAGACGACGATCAGCGACCGCCTGCATCCGCTGTTGCTTCGCGGTGGCGTCGAACGCCTTCCGGAAGCGCCTCGTTTCTCCGCGCCCGAACACCGACCACTCGGCAGACGCCCCCCGCCCATCGACCCCGAGCCCCCACCGCTCGGCAAATCAGCGCCCCCTCGATCCCGAACGCCCAACCGCTCCGCAAACGACCCCGTCCCTCGTTGTCGTTGATCCTACGCAACCAAACCGAGGCCACGACTCGCTCTCGTTGCGTCAACGCAACGACCACCGAGCCACGCCCTCGAAGAAAGTGCGCCAACCCCTCCCCGAACGACGCAACCCGTCGCTTCCAGAGCCGAGTACCCCGCCGCTTCGGGGGAGGTGCTCCCGAGCCGACCCGCCGCGGTGGCGGGATCGAGGTTTGAGGGAGTTTCTCATGTTGGATCAGATTCAGAACGCGGCCGCGGTTCTCGCGCAGTACACCACGACCGCCCGTTTCAACTCGCGCCACTGTTCGTTCTTGGCGCGGCAGCTCGAGGCGGTGGCGCCCGCCGATCTCACCACGGAGCAGCGCGAGGCGCTCACGCTGGTGCTCACACGCGGGAACGAGGTGGACGAGGTTCGGAAGGCGCGGCAGCGTCTCGCGCCTCCCGCGCTTCGGGCGCCGCGCAACACGATGGTGACCGCGTGGGCGTCGCTCTCGGGCGTGCTCTCGGCTTTGGCGAGCGTGCCCGCGAAGGTCGCGCCGACGGGCGAGGAGGCGACGAAGCTGTCGAGCGTGCTCTTCCCCGAAGGCGTCGTCTTCACGACGTACGACGCGGGCGCGCTGTGGGCGGCGTCCCGCGTGCTGCTGGAGCGCATCGAGGAAGAGGGGCTGCGCGCGCGTCTCGACGCGATCGTGCACCCGTCGGTGATGCAGTCGATCGAGCGCGCGTACGCGGAGCTGGCAGCGGCGGTCGGGCTCGACGGGAACGTGACGAAGCTGCCGCCGAAGCGGGCGCTGCTGGAGGCGACGACGCGTTTCTCCCTCGCGGTCGCGGCCTACGCGCGGGCGCTCGCGCTGAAGATCGACGAGACGGACGTGGACGCGATCACGCGCTTCCGCGACGCCCTCGCGCCGATCGATCCGCTGCGGGTGAGCGGGCGCGCGGGGAGCGTCGAGGAAGAAGACGGCGACGACGAGGGAGACGTCGAGGAGCCGACGCCGGATCCGAATGCCCCGTTCGTGCCGGCCTCGGACGATCCGATCGACAACCCGTTCATCACGCCGTGAGGGTGGGGGCGTCGAAGCGATGGAGCAGGAAGACCTCCGGCCGAGGAACGAGTCGCTCTTCGGCGGGAGGTTCTCCAGATCCCCTCCGGCATCGAACCCATGTCGCGCCACGGCGCATGGGCAGAGCATCCGGTGTCCATGCACGGTGATGTGGATCCGAGCTCGAGATCGACGAAGCACCATCCGTGATTGAGCGGACCGTTCGTGGCTCCGAAACCGTGTCACACCCTCGTGCGATCGTCGCGTCATGTTCGACGTCGACGACCGCACACCGAACGAGCACGACGCGTATCCCGATCGCGAAGAGGACACGTTCGATCCCGCGTCTGCCGAAGAAGAGCTGGCCACGCTCTCGGCTCACCTCGACGCCGCGACCTACCGGCAGCTCGTGTTGATTCGGCTTCTCGACGAGTGTGGGCGTTGGGTGGCGGCGGGCGCGACGAGCTGCGCTGCCTGGCTCTCGTATCGGATCGGCCTGGACATCGGCGCCGCTCGAGAGCGCATTCGGGTCGCACATGCGCTCCGGGATCTTCCATTGATCTCGGAGGCGATGCGGCTCGGGACGATCTCGTTCTCAAAGGTGCGTGCGGTCACGCGCGTCGCGACTCCGGCCATCGAGGAGCGGCTCCTGGAGTACGCGAGCTACACGACTGCGGCGCAGCTCGAGCGCCTCTGTCGTGGGGTCCGGCAGGCGCAGCTCCTCGCAGAGGAGAACGGCGAACCGATCGACGAGGCGGAGCTGCTTCGACGAGCGCATGCGGCGCGCGACGTGAGCTGCCGCTCGCGAGGGGATGGGACCGTGGTCTTGTTCGCCACGCTGCTGCCCGACGAGGCGGAGCGCGTGCTTCGCGCGATCGAGGCGATGCGTGACGCGATGCGGGAAGAGTCGCCTGCGCGGCCCCCGAGCTACGCGGACGCGTTCGTGCGGCTGATCGACGTCGGGTACGAGGACGCGACGGTCGTGCTCACTCCGATGTCCGCGCAGAGGCCGGTGAACGACCACGACGAAGCCGACGAAAAGGTGGGCACCGACGTTTCCGCGGAAGGGGCCCTCGGCGCGTCGGAGTACGACTGGTCCGACATCTACGCGGCGCGAGGACGCTTGGAGGTTTCTGCGCAAGGGGCTCTCGAGTCGGAACACGAGCGGTCTGACGTTTCCGCGGCGCGAGGCTCAGAAGTTTCCGCGGAAGGGGCCTTCAGCGGGTCGGAGCGGGAGCGTGTTGCCGTCGCGGACGATGTACGCACCGACGTTTCCGCAGAAGCGACCTTCGACGAGGCACAGTCCGACGTTTCCGCGGAAGGGACCTTCGACCGCTCCGCGCCCGAATCAGCGCCCGGGCATCGCAAGGTCTGTGGCGGCGACAGGCATCGTGTGGTCATCCACCTCGCGCCACACCTACTCTGCGAGGGGCTCGTCGCGAACCTCGACGACGGAACGTGGATCGCGCCCGAAACCTGGCGGCGCCTCGCGTGTGACTGCGCGCTCGATCTCGTGAAGGTCGACCAGGATGGCACCGTGCTCGACGTCGGCCGGAGGACACGCACGATCCCGCCCGCGCTCGCGCGTGCGCTCGACGTTCGCGATGCGGGCCGATGCCGCTTCCCTGGGTGCACGCATCGGCGCTTCCTCGATCGACACCACGTGAGGCACTGGTCCGACGACGGAGAGACCAAGCTCGACAACCTGCTGACCCTATGCACGGCGCATCACCAGCTCGTGCACGAAGGCGGATGGTCGGTGGACTTCGACGGCGAGGAAGCGCGCTTCTTCCGGCCCGATGGGACGCAACTGACGTGGCCGCGACCGTTACCAGTCGACGACGCGGTGGCCGAGCTCGAGCACGCGCACGCAGAGCTGAAGATAGGGGCGACCACGGGGCTGACGTCGTGGAACGGGAAGACGCCGGAGTACGCGTGGTGTGTGGCGGCCGTCACGAGCGAAGCGAAGCCGAGGGACGGGAAGTCGACGGTCGTCCCGGGCCGGGGGCGCTCCGCGGCCCGACGGTCCGAACCCGTCACCGCGTGACGTCGTCGATCATCCACCGCAGCACCCCCGCCGAGACTGGGTCGGGCGCGAATCGCCACGGGGTCTCGAAGGTCACGCTCGGAGCCCAGGTGCACTCCGCCGCGCGGGTCCACGAGTCCGCGGCGTCGAGGCGCCAGGCCGTTCGGTCTTCTTCGTCGACGACGAGGATGGGGAGCAGGACGAACGCGCACTCGGGGCAGCGTGACCACGCCGCGGGTGGGGTGAGAATCGACGGTTCGGAGGAGCGAGCGGCGCGGGAGACACGCTCGTAGGGTGTTCCCCAGGCTTCGAGGGGTCCCCGTGCGGCGACCCAGCGGCGCAAGAGCGGCCACGAACCGTGAAGGGCGGTCGCCGGAAGACGGGTCGCGGTGCCGCAGGCGGGGCATTCGACGTCCGAACGGAGGACCGAGGCCCTCTCGACGAACGCCCGCTCGAGCGAGCCACGCTTCGGCGCGCTCTCGACGCTCGCACCGCGCTCCGCGACGACGAGACCGCGAACCCATGCGGGCTCCGGGACGGGAAGTCCGAACGCGAGCTTCGACGCTGCGACGATCCCTCGTTCGTGGGCCGCGGCAAGGAGCCCCGACCCGATGAAGTCGATCGCGACCCGCACGTCGAGCTCGAACCCCGGCTGAGCGAAGACCTGCCGCCAGGCGACGTCGGTTTGGTCGATGGCGTGGTCCATGCCGAGCGCGTTCCGCTGCGCCACGGCGGCGAGGAGCGTGGTGTGTGCATCGAGCAGCGCAAAGGCGGGCCGTTCGACGAACACCGCCAGGGCCTGACGTGTGCGCTTCGCGAGCTCGATCGCGTCGTCGTCGTGACCGGCGGCGAGCATCCGCAGCGCGGCTCGAAACCCTGCCCAACCACGGTGTCGCACCGTGAGTCGCTCGTCGTCGGCGCCGAACGTCGTGGCCCACACGACGTCCGCGTCGCGCTCGCCGAGGCGCTCCAGCCAGGTCGCCGCTCGGGTCGACTCGCCGAGCGCCATCATCGCTCCGGCGACCACCACCGCCTCGCGATACACTCCGCTCGGCGCGGGCCTCAGTGGGCCCCGATCGGCGAAGGTGAGCGCGCGCCGAACCCTCTCGCGGACCCGCGCGGGTCGGGCCCCGAGCAGGCGCTCGATGCACGCGAGCTCGAGCGCGTTGCTGGGCACGAACGCGTACCAATGCGCGCACGACGAGCGTTCCGGACGACGCTTCGTCTCGGCCTTCGAGCCGACCAAATGGAGGTCCCCGTCGACGTCGTGTTCGAAGCTCGCCAGCCGCGCGTGGTCGAACGGTGCGGACTCTTCGCGCATCGCGAGCAACTCCACGAGCTCGAGGCGTGGGAGCCCGAGCCCGAGCGGATCGAAACCGCGGAGCCACGCGGGTCGTTCGTGGTCGTGCTGGTCGAGGCGCATGTGGGTCTCCAGCGGTCGTCCGCGGGATCTCACCCTATGCCTCGGAAGTCGTCATTCGTCGAACGGCGGTATCGGTCGAGAACGGCCCGCCTTCGTCCTTTGACGCGAGGCTCCATCCGTCGGAGAGTCGGCCACCTCCGATGTCTCGCTGGCTGCACGTCGTCGTCGTCCTCGCCCCCTTGCTGGTGTCCGTCTTCGAGTCGTCGTGGGTGACGCGCGCGGCCGCGCAGCCGTCGGGCGTCCTCGTCGTCGCGACCCACGAGGGAAGCCCACCGGTGCCTCGGGCACTGTTGACGGAGATCGCGGGCCTGCGCTTCGATGGGGCGCCGTTGCTCCTCGGCGGCGAGGCGGTTGCGTCGTATCGCGACACCGTCTCTCGGGAGCCCTCGCGTCTCGGTGCGGACGCGTTCGACGAGCTCTCGCAGTCGACCCGTCGCGCGATTCGTCACGTCGCGCTGCGCCAAACCGAAGAGGCGCGGACGCTGATCGCGAACCTGCTCACCTCCGCGGAGCGCGCGCTCGACGCGCTCAATCGCGAAGAGCAGGGCGCACGCGCGGTGCTCGACGCGTGTCTGTCGCTCGCGCGCTCCTACCTCGAGAACGGCTCACCGGAGCAGGCAGAAGAGCATGCGCTCGCCTGCCGGCGCCTCGTACCCGACCTCGCGCCGACCCAGACGCACCCGCCCGAGATCCACGAGCTCGTTCGACAGGTCGACGCGCGGCTTTCGCGCATGCGGGCCTCGATTCGCGTCGAATCCGAGCCTTCCGGGTGCGCGGTGTTCGTGAACGGTCGCGAGCTTGGCATCTCGCCCTTCGAGATCCGCGCTCCGCAAGGATCGTATCGCCTGCAAGTGCGCTGCGATGACGAAGAGAGTCGTGTGCACTCGTTGTTGCTGGGCTCCGAGCCCGCGGTGGTGCGAATCGACGTCGCGCTGGATCGGGTGCTCCGCACCGATCAGCAGCTCGCGCTCGTCTACCCCGATGCTCCTGCCCTCGAGCGCCAGGGACACGAGCACGCGCGGGCGATCGCGCGATCCCTGCAGGTCCCGAGCGTGCTGACGATCGTACGTGTGCCCGAAGGCTGGCGCGTGGACCGGGTCGCCGTGACCGGCCAGGTCGAGGTATCGACGTGGGTCGCGGTCTCGCCGACGGTGCAGAGCGCCACCCTCGCGATCGCGGCATTGCGCGAGCGTCGCTCGCTCGACGTCAGTGGTTCGGAGCCGCGCGAACGCGCGCCGTACCGTGGTGCAGTTGACGAGAGCGCTCCGACGGTCGAGGTGACACCCCCTGCAGAGATGCCCGCCGAACCGGAGCGTGCGCGTCGCACGACCCCGACCCGCATCGCGCTCGGCATCACCTCGACCGCCATCGGCTTCGGCGCACTCGCGGCGGGAATCGCGTTTCACGTGAGGACCGACGACGCGGCCGACGCGCTCGACGGTGCCAGCCGACTGACGCCCGGATTCGTTGGCCTGGTCGACGATTTCGATCAAGCGCGTCGCCGGTCCCTCGTGTTCACGAGCGTGTCGGGCGTCGCGCTCACCCTCGGCCTGTCCTGGCTCGCGCTCGACCGCGAGAAGACGCCGTGGTGGTCGTGGGTCCTCGGCGCGGCGGGGCTCGGTTCGACCGTGGTCGGGGTGATCAGCGTGCTCGGCGATCGGGCCTGCCTCGATCAGGACTGCTCACGACGCGAGGCGCCGGAGACGGCGGGGGTCGCGTGGATCGCGGGTGGGCTGCCGCTGTTGGCGCTGCCGTTCGTGCAGTTGGTGCGTGGGTCGCGGTCGCCGAGCTCGCGTCAGCCCGAAACGACCTTGTCGTGGTTGATTCAGCACGACCGCATCACGCTCGTGGGGAACTTCTGAGGGACGTCATGATTCGTTCGATTCCGTGTGTTCTGGTCTCGATGCTGACGTTGGTCGGCTGCCCGAAGGCCGACCCTTGTGGCGAACTCGTGCGTGACCGCGCGACCGAGAGCTGCGTGTGCCCGGATGGATTCACGCCACGCCCCGAACTCGGAATCTGTGAAGGACCGGACGGGGACGTGATTCGTTACGATGCGGGTCCGATCTCGGACGCGGGGTTGGATGCACCGGAGCGGCCCGACACTGGGCTCGACTCGGACATCGACTCTTGCGTCGAGCGTACGTTCTACCGTGATGCTGACGAGGACGGTTTCGGAGATCCCGCGTCTGCGGAGTCGGCGTGCGTCGCCCCAGACGGTTTCGTCGAAGACAACACCGACTGCGACGACGCGTGCGAAGCCTGCTTTCCAGGCGGAACCGAAGTCTGCGATGAGCGCGACAACGACTGTGACGGAGCAGAGGACGAGGGCGTACTATCGACGTTCTACCGCGACATGGATGGGGACACGTTTGGGGACCCGACGATGGCCCGCCAGGCGTGCGGCGCCCCGGCGGGCCACGTTGCCAACGACGACGATTGCAACGACGGATGCGCCGCCTGCCGACCCGGCGGCACGGAGGTCTGTGAAGGCTCGTTGGACGAGAACTGTTCGATGGGCGTCGACGAGGGATGCGGTTGCACGAACGGAGCGGTGCGCGCCTGTCCAGGAGGCAGCGACGTTGGCGCTTGCGTCGCCGGTTCGCAAACGTGTGCGGGTGGGATGTGGGGTCCGTGTTTGGGCGCAGTGGGCCCCGCAGCCGAAACCTGCGACGCCATCGACAACGATTGCGACACCATTCCGGACAACGGCACGGCGGCCGCATCGTGTGGGGCGGTCAGTCGTGCAACTGGCGTGAGTTGCTCCGCCGGAAGTTGTTACGTGTCCTCATGCGTCGCGGGATATCGCGACTGCGATGGCATGTTTGGTAACGGATGCGAAGCGCAACTCGGTACCGTTGCAGCTTGCCTCTCCTGCGGTGACGTATGCGGTTGGGACTGCGAGGCGACTGGCTGCAACGACGCAACCGCCGTCGGCGCGGGTGACGATCACACGTGCGTCGTTCGCTCCGGCGACCTCGTCTGTTGGGGACAGGGCACCTCGGGACAGCTGGGTGGAGGAACGAGCACTTCGAGCGCGTCTCCGAGATCGATCGCCGTCGTGGCAACGAGCATGGACGGCGGTGATGCCCACACCTGTGTGGTTCGAACGGGAGGGGGTGTGTCCTGTTGGGGCGACAACAACTACGGGCAGGTCGGCACGGGTTCCTCTCCGCCGTTGACCTACAACACACCGCAGAACGTCGTCGGGTTGACCGGAGTAGCTGCTCAGGTCGCCGCAGGAAACGACAACACGTGTGTGCGAATGGGCAACGGCGGAGTCTGGTGCTGGGGCTACAACGTGAATGGGGAGCTGGGCATCGGCTCCTCCGGTCCGAGTTCTTCCAGCCCTCGGTTGGTGTCGAGCTTACCGCCAGCGTCGGACGTCTCCGTGGGCCAAGGCACCGTCTGTGTGGCACTTGCGGATCGGACTGCGCGATGTTGGGGGGCGAACGGGAACGGCAAGCTCGGCAACGGGAGCTTTGCTGCGTCTTCATCGAGCCCGGTAGTCGTGACGGGGTTGAGCGACGTTCAGAAGGTCTCCGTGGGCGGAGGCTTCGTGTGTGCGTTGCGCATGGGTGGGTCGGTATCTTGCTGGGGAGCCAACGGTGCAGGTCAGCTCGGCAACGGAACGACGTCGGGGAGCCGAACCCCTGTAGCGGTATCGACCTTGACCGACGCCGTCGTCGTCAGTGCTGGTGAAACCCACGCCTGCGCGGTTCGCGCGTCGGGCTCGGTCGTCTGTTGGGGCGCGGGTGCGGATGGCAGATTGGGCAATGGGGGAACGAGTAACTCCTCCACGCCCGTGCCGGTGATGGGCATTCGAACCGCCGTCGATGTCGCGGCAGGACGTCGTCACACCTGTGCGCTGCTGGATGATGGCGGCTTGCGATGCTGGGGCCTGAACGCGGACGGACAACTCGGTGACGACACGGCGATGACGAGGCCGACCCCCGTGAGTCCAACCCCTCCGTGAGCTTCATATCCAACCACCAGGCAGAGAACGCGCGTGCCGCACGGCGCCTGAGGCTCCAGAATCCTCCAGCATGCACCGCTCTCTTGGCTTCACGTTCTCGGCTGCACTTATTCTGCTCGTCGCTTGTGGTGACGACGACGGTCCCGCCACCGACGGAGGCACGTCGGACGCGGAGGTCCCGTCGACGTTCCGCGCGCGGTTCGAACCGGTTACGGACCCGATGCCGTGGGGCGTCGCTCCGTTCCCCGACGACCTCTACCTCGCCGACGATGGAACGATCGCGCTCGGCACGTACCCGAGCGAGGCGCTGTCCGGTTTTCCTCGGTACGTCGAATCGCTACGTGACACGCTCGGGGAGCTCGACGGCTTCGGCATCACTTCGCCGGTCTACTTCCCCGTCGACGGTGATGTCGATCCGGCGTCGCTACCCGACGACGGAGACTCTTTGCTCCCGGAGGCGAGCGTGTTCCTGCTCGACGCGGATCCGGCGTCGCCGACCGCCTTCCAGCGCGTACCGATCCAAGCGCGATGGGTTCCGGACCACCGTGCGATCGCGCTCCGGCCGGCGGACGGACACGCGCTCCGCGAGGGGGGGCGGTACGCAGCCGTAGCAACCTCCTCGGTGCGCTCGGTCACGGGCGAGCCGCTTACCGCAGCAGCGTCGTTCGCCGCGCTGCGCGACGCAACCGCACGCCCGACGGACGCGCTCCTCGGCGAGGCTTGGGATCGCTAGGAGCCGGTGCTCGCGAGCCTCGCCACTGAAGGCACCCCACGCGAGACGATTGCGGCGCTCGCCGTCTTCCGCACCCAGAGCGTCACGGACGAGCTCGCCCTCGTGCGCACCGCGCTCTGGGACGGTGCAGCCCCCGCGATCGGTGAACTGCGGGTGATCTCTGGGGAAGAGCTCGACGCGCTGCTCGGTATGCCCGCCGAAGAAGGCGTCGGCTTTGGGATCCGGGGCGGCCTCCCCCACGAGTCGATCGGCTGGCTCGTACAGGGGAGCTTCGAGGCGCCGTGGTACCTCGACGAGCGTGAAGGCGTGCACGGTCCCTTCGAGCGCGACGGAGACACGATCCGCGTGAAGGGGACGGACTCGGTGCCCTTCACGATCGCCATCCCGCGTGGCGCGTCGGGCCCACTGCGAGTGGTGATCTTCCAGCACGGTCTCACGGCAGACCGCAGCGACGGGCTCGGCCTCGCGGAGACCGTGTGCGGCGCGGGTTGGGCCCTCGCGATGATCGACGCGCCCTTCCACGGGCTGCGTGCGATCGGGCCCGATCCGGACACCCGGAACCGCTTCACCGGCGAGGCCACTCCCGATGGCTTCGGCGACAAGCGCGGCGCGGCAGTCATCGTCGACTTCGCGGGCTTGCAGGACATCTCGGGTGAC
>ERZ761602.6323-NODE-6323-length-13348-cov-10.288949_pt1 | contig 13348 bp, 13 predicted proteins | sample MGYA00512165_ERZ761602 | MGnify/ENA primary metagenome ERZ761602 (study PRJEB28899, sample SAMN02445085) | bioreactor sludge metagenome | biome: EBPR sludge; isolation source: Thorneside wastewater treatment plant | place: Australia: Brisbane, Thorneside...
CCCTGGAGCTGCTGGCCCAGGCAGTCGGCCAGGGCGGAGCGCGCGGGGGGACCGCCGACCCGCAGCCCCAGCACCTCGCCCTCGGGGCTGATGCGGGCGCTGAGCTGCAAGCTGACGGCCTCCCAACGGCCGCTGGAGGCCTCCTGCCCGACACAGCTCGTGCCATCCAGGGCCTGCCGCACCGCCGCGGTCAGGGCGATCGCCACCCGGCGATCCATGCTGGCGTCGGGGTCCCCGATGCTGAGCTGCAGGCCGTCGGCGAGGTGGCTGCCGAGAGCCGGCGGATCGAGGCGCACCGAGGGGGCCGGCTCGGCCCGCAGCCGCACGAAGAGCTCGCCGTCGGGGGCGCCCGCGGGGAGCTTCGTCTTCCCGAGCTCCTCGACGACGCAGCGGGCGGTCTCCTCGTGCTGGAGCGAGCTCTGGTGCGCCAGCAGCTCGGTGACGGCGCCACCTCGCACCACCAGGGAGAGGTCGATCATCCCCTCCATCGAGGGCTGCTCCTCAAGGCCCATGGCGTAGCAGGCCTCCGCGAAGGGCAGGCGGGCCTGGATGGCCAGGGCCAGCTCGGGCGAGGCGGCGACGGGCTCGGCGGGCTTGGGCATCACCCAGGCGGGGCCGCTGATGACCCAGACCCGCGCCGCGCTGGAGAGGAGGAAGAGCTCGACATGGCGCCCGAGCACCCGGGCGAGGCCCTGCGCGCCCTCGCAGCCCTCCTCCGAGCCCAGGGTGCAGGCCCGCTCGTAGGAGGTGCGCGCGGCGAGCAGGTCGACGGGGTGCCCGACGCCGGTCTGCGCCCGGGCCAGGGCGGTGCAGGAGTCGGCGCGGCCCGCTTCGCACTCCACCGTGAGGGGCCCCAGGTCCGGGGAGCCCTGGGCGAGGGCGAGGCCGATGAGGAGGGAGAGGAACATCGAGAGGCTCCATGGCGGCCCAGGGTGACGCGCCCGTGAAGCACGGATAGCCGCTCGCCCATGACAACGCATCGAATCGGGATCATGAACGGCGGCGGCGACGCCCCCGGCCTCAACGCCGTCATCCGCGGGGCCGTCAAGTACGGCGTGGGCGGCCTGCACTGGCAGATCGTCGGCATCGAGGACGCCTTTCACGGGCTGATGGAGAGCCCCCGGCGCCTGCAGGACCTGACGATGAAGACCAGTCAGGGCCTGATTCATCGGGGCGGGACCATCCTGGGGACCTCCAACCGCGCCGATCCTTTCGCCTGGCCCGACGGCAAGGGCGGGACCATCGACCGCTCGGCCGAGCTGGCCGATGCCATCCGCGACGAGGGCCTCGAAGGGCTGATCTGCATCGGCGGCGACGGATCGCAGCACCTCTCCCTGCGGCTGATGCAGGAGCACGGCATCCCCGTGGTGGGCGTGCCCAAGACCATCGACAACGACCTCAGCGCCACGGACTTCACCTTCGGCTTCTGGAGCGCGGTGGGCGTGGCGACCGAGGCGATCGACCGCCTGCACACGACCGCGGAGTCGCACGACCGCGTCATGCTGCTGGAGGTGATGGGCCGGACCGCGGGCTGGATCGCCCTCTACGCGGGCGTGGCCGGCGGCGCCGACGTGATCGTGCTGCCCGAGATCGACTACGACGTCGACCGGATCTGCAACACCATCCGCAAGCGCAGCGAGCGCGGCCGCCACTTCACCATCATCGTCGTCGCCGAGGGGGCCTCCCCCAAGTCGGGCGAGGCCCTGCCGGCCGCCCGCCGTCACGGCCGAGGGCACATCGTCACCGGTGGAGCGGCGCAGACTCTGGCGATGCTGATCAGCGAGCAGGTCCACGTCGAGAGCCGGGTCACGGTGCTCGGCCACCTCCAGCGCGGCGGCAGCCCGGTGCCCTACGACCGTGTCCTGGCGACCCGCTTCGGGGTCCACGCCATCGACCTGATCGACCGTGGCCAGTGGGGTCGGATGGTCCGCCTGCGCGACGGCGTGGTCGACAGCGTGCCGCTGGCCGCCGCCGTCACCCCTCCCCGGGTGGTCGACCTGGACCACCCCCTGCTGCGCGAGGCGGTGAAGATCGGGATCGAGCTGGGCGCGGAGATTTGAGGGCCGTCTTCAATTTGTGACCGGCACCGGCCGAGGACGGTGCTAGACTCCGATCAACCCCGGGGTCCCCCATGTCCGACCTAGAGCCCTCCAGCCTCGAGCAGCGCACCTCCATCCACACCTTCGCGGAGCTCGGCGCGCAGGAGCGGCACCTGGGCACCACCCAGGCCAACTACCGCGCGCTGGCGGCGATCTGGCTGCTCTCGACCTTCGCGGGGACCGCCTGGGCCGTCACCCAGCCCAGCCTGGCCTTGGGGCTGCATCCGCTGCTGCTGGTCACGGGCATCGGGGCGGCCGGGGCCACCGGCCAGGTCCTGCTGTGGAACCTGGACCTGATGGTCACCAACCGGATGCTGGACGCCGTGCTGATCGAGGGTCTGCGCCTGGAGCAGCGACACGCCCACCTGCCCCCGATCCGGACCAATATGATGGCCCTCTACGGCGGCCGGGGGATCCTCGAGCGCGTCGCCGCCTTCTACTTCTCCGGCGTCGTGCTCAGCGTGCTGATCGCTGGCCTGGCCGTCGCCGCCTGGACCGCCGAGCTGCGCCCCGACCTGGTCCCCTGGGTCCTGGTGGCGGTGCTCTCCGCGGGCGGGCTGACCGTCGCCAGCATGAAGGCCGCGACCGGGCACACCCGGCAGCTGCTCGGCAGCATCGCCCGCAGCACCCGCGCCGTGCAGGCCCGCCGCGAGAAGGAGGGCGCCGAAGCGGCGGTCTGAGGACCGCTCAGTCGTCCTGCGCAGGCAGGCAGATCGGGGCCAGGGCGCGCCGCACATGGCCCACCGCCAGCGTCACCCGGCCCTCGGCCCCCCGCGCTCGCAGCGCCCGGGAGGCCGCGGCCAGCGCCAGGGCCGGCTGGTTGTTCTCCTCGGAGAGGTGGGCCAGCACGAGGTGGCGGAGCGGCTCGCCCAGCCCGGCCTCCAGCAGCTCGGCGGCCTGGTCGTTGGAGAGGTGCCCGTGGCTGGAGCGGATCCGCTGCTTGAGGTGCCAGGGGTAGCTGCCCTCCATCAACCGGTCGAAGTCGTGGTTGAACTCCAGCACGGCGATCGACAGCGCCCGCAGCTTCTCCTGCACCAGGGTGGTCGGTCGCCCCAGGTCGGTGATCACCCCCGCCCGCACGGCGCCCATCTGGACCGTCCAGGCGATCGGCTCGTCGGTGTCGTGCGGCACGGGGAAGGGGTCCAGCAGGAGGTGCCCCAGCTCGACGGCGACGCCGGGCTCGACCAGCTCGATGGCGTCGGGCGTCATCGGCTCCGAGAGCCGGGCGCGGGTGCCGCGGGTCATCAGGAAGGGGATGTAGCGGCCCAGCTTCTTGTGCAGCCGGTTGCAGAGGACCCTCGCGGCGCCGACGTGATCGCTGTGCTCGTGCGTGATCAGGACCGCGTCGATCGGCGCGTCCCCGAGCCCTTGCTCCTCCAAGCGGCCGAGGACCTGCTTGGCGGAGATCCCGCAGTCGATCAGGACCCCCCCGCGTCCGTCACCGATGTAGGTGCAATTGCCGCCCGAGCCGCTGGCCAGGACGGCCACCTGAACCTGTCGAGCGACGTGGGCGGCGATGGGCATGGCGGCGGCTATCCCGCCCGGGCCCGGTCCGGCTGGGATTGCGGTTCTTGGAGCTACCCGACCGGATTTGACTTGCGCCTGACCGGATTCGGGGGCATATGGGCGCCATGGGCCCCATCCCCTTCGACCTCGTCGTCGAGATTGCGATCGCCGTTCTGCTCGCTGGTGCTGCCAGCCTGTTGGTACGTTGATGCTCAACCTCATCCTCCTCGCCACTGCCCTGGCGCAGCCGGTCCCCGAGCTGCGCCTCAGCGCCGCTCCTCCCGCGCCCGGCGGCAGCCACACGCTCGCCCGCGAGGTGCCGCTCGCTCGCTGGTCCGATCGACCCGAGGTCGTGGTCGCGACCTTGCCGGCGGGCACCGAGCTCAGCCTCGTGCTGACGCAGGGTGAGCTCGCTCGGGTGCGCCATGGCATCGACTATGGCTGGGTGCCGCTCGACGCGCTCCAGGCCATCGGGGCCGAGACGCCGACTGAGACGCCGACTGAGACGCCGACCGTGACCCCCACCGAGCCCTAACGAGCCGTCTCGGGCACCCGGAAGACCGTGATGCCGCGCAGGTCGGCCTGCCCGGCGAGTTCCATCCGCCAGGCGACGATCACCTCGGGCCCGGGGATCGCGTCGGCCTCGGCCAGCAGCACCTCGCAGACCTGCGCCGGTCGCCCCAGCGCGTTCTGGGCCACCACCCGCTCGCCGCTGAGGACCTGGACCACCGGCCCCTCGGTCGAGGCGGTCACCGAGGCGGTCAGGCGCTCGCCCTCGACCTCGCGGCTGCTCTCGGGGCGGGGCACGCAGCTCTCCCCCAGGCGCACCCAGCCGGCGAGGTCCTCGGGCAGGACCACGGGGTTGAGGTTGACCAGGGGCTTGAGGCCGGGTCGACCCTCCTGCTCGGGGTGCCCCAGCAGCAGCTCGCCCTGCTTCCACCAGGCTTGCAGGCCCGGCTCGGCCACGTCGGCCGCGGGCATCAGGGGAGGCGCCGCCAGGGCGGTGAGCAGCAGCAGGTACACGAGAGACTCCGCGGGGGAGTCATAGCACCCCGGAGGGGCTCCGAGCTTCCCTCAGGCTCGCGTTAGCAGGCTCCATGGTCGCTTCCCTCGGCGCGCTCGGGCGCTTCGCCACCTTCAGCGCGGTCGTGCTGCGCAGCACGCTGCGGCCGCCCTGGCTGGTGCACGAGACCCTCTCCCGTTGCTACGTCACGACCACCCGCTGCCTGCTGCCGGTCATCGCTGTCTGCGGCCCCTTCGGGATGGTGATGTCCTTGCAGGGCCTGGAGATCTTCGGCCTCTTCGGCGCCGAGCGCCTGCTCTCCGGCCTGGTCAGCGTCGCCATCCTGCGCGAGCTGGCCCCGGTGCTGGCCAGCGTGCTGGTCGCCGCCCAGGGAGGCTCCTCCTGCGCCGCCGAGCTCGGCGCCATGCGCATCAAGGAGGAGCTGGACGCGACCGAGGTGATGGCCGTCGACAGCATCGGCTGGCATGTCGTGCCCCGGGTGCTGGGCCTGACCCTGGCGACGCCGCTGCTCAACGTCGCCGGGGCCGCCTCGGGCCTGACCGGCGCCTTCTTCACCGCGGTCGTCATGAAGGGCGAGACCGCCGGCGTCTTCATGCACGAGCTCTGGGCCCTGACCTCCCCCGCCGACGTCTGGGGGGGCATCGCCAAGACCACCGTCTTCGGAGCCCTGATCGGCCTCGTCGCCAGCTACCATGGGTACCATGCCACCGGCGGGGCCGCCGGGGTCGGCAAGGCCGTCAACGACACCGTGGTCCGCAGCGTGCTGGTCTTCATCGTGGTCAACTACTTCCTGACCAGCGCCTTCTTCGGGCAGCTCGCTTGAGCCTGTCATGAACACAATGCGGCAGGCCGGGGCCTTTGCGTACTTCGTCTGGGACTGGGCGATGGCCGTCCGTCGCTGGGGGGCGCCCCGGGCCGAGATCTGGCGGGAGGCCTTCCGCATCGGGGTCATGAGCCTGCCGATCCTGCTGGTGATCGCCGCCTTCGTCGGCACCAACCTCGCCCTGCAGGGCTTCTACGCCTTCCGGCCCCTGGGGGGCGGGCGGCTGGTCGGCATGTTCGTGAGCCTGGCCGGCGTCCGGGAGCTCGGTCCCATCATCGCCGCCGCCATGGTCGCCGCCAAGGCCGGCACCGAGATGGCCAGCCAGATCGGCGTCATGCGCATCCGCGAGCAGATCGACGCCCTGGAGGTGATGGCGGTCAACCCCTACGCCTGGCTGGTCACCCCTCGGCTGGTGGGCATCGTCCTGGTCCTGCCGGCGCTGACCGTCATCTCCATCTTCACCATGCTGGCCTCGGGCTACCTCGTCGCCGTCTTCCAGCTCGGCCTGAACGGTTCCACCTACCTGACCTTCGCAACCCAGGGCATCACCGCCATGGACTTCGTCTACGGCATGCTCAAGGCCGTCTGGTTCGGGATGATCATCTGCCTCGTCTCCTGCTGGTACGGCTTCACCTGCGGCCGCGGCCCCGAGGGCGTGGGAGAGGCCACCAACCGCGCCGTGGTGACTTCGGCCGTCGTCTGTGTACTGAGCAACTACTTCCTCAGCGAGATCCTGTATGGGGGAGGCCCGTGATCGAGATCATCGACCTGCACAAGCGCTTCGGCGAGCTGGTGGTGCTCGACGGCGTCAGCCTCAGCATCCCCCCAGGCGAGACCACCGCCATCATCGGCCCCTCGGGCACCGGCAAGAGCGTGCTGCTCAAGCACATCGTCGGCCTGATCGAGCCCGACTCGGGCCAGGTGATCTGTTTTGGCACCGACATGGCCCAGGCCAGCGAGCGGGAGCGCTACGCCGTGCGGCGGCGCTTCGGGATGCTCTTCCAGGACGGCGCCCTCTTCGACAGCCTCAGCGTCGGCGAGAACGTCGCCTTCCCGCTGGAGCGCCACACCCGCCTCTCCCCCCGCGAGATCCGCGACCGGGTCGAGGAGAAGCTCGCCGTCGTCGGCCTGCCCGGGACCTGGGATCGGGCCGTCAGCCAGCTCTCCGGCGGCCAGCGCAAGCGGGTCGGGCTGGCGCGGGCCATCGTGATGGAGCCCGAGGTCGTGCTCTTCGACGAGCCCAACAGCGGGTTGGACCCGCTGACCAGCGATCAGATCGACACGCTGATCCTGGACATGAAGCAGGCGCTGGGCATCACCTTTGTGATCATCAGCCACGACATCATCGGCACCGTACGCGTCGCCGACCACATCGCCATGCTCAACGCCGGCAAGCTGGTCGCCTGGGATCGGACCGAGGCGGTGCTGCGGAGCCCGGAGCCGGTGGTGCGGGCGTTTCTGAGGCGGAACCTGGTGTTGCCGGAGGCGGAGGGAGAGCAGGCGCACCTGCCGCGGGCGGAGGAGGCTCGGCGGGGGTGAGCGAATCAGAGCCGGGTCAGCCAGGGGTCAGGCTCACGTCAGGCCACGGGGCCGGGGGGGCCGTAGCTTGTACCCGTGCTCACCGAAGGGCACGCCAACCCCCACCCCGAGTGTACCCATGACCTCCTCGCCGACCGCTCCCCTCCTCCTCGCCCTGATCGCCCTCAGCCCCGGCGCGGCTGCCTTCGCGGGCGAGCCCCAGGATCTTACCCTCGAGGGGATCGCCATCCGCCCCGATGTCAGCGCCGACATCCACGTCCGGGTCTACGAGAACACCAGCGCGCCGTGCTCGTCGGGCACTGTCTTCGCGATCCACGGGGCCAACTCCACGGCCGCCACCATGGGGCCCCTCGCCGAGGCCATCGCCGACCGGCCCATCCGGGGCCGACCGGTCTGCCGGGTGGTGGCCATGGACCTGCCCGGCCACGGCTCCAGCTCCCTGCCCACCGGCGCCCTCTTCGGCGAGCTCTCGATCGACGACTACGCCGCTGCCGTGATCGCCACGATCGAGGCCCTGCGCGACGAGGGCATCCGGCCGACGACGATCATGGGCCACAGCATGGGAGGGCTGGTGATCATGGCCACCCAGCAGCGCCTCGTCGACGAGGGCTCGAGCCTGTGGAGCGGCCTGCACATCGATCACGCCATCCTGCTCTCGCCGGCCCTGCCCGCGTCGGTGCCCTGGGGCTTCCGCGACGGAGGCGGCGGCGCCGGGCTGGCGGCCTTCGCGGTCGACGACCCCGAGCTCGGCCCCATCCTGGCCCTGCCCCCCGAGCTCATGCCGCTGGTGGCCTTCTCGGACCTGGAGGGCAACATCCCCGAGAACACGCCGACCGTCGAGGAGATGGTCGCTGCCGGCTACATGTCCGTCGAGTCCCTCACGGCCAGCGGCGGCTTCTTCGGACTGGAGGGCTACGAGCCGGCCGACGTCGACGCCGGCATCTTCGCCGACGAGAGGCGCACTTGGCTGGACCTGATCGCCTTCGAGCAGGACACGATCATCACCACCGCCGACCACGTCGGCGCCTTCCCCTACCTGACGGGCAAGGACTCGACGGAGCCGGGCTTCCTGCTGATCGAGGGCGCCGATGTCACCCACGGCTACCCGATCAGCAACCCCGAGGGGCTGCTCGAGGCCTTCGAGGGCGTTGTCTCGCTCCCCTGAGCGGGCGGGCCTCGGTGCGGGGACCTCGGGGATGCGGGCGCCGCATGGTACGCTCCGCCCCTCCCGGAGGTCCCATGCGCCTGCTCCCCCTGTTCCTGACCCTGCTCGCCTGCGGCGAGACGGACTCCTCTGACCCCACCGGAGGAGACGGAGGCGCCCACACCGGCGACGGCGGCGCGCACACCGCCGACGGCGGCGGTGACGGCGGTGCCGGCGAGGACCTCGACGCCGACGGCGACGGGCTCTCCGCCTCCGAAGAGGCGGCCCTGGGCACGGACCCCGACCGCGCCGACAGCGACGGGGACGGACAGGCCGACGGGGACGAGGTCGGCCAGGGCACCAGCCCGCTCAACGACTGGTCCTTCGTCTACGCGGAGGGCGGCTACAACGTCGGCGCCTGCGACGAGAAGCCCGCGGCCAGCTCGCCCTCGGGCACGAACAACGGCTACGCGAACACCTGGGCGGTCGGGGACACGGTCGCGAACGTGACGCTGACCGACCAGTACGGGCAGGAGGTGCAGCTGGGCAGCTTCTGCGGGCGCCACGTGATGATCGCCTTCGGCGCGATGTGGTGCGGCCCCTGCCAGAGCCTGGCGGCGGAGATGCAGGAGCTGCAGGACCGCTACGGTCCCGATGGGTTCCAGGGGATCGAGATCCTGATCGAGGACACCGGCAGCAACATCCCCGATCGCAGCGATCTGGAGACCTGGTCAGCGACCTACGGCCTGGAGAGCGTGCCGGTGCTCAGCGACGGAGATTACCTCGCATGGCCCTATTACGAGCTTGACTGGTACATCCCAACCGTCGTCCACATCGGTCCGGACATGAAGGTGCTCGCGGTGGACAGCTCGGACTACACTCCGGCCGGCTGGCTCTGAGGCGCTACTTGAGCTCGTTCCACAAGAAGGTGTAGGCCATCGCCCACATGGTCGCCGCCTGCGTGTTGTCGGCCGCGCCGCCGTGCCCGCCCTCGATGTTCTCGAAGTAGAGCAGATCGTGCTGCTGCTCCATCATCCGGGCCGCCATCTTGCGGGCGTGGCCGGGGTGGACGCGGTCGTCACGGGTGGAGGTCATGAACAGTATCCGGGGGTATTCGACCTCGGCGGAGACCTTCTGGTAGGGCGAGTAGCGCTGCAGGAAGCTCCAGTCGTCGGTGTCCGGGTCTCCGTACTCGCCCATCCAGGACGCCCCCGCCAGGAGCTTGTTGTAGCGCTTCATGTCGAGCAGGGGCACCTGGCAGACGGCGGCGCCGAAGAGCTTCGGGTAGTCGGTGAGCATGTTGCCGACGAGCAGCCCGCCGTTGCTGCCCCCGATGATGCCGAGGTGGTCGACCGAGGTGACCTCGCGGGCGACGAGGTCCAGGGCCACGGCGGCGAAGTCCTCGTAGGCCTTGTTGCGGTTCTCCTTGAGCGCCGCCTGGTGCCAGGCTGGCCCGAACTCGCCCCCGCCGCGGATATTGGCCACGACGAAGACGCCGCCGGGCTCCAGCCAGGTGGCTCCGGTGCCGCCGGAGTAGGAAGGCAACATCGACACCTCGAAGCCGCCATAGCCGTAGAGCAGGGTGGGGTTGGTGCCGTCGAGGGGGAGATCCGTCCTGGCCACCTGGAAGTAGGGGATCTTCGTCCCGTCCTCCGAGGTCGCCTCGTGCTGGCTGATCGAGAGCCCGGTGGCGTCGAAGAAGGCCGGGAGCTGCTTCAGGGTCTTGGGCTGACCCTTGCCCAGGCGCATATGCTGCAGGGTGGTCGGGGTGATGTAGTCCGTGATGGTCAGGAAGACCTCGTCGCTGCGCTCGGCGTCCACGGCCCAGGCGTTGACGCTGCCGAACTCGGGGAGGCCCGGGAAGGCCTGACGCGTCCAGCCCTTCCTGGTCGGCTTGAGCAGCTCCAGCCGGCTCCTGACGTTGTCCAGGGTCGCCAGGACCACGTACTTCTTCGTGACCGCGAAGCCGGCCAGCGAGGTGCGCGGACCGGGCGTGAACAACACGTCGAAGGCGCGCCCGCCCGCCAGGAACTCGTCGAGCTCGATCGCCAGCAAGGACCCGGCCGTGTAGGTCTGGCCTGCGACCGTCCAGTCGCTGCGCAGCTCCAGGTACATCCACTCCCGGAAGGCGCTGAGGTTGGCGTCTTCGGGCTTGTCGAGCTTCTGGAGCTGGCCGTCGACGAGGAGGAAGAGCTCGCTGGAGTAGAAGGTGGGCGACCGGTAGACCCAGTCGCGCTCGAAGCCCTTGGTGTGATCCCGCCAGGCGCTGACGGCCACGTCGGACTCCTGGCCCTCGTACACCAGCTCGGCGCTGGAGAGGGGCGTGCCGCGCGTCCACCGGCGGACGGTGCGGGGGTAGCCGGAGCTGGTGAGCGAGCCCGGTCCGAAGTCGCTGCCGACCCAGAGGGTGTCCTGGTCGATCCAGGCGAGGTCCTGCTTGGCCTCGGGGGCCTCGAAGCCGCCCTCCACGAAGCTGCGGGTGGTCATGTCCCACTCCCGCACCACAGTGGCGTCGGCCCCGCCCCGCGAGAGGCTGATCAGGCAGCGCTCCTCCTTCGGGGGAAGGCAGGACGCTCCCGCCCAGACCCAGCTCTCCCCCTCGGCCGCGCCCAGCGCGTCGATGTCGAGCACGGTCTCCCAGGTCGGCGAGGTCTCCTGGTACTCCTCCCAGGTGGTGCGGCGCCACACCCCCCGGACGTGCGAGGCGTCCTTCCAGAAGTTGTAGTAGTGGTCCCCCATCTTGGAGACCATGGGGATCTTGGCGTCGCTGTCCATGATCGACAGCAGCCGCTCGCGCCGGGCGGCGAACTCCGGCGTCCCGGCCAGCTCGCCCTGGCTGACCGTGTTCTGGGCGCGCACCCAGTCCAGGGAGCGCTCGGCGCCGACATCCTCCAGCCAGAGGTAGGGGTCCTCCACCTCGGCAGCCAGGGCGGGCTCGGCAGCGGGCTCGGCGAAGGCCGGCGAGAGGAGCAGGGACAGGGCGAGGGTGAGCACGGCGGCCTCCAGGGGCCCCGAGGGTATCCGCCTAGCCCAGCAGCGGCCGCCCCAGCACGCCTTCGATCGCCGCCAGCCAGGCCCGCTCCTCCTTCGCGCAGAGCGTGATCGCCACGCCCGCGGCTCCCGCACGCGCGGTGCGCCCGATGCGGTGCAGGTAGGTCTCGGGTACGCTGGGCACGTCGACGTTGACGACGTGGGAGACGCCGTCGATGTGCAGGCCGCGCGCCGCGATGTCGGTCGCGACCAGCACGCGGATGCGGCCCTGCTGGAGGTCGGCGAGGGCCTGCTCGCGCTCGACCTGGGGGCGGTCAGCGTGCAGCGCCTCGGCGCGCACATTGGCCTCTCGCAGGGCCCGGGCGAGCCGATCGGCGGCGTCGCGCGTCCGGATGAAGACGAGGGCGCGGGTGACGTCTGGATCGGCCAGGACGCGCATCAGCTGCGCGCGCTTGTCGGGTTTCTCGACCAGGAAGACGATCTGCCGGATGTGCTCGGCGGCGTGGGCCACGGGCGCGACGGTGACCCGCACAGGGTCGTGGAGCAGGCCGGCCGCGAGCTTGACGATGTCCGGGGGCATGGTCGCGGAGAAGAGCAGCGTCTGGCGGCGGGGGGGCAGGCGCTTGACGATGGCGCGCAGATCCTGCTGGAAGCCGAGGTCCAGCATGCGATCGGCCTCGTCGAGGACGAAGCACTCGACGGTGTCGAGGTTCACGGCCCCCTGGCCACAGAGGTCGAGCAGGCGGCCGGGCGTGGCGACGAGCACCTCGACGCCCTCTTCGAGCGCGCGGCGCTGCGCCCGAGGCTTCATCCCGCCGTAGACGACCGCGTGCCGGAGCTGCGGGAGGTGGCGCCCGTAGAGGCCGAAGGAGGCGTCGATCTGGACGGCGAGCTCGCGCGTCGGCGCCAGGACGAGCGCGCGGACGCCGGTGCCCGGCGTGGTGGCGAGGAGCTGAAGAATCGGCAGGGCGAAGGCGGCGGTCTTGCCGGAGCCCGTGGGCGCGGTGGCGCACAGGTCGCGGCCGGCGAGCAGCGGCGGCAGCGCCTGGGACTGGATGGGCGTGGGCGCGACGTGGCCCAGCTCGGCGAGCGCGGCGCGGATCGGGTCGAGGAGGCCGAGGTCGTCGAAGGTCGGGGGCATGGCGGGCCCTCTACCACGAGAGGCCAGAGGAGATCGCGCCTCTCCGGGCGAGCGGACCTGCCAGGAGATTCCTCACTTCCCATGTACGACAATCCTGGTACAATGAGAGTGTCCCCCTACCCTGGAGCTCAGATGCGACACGTCCTCGCCTCCCTCGCCCTGCTGACCGCCTGCACCACGGCTCCCCAGGAGGTCGGAACGGCCGCGGCTCCGCCCCCTCCGCTGCCCAGCGTCAGCGCGCCGACGCTGGACACCCGGCTCACCGGCGGGCTGTCCCAGGCTGACCACGTCGAGGTCGCTCCCGGCGTCCACCTGGTCCGCTCCCTGTTCGAGGCCGGCGAGGTCGCCTGGGTGGACGTGCCGGCCGACGTCGCTGCATCCCGGGCCGCCGACGTGATCTCCGGCACGGCGCCGCCTCCGCCCTTCCCCGATCCCGACGGTGGCAGCGGCAGTGGCGAGGAGGGCGACGGGTACGTCCCCTCGGCGGACACCTGCCTGGAGTCTGCCTCCGACAACTACATGGACTCGACCCGGACCGGAGAGACCTTCGGCGGCAACGCCTCCTGGTATGGGACCGTCACGGCCCTGAGCTACTCCGACACCAGCGGCGACCGGGAGTCGCGCTCGAACTACGTGTCGACCTACGCCTACACCAGCTTCCCGCGCGTGGTCGACCATGTCTCCGCTTTTGGCTACGTCTACATCGACGGCCGCTACATCGGCTACATGCAGGACTACCAGACCGACGCCAGCTACGCGACGGCCTTCGGTACCTTCTGGACCCCCTGCGCCGGTCGCGCCAGCGTCACGGTGGACATGCAGACCTACCACTACCTCTACGATCTCGACGGCTGGAGCCTGAACGTGGGCAGCACCGTCTCGGCCACGGTCACCTGCTGCCCCTGAAGAGTGGTACGCTGGGTGCCAACCTCAACAAGGAAGGCTCCCATGCTGAAGATCTCCACCTCGACCCGCGCGCTGGCCTCCCTCCCCCTCCTCCTGGCCCTGGCCGCCTGCGGCGACAAGGACAGCGACGACAGCGGCAGCAGCGACGGCGGGGGCGATGGGGGGGGCGATGGGG
>ERZ761602.6326-NODE-6326-length-13341-cov-75.925410_pt1 | contig 13341 bp, 10 predicted proteins | sample MGYA00512165_ERZ761602 | MGnify/ENA primary metagenome ERZ761602 (study PRJEB28899, sample SAMN02445085) | bioreactor sludge metagenome | biome: EBPR sludge; isolation source: Thorneside wastewater treatment plant | place: Australia: Brisbane, Thorneside...
AGTAGTACTTTTATATGCGGTATTTACGCCATATGGCGTAAATACAATTGTTACCGGTCATGCTAAAAGACGACAGTGCAATAATAAAACGACAGAGTAAATGAACAGACAAGCCTACGCTTCAGCAAAATCAAAAGAGCTGCAACCCATCGCACAAGCCGACACAGTTGCAGCACATTTGCTTTTGCCCCAACGCACTTGGCAGCAACGGACAGTGACTTTTAATAGATTAATCCTGTTTGTTTTTCTATTTCTCTCAACGACTTTTTCAACTTTTGCCCAGACAAACCCACGACATGTTAAGGTGAGCGGTTATTATCGTAAAGACGGAACTTATGTTCAACCGTATTTCAGGACTGCCCCTAACTCAACAAACCAAGACAACTTTTCGACAAAAGGGAATACAAACCCTTATACTGGTAAACCTGGGTGGATAGAGCCTGACAGCAAATACAATACATTTTATTATAACACTTACACCTACCCTACCAATAAAACCCAGAGTGGCTATACGACAACAACCACAGCAAAAAACAATCTACCAATACAATACAAGAACAGGACATACATTGAGGATGAGTATGGAGGTTATTCATGCTATTTGACTGTTAAAGATGAACGGACATTTAATATTTATGACATGAAAGACGAACTCATCTTATATCTTGTTATCAATCACCGTGGAGACTGGAGAATTTTTGACAGTAATTGGATTTACATTAAAACCATATTTGTAGAAACAGAAAAATGAGAATAGGTCTAATCATCATATTAACTTTTTGTTTGAGCAAGCTAACGCTTGCCCAAACGGCTTATGAAAGCCCCTTGGGTTTTACATTAAGTTTTGATAAGACGTGGAAACGATTACCCAAAGAGGTATTGCAACAGCGAATGAAAGATGTAAAAGACTTTTTAGAATATAGAAAGGACATTCAATTTGATGCTTGTTATCAGAAAATTGGGAATGCGGATATGGATTACCCTTACATACTTTTTAAGAATGTTTATGCGACCACATCAAATGAAGATGAAATCAAAAAGGTTCAGGAATACTTCACCAATAAACCTCAATTTGAAAAAGTAATAGAAAACCTAGTCAATGGAAAATTTGGAGTAGAGCTTAAAGTCGGAAAAAACTATTATGATTCAAAGAATAAAATATTAATTTTCACCTATGACATGGGAATAAGTATTAAGGGGAATTTGGTCGGAATGTTTGCCTTCTACTTTGGCAAAAATGCCAGCTTAATAACCTATTGCTACTCTTACAAGGACGAATTTAAGTATGACCAAAAAGAATTTCTAGACATCATCTATTCCATAAAAGATAAAGGAATGGTAAACACAATGGGTAACTATGTTTCAAAACATGACCTTGCCGTGAAATATTACAATGATGGAAAAATGCAATCCGAAGCAGGTAATCGTGAAGCAGCTATAAGTCTTTATACTAAAGCCATTGAAAACTATCCTGTGGAAGATAGTTACATGAAGTCCGAAGCATATTACAACAGAGGCTTAAACAAACGTTATCTCAATAATTATAAAGGAGCAATTGCCGATTATACAGAAGCGATAAAACTCCGCCCCGATTATTATAAGGCTTACAATAACAGAGGTTTTGCCAAACTTCAAATCGAAGACTATGCGGGTGCCATTTTAGATTTCACTCAAACTATTAAATATGATAATTACAATACTGAATTTACCAGTATGGCTCTAGGAAATAGAGGTATTGCAAAATTGTCACTTGGGCAAGATGGTTGTCCTGACTTGAAAAAGGCTATCGAGTTGGGAAATAAGAATGTGATACAAGCCTACAACGAACTTTGTAAATAAATCAAAATCAATAATTACTAACAATTAAAATCAAACAACATGTTCAAAAATCCATTCTCATTTGAAGGTCGTATCAGAAGATTAGAATACGGTCTAAGTCACCTTATTGGCACTTTTATCTTTTATGTAATAGCATTTATAGTAGGTGCTATCTCAGGCTCATCAGGAGATGACGGTATATTTGCAATTCTATTTCTTTTCTATATTCCATACTTATGGTTTATTTGGGCTCAAGGGGCTAAAAGATGTCATGATTTAGGGAATAGCGGTTGGTGGCAACTAATCCCTTTCTATGCATTATGGATGCTTTTCCAAGACGGACAACCCGGACCAAACCAATACGGTGAAAATCCAAAAGGAATTCAATCAATTGGTGGGCAAACTTTCCAAGGCGGTCAAAACACAGGGACATCAGGAGGTTACCAAGGTGGCTACAGTGGAGGACACAATAACCCAACGACAAATTATTCATCAACTGAAAATCCATCTAACTCTGGTGGTTACAAGGACGGTGATTTATACAAATAAAATCAATCAAAATGCACGATATTAGAAATCTCACAATCAGCAGCACCAACCCCTGCTTACTTGTTTACTTAATTGACCAAAGTGGTTCAATGAATGAAAAATTTGGAAACGCTTCACATACGAAAGCTGTTGAAGTTACCAATGCAATCAACGACATTATTTATGAAGTAGGGTTACGTTGTATTGGAAGTGGTGGCGAACTCAAAAATCGCTTTGAAATAGCAATTATTGGCTACGGAAAACAAGATAATGTTGTTCAATCAGGATGGGAAGGCCAATTATCAGGAAAATGGGTGGTTTCAATAAAAAACATTTTTGATTTCCCTCTTGCACAGGAAAATGATAAACCTATTTGGATTAAACCTTATTCGGAGAGTAATACACCAATGACAAAGGCTTTTGAAAACGCTAAACGCCTTTGTAATGACTGGATAAACTGGGGAAATCACAGGGACTGCCATCCTCCCATAATCATTAACATAACTGACGGTGAAGCCACAGATGCAGGAAGCAATTTTAATGCTTTAAAAAGTCAAGTAGAGCAAATAAAAAGCTTGAGAACCAACTACGGTTCGGTTAGCATTTTAAACATTCATATTTCTACAAGAGCAGGTGACAAATTATTATTCCCGAGTGAAGTAAATACAGGTGACAAATTTGAAAGGCTTCTATTCGAGATGTCCACGCCACTTGATGAAAACATGATAAGAATAGCCCAACAGAAAGGGTATGACATTCGACATAATGCAAAAGGTTATGTTTTCAATGGTAATGCCACGGACTTAATTAACTTCTTAAACATCGGAACACCACAGTAATGGGCATAACAGTTTTACAACTTCATAAAAGAGCATCCTATGAATTTAAATACATACAGGATAAGTATGCGGTAAATTCAGAAAGGAAAACTTTTGCATTAGCAGATGGAACAACACAGAGTTTTAATTCCGAAATTTGGGCAGAGATAATTACAAAAGAATTTGTAGCAAACCCAATATTCAATGCAAATGAGCTTATAACTTCATTTACAAAGCAGGTAGAATTATACAAAAGTGCCAAATTTGAATTTAGCACCAATCCAGCTAAAGCATCGTTAGAAAAAGCAAAACAAAATAAAGGTGGCACAGCCACCTTTATCGGTTTGCAATTCACTGAGCAAAACAAACTTGACATAATATCATGCGGTGATACAAATTTATTTTTACTGAATTCTGAAAATAAAATCATTCCATTTCCTTTTGCTGATGTGGATAGTTTAGACGCCAACAATTATTTCATTAATACCGAGCAACTATTGCAAAATAAAATTGATGAAACATTTTTTAAGCAAAGAACACTTGAATATTCGCCTTCGGATATTCTGATTATAGCAACTGATGCTCTTAGTAGGCTTATTTTGAAAAAGCCATCTACAATAACAGAACTTTTAGGAATTAAGAATTTTGAGCAATTACATGAATTCTGTTTAAAATATTGGAAAAATAAAGAACTCCAGGAAGATGACATTTCAGCTATCATTATTCCATTTAATAATATTGCAGATTTAAAGCTAATTCATCCGCCAAAAGATTTTTCTTTTCCAAAAGAAAAAGAAGAAGAATTTATCCCAACATCCTTACAACAAAACAAACAAACAAATTATACTGACATGGATATGAACGAAATCAGAAACCAATTTAATGGGGTCGCTCAAGACTTTCATCAAGTCAAAAAAAAACTAAAACTACACGAAATGCTACTGATGGTGGCAATTAGCCTTTTGATGGTAAACATACTACTCATGTATTTTTTGCGACCAACGAATTCTAAAGATGATATTTCAAATGCGAAAGCGAAATCAGAAAATGCAATTATTAAAAAATATGAAAATACTATTGGTGATTTGAAATCAGAAATTCAAACACTTAAAAGTAAAATCACCGATTTAACTCAACCAAAGGAAGAGCCAAAAGAAGAAAAGACTGAGCCGCCCAAAACAAGTCAAACCATATCCAAGGAAGAAGCGAAAAAGAGACAGGAAGAGTTAATTAAAGCTGGCTATAAAGTAACCGCAGATGGCATTTGGGGAGCACAATCTGAAAAAACTTGGAATGAATATCAACAAAAGAAAAAAGATAAGAAGTAGTAATGGCTAAGAATTATCCAACCATTGGTGAATACAACCAACTTATACAAAAAAAAGGCGGTAGTGCTTTTAAGTCTTTGAATAGTATAAATCTAATGCCATCAAGAACATCACCAATTAAGGTTTACTTATTTGGTTCAGGTGCATTTGCAGCAGTCTTTAAAGGTTCGCTGAATGGTAGAACATATGCTATTAGATGTTTTTTGTCGGCTGAAGACGAAACAATAAATCGCTACAAAGCAATATGTGGTTATCTAAAAAACATCCATTCATCATGGAAAACTGATTGTGAATTTATAGAAAATGAAATATCTCTTAATGGGAATACATATCCAATTCTTAAAATGGAATGGATGAATGGACTACTAATTAACCAATTTGTTTCAAATCATTTAAGTGAAAACAAAGTATTGGCAGAATTACAAGCCAAACTGGTTTCAGTATCTGAAGACTTGGAAAGAAACAAAATAGGTCATGGCGATATTCAATGTGGTAATATCATTATTTCAGGGACATCTGACGATTTTCAGGTTAAACTAATTGACTACGATGGAATGTATGTTCCCGATTTAGCTTATAAGAAATCTATTGAAAAAGGCAGAAGTGAATTTCAGCATCCTAAAAGGACACTAAATAATTTTAGCCCCGAAATGGACAGGTTTTCATTTTGGGTAATGATAACAGCTTTAGAAGCCCTCAAACTTGACAAAACTCTTTGGCGTGAAGTAATGCAAGGAGGTTTCAATACGCTTGACAATTTCCTTTTTACAATTCAGGACTTTCTAAATCCTAATCAATCTAATCTTTTCAATAGACTTAACAATTTAAATTCAACAGCATTAAATTTCTACTTGGACAAACTAAAATATTTCTGCAATAGTGAATATTCCGCTATTACTAAACCAGTTTTGTCTGATCAAAAGTCAAGCCCGACAAGTTACATTCCAACTGAACATCAGAAATACGTTCCAAACATTTCAACAAGTCAAACGGTTGAAAATAATGTATCAAACAATAAGTATAAAATTATTTCTCAAAACGGTTCTGCATCAGTATTGACATCCACATTTCAAAAACTTGGTTCGACACCTTTAGAGCTTGACAAACAAACCTATGAGGGAAAATTGATTTTAGTTTCAAACGGCAAGGAGACAAAACGAATTACACTTAACTCACATCAAAACTTAATAGAAATAAAATTTGACTAATAGCCCACGCAATTGGTGGCACATTTGCAAAACCGCACAAATCCAATGCACAAGCCAAGTTTTGCAAAAGAGCCACCAAGCCAACGCACAAAGACACTGCAAAATGGACAGACAACAACACGACAGAAAAGAAGCACGAACCGGTAACATGCGTTTGGCGTCATGCGGGGTGACGTGCTTAAATTCAAGTTCCGTTTTTCAAATCAACTTTAGTGCTGGGTTGACAGTTTTGTGCTCCGAAATCCCGCACGAACGCCAAGCGCAAAAACGTTATAGCCAATTAAGATAAATGAGACGCATACTTCAAATAATATTAACCATTTTGGCTATTGTAAATGTAAGTATAGCTCAGAATGGATTGGAATGTTCAATTAATTTTCCTGACACACTTCTGTTAGGGCAGTCGATGTATTTTGAATATTCAATTCATAATAGGTCTAAAAAACCAATTACAATATATTATGATCCGTATGGACAGAACTATAATAATTTAAGAAGAGATGAGTCATTCATCGTAAAAGTTTATGATTCAAATAATAATCTTATGCCATTAAAAAAATCAATTCAAGATGAAATGATAATGGTTAGTAGGCGTGTGGGTTATCATGAACTCTTGTCTGGAGATTCATTAGTATTTATACATTGGATAGATGATTGGGTTGAGTTGGATCGCCCTGACGAATATTCAGTGCAATGCACCAAAGAATTTAGAAAATTTAAAAAAAACAAAAAGGGAATACTAGTAACTGCTAACTGTATCTCATCATTTGTTGCAGTAGCTTACGACTCTATAAAATTAGCCAATAATATACACGATATTTGGTTAAAAGCTACTCAATATAAAGAATATCCACCCCTTATACAATTAAATCAAACTCATAAGGAATTTGAAGGTCGAAGTGCCCAAAGAATGGCTGATTATTATTACCATGAAAATCACCTGAAACTTTTATGTAGATTAAAGTCTGAACAGATTATCCCCTACTTAGATCAAATAATGTCAACATCTATAAACACAGAGCATATTCAATTGGCGATGAAAGGTCTGTCAAAGTTTAATAGGAATAAAGATGTTTTTAATATCATATCTAAACCTTTTCAATACGAAGAGTTAAGATTCAAGTCAGTAGTTACAAGAGAAGAACTGCTTGAAGGTGTTTTAAGTAATTTAAAGCATTCTTCACTTCATTACCTTTCCAACTTCGAAGATTCTCTTTTAGTTCCTTTTATGGTAAAACATCAGAATGACAAGTCTTTTTCTGTAAGATTATATATTATGCAACAACTCTACAACAGAAAAAGTCAATATTCCTTAGAAAATCTTAAGGCCAGTCTCAATGATCCAAATGCAACTATTAGAATGGAAGCAAATAGATTAATAAAAATGTATGATCTTGAAAAAAAAGAGTAACTGGCTATAACAATGTACATCATGCCATACTCGCTATCGCTTCGTCCAGCAGATGTACTAGCCGTTATAGCCAATGGTAGGACGACACTCCGAACATTGAACAGAAGACCAAAACATAAACAGAAAAGTAAACCATTTTGACAGGTGAACACAGACATAAAAACGATACAACAAACGGACAGCGAGTAAGCCGACACTCTTTGCCTACCCTTCTGTGTTTTAATTTTTTTCCCACCGCACAAAATATTTTGAATTGCCACCGCACAAATGGCACATTTGGTTTTGCCCTGCCCACAAGCCGACCCTTAAGCAAAACCAAAAGAGCCATTTTTTGCCAACGCACCACCGAGAATATTAACTTTGAAAACTATAAATTGAGATAAAAAGACAACATGTTCGAACAGACTTTTAAAAACATAGACGACATACTTTACAAGGACGCAGGTGCAGACAGCGAACTGGACTACATTGAACAAACCTCTTGGGTTTTGTTCTTGCGTTACCTTGACCAATTGGAAAGTGAAAAAGCGGACGAAACAGCTTTGGAAGGTAAAGAATATAAATACATTTTGGACGAGCAATTCCGTTGGCCTAATTGGGCAATGCCTAAAACAGCAGACGGAAAACTTGACCACCACAAAGCCATGACTGGGCCTGACTTGGTTCAGTTTGTAGATTATAAGCTCTTCCCCTATTTGGCAGGTTTTAAAGCAAAATCAATTGACAACCCAAAATCCATTGAATATAAAATCGGTGAGATTTTTAGTGAGTTGAACAACAAAATAAAAAGTGGCTATAATCTTCGGGAAATTATTGAAATGACGGATGAACTGCCTTTCGGCAGTTCTAAAGACAAGCACGAACTAAGCCACTTGTATGAAACTAAAATCAAAAACATGGGCAATGCTGGTCGCAATGGCGGACAGTATTACACACCACGACCTTTGATTCGTGCCATTATTGAAGTGCTGAATCCACAAATAGGAGAAAAGATTTATGATGCAGCTTGCGGAAGTGCGGGCTTCTTGTGTGAAGCATACGCTTACATGTATGACCGCATGGAGAAAAACACAGCCAACCTGAAAACCTTACAGGAAAATACACTTTACGGAAAAGAGAAAAAGAATTTGGCTTACATCATTGGTGTAATGAACATGATTTTGCACGGCATTGAAGCCCCAAACATCATTCACACCAATACGCTGACTGAAAATATCAGAGACATTCAGGAAAAAGACCGTTACCATGTAATTCTTGCCAATCCACCATTTGGCGGAAAGGAACGAAAAGAAGTGCAACAAAACTTCGACATCAAGACAGGCGAAACGGCTTCTTTATTCTTACAGCATTTTATCAAAAGTTTGAAAGCAGGCGGACGAGCTGGTATTGTAATTAAAAACACATTTTTGAGCAATGCCGACAATGCTTCAGTTTCGTTGCGAAAACATTTATTGGAGAGTTGCAACCTGCATACCATTTTGGATATGCCAGCAGGAACTTTCTTAGGTGCAGGAGTAAAAACGGTTGTGTTGATTTTTACCAAAGGCGAACCGACCAAAAATATTTGGTATTACCAATGTGTGCCGGGTAGAAGTTTAGGTAAAACTTCTCCGTTGAATGATGATGACTTGAAAGAATTTAAGCAACTGCAAAAAACATTGGCTGATTCTGACAACTCTTGGACAGTTGATATTTCAAGCATCAACACCAGCAATTACGATTTGAGTGTAAAAAACCCGAATGGAAAAGTAGAGCAAATTTTCCGTTCTATGGATGAGATATTGGCAGAGATGGAAGCATTGGACGAAGAAACAAGCGAAATTTTGAACGGCATAAAAGAGATGTTTGCATGAGCCAAGTTGAACTAACCACTTTAGGAAAATCGTGTGAGTTTTTCAACGGCAAAGCCCATGAAAAAGATATTGACGAAAATGGAAAATACATTGTTGTCAATTCTAAATTCATTTCGCAAGAAGGCAGAGTTGTAAAACGCACCAAAGAACAAATGTTCCCTTTATACAAAGGTGACATTGTAATGGTAATGAGTGATGTGCCTAATGGTAAAGCATTAGCCAAGTGTTTTATCATTGATAAAGACGACACCTATTCTTTGAACCAACGTATTTGTTGCATTCGCAGCAAAGCGTTTGATACCAAGTATCTTTATTACCAACTCAACCGACACGAACACTTTTTGGCTTTCAATAACGGTGAAAACCAGACTAACCTAAGAAAGGATGATATTCTTGACTGCCCATTGATTAAGCCTTCTATGGAAGAACAGAGAAGAATGGTTGCAGAGTTAGATGTAGTAAAGTCCAAAATGAATCAGGCGAAAAGTAATGTAGAAAGAAACATTGTAAATAGTTTGGATATTTTTCAGAGTGAATTGAATAATTGTTTTTCAAACCAAGACGGGAAATGGAAACAAACAAGTTTAGGTCAAGTTTGTCACTTCGTTCGTGGACCATTTGGTGGAAGCCTAAAGAAAAACATTTTTAAAACTGAAGGATATGCTGTTTATGAACAACAGCATGCAATCTATGATCAGTTTGATGAAATAAGATATTTCATAGATGAAAAGAAATTTGAAGAAATGAAACGCTTCGAATTAAAAGCAGGTGATTTAATTATGAGTTGTTCTGGGACAATTGGTAAAGTTGCGATTGTTCCAAATGGCATTCAAAAGGGTATAATTAATCAAGCATTGTTAAAACTGACTCCCAAAGACATATTGAATGTTTCTTTTCTCAAATATTATATGGAGAGTTTAACATTCAAAATTGAAATAGCTAAGAACTCACAGGGTGCTGCAATTAAAAATGTGGCAAGTGTAGCTATATTAAAATTGATTCAAGTTCCATTACCATCAATTGAAGAGCAAAACCAAATTGTTGAAAGACTAAACAAATTACTTATTGAAGTAAAAAAGTTAGAAAGCAACTACACTAACAAGCTTCATTTTTTTGATGAATTTAACTCTGGAATTTTTAAGAAGGCCTTTGAAAACGAATTAATAGAAGCGGAATAATGACACATATACTTTCTGAAATAACTATAAGAAATTTTAAGTCAATCAGAAATGAGACTTTTGAATTATCTGCATTTACGCCACTGGTTGGTTACAATAATGCTGGAAAATCCAATATGCTTGAAGCCATCAAATGGCTTTTAAGAAAAACGGCACTTTCAGATTCTTCATTCCATGACACTGCTTTGCCCGTTGAAATGGAAGGCGTTATTTCAGGAATCACACAAGCGATTTTAGACCAACTGCCAGAAAATCAAAGAACATCAATTCAACCGTTTCTTATTAGCGATTCGCTTTCAATAAAAAGAGTTCAACCACAGCCAAATGTCGGTGTTGCTCAAATTCGCCTTTTAGTAAAAGACCCTGCAAACATTGGGTCAGCTAATGAATGGAGAGCCAACCCAACAGGACTTGACCAAGCTATTCAAGCACTTTTCCCCGAACCAATTCACATTGGTGCAATGGAAAACGCTGAAGAAGATGTAAGTAAAAGCAAGAACACAACAACCATTGGAAAATTATTAGCTGAAATTATTGGCCCAATTCAAACAAGTTACAGCACGCAGGTTCAAACTGCATTAGATGGAATAAAAGATCTTTTAGATGCTGATGGCACTTCAAGGGCTGCTGAACTGAATGCTTTTGATGCCGCTGTAAATGGTAAAGTGGAATCATTTTTTCCTGGTGTAAATATCAAAGTTCATGTTCCAACACCCGAGTTAAAAGAAGTATTTTCAAAAGGAACGATAAAAGTATTTGAAAACCTAAATCCTGCTGGCAGAGATGTTTCAGCACTTGGACATGGTGCACAGCGTTCAATTCAAATGGCATTAGTTCGCCATTTGGCAGACATAAAAAGAGATTCTGGAGAACAAGCATCAAACACAATTCTACTGATTGACGAACCTGAATTGTATCTGCATCCGCAAGCAATTGAAGTTTTAAGAGATGCACTTAAAACACTCTCAACACAAGGTTATCAAGTAATATTTTCAACTCATTCGCCTTTTATGATTACATCAAAGGATGTTGGAAATACTTTGCTGATAAGAAAAAATGATACACACGGAACACATAAACGAAATTCTTTAAGAGCAGCAATTCCAACGGTTGTAACAGCAGCACCGAGCCAATTAGAATTGATTTTTTCGTTAAGTCATTCATCAAACATACTATTTTCGGAGAGAGTGATTTTAGCGGAAGGAACAACGGAAAATAGACTACTTCCTTCCATTATACAGAAAGTAACAACCAGAACAATTGGACTTCATAAAACTGCCCTTGTTTCAATGGGTGGTTCAGGCAATACAAGAAAAGCAATGTTGGTTTTGAATACAATGGATATTCCAACAAAAGCTATTGTTGATTTAGATTTTGCATTGAAGCATGGCGAAAGAGACGGATTCTTAACAGCAGGTGATACAGATGTTGAAGCTATTCAAGCTCATTTGGCATCAATTGCACCAACACATTCAATCACATTGAATGCTGGATGGCCAACAAATAGCTCCATGTCGGCAGCAGACGCATTCAGACTTTTGGCAAGTGAAGCAGCAATCCAAGCAAATCTTGCTTCACTTAAAGCCAAAATGCAAGCCGCAAATATTTACGTTTGGACGAAAGGAACTATTGAAGACCATTTAGGTGGCATTCCAAAGAATGAAACAGGTTGGGCGAATTTTAACGCAAGGTTAGATGCAGAAGATTTGATTGTGATTTTGCCTAATGACCACCAAGAGATAACCGATTTAGTAACATGGCTAATTTCATAGAATGAACGAAACCGAAACAAGAGCAGAATTAATAGACCCTGTTTTAAGAGCAGCAGGTTGGGGCATTGTAGAAGGCAGTCGCATTCGCATGGAGTTTCCAATCAACAAAGGTCGATTAATCGGGCATGGTCAGCGTAGCAAGCCCGACAAGGCAGATTATGTATTACAATACAAAAACAGAAACCTTGCAGTAATTGAAGCCAAAGCAAGAGATAAATACTATACCGAAGGCGTTGGACAAGCCAAAGACTATGCAGGTAAATTGCAGGTTCGGTTTACATACAGCACCAACGGTTTACAGATTTACCGCATAGACATGCAAGAAGGACTGGAAGGTGATGTAACTTCTTATCCTACTCCTGACGAATTGTGGGAAATGACTTTTGGAGAACAAAACAAACTCCAACCACTTTCAGCCGTGTGGCGAGACAAATTACTTTCTGTTCCATTTGAAGACCGTGGCGGAACATGGCAACCAAGATATTATCAAGAGAACGCCATCACCAAAGTTTTAGAAGCCGTTGCCAATGACCAACAACGCATTTTATTAACCCTTGCCACAGGAACAGGAAAAACGGCAATTGCTTTTCAAATTGCATGGAAACTGTTTCAGGCAAAATGGAACATCAACAAAGATGGACAACGAAGCCCAAGAATTTTATTCTTAGCTGATAGAAATATATTGGCAGACCAAGCTTTCAATGCATTTTCAGTTTTTGAAGAAGATGCTTTGGTTCGTATCAATCCGACTGATATTAAGAAAAAAGGCAAAGTGCCTAAAAACGGAAATGTGTTTTTTACCATTTTCCAAACCTTTATGAGTGGGCCAAATGATACGCCCTACTTTGGAGAATATCCGCAAGACTTTTTTGATTTCATTATTATAGACGAGTGCCACCGTGGCGGAGCCAATGACGAAAGCAGTTGGCGAGCCATTATGGAATATTTTAAGCCAGCCGTTCAGTTGGGTTTGACAGCCACACCAAAACGAACCATTAACGCAGATACTTACGATTATTTTGGTGAGCCAGTTTATGTTTATTCATTAAAAGAAGGTATAAATGATGGTTTCTTAACGCCTTTCAAAGTCAAACAAATTGACACCACCATTGATGAGTATTTATTTACTTCGGACGACACTGTTTTAGAAGGAGAAATTGAAGAAGGTAAACGCTACACCGAAGCCGAAATGAACCGCATTATTGAGATTAAGGAACGTGAAGAATATCGGGTAAAGATTTTTATGAGCCTGATAAATCAGAGTGAAAAGACCTTGGTTTTCTGTGCTACTCAGTTACATGCTTTGGCAATTCGTGATTTAATCAATCAATATGCAGCATCTAAAAATCCGAACTATTGCCACCGAGTAACGGCACATGACGGAAAATTAGGCGAACAACATTTAAGAGATTTTCAGGACAACGAGA
>ERZ761602.6328-NODE-6328-length-13340-cov-6.087467_pt1 | contig 13340 bp, 10 predicted proteins | sample MGYA00512165_ERZ761602 | MGnify/ENA primary metagenome ERZ761602 (study PRJEB28899, sample SAMN02445085) | bioreactor sludge metagenome | biome: EBPR sludge; isolation source: Thorneside wastewater treatment plant | place: Australia: Brisbane, Thorneside...
TGATCACCGACGGCCGCTTCAGCGGCGGCACCTGGGGCATGGTGGTCGGCCACGTCGCGCCCGAGGCCTACGAGGGCGGCACCATCGCGCTGGTGCAGGAGGGCGACTCGATCACCATCGACGCCCACCAGCTGCTGCTGCAGCTCAACGTGCCGGATGCCGAACTGGCGCGCCGGCGCGCCGCCTGGACGCAGCCGGCGCCGCGCTACACCCGCGGCGTGCTGGCCAAGTTTGCCAGGAACGCCTGCAGCGCCAGCGGCGGGGCGGTGCTCGACAAATTCTGACGTGGGCCTGGGCCCATGGCGGCGGGCCTGCAGGCCCGGGCCGCCGGCCCGGCCGCCTCGACATGAGCCTCGACCCTCCCAGCCTGCACCAACTGCCCGATGCCGAGCTGGTGCAGCACTGCCTGGCGGGCAGCCAGGCGGCATGGCGCGCGCTCGTCCACCGCTACCAGCGGCTGGTGTTCACGGTCGCACGTCGTGCCGGGCTGGACGAGCACGCGGCGGCCGACGTGCTGCAGGGCGTGTTCGAGAAGGTCCACCGACACCTGGCCCACCTGACCCAGCCCGACCGGCTGAGGGCCTGGGTGGTCACCACGGCCAAGCGCGAGACGCTGACGCTGCTGCACCGCGCCGCGCGCGAGCGTTCGGCCGACGATCCCGGCACCGACGACGACGGCCTGTCGCTGATCGACCGCCTGGTCGACCCCGGGCCGCTGGCCGACGAGCGACTGCAGGACCTGCAGGAGGCCCAGCGCATGCATGTGGCGCTCGACCGCCTGGATGAACGCTGTCGCCGGCTGCTGACCCTGCTGTTTGCCGACGAGGACGAACGCCCGCCCTATGAGGAAATCGCCCGCCGGCTCGACATGCCCGAGGGCAGCATCGGTCCCACGCGGGGTCGCTGCCTGGACAAGCTGCGTCGCCTGTACCTGCAAGGTGATGCGTTCGCGGGGTCGCGGTGAACGATTCCCGTATTTTTCCGGCGGCGCCGGCGTCCGTGGCAGGCGGGTGCACGGTCCGGAGTGCCCGGTGAGATTCCCATGACGACAGCCAGCCCCGAACCTACCGACGACGAACTCGGCGCCCTGATTGGTCGCAGCCTGCGCCTGCTCGACGCCGCGGTGCCGGCATGGGCGACCCAGCGTGCCCTCGATGCCTGGCGGGCACCGCAGCCAGCCGCTCCCGGCGTGCTGGCGCGACTGGCGGCGGAGCTGCGCTACGACAGCTGGCTGCACGGTACGCCCGCCGCGGCGCTGCGCTCGGGCGGCGCGGCGCCGCGCCAGTTGCTGTTTGCCGTCGGCGCGCACGATGTCGACCTGCGTGTGCAGGCCGACCCCGGCGCCGATGACCGCTTCGAGATCACCGGACAGGTGCTCGGCCCGGCCACGCAAGGCACGGCCGCCTGGCTGGCCGATGCCGAGTCCGGATCGGCCGCTCCGGTGGCGCTGGACGACTTGGGCGAATTCGTCCTTGCACCACTGGCTGCCGGGCGGGGCAACCTGCGCCTGGTGCTCGACGGCCAGACGATCGAACTGCCGTCGATCGACCTCGGCAGTGCCCCCGCTTCCGGCTGACGCCGTGAGCGCCGCGCCGGTCCCGGAACTGATCGCGCGGGCTGATGCCCTGCTGCGCGAGCCGCGGCCGGACGATCACTGCAGCGAAGCCGAATCGCTCGGCTGGGCCCTCAAGGCCGCCGTGCAGGCGGCGTGGACGGTGGATCCGCCCCAGGCCGACCAGGCCCACTCGGCGCTGCAACGCCTGGCCCAGGCCGTGGACACGCCTATGCTGGCGGCCCTGGCTGCCTGGGGGGCCGGCATCGTCGACCTGGCCAAGGGCGACCTGCAGGCGGCGCTGCATCAGCTCGACCGGGCGGCGCTCGGCTGGCAGCACATCGGTCGCGGCCTGCAAGCGGCACAGGTGGGCGTGGCGCGGCTGATGCCGCTGTCGCTGCTGGGCCGCTACGACGACGCACTGTCCAGCGGCATCGCGACCGAGGCAGCGCTGACCCGGCACGGCGACCTGCAGGGCGCTGCGAAGGTGGCGCTGAACCTGGGCAGCCTGGCCATCCACCGCGGGCGCTTCGCCGAGGCGGCCGGCCACTACCGGCGCGCCGCGGTGCGCTTCGCACGGGCCGGTGATCGTGAACACTCGGTGATGGCCGACGTCGGCCTGGCCGATGCCCTGGGTCACGATGGCCGTCTGGACGAGGCCGCGCGCATCTGCGACCGCGCCGGCATGCGCGCGCGCCAGCATGGCCTGCCGGTGCTGGCCGCGCAGGCCGACCATGGGCGGGCGCTGCTGGCGCTGGGCGCCGGCAGCTACCGCGCCGCCCTCGCCGGACTGGTGCGCGCGCGGTCCGCCTTCGAGCACATCGGTGTCGACCACTACCTGATCGAGGTCGAGCGCGACCTCGCCGACGCCTACCTCGACCTCAACCTGCTGCCCGAGGCGCTGGCCATCTACGACCGCCTGATCGAGCGCATGCGGGCACAGGGCAATGGCGCCACGCTGCCCTGGCTGACCCTGCAGCGGGCCCGCGTCCAGGCCCGGGCCGGCCAGCCGCAGCGGTCGGTGCAGGGCCTGCGTGAGGCCGGCGAGCTGTTTGCCGCCCAGGCCCATGCAGCCGGCCAGGCGCTGTCTCGACTGGCCCTGCTCGAGCTGTGCGGCAACCTGGCCCGCACGCCCGAGGACGATGCCACGCTCGAGGCCCAGGCCGCAGCCATGGCCGGCATGCTGCCGGCCTCGCTGCAGTGGCGGCGGCTGCTGGTGCAGGCGCGGCGGGCTTACCGGCGAATGCGGCGCGCTCCTCCACCTTCGGCGCGGCGCCGAACATGCTGGGGCTGGTGGGGGCCGCCGGTTTGGCGGCCGGCGAGGCGGCTGCAGGCCGACGACGCGGCGTCGGCCGGCTGGCCGCCCCAGGGCCAGGCCCGACGGTGGGACGAGATCGGCCGCGCCCGGCTGTCGCTGGGCGAGCCGGCCGCAGCGCGCGAGGCCTTCGAGCACGCAGTGCAGCTGTTCGAGCAATGGCAGGCGGCGCTGCCCGGCGAGGAATTGCAGCTCGCCGCGCTGGCCGACCACCTGCACCCCTTCGAGGCGCGGCTGGCGCTCAGCCTCGACCACGAACCGCCGGCCTCGGTGCTGGCCTGGCTCGACCGCCAACGCGCCCGCGTGCTGGGCGCGCGGCTGGGCCGGGGTCAGGAGGAAACCGCGCCGGCCGACGCCGCCGATGCCGCCTGCCGCGAGCAGCGTGCGCGCCTGCACTGGATCCGCCGCCAGGCTCGGCGCCGCGCCGAGGACGGCGAGGACGAAATCCCGGCGACGTGGCACGAAGAGGCCGCCCGGCTGGAGCAAGGGCTGCTCGAGCAGGCGCGGCGCGCGCGGCTGGCCCGCGAGGAAGGCACGCTGCCGCCCGGTGCCGAGGCGCACCGGCTGGGCCTGGACCTGGGCGCCTTGCGCCGCCGCTTCGTCGGCGGCCGTGCCCTGGTCGAATATGGCCTGCACGGCGACGAGCTGTTTGCGGTGCTGGTGGTCGACGGCCAGGTGCAGGTGGTGCGTGCCCTCGCCTCCTGGGCTGACCTGCTGGGCGCCCAGCACCGCCTGCAATACCAGCTCGACACCCTGCGCGCCGGCAGCCACCGCGTGCAACCCCATGTCGGGCAGCTGATGCAACGTTGCAAGGCGCGCCTGCAGGCCCTGTACGACCGCCTATGGCGCCCCCTGGAGCCGCGGCTGGCCCGAGTCGACGATGCCGTCGTCGTGCCCTGCCAGGCCCTGCAGGCGCTGCCGTTTCCGGCGCTGCACGACGGCCGACAGTGGCTGGACGAACGCGTGCGCATCACCCTGTCACCGGCTGCGGCACTGGCCCCCGTGGCCCCGCTGCCGGCGGCGCCCCGCCGCGCGCTGGTGGTCGGCGACGGCCGACGGCTGGCCCACATGCGGCACGAAATCGACACCGTGGCGCGCGAGCTGCAGGCCGAAGGCGTGCTGATGGACGAAGGCGCAACGCCGGACGCCGTGCTCGCCGCGGCCAGGCAGGCGGATGTGCTGCACCTGGCCTGCCACGGCGAGTTTCGTGCCGACAACCCCCGGTTCTCGGCCCTCCACCTGGGTGAGGGATTGCTGACCGCCGCCGATGTCGAGGCCCAGCGGCTGCCGGCACGGCTGGTGGTGCTGAGCGCCTGTGAAACCGGGCGCACCCGGGCCGCCGCCGGCGACGAGGGCCTGGGACTGGTGCGCGCCTTTCAGCTGGCCGGCGCGCGCGACGTGGTCGCCAGCCTCTGGGCCGTGGACGACGAAGCCACCGCCCACTTCATGGCCAGCTTCTACGGTGCCTGGGCGCACGGCATGGTGGACGTGGGCCGCGCCCTTCAGCAGGCCCGCCACGCCGTGCGCGCCCGCTGGCCGCATCCGTTCCACTGGGCCGCCTTTCAGGGCTACGCCAGGGCCGAGCTGTAACCGCGTGTCGCGAGCCCGTATTTTTCGGCGGTCATCGCGTTTTGTGGACACTGCGCCACCTGCCGCCGGAGCCCTTTCATGCACCCCAGACGCCTGCTGCGCCCTGCCTGCGCCGCCTCGCTCACTGCCCTCACCCTGGCCGTCGCCACGCTGGCGCTGCCCGCTGCGGCGTCGGCGCAGACCGTCGCCGCGCCCCGCGTCGAAGGCGAGGTGCTGGTGCAGCTGCGCCGCGGCGACGACCTGCCCGCCATCCAGGCCGGTTACCGCCTGTCCTTGCTGGCGCGCTTCGGATCCCGGCCCATCTTCCGCTTCCAGGTGCCGGCCGGCGGCAGCGTCGATGCCAGCGTGGCGGCGCTGATGGCCGACCCGCGCGTGGTGCACGCCGAGCCCAACATCCTGGCCGGCGCACCAGAGGCGCGCGTGCGCACCGTGTGGGCGGTGGGCACGGCCGCGGCATTCGGCAGCCAGTGGGCCGCCGAGGCGCTGGCCCTGCCCAGGGCCCATGCCCAGGCCACCGGCGCCGGGCAGGTGGTGGCGGTGCTCGACACCGGCGTCGACCGCGGCCATCCCCTGCTGGCCGGCCGTCTGCTGCCGGGCCATGATTTCGTGGACGGCGACACCGACCCGTCGGAGGCCGGCACGCCGGGCCAGGGCGCCTGGGGCCACGGCACCCATGTCGCCGGCCTGGTGGCGCTGGCAGCCCCGGGGGCCGCGATCCTGCCGCTGCGCGTGCTCGATGAACGTGGCGAGGGCAACCTGTGGGTGCTGGCCGAAGCCCTGCTGCACGCCGTCGACCCGGACGGCAACCCCTTCACGCGCGACGGCGCCCGTGTCATCAACCTGAGCCTGGGCACGCTGCAGCGCACCGACCTGCTGGAGGTCGTGACGCGGCTGGTGCAGTGCGACGACGATGACGACGACGACGACGAGAGCGAGAAGACCAAGGACCGGTTCGAGGACAGTGGCTACCAGGGCGACCGCGACCGCTGCAACGTGCTGGGCAGCGCGGTGGTGATGGCCGCGGCCGGCAACGGCGGCGGCAGCGCCGAGCGGCAGTACCCGGCCGCCGAAGCGGCCAGCGGCACGCTGGCCCTGGCAGCCAGCACGGCGGCAGGGCGCATTGCCGACTTCAGCAACCGCGGCAGCTGGGTGCAGCTGGCCGCCCCCGGTGACGGCGTGGTCAGCACCGTGCCCGGCGGCGGCTATGGCAGCTGGAGCGGCACGTCGATGGCCACGCCGCTGGCAGCGGGCGTGGCCGCGCTGCTGTTCGAGCGCAACCCGGACTGGAAACCCGAGGACGTGACCAAGCGGCTGCTGGAGAAGAGCGTGCGCTTGTGCGGCACCCCACTGCGCCAGCTGCACGCCGAGGCGGCCGTGCTCGACGTCGAACGGCGCGGCCCGCGCTGCCGCTGAAGCGACAACAGCCCCCCTGATCCGGGGGACGGCGACGATGTATTTCGCGGCGGCGGCGGCGGTCGGTGCAAGGCCACCGGAGCCTGCCGATGTCACGTCCACCCGCCCGACTTGCTGCCCCCGTCCGTGCCACTGCGCTTGCCTCTGCGCTTTGTGCGGCCTGTGCCGCCGCCCTGCTGATCGCCGGCCTCGCGGGCGTCCCCGCCCAGGCGCAGGAGCCCGCGGCGGACAGCCGCCCGGCTGCGGCCGACTACCGGCTCGGGGCCGGTGACCTGCTGCGCATCGCCGTCTTCCAGAACCCCGACCTGAGCCTGGAGACGCGCGTCGGCGAAGCCGGCCGCATCAGCTTCCCGCTGCTTGGCAGCGTGCCCGTGGGCGGGCTCGCGGTGCCGCAGGCCGAGGCTCGGCTGGTCCAGGCGCTGCGCGACGGCGGCTTCGTCCGCCAGCCGCAGGTCACCATCACGGTGCTGCAGGTGCGCGGCCACCAGGCCACGGTGATGGGGCTGGTCAACCGGCCCGGTCGCTATGCCCTGGAATCCACCCGCACCCGGCTGACCGAGTTGCTGGCGCTGGCCGGCGGCCCCGCCAACGGCGCTGCCGACGTGGTGGTGCTGGTCGGCACCCGCGATGGCGCCCCGTGGCGTGCCGAGGTCGACCTGGCGGCGTTGTTCGGCCCCGGCGGCCAGGTGCGCGACCTGGACGTTCGCCACGGCGATGTGCTGTGGGTGGCACGCCAGCCGCAGGTCTACATCTACGGCGAAGTGCAGCGCCCCGGCGCGTTGCGACTCGAGCGCGGCATGACGGTGTTGCAGGCCCTGGCCAGCGGCGGCGGCCTGACGCCGCGCGGCACCGAGCGCGGCATCCGTGTGCACCGCAGGGCCGGTGACGGAGGCATCCATGCGCTGGCCGCCCAGATGGCCGACACGCTGCAGGACGGCGACGTGGTGCACGTGCGCGAAAGCCTGTTCTGACCGCCGCCGCCATCCGGCCCGCGCCACCCCCCTTCCCCCAACGAGGACCCGCCATGAACCTTCCGCGAGCCCTGGCCGTGCTGCGCGCACGCTGGCGCCTGGGCCTGAGCGTCTTCCTGGTGGTGTCGCTCAGCACCCTGCTGGCCACGCTGCTGCAGCCCCCGCGGTACCACGCCCAGGCCAGCGTGTTGATCGATGTCCGGCCCGACCCGGTGTCGGCACCGGGTCCGGGCCCGCAGTCGGTCGCCGTCCACCTGGCCACCCAGGTCGACGTCGTGCGCAGCGACCGGGTCGCCAAGGCCGCGCTGGCACGCTTGTCACCTGCCGATCGCCAGCGACTCCTGGCGCAATGGGCACCCGGCGCGGACGACCCCGTCACCGCCGACCTCGCGCTGCGCGCCGCCTGGGCAGAGGCCGTGGTGGTGACGCCGGCGCGCGACAGCACCGTGCTGTCCATCGGCTTCGACGCCCGCGACGCGGCCTTGGCGGCCGCACTGGCCAATGCCGCGGCCCAGGCCTACCAGGACGTGGCCCTGCAGTTGCGTGTCGAACCGGCGCGACGGTTTGCCGACTTCTTCGAGGCCACGGCCCAGGCCGCCCGCGAGCGTCTGTCGCTGGCGCAATCGAGGCTGCGCGACTTCCAGTCGCGCCATGGCCTGGTGGCCGGCGAAGGCCGCCTCGACCTGGAAACGCTGCGCCTGACCGAATTGTCGACCCAGCTCACGCTGGCGCAGGCGCAGGCCGGCGAGGCCGCCAGCCGCCAGGCCCAGGCCGGCGGCGGCGAGGCCGAGCGCATGCCCGAGGTGCTGAACCACCCGCTGCTGGCCCAGCTCAAGGCCGAGGTCGGCCGCGCCGAGGCCCAGCTGCAGCTGCTGGCCACGCGGCTGGGCGAGCGCCATCCCCAGCTGCAGGAGGCACGGGCCCAGCTGGAGCCGCTGCGCGCACGGCTGGCCGAGGAGACGCGCCGCGTCGGCGCCGGCGTGGGCGTGAGCGAACGCATCCAGCGCCGGCACGAGGCCGGCTTGCGCACGGCGATGGACGGGCAGCGCTTGCGCGTGGTGGCGCTGAAGGCGGTGCGCGACGAGGCCCGGGTGCTGCAGCGCGACGTCGACGAAGCCCAGCGCGCGCTCGATGCGCTCGAGCAGCGCCTGCAGCAGGCACGACTCGAGAGCCAGAGCACCCAGGGTGCCGTCAACGCCCTGTCGGCCGCGGTGCCGCCGCTGCAGCCCGCATCGCCGCGTCCCTGGCTGCAGGGCGTGCTGGGTGCGCTGCTCGGCGCCGTGCTGGCGGTCTCGCTGGTGCTGGGCCTGGCGCTGATCGACCGCCGGGTCTGGGACGCCGATGACCTGCAGGCCGCGCTGGGCCTGCCGCTGCTGGCCTCGGTGCCGATGCACGAACCGCGCCGCCCCGTGGCGGCGGCACTGCTGCGGCCGGCCCCGGCGGCGCTCGCGACGGGAGGCTGAGCCATGGCCCTGCGCATGGACCCCATGAACCACGCCTGCGGCCCGGCCGCACGCGCTGCCATCGCCGTCAACGGCAGGGAGGCTGCGGGCACCGCCTGCCCCAGTCTGGGCGAGCTGCTGATCGAGCGCCGGCTGCTCGAACGCGCCGACGTGGGCCGGGTGCTGGCGCAGCAGCAGCGCAGCGGCCAGCGCTTCGGCGAAGCCGTGGTGGCGCTAGGGCTGGCCAGTGGCGACGCGGTGCTGTCGGCGCTGGTGCACCAGTACCGCTACCCCTGCGCCCTGGTCACCGACGTGCAGCCGCACGCCGACCTCGTCGTCCTCCGCGACCCGTTCGGCCACCGCGCCGAGTGCTACCGCAGCCTGCGTGCGCAACTGACCCTGCTGGCTGCCTGGACGGCCAGGCCGCTTTCGCTGGCCGTGATCGGGCCCCAGCACGCGGACGGGCGCAGCGTGGCGGCGGCCAACCTGGCGGTGGCATTGGCCCAGCGCGGCACACCGACGGTGCTGGTCGATGCCGACCTTCGGCGCCCGCGCCAGCAATCGCTGTTCGCGCTGAGTGAGGGTCCCGGGTTGTCGGCGGTGCTCGGCGGCCGCGCCGGGCTCGAGGCCGTGCAGGCGTTGCGCGACGTGCCCGGGTTGTCGGTGCTGGGCGCCGGCGCGCCGCCGCCCAATCCGCTGGAGCTGCTGGAAGGCCCGACCTTCCAGGCCCTGATCGGTGAGCTGGCCGGCCGCTTCGAGGCCGTGGTGGTCGACACCCCGGCAGCGGCGCTCGGGGCCGATGCCGCTCTGGTGGCCAGCCGCTGCAGCCACGCGCTGCTGGTGGCCCGCCGGGGCCGGTCGCGCCTGGCCGACCTGGCCCGCCTGCAGGCGCAGGTGGCCCGCGGCGGCACACCGATCGCCGGTGTGCTGCTCAACGAGCATTGACCTTCCATGGCCACCGTCACCACCACCCCGCCGCCGGCCGCCGACGGGCTCGGCACGACGCCGCTGGGCTGGCTGCTGGGCGGCCTGCTGGCCACGTCGCTGGCGGCCTGGACCCTGCTGCTGGGCCGGCAAGCGCTGGCCCTGGATGCCGGTGGCTGGCTGGTCGCCGCCGTGCTGGCCCCGGCGGCCGTGCTGGCCTGGGTGGCCCGGGCCGGCCAGCGCGGCGGCCTGGCGCTGATGGGGCTGGCCGCGGCCACTGTCGCGCTGTCCGACGCCACGCTGCCCTCGGCCCGCGACGGCGCAGTCGATGCGCAGAGCATGGCCAAGCTCGCGCTGTGGCTGCTGGGCCTGCTGTTGCTGGCCTGGCGCGGACACGCCGCAAAGGCCGCCTGGCGCCACGCGCCCAGTGCCGGCATGGCGGCCTTCGTGCTGTGGTGTGCACTGGGCGCACCGTTCTCGGCCACGCCGGCCTACACGGCGGCAGCGGCCTGTGCCCTGGCGGGCCTTTGGGTGCTGGGCAGCACCTGCGCGCAGGCCCTGACCACCCGCCAGGCCCTGCTTGCGCTGGTGACCGGCCTCATGCTGCCGCTGCTGCTGTCCCTCGCCCTGCTGCCGATGGTGCCCGGCCTGATGCTGGTGCCGATGGAAGGCGGCCGGGTGCTGCGGCTGGGCGGCGTCTTCGGCAGTGCCAACGGCCTCGGGCGTGCGGCGGCGCTGTGCCTGCTGCTGGCCCTGCTGGCCTGGCCGCTGCGCCGGCACCGGCTGGAAGCCCTGCTGTTGCTGGCGGCCATGGTCACCGGCACCGTGGCCCTGGTCATGTCCGACAGCCGGGGAGCCACCGCCGCGCTGGGCCTGGCGCTGGCGGTCACAGTGGCGCTTCACCGGCCAATTTGGCTGCTGATCGGGCTGCCGCTGGCGGCGGCACTGGCGCTGCTGCCGCTGACCGTGCCCGCCGTTCTCGATGTCGCACTGGCGGGCCTGCTGCGCACCGACCGGCTCAGCGAACTGACCACGCTCACCGGCCGCACCGCGATCTGGGCCGCTGCGGCCGATCTGTTCATGCAGTCGCCCTGGTTCGGTCATGGCTTCGGCTCCACGCGCGAGGTGCTGCCCGCCGCCTTCCAGGCCGCCTACGGCTGGACCACGACCTCGGCGCACAACCTGTGGCTGCAGGTGGCGGTCACCACCGGTGCCGTCGGCCTGCTGCTGGTGCTGGGCCTGCAGGCCGCCTGGCTGCGTGAAGCCTGGCTGCGCCCGCAGCCGGTGCGCGAGGCGGTGCTGGTCTTCGTGGCCGCCGTCGGCCTGCTGGAGGCCAGCGCATTCGGTCCCGGCGTCAACCTGCTGGGCTTCGTCACCTGCTGGGCGTTGGCACTGGGCCTGCGCACGCGCGATGCCTGAGCGGGCAGGCGCACCCGGCCGCCGCGCGGCGCTGCTGGCGATGGGCATGCTGGGCGCGCGGGGCATGGTGGGCCAGCCGGCCCTGGGCCGCGGCCACCGGCAAAGCGGTTGCCTCAGTGACTGGCACGGCGAATGGCACAGCGACTTCGGCACCGGCCTGGCCGGCTGGGGCCGGCTGCGCGACGGCTGGGGCTTCCACAACCACCGCTTCCTGTCCGAGGCCGGCCTCTGCGGCCAATTGCTGCGCGTGGCGCTGGCACGCGGCGGCATCGACCCCGGCACCATGCGCCGCCGCGGCCTGCCGGCCAGCGGTACCGGCTTCAAGGCCGCCCTCATCGCCGGAGGCGCAGATGGCGCGGCGCTGCACTACCGGCTGCGCTTCGCGCCCGGCTTCGACTTCGTGCGCGGCGGCAAGCTGCCGGGGCTGTATGCCGGCAGCGGCCCGTCCGGCGGCCGCATCCCCGACGGCCGCAACGGCTGCTCGTTCCGGCTGATGTGGCGCGAGCAGGGCCACGGCGAGGTCTACGCCTATCTGCCGGGCCTGCAGCGCCACGGGCTGTCGCTGTTGCGCGGGCGCTTCGGCTTCGTGCCCGGCCGCTGGCACGAGGTGCGACAGGAGGTGGTGCTCAACACACCCGGCTGCGCCGATGGCCGGGTGAGCCTGTGGCTGGACGGCGCCTGGGCAGGAACGGCGGACGGCCTGCGCATGCGGGACGACCTCGCGCTGCGGCTCGACGGCGTCTTCGTCGACGTGTTCTTCGGCGGCAACGACGACAGCTGGGCCGCGCGCCACGACACGCATGTCGACCTGGCGCTGTTCAGGGTGGCCTCGCTCGGCGGCCCGGTCCGCGGCCCAGCCGATGGCAGCAGCGCGGGGTGCCGGCCGTGAAGGCCATGCCGCTGACGCGCGGCGGCGCCGCGCTGATCGAGCAGGGCCTGGTATCGGGCGCGCACCTGCTGGCCTTCGTGCTGTTCGCGCGCGCGCTGCCGGCCTCGACCTGGGGCGTCTTCGGCATGGCCCATGCCATCGTGCTGTTCGCGCAGGGCTTCCAGCGCGCCTGGGTCACGATCCCGATGATCCCGTACAGCGCGGGCGGCAGCGGCTGGGCATCGCAGCGGCCGGCCTGGCTGGCGCGGCACAGCCTGCTGCTGCTGGCCGCGCTGCTGCTGCTGGGCGCGGCCAGCGCCGGTGCCGCGGCCGCGCGCGCGGGCTGGCTGGTGCAGTCGCTGGCCTTGTCGACGCTGCTGGCCGCACCGCTGCTGGTGCAGGAGTTTGCCCGCCGCGCCGCGGTGCAGGAGGCGCGCTGGCGCCTGCTGGCCGCCATGGGCTGCCTCTACGCCGTCACCTTGCTGGCCGCCACCCTGGCGCTGCGCGGGCAGCTTGCCGCAGGCGCCTGGGCGCCGACGCTGGCCATGTCGCTGGCCGCCGGTGCCAGCGCGCTGCTGTATGCCGCAACGGCGCGCCTGCCGCTGCTTTCACTGCCGGCACGTACTGCGCAGGCGCCGCACCAACCGCCTGCCGGCTATCGCCAGTACGGCGCCTGGGCCACCTTGTGCCATCTCGGCCACGCGGGCTACAACTTCGGCGTGCAGGCCATGCTGGCGGCGTGGAGCGGGCCGGCGGCGGTGGGCGCCTTCCATGCCTGCCGCACCCTGGTGCAGCCGGTGGCGACGCTGGCCGGCGCACTGGACGGCATCGACAAGCCGCAAGCCGCCGCGGCCCTGGCCGCGCAGGGACCGGCGGCGATGCGCCGCGTCCTGCGGCGCAGCAGCGGGCTGGCCATGCTGCTCGCCGTGCCCTACCTGCTGGGGGTGGCCCTCGCCGCCGCCCCGCTGCTGCAGTGGCTGTATGCCGAACGATATGCCGGCCAGGGCCCGGCCGTGTGGCTCTGGTGCCTGGTGGCCATGTGCAGCCTGCTGGCGCAGCCGGTGGAGTCGGGCCTGTACGTCGCACGTCGCACGCGCACCCTGTTCCAAGTGCGCACCGTGGCCGCCCTGGCCAGCCTGACGACGGCAGCGGCCCTGGTCCCCGCGCACGGCACCCCCGGTGCCCTGGCCTCGATGGCGCTGGGCTTTGCGCTGGCCGCCACCCTCGGGGCGCTGTCGCTGCGGCGCCTGGCCCCGTCATGAAGTCCCACGTCCCCACCACCTTTTTCGACCGCCGACGCGGCCCTGTCGACCATGTCCCTGCAAACCCCGCCATCTCCGACCGGCTGTTCCCTCTACCTGGCCTGGGCCGCCTTCCAGCGGCGCCCGTTGTCGATGGCCGGCGAGGCCGGTTTCGAGTGCCATTTCGAGCCGCTGGACTACAAGGGCCGCAGCCACCTTCGGCGGGCCGGGCACTACCTGGTGCTGGCCTGGCGCACCTGGCGACGCCTGCGCGCCCGGCGCCCGCACACCGTGTGGCTGCAACTGCCTCAGCTGCCGCTGCTGTGGCTGGCGCTGCTGTACCGCGCCACGGTGGCCCCGGGGCTGCGCATCGTCGCCGACTGCCACAACGCGGTCTTCCAGCCACCCTGGTCGACCCTGCCGTTCACGCGCGCCGCGCTTGCCCGTGCCGACCTGGTGCTGGTGCACAACGAGACGGTGCTTGCCCAGGCCATGGCCATGGGCCTCGAGGCCGTGCGCACCCGCGTGCTCGAGGACCTGCCCGCCGCGCCGCCGGCCGGCGACCCGCCGCCCGTGCCGTCGGCCTTTGCCGGCCGCCCCAGGCC
>ERZ761602.6329-NODE-6329-length-13337-cov-8.235130_pt1 | contig 13337 bp, 6 predicted proteins | sample MGYA00512165_ERZ761602 | MGnify/ENA primary metagenome ERZ761602 (study PRJEB28899, sample SAMN02445085) | bioreactor sludge metagenome | biome: EBPR sludge; isolation source: Thorneside wastewater treatment plant | place: Australia: Brisbane, Thorneside...
CCCTGCAGCATTACTTCATCCCCTTCTACGATTGTTTTATCAGGCCCTGCACTAACTGAAGGAGCAGGACGTACCGGCACTATTACTGTCTTTGTAATAAGGCCGCAGGCAAAATCCCTGATGGTGATCGTATGATTTCCTGCACTTACATTATTAAACGTTCCTGTTGATTGGAAGGCCCCTCCATCAATACTATAGGTATAGGGTGGTATGCCGCCAGCAGCAGTAACTGTTATTGAACCGTTGGCTGTATTATTACAGGATGACACCATCAACTCAGAAGATGAAACATTCAGGTTGGTAGTATCGCCATATTCAAGAATGTGATTACTAAAAACACCTACCGAGAAAAGCCTTCTGTTAGCTGCTGGTGTTCCTGCTGGTACTTTTTTAGGTGCAAATGCAATACTTGTGTGATTGGTAGGTGATGCTGTCTGATCAATTCTCCAGGTTACACCACCATTGCTGGTAACCAGGAACCCTCCTGCACAACCAACATAACCGTTATTAATATCATGAAAAACAACAGAGTTGAAATTTCCAACCGGGAAAATAGCAAGCGCATTTCCTGTAATGTCCTGCCAGGTGTTTCCGCCATCCGTTGTTCTGAAAATTGCTTTCCTGGGGAAACCGTTTCCTGCAAGGAAAACTGTGTTTGCATCCAGGGCGAACATATCATTGTAGGTAATCTGAGGAGTTACACCCGGAGTTGGTAACGGCAATTTGTTCCAGGTTACGCCGCCATCAGTGGTTTTCCATAATGTATCTCTTGTGCCACTAACATACCCCACGAGGCTTGTTGGAAACTCAATATGCCTGAGTAAATAATTTGTTGCACTTGGATTGGAAGGAAATGCTGTTGCTTGTGACCATGTATTTCCACCATTAGTTGAACGAAATACTCTTGAAACCTGCGCTGTAGAAGGAGTTGGAGTGTAACCGCATACCCATACACTATCATTCCCCGATGTGGCAACATCCCACATTTGGAAACCCGACAAAGAATATACAGGGTCTATGGTGGGCAGTGCCGGCGGGGCAACATTCATATCCGTAGTTCTGTAAATATTACCAACGCTGGTGGCAAAATAGGCTTTGGCGGGATTACCCGTTGCATAGGCAACTGAGTTGATGCTGATGTTCAGATTAATGAAATCCTGCCTTACAACCTGATCCCATGTTTTTCCGCCATCCCTGGTGCGGGCAATAGTTCCGCCACCGGCCGCAATGATGTTATTGCAATCGGCTACATCCATTTTATTGAATGAACCAGTTGTACCCTGTACATATGTGCTGTTCCATTGACCGCCGGGAATCGAATCAGATATTACACCATTTTGTCCAGCTGCAACAAATTTTCCTGAAGGAAGAATATCAATGGCCTGACCACCAAACTCACTGTAATTTCTTCCCGTTGGTAACCATCTTTCCTCTCTCCAGGTAGCTCCGTTATCCGCAGAAGTCATCATCCTGTTTACAGGAAAAAGAACCGGTGAATTAACATTGGTAAACAGTTTGCCGTTGGCTGCTTTAACAATATTCGTTGGCTGGCTAAACCCAAATGCAGGGTTGGCCGGAATTGGTGCACCAAGTGCTGAAGAATTATTTTGAGGAGGCGTTGGGGCATTGAGCAACTGATAAGTTCCTATCTCATTTACTCCCGGTGCGTTAATGTTAGGTGTGATGGCACCCGGGGCTGTGTTAACACGAACAACAATATTGTTATTCAAAGAAACAAGCAATACATTATTGGCATCAATAATGTGCATAGCCTTATACGTTTGTGTATGTATTGAGTTGGAGGCGTACCGATAGTTGCAGGCGCCCGGCAGTGTTGTATATATGCCGTTATATCCTAATCTTTCTTTACTGATTGAATAATCGGTTAATGTGCCATTTGAAAACTTCCACAACAGGCTTGCATGATGGGAGCCGGTGGATGTATTGGTACCCGTTGGATTACAAGGAGAGGTGCTGCTTACATTAGGTATGGGCTCAAAAGTGCTTAATCCGCTTCCACAGATATACCCTGTGTTATCATCCCAAAATATGATGCGGTATAGTTCTTTATCTTTTGCATTTATGTCCCATAAAAAAGAACCCACCGGGTTATTTACATAGCCCACTCTTGTTTTCCCGCCTACCGGAGCCGATATCGAATCCCAGGTAGCGCCGCCGTTAAGTGTGAAATAAAGTTTGGGAGTAAGATCGGGTGTGTTGTTGTGCTGCCCGCCGATATACCCTTTATTTTCATTCAAAAACCAAACGGTATTTACATTTCTTGCATTGGCAAAAAGCGGGTTGTTCACCCGATTCCATGTAACACCACCATCGGTAGTTTTTGCCATGCAACCATTGCTGCCTACAGCATAAGCAGTTGTTGCTGATATAAAGTGAACATCCTGAAATGATGTTGACGTTTGCAGGCCCGACTGGTTGATGAAGGAGAAATTACCATAGCTCCAGGTGGTGCCGCCATTTTTTGTATAGGCAATACCGCCATTGGCCCCAACAGCAATACCGTTGTTATTATCAAAAAAGTCCATGTCTATAACAGCAAATCCGAATTGTTTGGGGTTGCTGAACCGCCAGTTGGTAGTGTTATAAAATCCCTGCCCGGCAGCAACCATTGTGAATAACAGGAATAGAATTGCCAATAATGAAGCAGGCAATTTCCCAAAGCAGCTTTTATTCATTTTGCTTAAATTTTGCGTTTTGGATAAAAAAGGAAAGCAAGGTTAGACCATTAGCCAATTTTGGATTGTAGAATAAATTCTACTGGTGATTTTTGTTATTCTGCTGAATATTGACCTTTAATAAACTATGCATTTCAGGGGGTTAACCATATTTATCATTTTACTTTTTTGGCATACCACTGCTTATCAGCAGAATATATCAAACAAGGGCAAAGAGTTCTGGCTGGGCTATGGATATAATTCCTGGTTCTTTATTCCAGACGGAGCCCTGCCACCCAATTCACAAGAACTGAACCTATACCTTACAACTGAAGCTGCCGCAACAGTAACTGTTTCTATACCTAATACCGGCTGGAGTCAGACGCTGAATATTCCGGCCAATACAGTTGATGCAACGATATTAATACCAAAGTCTGGGACAAATGATGCCCGTATCACTGCAGAAGGTTTAAACAATAAGGCCATACATATAATAAGTGATACTCCAATTGTTGTATTTGCTCATATGTATAATACCCAAACATCGGGTGCAACTATGCTGATACCTGTGGAAGCCTTTGGTTACAAATATTATTCGCTTAACTATTCTCAGTCACAATCGAATTCCAGAGTTCCCTACTCTTATTCCAATACCACTGCCAACGGCACCAATTGGTATTCCTGGTTCTATGTTGTTGCCTCGGAAGATAATACCCGGCTTGAAATAACCCCTTCGGATACTACACAGAGCGGGGTGCTACCCGGACAAACATTTACAGTAAACCTTAACAGGGGAGATGTTTATAATGTAATGGGCAAACTAGTTAGTGGCGGTAACCAGCTTTGGCAGGCAAGCAAGGATCTGACCGGAAGCAAAGTGGTATCGGTACCCGGCAACGACGGTAACTGTCATCCTTTTGCCCTTTTCTCCGGTAGTGGTGGCATACGCTTTTGCTATTTTGATGGTGGAGAGGTAATGATGCAGCAGGCGTTTCCCACACAAGCCTGGGGCACCCGGTATCTTACCTACCACATGATAAATAATACAAATACCGATATAAACGATCCATTTAAAAATTTTTATCGGATTGCAGTTGATGATCCTACTACAGTAGTCAGAAGAAACGGTGTTCCAATGACAGGATTGATCAATAATTTTTACTATGAGATCATTGACAGTATCGGAGGAGATTATATAACCGCTGATAAACCCATCATGGTGGCACAATATACGCCGGGTGGCAACCGCTGCTGGAACAATAGTCAATTTGCATACGGCGATCCAGAGATGATTTATCTAAGTCCAATAGAGCAGGGTAGTAAGGATGCATTATTTTATGCCAACAGAAAAACATTCATTGATTTTAACTATCTGAATGTGTTGGTACAATCAACAGGCATACCTTCTTTACGCATAGATGGTAATCCTTTTGACCCGGTTAATATTATCACCCATCCCAACAATCCTTCATATTCTGTAGCTATCGCCAGAATAACTGGTGCCGCCGGACAACATAGGCTCACCTGCGATTCCGTTTTCAATGCTACTATTTATGGTCTTGGTTTTTTTGAAAGCTATGGTTACAATGTCGGCACTTTTGTCAACAACCTGAACAGCTATAGCCAGATACAAAACACCCTGAATACAAACGGAAAAATTGACACTTTCACCTGCCCCAAAACACCCGTCAGGTTGTATGCCAAATTAGCTCATGCGGCCAATTCCATTACCTGGAAACTGAGCCAGGTACCAGGCATTAGCCCAAATGCAGATTCGGTGGTGGCGAATCCGCCTCTTGTTCGCACCGAAGTGATCAATGGCAGAACCTACTATGTTTATACCCTGCAACAGGATTTTATTTTCAATGCACCGGGTACCTATAAAATACCAATTGCTTATTCATCCACCGTAATTGAAAATTGCAACCAAACCGAAAATGTAGAATTGACTGTTCTGGTAAAACCCGGCCCACCTGCTGATTTTACTATCTCTAATCAACTATGCCTGAGTGATACCGTTCGTTTTACAGGTACTACTTCTACTGTAAACGGGTTATTTAATTATACCAGCTACCTGTGGAATTTTGATGACGGCAGCACACAAAACACAAAAGATGCCCGCAAAAGATTTGCAACTACCGGCAATCATGATGTCCGCTACCGGGTGTATGCTGATAATGGCTGCATTGGTGATACAACAAAAACAATCAACATCATTAATGGTACTGGTCCGCAACTTTCTTTTACCATAACAGGCAACCGTTGTAAAGACAGTGTATTAACATTCACTTCATCAATAACACCCAACGCTTCCAACCCCACAACCTGGTATTGGGATTTTGGCGGCGGGCAAACAGTTACTTCATCAACCAGCAACAGTACCACACATAGTTTTCCGGCAGCTGGCACCAATATACCGGTCAGGCACACTACCACATTTACTACCGGTTGCCAGCCGGATACTATAACCGTAAACATTCCGGTAATACATAATAACCCGGCGGCTTCTTTTGCCATTAACGCAGATACGCTTTGTCCGGGCAAGCCGGTGCAATATTCATCGGCAGTTTCTGCAGCCGGTGTTAGAAACTGGTCATGGAATTTCGGCAATGGCACTGGCAACCAGGTACCTCCGTTCAACAGGCCTTTCACCAACAGCGGTAACTACACCGTGTCGCTTGTGATTACCGATACAAGTTGTTGCGGATCTCCTCCTTTTACACAGAATATTTCTATCAATTCTGCTCCATCAGTAAATGCCGGACCGGATAAATACATAAGTGTAAATACTTCCACCACTTTGGATGCAACAGTTTCTCCTGCGGGCAGTTATAGTTATCTCTGGACACCCGGAAATTATTTATCATCTGTTACCGTATTGAACCCGGTTTCCACCCCGGCCTTTACACCAGTAACTTATACGCTTGAGGTAACAGATCGTACAACATTTTGTACAGGTAAAGACGCCGTTACCATTATCCCTGTTTCCCAGTTGTATATACCCACTGCCTTTACCCCCAACAATGATGGACGCAATGATAAGTGGAATATCCCGGGGCTTGCCCTTTACCCGGATGCTGTAGTTACTGTCTACAACAGGTGGGGGGAAAAAATATTTGAATCAAAAAATTATATCAATAACCCGTGGGATGGAAAGTATAAGGGTATACAGCAGTCTGGTGATACCTTTGTATATACTATTGTGCTTAATGATGCTAAAAAGCAGTTTTTCAAGGGAACGGTAACGATTATAAAATAGTTTTGAACCCAAATGCACCCACAGATATTATTGGCCGATGATCATAGTATGATCAGAAAAGGGCTTAAGCTTTATTTGCAACTGAACCTTGGGTACTCCGATATCCAGGAGGTTGATAGCTGTGGCGGCCTGATGAAAGAGCTTGTCAAAAAAAGATACACTCATCTTATTCTTGATATTATCTTATCGGATGGCAGTACCCTGGAAGTAATTCCCAATATACGACGGGTATACCCGGATCTTTCTATCATGATCTTCTCTATGCAACCGGCAGAAATTTATGGTGAGGCGGTAAAGCAATTTGGTATTAATTATTATTTATCCAAATCCGCAGGTGAAGAAGAGATCATCCAGGTTTTAAAAAAATTCATACAGAATGAAGCCCCTGTCCGTAAAAGTGTACTGCCCCATCATGATAATCCTTTCAAATCGCTGGCACCAAGGGAACTGGAAATTCTGCACTATGTACTGAAGGGTATTGGCACCAAAGAAATTTCGGAAACACTTAACCTGAAAATGAATACTGTTTCCACCCTCAAAAGCCGCATTTATGAAAAAACGAATGCCGGCAATATAAAAGAGTTGCTGGAGCTGGCAACACTTTATAATGTAAATTATTAGGCGGGATGCTGTAACTTGGTAATACAATCAGTTATGGCTCTTCGGTGCTCAATTATTACACTCCTTCTTACCTGTTATTTTGCTGCTGTTGGGCAAACAGAAGATTATCGTATTGCCCATTATGGTACCGAGGACGGCCTTCCTTCCAACGGCATAAAAGGAATGCAGTGGGACAGGCAAACCGGTTTTCTTTGGGTTGCTACAGAGGCTGGCCTGGTAAGGTACAACGGGATGACATTTAAAACTTTTACCAACGATGACAATAAACAGATTACCAATGAACGAATGCTTTTTCTTGTAAAGAACAACACCGGGAGGATATACACGGCAGATAACACCGGTAATATTTTTTCTGTTCAAAAAAACAATCTTTCTTTTTACGAAAAGATAAGTATCTCAGGAAATAGCAAGAACAATGCTATTTCGCTTAGTGTATCTGAAACCCTTTTTAAAAAGAAACACCAGTTCGTCAACGGACCGTTTACCTTACAATTTGACCGTGTATTGCCGGTAAATGATACGCTATGCATTATCAACCGCTATGATAAGGTATTTTATTTTTCGATATCAGTGGCTTCACCTGTTCTATTGCCTTTTCCGATAAAACAACTCAGATCTTCCTTTATGTGCAGGGGCAGAGTGTTCACCTGTGACGAGAATAACAATATATGGCTGATCGACCCCTTTAACAAATCGCTTGGTAAAACCAAAATAGAATTTAGGACTGCTAATGTGCAGAAGCCGTTATTAACGAAAAGCTTTTTAGCCTGGGAAAACGGCATGGAATATCCCATAGTGATTGATGGTGCGAACGCCTGGAAGATCTCCTATGAAAATGAGAAACTCATCGCTACCAATATTTGTACGGCAGTGCCGCAGGATGCATTGATCCGATATGTACAATATGATGAACAGCGGGGTACTTTATTTCTCGGAACTGACTCAAAAGGAATTATCATTATCCGAAAAAACAAAATAACACAACTCCGAAAAAAGCGGACCGCCGTTGATGAAAGAACTTCCTATTATTCGCAACTGGAACTGCCCGATGGAACTGTTATGACGAATGAAGGACATGTATTGGGAAAAAAAGATCAGGAATATCGTACTTCAACCGGCATCCAAAAATTTAGTATAAGCACCTACCTGATGGGTGATTCCCTGTTCTGGTTCACAGCACAGAACATGGGGTCTGGCGGGTCCCGGCTGAACTGCTATAACCTTAAAACGAAAACGCTTAAACGGTTTGATAAGATCCGTGAAAGCTATTCACAGCTGGTAATGACTTCTGTCAACGGTATTTTATATGTAGCCAATGAATTGGGAATTTCCCGCCTCGAAGGAGATTCGTTGAAAATGCTCTTTTCATATTCCAAAACCGAGAAACCACAGATTCATTTTGACATTAAAGAAACCGAACCCGGTATACTTTACATTGCCAATTGCAATGCGTTGTTACGATATGATATTGCCAAAAACAAAACAGAAAAAATTTACCTGTCCGGTAATTATTGTGTCAGGACTATCTGGCAATACAAAGAGTACTTGTTTTTCGGAACATACGGCAATGGCCTTTATATAAGCAAGAACGGGAAGGTTAAACCGCTGCCATTAGATAAAAACCGTTATTTACAATTTACTCATTGTTTTGTGGAAGATGAGGAGGGGTTCTGCTGGATCAGTACCAACCATGGGCTTTTCAAAACCAGCATCGCTGATATGATCGATGCATATGAAAACGATCTTCCCCGGGTATATTATCACTACTATGGACTTAATGACGGAATGGTAATGACGGAAATGAACGGAGGTTGCCTTCCTTGTGCCATTACCCTCAGGAATAACACTATCTCCTTTCCGACAATGGACGGACTTCTATGGGTAAATCCAAAAGAAGCTATTCCTGCTTTGCCGGATGGGGAGATTTTTGCGGATGAAGTAATGGTAGATAATAAACGGGTTGAATCATCCTTATTTGGCCAAACACCACTTTCGCCCGGCAAACATGATATACATATACGATTGGGATTTTCAGCATGGTGCAATAAAGAAAATGTTTACCTGGAATACCAGCTTGGAGATGATGATTCCTGGCGGCCTATTGATACTGACAACGGGGCTGTATTCAGTTTCAACAACCTGGCACCGGGCAATTATAATATCCGCATCAGAAAAATGAATGGCTTTGGCAGAGATAATTATTCCTATAAAGAAATCAGTTTTGTTATCAGCACTCCCTGGTATCAGCGTTGGTGGTTCTATGCAGCCTGCGCAGGACTTTTAGCCGGCCTGGTTGTCGTGTATATTAATTTTCGAACTAAACAATTCAAGATCCGGCAGCGAAGGCTTGAAAAACAGGTTGCCGAAAAAACCAAAGAACTACAGGAGCAAAATGAAATATTAGAAAAGAACAACAGTATCAAAACAAGGCTTATTTCTATCATCAGCCACGACATTGTTACTCCTCTTAAATTTCTAACTGCTGCCGGAAAAAACCTGCTGGAGAAAAGAAAACTCATGAGCGAAGATTTGCAACAGGAGACCGTTCGGGAAATGACAAATACTTCGCAAGAACTGCAATTGTTGTCCACCAATATCCTGAACTGGATAAAATACCAAAATGAAAACCGGAGAATGGTGAAAGAGGTGTTTAACCTGAATGAAATGGTAGCACAGGTATTGGGTATTTTACAAACCCTGGCCCGCCAAAAAAGCCTTGTCATCGAAAACAATGTTGACCCGTCAATAGAAATTAACCAGTTTTACGAGCCGTTAAAAATCCTCATCTATAACCTGCTGACAAACGCCATTCAGTTTACTGAAAAAGGCACTATCGCTGTTAATACCAGAATAGAAAACGGTCATATTGTTGTTTCAGTTAAAGATGAAGGTATTGGTATGAGCCCGGAACAGATACAGCGGCTGATGGAAGACGAAGTAGTAATCACTGCCGCCAACGTAGACAACAAAAAGGGTCATGGCCTTGGTTATCTTATTATAAAAGATCTCCTTAAAACAATGGGAGCCTCACTGGATATTACGAGCACCAAAGGAGCCGGCACTACTGTTTCTATAAAAATGAGCAAATGAAACCGGGAGAATTTATTAAGTTCAGGATATTCAGGCCGCTGCTGCTGAAGATTGGCGCCTGGATGGGTAAATATTCACCTGTTGGCGATCTCCCTGTTTTTGATAATAAAGATTTTGAATGGACAACGCTTTTGGAAGAAAACTGGCTGACGATCCGCAAAGAGCTGGAAGGCATTCTGGCTAACCATCAGCAATTCCCGAGCCTGCAGGATATACAGAAAGAACAAATTGTTTTAAACCAGGATAATAACTGGAAAACATATTTCTTATTTGGATTCGGATTAAAAGCAGTCAAGAATTGCGAAGCTTGTCCCGTTACGGCTTCCCTGCTGGAAAAGATTCCGGATATGAAAACCGCTTTTTTTTCCATCCTCTACCCGGGCAAACATATACCCGCCCATAAAGGCGTCTTCAAGGGCCTGATAAGAAGTCACCTTGGCCTAATCATTCCGGGGAAGAAAGGAGATTGCCTGATGCGGATTGATAATCAAAAAATTCTTTGGGAGGAAGGAAAGGCTGTTGTTTTTGATGATACCTATGAGCATGAAGTATGGAACAACAGTAACCAGGTTCGTGTTGTATTGCTGATTGATATTATCCGCCCGTTCAAAACTCCGCTGGCAGCTATCAACAAGGGCATTATCAATATAATCAGCAAGTCCTTTTTTGTAAAAAATGCACAGAAGAATTACCAGGAATGGGAAGACAAGTATTATGCTATCAACGATGGCGGTAAATAAGAGTGATGAAAGTTATTCATTCTCCACTGCCTTTCTAACAAGGTCCGATTCAAAGCCTTTTGCAAGCAGGTAATCCATCGTTTTCTTTTTACGCACCAGGTATTGTTCACTTTTAAGCGCAGCATATTTTTCTTTGGCCAGCTTATTCAATACAGAAAGATATTCTTCCTCATCAATCTGTTTCATCGCTTTTTTAATACTGTAATCACTAACCTGTTTCTGTTTCAGCTCATACTTAATTTTTACCCGGCCCCATTGTTTCACCCTGAATTTACCACCTGCATAGGCAATGGCAAATCGTTCTTCGTTTAGATAATTTTCTTCAATTAATGAGGCAATTATTTCATCATGGTCTTTTTTCCATACTCCCAGCTGGTATAGCTTTTCTTTGACCTCGCTATGGCAGCGTTCCTGGTAGGCGCAGTAATGCTTTAGCTTTTGCAGGGCCTGTTCTTTGGTCAATGATTTTTTGTACATGCGAAAATTCCTGTGGTGTCAGGTTATTCTTCCAGTCTTTCTGTACAGCCATACTCCTTCTTCAAAAAGTCGTCGTAATGATCGGCCTGCCGGAATAAACGGCTAAAGGCTTCTACTCCGTTGTCTTTGGTAAGATCGAGGTCATACATTACACTGCTTAGCACAATATTTTGTTTGACACAACTAAGCACCAATCCGTTCATGCGATAATTTTCCTGTAACAGGAACTGATAAAGCGGTTTGATCTTCGTGGCGTCTGACGGCATCTGGCATAGGTAGGCGTCGCCGGCAATGAAATAATTATCGGGGTTATAGGTTATCTTGATTTTAGCAGATCCCTCTTTCACACTCCAGTTATTCACCCCTTCTCTTGCGAGTTTGACATCTTTGCCAAGTTCTTTTAATATCTCCTCTATTGTTTTTGCTGCGCCAATGGCTTCTACTTCCTTTTCGGGTATTTCCGGCAGCTTTACTTCTGTACCACAGCTTGGACAGTATTTTTTTGAATCAATGTTTTGAGTAGTCACCAGGTAACCACAGCTGAAACAGCGGGTAGAAGCCTGTCCCCTGTTGGGCGTATATAATTGCAAAGCCTCCCTCAGGTAATTAACGGGTAATGCAAATCCCAGGTTATCACCACCGCGAATAATAAATGAATTAACACCGATGACCTCGCCATTCATATTCACCAATGGCCCGCCACTATTGCCGGGATTTATCGCAGCATCAATCTGAATATACTTCAAGCCTTCTCTTATCCGGTCAACTTTAGAAATGACCCCTTGTGTAGCTGTATAATTCAGACCGTATGGATGACCAATAGCTACCACCACATCACCATCTTTCATTTGTTCGTACATGCCCAGTCTTACCTCCGGCAATTCAATATTCTTTGGTGCTTCCAGGAAAGCAAGATCATGTTTGCGGTCGGTGTACCAAACCCTTGACAACGCCTTGTCAAATGTTTTTCCGGCAATGGTCACTTCTGCATTATCTGCCACCACATGGTCGTTGGTTACGATAAGGTCATACTCCTTCACATAAAATCCGGTACCGGTACCACCAGCGGTGGCAATTTGTATAATAGCGTTCTGGTATTTTTCTATTATCAGTTGAGGATCCATATCATTGATTACTTGGGTTCCATATTTAAAAATTCCATCTCATTGGTAAACGTCAGGTCAAAATTCACCAGGCTGTCAAACCGCAGGTTCTGTGTTTTAAAATCCATCAGCGGGTATTTTTCTTTCCATTTCTGCTGTATGGATAATACTTTTTCTATTATCGACTCATTTTCAAATTTGCCGCTGGCCGGATCGTAGTACGCTGTTTTATAGCCTAATGCTGAAAAGTAATCGGGATAGTTTACCATCATAAACAAATGGAATAGCTCTGTAATGACGCTGGGTAAGCTGTACGAATACTGGCAATAAGAAATACCATATTCGCAAATCTGTGTGGCGATGAACGGGTAATTATTGTCGCGGTACCACATCATGTTCTGGTTGGATGCATGAATATTGTCGGCGATAGTTTTGTACTGCTGTGGTGCCACAATAGCAAAAGTGTGTTTGGAACGAAACAGGTTTTTGAACACTTCTTCTTTGGGTATTGCCTGAATCTTTTTGAACTCTTCGATCATGTCCCGGTTCTTTTCCACCACCGGCCGTTCATCTTTCTTAAAATAAATACCGGCAATTTTTTCCAGTTCATGAAGCAATTTTCCCTCTGGAGTTATCAAATAATCGATGCGGCAGATCAAAGCCAAAAGCAGGTAAGCGATACCACCGGAAAATTTATCGGCATCCAGCGGTGAAATAATGTCCAGTGTTTGTTTGATCCATTTTTGCAGGAACTCGTACTTCACCAACTTTTCATTTTCTGACAACACTGTAATGTGTTCACTGTCGCTTGTTTCCAGGATAGTGAAGTCCTGCACCAGCAGGTCGTCTTGTTTATCCGCTTTTGTTGCCAGTTCTTTCAACCCATAATACAATTTGCTTGGGCTGGCCGTTTCAGCATCGCTGTCAAAACGCATACAAAGACGATCATTGTCCAAAGAAAACCGGCTATAGTACAAATTGAAATTCATTTCAAGCAAGCGGCGCATCACCGGTACGCTGGGCTGCGGCATACGGGCCAGTGTAACTTCCGCTTTCAACAGCTCCCCATCAAAACTGCCCCTTACAATTTTTGAGCCCTGGTAAAAAAGAAACCGGCCCTCTGCACCATTCCGTTCGTACACCACATTCTGAATAGTATCATCCCGCAGGTATTCAAAAAAAGCATCAAGGCTTTCAGGATACTTTTTTTCCTTGAACAAATTATCGGCATCCGTCCAGCGGTTCACCTTTGCCAGTGGCTTGTTATTATCTGAATAGCGGCCAAAGGAAATTTCAGGTTCTGCCTCTTGCCCTGCCTTCTTTTTTCCCCAGCCAAAAAGTTTATCAAACATGCTGTGTAGTTGAGAGTAAG
>ERZ761602.6330-NODE-6330-length-13336-cov-35.423914_pt1 | contig 13336 bp, 12 predicted proteins | sample MGYA00512165_ERZ761602 | MGnify/ENA primary metagenome ERZ761602 (study PRJEB28899, sample SAMN02445085) | bioreactor sludge metagenome | biome: EBPR sludge; isolation source: Thorneside wastewater treatment plant | place: Australia: Brisbane, Thorneside...
GTTAAAAGTGTAAATAATTGATATTGAACACTTTAACTACAAATGCAAAATTATCATTAACATCTCAAAATCAACAATATAACTTTATGAACTTTCAACTTTATAACTTTTCAGACTGAACTCATCTATTTCTTAATCCATGATTTTATACGCCTGAAAAAATCAACTAAATTGAATCCATAATAAACAATAATTCGTTAAAAGTAAGATTGAATTTAAGTTGATTAAACCAAATTTTGTTTGGGATAAAATAAAATTGAAATATTTTGAATTATTTAAATGAAAATATCGTTCAATTTTTATAAATTAACCCCCAATTAAAAATACCCGCAAATGGCTCGTTTTTTTTCACACCTTCCCTTCGAACAGATCCATGTTCTTTTTCTATTTTATAAAATTGGAATCTTGCTTATATTCAAATAGATCTGCAATTAATAAGTTTATAGTAACTCTTCAACAAAACGAATAATGAAGTCAGTACAGATTTTCCTTGACACAGAATTTACAGGTTTAAACCAAAATGCACAGCTAATATCTTTAGCAATGGTTGCAATTACTGGTGAAGTTTTTTACGCTGAATTCAACGATTTTAAAAGTGAAAATATAAACCAATGGATTAGAATAAACGTTCTAACAAAGCTAAAATTCAATCATTCAGATACCTACATAAAAAAAGAATCTGGTAATTGGATGATGAAGGCTGATCACCAAAAGATTCAGGAATACCTTTCTGAATGGTTAAAACAATTCGAACTTATAGAAGTGTGGGCAGATGTCATGGCGTATGACTGGGTGTTATTCAGTGAGCTGTTTGGAGGCGCGATGTATACACCTGACAACTTATTTTTTACTCCTTTTGACCTTTCGACGCTAATGAGAATTTCAGGATTGATCAATCCTCAGGGAAAATACCAGGGTGATATGAGCAGAGCAGAATTTGCAGGAACTGATGATTCACTTCAACACAACGCGCTGAATGATGCAATGACTTCAATGCAATGCTATAAAAAACTAACAGATTTATGGAAAAACCACTTTTAAGTTATCACATTTTCCTTTTCCCATTCCAATGGGAATTCATCGGAAAAATGATGAAAAATAAAACCATTGAGCAACGTACAAAACTTGAAGAATTTGTGTCATTATTTGACTCTGATAAATGGGTAAGAAAAGAATATACCCTTGATAAAGTATTAAACTACAATGAGTTCAATTTCTACTACCCTATGGTAAGAGATGTACTTTTTGATACCGGGTCAGAAATCGACAGAGCGATCATCACGAACCTGTTCTACAAAATTGAACCTGATGAATACTTGTATGAATTCAAAGTATGTGTAGAACCAAAAAATGGAATTGTTAAAACTTACAGGCTTCACATAGAATCTATTATTATGCACTTATACTCCACAGGAGTCGGTGTATTGTCTTTTCACCTCAACAACAGGTTTGCAGATCAGGGCGATCAACAGGATATCCTCAACATCAACCAGGCGGGAAGGCGGATTTATCCCCCATTTTTCCCGATGAATTTCAACTTTATCGGAGATCAGGCTCAGTATGAATACGATGATTTTGCCGCCTCACTCATTACGTTGAAAAAATCAGAATTGGGTGATTCAATAAACCTGACAAATTTTCCAGGTATTGAAGAATTCAGAAACTATGAACACAAAGAATATTTCAAAAATGAACCTTTCCAGATACCACAACATTTCAAAGATCTATTTGGAAAAGTTCCGATCACTGTCGACTGGGAAGAACGAAAAGGCCATGAAACGAAAATATATATCAACCCTCTTATTGATGACCGGATGTTTGTTGTCAGTTGGTATGGAAATACAGACCTATGCAAGGAACTTGCTTCAGAGACCAAAGAAAAAAGGGATGGCTTTCAGGTTCTGAATTATGAAACCAATGACTGGTGGTACAAATATATATTCAACGACCAAAGATTCGCGACATGTCAGGATAAATCGATGAAATCCAAACTTATCCAAAAACACACTTATTCAAGATGGGCTGATTATGGCACTTTCTATGGTATCAACAGATACTCATTTGTTTGCCTGACCGACACACTGGATAATCTGAAAAAACCCTATGTAAACGCAGCTTTTCTGGTCAATCACTTGCAAACTATATATTATAAAATGGCAGAACTCTGCCTGGTGCAAAGAGCCTGTGTTTTAAGGTTTTCTCAGGAAGTTGCAGGGATTTCTGCCATGAAAGACAATAAAAAAATCCCTTTTACAAAACGCGTCAGTAATTTGTATAAGCAATACATCAAATTCGTTAACAGGATCTACTTCAGAGAAGTCACTGCTCAGGAACAAGGCATCGAATTGTATGATATGATGCAGGAACATATGAGAATTGAGCAAAACGTCAAAGACCTTGATAATGAGATCAGTGAATTGAACCAGTATGCCACCCTGCTTGAAGATCAAAAAAGGAACAATAGTCTTGCAATACTTACACTCATTGGCTCCATTTTTATTATTCCTACATTCATTGTTGGATTTTATGGTATGAACATCGGCCCATATAGTGAAATACCTGAAAATGCTATATTGCCAATCATTGCAGGGATGGTCATCACGCCTTTTTTTGTAGTATGGTTTATTTATGCGAAAGAAAAAAAATATGCATTTATATTGCTTTTTATGGCCTTGATTTGCTTCCTGACTGCCATCTTATTACCTTATCTTTTAAAAACTTAAAATAATGTGTAAAAACTTAGAAAACTGCTCTTTCTATCAGATCATCATTGTCATTTTATTAACAATTTCAACTATTTCATCTGTTTTATCAGTAATTTTCCTTTTTTGTGAAAAGGACAATCCTAATATTTTTCTCTTGTTAATTTTACCATTGTCTTTCCTCGGTCTGTCATTCTATTTAGCCAATCTTCAATACAAATCAGAACAAAACGAAAAGGAGTTCCATCAGGATATTGTGAAAAAGCTAATTAATAAAAATGAAGAAGAAAACCTCGCAAGCAAAAATCAAGATTATAGACTAAAACTCTTAGAATGGGAAAAAACCTATCAAATTATCACAGCATTAGCTCAAAAAACTGAAAAGCAAAACAAAGAGGGAGATAAAATCACGACCTATAAAATAAATATTGAAATAATGAATGATCTTGAAAAAGCAGTAAAAAGCTTATTGACGTTAAAAAAAAAAAATGATGAATAACGCAATTATATAATTTCAAATTCCTAAACGATGTATAAACTTGAATTTACTCTCAAACAGCATACGCCCATCATCCATTTCCAGCATAATCAGAAGGGGGCTACACTCAGGGCAACAGAGGTGAAACCGAAGCTGGATAGGTTTATTATTGAAAAGATGAATGTTGATGGTAAAACAATACCTAAGGGGTGGTTTATTGGGGAACATGAGGCATTGGATTATAAGATTAATATCACAGGAAATGCAGATAATTATGAAAAAATTGAAAATGACCATACCAACTCCCCTATGTATTTCGGCAATATGGGCAATGAAAATCCTCCAAAACACTTAAAATTTTCTGAAATTTTAGAAGGTACAACTTTTTCCAAGCATTTTGATTTATGTAAAGAAATTTCAAAACACATTGCTGACTTTTTCTTCTTAAACAATTTCGGTTCAAGACAAAGCAAGGGTTATGGTAGCTTTTCCATTGAAAAATATACAATGAATGCTGAAGAATGGATATTCCCTGAGGTAGATACAACTAAATACTTAAATATTGAGTTTGCAAAAATTGCTGAATCTGATTTGAAAAAAAAATACATTCTGCCGTTTAGAAAAATTGACTGGTTTTATCGGTCATTGAGAAGTGGAATAAATTATAAAGGACTATATTTTAAATCTGCTCTTTTCATGTATCTATATTATCAAAAGAAAACACAATGGGATAAAAAAACCATAAAAGCTCAATATTTTAACAATATAGACCAGTCTCTAATTGAATTTAATAAAAAGAAACAAAAAAATATTTCTGTTAATATTCATTATCAAAAAACACAGTCTACCAATCATAATAATCCTGACATTTTAATTAATCCAACTTTTCAAAATAATCAACTTGAGTTAAAGCTCTGGCGTGATCTATTTGGCTTGTCAACTGAAGAATCATGGTATTCTTATAGAGCAAGTATTACTAAAAAAGAAGCATTCAAAGATGTCAAAGGTCGGTGGAAAGCAGTGAATAAAAAAGATACTAAAATTGAAAGATTTGAATCTCCTATAACTTTTAAACCAATTTTAAAGGATAATATAATGACTGTTTATTTAATAGTAAATCAATCATTAGTGGAAGATTTGATAAAAAACAAATTTAAAATGCTAATTGAAATCAAACATAAGGAGCTTAAATATATAGAAAATGGTGTTTTTAAATTTGATGATACATTAAAAGGTTTTGATAAGTCATCATTAGTGTTATCCTTTCCGGACAATTTTGATTTTAGTGAGTTTCTTAAATTTGCAATATCTATTGATGTTAGTAAACATATTAAAATGCCTAAAGAACCGGATAATGAATTAATTAAAATCAAGAACTCTCTTGTGAGTATCTATTCAGAACTAAGAAATCAATTAAATAGTTTGTATTTATGAAATATCTCGCACTCACCATCGGCCCAATATACGAAACCTTTGTACAAACTAAAAAAACCCGTGCAGTTTGGGCTGCCAGTTATTTCTTTAGCTGGTTTATGAAACAACTTACCATTCAAACTAATAAGGCTGGTTTTAAAATCCTGATGCCCGCTTTGAATGGTAAAGATATTGTTTTCGTAAGCAACCACGGTTCAGGCCTATATGCCGACCGTATCTATTTTGAATTATCTGAAAAAACAAAAAAGGAATTGGAAGATATTGTACGTTCTTTGATTTCGGATGTAGCTAAAAACATTGATGAAAAAAACAGGGAAAATATTGACAATTATCTGAGTCAATACCTCAATATACACATAGTCGAACTGGAAGAAAAAAAGGAAAAAGTATTAAAAACATTGAACGATCGGCTTGACCAGAAGGAATTGGCACAGAACTACGCCTTTGAAAACGAAACCAATTACCTTCTGCAATTTTTTGAACAAAAAATCAATGAAAGCTTTCTGGCTGAAGATGCATTCTCAGACAAAAAAAACAAAAGAAAATTCCTTTCCATACCAGAAATTGCTACAACAACCCTTTTCAGAACAGGTGATAAGGTAAATTATATAGAGGCAGTTAGGGAATCCTTCAATAAAAAAGAAGATATTCAATTAATGGATGTATTAAAGGAGAGAAACTTTGACATTCTCCCTTACCATAAATATTATGCAGTGCTTTATGCTGATGGCGATTACATCGGTAAAAATATTTTGATGCACAAAGATGTTGCTTCAGATTTTGATAAATTGAGAGGATTTTCTGAACAGATTTTCAAGTTTGGCCAACAGGCGGAAGCAAAAATTGCCCAATATGGCGGTAATGGCATATACCTTGGCGGTGAAGATATCCTTGCCTTTTTACCCATTGCCTGCATTAATGAAGCAAAAACAGAAAACGAAAAAGAAACGCATACCATTTTCAACCTGATTCACGAACTGGATATTAGTTTTGATAATACTGTTGGTACTTTTGCAAAAAAAAACAATCTGACTCCCCCTACATTGTCTTATGGCATTATGATTTCATATGTAAAACACCCGCTGCGTGAAGCCATGCAAATTGCTCACGACCTGATGGAATATAATGCGAAGGAAAAACACTGCAAAAATGCGGTTGCAATGCGTTTCCAAAAGCATTCGGGACAGTACATGCAATGCTGCATTGAAAAATCAAAATTCTGTAGTTGGAACAATATCAAAGAATTGGTTAAGGAATACACAATAAAAATCAATGATTCAAATAAGGAACCACGGAAATCCAATGCTGACCTGCTAAGCGGGGTAATACACCGACTTAAAGACGATATGTATTTTGAAGTGTTTGCCTGTGCTGCCCGGGAAAACCGACTTGAACCTTTTTTTGAGAATTTCTTTGATGAAAAAGTACATAAAGACGTTGATAATCCAAAAAATAAATTTCTGAAACACATCAGAGAACTTTCAGAAAAAGTATTTAATGATTATCCTGACAACCAGCAATGCAGGGATATCCTTTTTACCGTTTTGCGATACGTTCATTTTATTAATTCAGACAAAGATTAACACTATGGCAAATTATCATATAAAACTCACGCCGGTGGACACCTTCTTTTTTGGGGGTGAAAAACATGTTGAAAAAGATGGTAAACTTGAAACCAACTACTTTGTTGAATCAAACATGTATCCTCAGCAAACAACCTTGTTAGGTTTGCTCCGGTATTATTTATTGCTAAAAAATCCCACTGTCTTTGAAAGTAATAAAATTATAGACAAAAGAAAAGCCGCTGAAATTATCGGACCATCGAGTTTTGATTATAATACTCCTCCTGATAATTTCGGAAAAATTACTTCTATCGGGCCGTTATATTTTCAATACAATGATCAAAGCTACTTCTACGCCCCGCTCGACATAGAATTTGAAATGGAAAAATTTCAACTGAAAAAAGTAAAAGACAATAAGAAAACGGATTACAATGCCAAAGACCATTATAACAATATTTGCCAATATTTGATTTCAGGTAGCGGTAAAACAGTAAAACTTAGTGATATAATCTCCGATGTACCCCATGTGGGAAACGAAAAGGCAGAAAAAGGTATAAGCAAAGAAGAAAAAGAGAATAAATTTTACAAGCAAAATGCAAAAATGATGAAACATGGCTGGTGTTTCTGCTTTGATGCTGAAATTGCTGATGGTGCCGGTGTTATTGATACTGATGATTTTTTTATTCCCTTTGGTGGTGAAAAATCATTCTTTAAAATGGAAGTAAAAAAACAACCCCCGGCTTCCTTTTCATTATTTGATTCATTCAAAAGAGATACACCATTTATACTCTGTGTCAGTGACTGTTTTGTTATGTCTGATATCCTTAAACATACCTCACTGGCTGTAAACCGTTATGTGAGTTTTCGCAACATTCAGTCAAAAGTAGAAGAGACAAAAAAATACAGCGGATTATCACAAACTGGTGATAAACAACTATCACGCAGCAAGCGATACAACCTGCTTCAGAGAGGTTCAATACTTTATTTTGAAGATATAAAAAAACGGGATGAAGTAAAGAAACTTATTGAAGCTAACGACAAAGAACATTGCAAAACTATAGGATTCAATAAAATATTAACCAGATAAATTTAAAATCATGAAACACGAATTTATACCATATTTCATTCATTGCATAACCAATATGCATGTGGGAAGTGGCGATGCCAATTACGGAGTTGTTGACAAGCTTGTGCAACGTGACCCTGTTACGAATTACCCAACCATACATCCTTCCAGTTTAAAAGGCGCATTACGGGAACATTTTGAACTGCAACCAGGATGGGAGAAGAATGGAGAAAAAATTAACACTGTTTTCGGCAAAGAAGCCATTGGCGGTAGTGATAGCGAAACAGGCGAATATAAATTTTTAGGTGCTGACCTTGTTTCCCTTTCTGTTCGTTGCAACTTTCAGCAATATGTGATGGCATTGAACAAAACACAGGCAGACTTGCTTAACCAAAAGACTGATCTGTTGGTGCAAAAGAAAATCTTCGAGAGTATTGAAGCAGCAACCCAATTGTTTTATAAAGCAAATACTCCTGATTATGAGATTTTTGCCGAAGACATAAAAATCACCACAAAAGCAGCGCATCAAAAAGTGTTGAAAGCAAAAAGCGGTCTAATAAGCTTCGATGAAAAATATGCTATATTCACTGATGAAGATTTCAAAACCTTCACCAAAAACCTGCCGGTAATAGCCCGGAATTATATTGAAGACGGCACCAGCGAGAACCTTTGGTACGAAGAAATTGTCCCGCATCAAAGCGTTTTTCTGACTTTTATTGCAGAAACAGATACTACTCTGAGGACAGATTTTGAAAAAATTCTGAATGAAAGTTTAGTTCAGATAGGTGGAAATGCCACGATTGGCTATGGCTTGTGTAAATTCTATAAAATAACCTTTTAATTGACTATGATATGAAAAGGATACAAATCATGATACCCGATGCCATAGAAGCAGCACGAAATAATCTGGTAGAAAACGGGAAAATTAAAAATGAATTCAACGGCTATATTTCTTCCTTTGGAGCTTCCATCATTAGTGCCGGATTGCTGCCCAGTATTATTTTTTATTCTCAGAAAGGTGAAAGTGCCGAAAGGAATAAAATTATTACAAGCATTGAATTTATTTTACAAAAACATGGCTACCCTCAGGATTTTAATCTCCTTAATCGAGTTAAAGCATTATATACAGGTATGACCAATCAACCGGAAATTGATCGCCTTACTGACCGGATTTTTGATGCAGCAATTGCCCTGAAACTTGCCATCCGCACATTTCCAAAACTTAAAAAAGGACAATCATGAGCTGGAGCCAATATGAAGCACCCAATCTGGGTTTACTATTTTACAGGCATATTTACAAAGAGGATTTTGTAAAGCAAAAATTGCAGTTCAATGATGATGGTGAATTGATTATCACAGTTACCAAAGACGATAAACCTAATCCTTTTAATAGCTTTTATGATGTGCTATATAACAAACCGTTAAAGGAATTTCATAGAATTGAAAACCCTCTGGCATCAGATAAATTCTTGCTGAAAACAACCTACCCTGGTTTGCTTTGCGGTAGTGGTTATGCACATGATACAGGGGCGATGGGTGACTTTAAAATCGGATTTTTCTTCGATCATACCACTGGCCAACCAATTATTCCCGGAAGTTCCGTTAAGGGTATTTGTCGCAGTATTTTTGAATCTGATTTTGATAAAAAATTGAAGAAAAGAGTAACTGGTGAAAAATCATTTTTTGCAGTGCGTTTTATTTGTAAAGAATTTATAGAAAGGGCTGAGAAAAGTAAAGATGAAGACTTGCAAAAGCTTATTGTTTATTTTCAAAGCATACTATCAACCCTTCCTGTTTCTGAAATAAACAACAAAGAAATCCCCGATGATTTTGCAACATCTAAAAAGAAATTAGAAAATATTGTTTTTCAAATGTTTGGAAAAGATAAAACTAAAGGAAACGATATTTTCTTTGATGCTGTTTTGGATATTGCTCCAAATAATTCAAAACCCTTCCTTGCCAATGATTTTATCACACCTCATATTGACCGCGAACATCCTGAGTTGAGCCCTTTCAAAAATCCAAACCCTATTCAATTCCTTAAAGTCAGAAGTGAGGTGCCTTTCGAGTTCAGATTCAAACTTACGGACTTTGATGAGTTATGGACCAAAGAAGTCAAATTTGAGTTCTTTAAGCAAATCCTCCTCACCCTCGGCATAGGTGCTAAAACCAATGTAGGCTATGGACAATTTGAAACGCATATACCAAATAACAATGATTCAAATGGAGCAGAAAAAGAAAAACTTCCACAGCAGAACAAACCAAAATCTGATAAGCAGGTTGCATACAATCAGGTAATACCCACACAAAATCATGAGATAAAAGAAAAATCCCGGGAATTAAATCTTACCCAAATTACAGATGTTCAGATCACCAAAACATGGAAAGACCTGGCTGTAGGTGCAATTGTTGAAGGTGAATTGATATCATATAACAATGGCAATTCGAATGTTTTAATTACTCTGGAAAGAAAAAAAATTGAATTGAATTTTCAAGGTAAGCAGCCGGCTCAGAAAAATCTCCTGTTGAAAGTATTGGAAACATCCGGTAAATTTGAAAAAGGGAACCTGGGAATCACAAGAGTTTGTCTGTATGAACCCAAATAATGAAGTTGTTTAATAATTATGTTGATTGCTGAAAATAAATGCTTGGAAGTCAAGGCGAAGCGCCTTTTTGGATTGCGTACCGGAATGTACGGAACCAAAAAACGCTGAAGCATTTGGTTGAAAATGCTGACAAGCTTGCTTCGTCAGTGCTTTCAATGATTTGTTTGCAAGCATTAAGATACATTTTTAAACAACTTCAATATCTGGCATTTTCTAATTAAGGAATTTCGTGAAACTTTATTGACAATTTATCATCATAGGACGAGATAAGAATCTTGATAAAAAATATGCTGCTTATGGCAAAACAACAAAAAATACACTATTCACCAATTGAATCGCTTACGATATATCCCTTGACATTTTGTTTTCAGGCCGAATCCTATGCGGAAATGCCCGTTTTTCCCATCCCTCTGATCAGAGCTGCTATAGGCAAAACCTTGCAAAAACTGGAACAGAAAGATGCAATTCCTATATTGGATGGCGCCCCGGTCTCAGCATATCTTTTTAATAATCAAATGGCGGACAACCATCCCTGGCATAAAGAATATCAGGAACCTCCGCGAGGTTTCTGGCTGAGTTCTGTGGCAGGTAATAATAACCTATTTCAACCCGGAGACATTTTCCAGATCAAATGTACTTTTTCAGGGATGTATTCCCGGTTCACGGAGGTTCTGGTGAAAGTGTTAAAGGAGGCTGGTGTCCATGGTTTTGGTATTAAAAATGCTGCGTTCAGCCTGATTTCAGTCAATAGTGAATCTGCGTATGGCAGGCAATCCATTGTTTGGAAAGCCACAAATCCTATTGAAATAAACGAGATTACAGGCGTTTCCATCCATGATTATCATACCTGTTCACTTACCGGAAATGAGTTAAAGATCCATTTCAAGACAGCGACGGCATTAAGCAAAAGTCATAGCATTTTTGGAGGTATACCTTTTATGGAACTGACAGAACTTCTTGCAAAAAGACTGACACTATTGTCCAATATGTATTGTGCTTCCCCTTTCTCATGGGATAAAACATATGACCGATCCGAAATCCGGGATATCTATGTGGCAGAAAGCGATCTCAAATGGAAAATATATTCCCGCATCAGCAACCGTCAACACGCCACTGCACCGGTAGAAGGATACGAGGGAAATGTCATTTACATCACAGGTAAATCCAATCAACTCCGTCAATTTTTGCCGATTCTCCTGTTTGGACAGCATACCCACATTGGAAGAAATATAACTTTTGGAGGAGGACAATATGAGATAGATCATGGAAGCTACCGGATTATTTGAAAAACTTTGCAGACAAGAAACACTTTGGCAGGCCTGGCACGATGTGAGACAAAAAAATACTGTGGGAGGACTTGATCATATGTCCGTTGCCCAATTTGAAAAAACAGCTACGGAAGACATTTCCCGGATCGCCCGTGAGCTCCAAAATGGTCAATATCTGCCTTTGCCTTATAAAAGTATATCCATTCCAAAAGATAAAAAATCATTCCGTGAACTCGGATTGCTTTCAGTGAGGGATAAAATTGTCCAACAGGCAATATTCATCATAATTAATCCGCTGATTGATAAGCAATTGTCACCCAACAGCTATGCCTACAGAAAAGGAAAAGGCGCTGTTAAAGCTGTTAAAAGGGTCATGCATGCCTTAAAACACGGTCGTGCAAAGTTCATCGTTTCGTGTGACATTAAGGCATATTTTGACCATATTGACCATTCCGTTTTATTTGCTGAGCTGACACCAATAATCCGCGATCATAACCTGCTCAATCTGATTGAATTATGTACTAAAATGGGCAAAGTCAGGAAAGGTAATCAATGGGTGGAAGTCAGCACAGGAATTCCTCAGGGAGGAATTATTTCTCCTGTTTTGTCCAATTTCTATCTGATCCCTTTAGATCAGGCAATGATAAAACTTACACCGGATTATATCAGGTATGCAGATGACTTTATCATCCTATGCCCTGAAAAGGAAACTGCACTTTTAGCAAAAGATATCATTAAAAATGTTTGCAATGATCTGCATCTGCAACTCAAAGCTGAACCTGATATCTATGAACCGGCTGCAGGTTTTCAATTTCTCGGAATAAGGTTTACGAAGGACGGCATAGGTTTGGATGAAGAAAAAAAGACCAGAATGAAAGAAAAGCTGGGGAAAGCATTTTTAAATGAGCCCTTGAAAATAGCTTCTGTCCTGCAAAAACAAATCAATGGTTATAAAGCTTTTTACGGCCAATTGCTCAAAGAACCGGAACTGGTATTTTTGGACGAAACCCTTTTAGCCCTGATCACAAAATTTACAGAAAAAAACAACATTACCCAAAAGAAAGACCTGCTTGCTTACTTCGGCAATTATGTTTTTTTGACTCAGGATTTCAATAAAAATCTGTCTGTACATTTTGACAACATTGTTTCTCAGAATAATAAAAATACTGCATATAGCCCTGAAAAAAATATTCAACTGATAAATAAAAGAAAAAGAGAATACAAAAAGCTGGAATCCTATGGAAAAGAACTGATTATCAATTCATATGGAACATTTCTCGGAATTAAGGACGGAAAGATCATTGTAAAAAACCGCGAAAGCAAAGCAAATACACTGGCATTCAACAACCTGGCACACGTTTCCATTCTGTCAAAAGGTGTCAGTATGTCTACAGATTTTATTTATCAGTGCTGTGAACACGATGTGGGTATATCTTTGTTTTCCTTTAAAGGAGATCATTACGCAACCATTCATTCGCCCGATTCAACAGATAGTGAATTATGGGAAAAACAAATTACAGCATTGAAATCAGGTAAAGGCAAGCAGATTGCCTCTCTGATTGTTGAAGCAAAAATCCGCAACCAGGCCAATCTGCTCAAATATTTCCATAAATACCAAAAGATGCTGATGAAGCTTTTGCAAAACAGTATACCGAAAAAATCAAACGATTTGCTGATCTTTCAAAAAAATGCAGAAAGGAAATCGATGAAGCTGAATACAGAGAGATTCTGATTTCCATCGAGGCCTCAGCAGCATTGGTTTATTGGAGTCTTGTAGGAGAACTGATCGATGATGTCTCAGATTTCAAAGGAAGGGAACGCCAGGGGGCTAAAGATCTGGTCAACTGTTTACTCAATTACGGATATGCCATCCTTTATGCAAGGGTATGGGAAGCCCTTTTAATGGCAAAGCTGAATCCGTATATCAGCTACCTCCATGTTTCAAATGCTGCAAAACCAACACTGACATTCGATTTCATTGAGCTCTTCAGGCAGCAGGCTGTCGATCGGGTAGTGATCAGTATGCTGCAGAAAAAAGAAAAGCTTACGATCGAAAACGGGTTCCTGGACGAAGAAAGCAGGGCAAAGCTGACATCCAACATATATGAAAGGATACATCGTTATGAATTATTCAGGGGAGAAAGCAGAAGATTTTCTGACATCATTGTAAAATCCGGTCCAAATTGACCAGGCAAATCCGGTCCAAATTGACCAGGCAAA
>ERZ761602.6331-NODE-6331-length-13336-cov-9.748664_pt1 | contig 13336 bp, 8 predicted proteins | sample MGYA00512165_ERZ761602 | MGnify/ENA primary metagenome ERZ761602 (study PRJEB28899, sample SAMN02445085) | bioreactor sludge metagenome | biome: EBPR sludge; isolation source: Thorneside wastewater treatment plant | place: Australia: Brisbane, Thorneside...
GCCTGGCGGAGGGGGAGGGGGCCGAGGGGCAGGGGGCCGAGGTGCTGCTCTTCGCCCTCGCCGGGGCGGGCTCGACGGGCTGAGTCTCGCAGGGCGGGGATGTCGCAATTTCCCTCTTCGTCGGGCAGGGCAGGCGTGGCGGGACTATGCTGCCGGCCTCTCTCACCCGGACCAATCCCCGATGCGGCTCGCTCCCAGTCTTGTCCTGGCCCTCGTCCTCGCCCTCTCCTCCTCGCCTGCCCAGGCCGGTCGGCTGGAGCGGGTCCTCGCCCAGGAAGGCAGCCTGGACAAGAAGGACATGACCCTCCCCAACGGGGAGTTCGCCGACGTCTTCCCCGTCGAGCTGGTGGCCGGCAGCCGGGTCCTGATCGAGATGCAGAGCAAGAAGCTGGACACCTTCCTGGTGATCAAGTCGCCCGCCGGCAACATCCTGGAGAACGACGATCTGGACGGGGACAACCGCCAGTCGCAGATCGACTTCATCGCCGAGGAGTCGGGCACCTGGCTGGTGTACGCCACGACGGCGGCGGCGGGCGAGCGCGGCACCTACAGCCTGCGCGTGTCTGCGGACGGCAGCGGTGGTGGTGCGGGTGGGCAGGGCGGCGGCGGGGCGGCCTCCGGCGCGACGGCCCTCAGCCTGGGCAGCCCGGTGCAGGGAGTGCTGCAGGCCGGGGACTCGACCCTCTCCAACGGGGAGTGGGTGGACAGCTACACGGTCGAGCTGCAGGCCGGGCAGAACCTGGTGCTGGAGATGACGGCGACCGAGCTGGACACCTATGTCGGGCTGCGCTCGCCCTCGGGCGCGGTTGATGGCAACGACGACCACGGCGGCGTCCGCAACCACTCCCGCCTGGAGCGCGCGGTCGAGGAGAGCGGCGTCTGGACCGTCTACGCGACCACCTACCAGGCCGGCCAGGGCGGCAGCTACACGCTGGTGGCCCAGGCCGGCGGAGGGCAGGGCGGCTCCTCCTCGGGTGGACCGGAGCGCTGGTCGGGCAGCCTCGCCACGGGGGACGCGGTCCTCTCCAGCGGCGAGTTCGCCGACGTGGTCAAGGTGCAGGGCCAGGCCGGGGAGCGCTGGGTCGTCGATCTGCGCTCGACGGCCTTCGACCCCTTCCTGATCATCAAGGGCCCCGACGGCACCCAGCTCGAGAACGACGACTTCGAGGGCGCCGGGGATCGATCGCTGATCGACCTGACCCTGCCGGCCAGCGGCCTCTGGACCATCGCCGCTACGACCTACCAGGCTGGCCAGGGCGGCGCCTACGACCTGACGCTGCGGCGCCTCTCCAGCGAGCAGGCCGCCGGCGGGACCCAGCGCATCACGGGGACGCTGGCCGCTGGCGACACCCAGCTGGGCAGCGGCGAGTGGTTCGACCAGACCACCTTCGAGGGCCTGCCGGGCCAGAAGGTCACGATCGACCTGCGGGGCTCCTTCGACACCTACCTGGGCCTGGTCGGACCGGGCGGCTTCCAGGTCGAGAACGACGACGGCGAGTCCAACACCCACAGCCGGATCGAGGCCGTCCTGAGCGAGGCGGGCACCTACCGGGTGGTGGCCACCAGCTACGGCGCCGGGCAGGGCGGGGCCTACACGCTGGACATCGCCCAGGAGAGCGCCCAGGGCGAGGCCGCCGCCCAGCGCGACGTGGCCGTGCTGACCCCCGGCGCCCAGGTCTCGGGGCAGCTCCAGGAGGGCGATCTGACCCTGGACAGCGGCGAGTTCCAGGACGTCTACGTGATCGAGGTGCAGGCCGGCCAGGAGATCTCGGTCGCGGTGGGATCGACCGAGTTCGACACCTACCTGGCCCTGGGCCTGCCCGACGGCACCTTCGTCCAGAACGACGACTGGGAGGGTCGCGGAGACCTCTCGCGGGTCGACCTCGTGGCGCCCGAGACCGGGCGCTACCGGGTCTTCGTGACCTCCTACCGGGCCGGGTCGGCCGGGGCCTACGAGGTGCTGGCCGAGATCCGGGCGGCGCCTTCCTTCGCCGGTGTGCCGACCGTGCCGCGGGGCGAGGGTCGCACCTTTGGACTGTTCATGGGCATCTCCGACTACCCGGTCGGCGGACCGACGGACCTGAACTTCACGGCTGACGACGCCCGCGCCATGTACGCGGGAATGCAGTCGATCGGCATGGCGGCGGGCGACGGGCGGCTGCTGGTCGACTCGCAGGTCACGCGGGCCGCGATGGAGGGCGCGGTCCGGGAGCTGGCGGGACAGATGGGCCCCAAGGACCGGCTGGTCTTCTTCTACTCGGGCCACGGAGGCCGGGTGGATCGCACGAGCCCGCAGCCCGCCGACCCGGATGGCTACGACGAGACCCTGGCCTTGTACGACGGCGAGGTGCGCGACGACGAGGTCGCTGAGCTGATGTCGGCGGTGACGCAGGGCACGGTGCTGATGGTGCTGGACTCCTGCTTCAGCGGCGGCTTCAGCAAGGACGTCATCAACCAGCCCGGGCGGATGGGTCTGTTCTCCTCGCACGAGGACGTGACCTCGGCCGTGGCGATGAAGTTCCGGGCCGGCGGCTACCTCGCCCGCTTCATGGTCGAGGCCCTGGGCGAGCGGCTGGCGGACGCCGACAGCGACGGGGCGCTGACGGCGCTGGAGCTCTCGCAGTACCTCTACGAGCGCTACCGCAGCGACGTGAAGTCCGTGCCCCAGGAGAAGTCCGGCGCCTACGCCGACGTGGTCATGACCGGCCAGAACCTGGGCTACCAGCAGATCATCGTCGACCGTGGCGGGGTCGGGCCCTCCCAGGTGCTCTTCGCCTGGTAGGGGCTCGGCCGACCAGAGCCTGCTCAGCCGTCGCTGACCACCCTCCCGTCGGCCAGCGCCACCCGGCGGTCGGCGCTGCGGGCGATGTCCGGGTCGTGGGTGACCATCACGATGGTGCGCCCGGCCCGGTGCAGCTCCCGGAACAGCTCCAGCACGGCGGCGCCCGAGCTGCTGTCCAGGTTGCCGGTGGGCTCGTCGGCCAGGATCACGGCCGGGTCGCTGACCAGGGCCCGAGCCACGGCGACCCGCTGGCACTGGCCGCCGGAGAGCTCGCCAGGCTTGTGGTTGGCCCGGTCGCCCAGGCCGACCCGCTCCAGGGCTGCGCGTGCGCGGGCGAGGCGCTCGGGCCGGGAGACGCCGGCGTAGCGCAACGGCAGGGCGACGTTCTCGTCGGCCCGCAGGCCGGGCAGCAGGTTGAAGGCCTGGAAGACGAAACCAAGCCGGCGGTTGCGCACCCGGGCGAGGGCCAGGTCGTCGAGCTTCTCGACCGGCTGACCGTCCAGCAGGTAGCTACCCGAGCTGGGGCGGTCGAGCAGGCCCAGGATGGCCAGCAGGGTCGACTTGCCCGAGCCGCTGGGGCCGATCAAGGCCACCCACTCGCCCTGCCGCACCTGCAGATCGACCCGGTCCAGCGCCAGCAGGGGCCGCTCGCCCATCGGGTAGGCGCGCACCAGCTCGCGGGCGTCGATGACCGTCGTCGGTATGGAGGGGGGAGGGGAAGCAGGTGCGCTCACGGGGCGGGTCTATCGTCCTCCCCCCGCTCCCGGGTCATCGCCAGCCCGCCGGGTGGGTGGGCAGGTCCTTCCTGCCTCTCTTCTGACCTGCGTTCGCAGCGCGCCGCTCTCCTGGCGTCGTGGCTGTGCCACACACATGGCCGCCTCGGGACAGCCGGTCGGACCGTTCCCCGCCATCAGAGGGTGTTGACCATTGGCTTTGGCACGTACCGAAATGTGGACCAGAAGGGCCTTCTGGCCGAGATTTGCCCGGACTGGCTGAGGAAGGCAGGAAGAGAGGAAGGCAGGACTTTCCTTTCCACTTCGCTTGTGGCTGCCCGCCCTCTCGCCCGGCTTGCTTCCTGCATTCCTCCTCTCCTGCTTTCCTGATGGCTGGGCCAACTTTGGAGCGCTGAACCCCCAGACTCTGCAGTCGTTGTCCGGTCAACACCCAGTCAGGAAAGCAGGGAACAAATCGGTGGGCGCTACGTCCGCTTGACTCAAGCCGCCCACCGTCGTCAGGCGGAAAGCAGGTGGGACCGCGACATCGAGGGCCGTCATCCGGAGTGGAGCATCAGGGTTGGATAGACGCGCTTCATGCTCCTCCTCCTCTCCCTGCTGCTCCCTCGGGCCTTCGCGGCGCCTCTGACCCTCGCCGACGCGCTGGCCGAGGCGATGGAGGGCAACATCACCCTGCGGCGGGTGACCCTGGACGTGCAGCGGGCCGAGGCCGGGCTGCTGGCGGCGCGGGGCGGCTTCGACCCGACGCTGAATGCCTCGGTCGAGACGGGGGCCTCGCGCAGCCCCTCGAACAGCGTGCTGGACGGCAGCGCCGAGGTCTCCACCCGCAGCGTGGGCTGGGGGGCGGCGGTCAGCCAGCTCCTGCCGACCGGCGGCACGGCCAGCCTCTCCTGGCAGGAGCTCCGCAGCAGCTCGGACTCGGCGGCGACGGTGCTGGAGCAGTCGACCAGCGCGGGCGCCGCCCTCAGCGTTCGCCAGCCCCTGCTGGACGGGCTGGGACCGCTCTCCACCCGGGCCGAGCTGCGGTCCGCCCAGCGCAGCCTCGCCGACGCCCGCCTGGGCTGGCGAGGGGCGGCCGAGGCCGTCGCCAGCGAGGTCAGCGCGGCCTACTGGGGCCTGGTGGCCGCCCGCGAGCAGCTCGTCCTGGCCCGGCGCTCGCAGGAGATCGCCGAGCAGGAGCTGGCCGACACCCAGGGCCGCTTCGCCGAGGGCTTCGTCGGCTCGGGACCGGTGCTGCAGGTGCAGCGGGCCGTGGGCGTCGCCCGGCAGGCGGTCGTGGTGGCCGAGGCCGAGCTGGCGGGCAGCGAGGCGCAGCTCGCCGCGGTCCTGGGCCGGCCCCTGGTCGGGCGCAGCTCGATCGAGCCGGTCGACCGCCCGGTCGTGCCGCAGGTCGACCCGGTGCTGGAGCAGGCCCTGGTCTCGGCCCGCCAGGGCAACGCCGACTGGCTGCGGGCGGGCCTCTCCCGCGAGCAGGCCGCCGACTCGGCCCGCCAGGCCCGGCAGGGGGCGCTGCCGGACCTGGGGCTCAGCGGCAGCCTGGGCTGGAGCGGGCTGGACGGCGATCCCGCGCAGGCCCGCCGCGGCGTGACCGAGGGCAGCTACCGGGCCTGGGCGATCGGCGCCGACCTGAGCCTGCCGCTGCTGGGGAGGGCCAGCATCGCCGCCCTGCGCGACGCCCGCGCCGCCGATCGGCAGGCCGAGCTGGACCTGGAGCTGGCCGAGCAGAGCCTGATCCTGTCGGTGGAGGAGGCCGTGCGCGCCGTCGTCCGCGACCGGTCGAGGGAGGCGCTCGCCGGCCAGACCCTGGAGGCCGCCCGCGCCGCCCTGGCCGCCGAGCAGGAGCTGCTGGCCGAGGGCCGCGGCGCCACCCGCGACGTGATCCTGGCCCTGGAGGATCTGGACGCCGCCCAGGTCGGCCGCCTGCAGGCCGAGATCGATCTGCAGGCCAGCCTGCTGGAGCTGGCCCGGGTCCAGGGGCGGCTGCTCAGTCTGCTGGGGCTGCCGGAGAGCTGAGTCACATGGCCCGCAGCGCGGTGGCCCTTGGATGCCCGTTGGATGGTGCTCTCCTGGGACCCGGACCTGCCGGGCGCCCCCTTCCTTACCAGGCCGCGCCGTACCACAGGTAGGCGATGCCCTCCCCGTAGAAGGTGCCCCGGGACGGTCCGGCGGCCATCCAGTCGTCAAAGCCGTCCCCGTTCAGGTCCAAGTCCGTGAGCAGCGATTGCCACGAGGCGTTGTTCCCCAGGGAGTCATGTCCCTCGCCCATGACCTCCACCTTGGCGTCGTCCGGGTGAACGGTCCCCGTGGGCACCGGACCCTGAAAGACGAACAGGCTCCCTCGGCCGTAGTTGGCGGGGTTGGAGTCGTCCGAGTTGGCGCCGACGACGATCAGCTCGCGGTGTCCGTCGCCGTTGATGTCGCCGCCGTCCTGGATCCCCAGTCCAATGTCTTCGTCCGGCTGGCCTTGCTTCATCACCACCAGGCTGGCCACGTCCATCACCCCGCTGGAGCCCGAGAGCAGTTCGCCCGGCATCACATAGGCACGGCCGGAGCCGTTCTCGTCGTTGTCGACATACTTGGCGCAGGCCAACAGCTCCGCCCGCCCGTCGCCGTCCAGGTCCTTGCTGGCGATCAGACTATAGCCGAAGTACCCCGCATACACATCTTCGCCGACCACATGGGCGTCGGCGTCGGCGTCGACACGATCCTGGTCGAATGGCCCCAGGAAGACAAAGACCTCCCCCGGACCCGAGTTCGCGGACGCCCCACCGCCGGTCAACGCGGCCATCGATAGATCCGGGATGCCATCGCCGTCCAGATCTCCGGCGGTCACCCCGCGGGGGGTCGTTCTCGACCGCTCCACACGCAGGAAGATGTCCTGTTCGCCCAGCTCTCGAGCCCCCAGGTTCGAACCGTCCACCACCATGACGCCGCCGTTGATGCCATCCTGCCCGAATCCCATCACCAGATCAGGGAGGTCGTCGCCGGTAAGGTCATCCGTCAGGCGCACCTGGTTGATTGAATGTCCCGTCCCCTCCCATGTCAGTGGGCCTGAAGCGAAGTCGGCCACGTAGCCGCTCGCGTCTGGCATTCCCGACAGCAGCCATACCTCCTGTTTTGGCACTTTGACGTAAGCGCCTCCCGCGAGGACCACCAGCTCGTCCACGCCGTCCCCGTCCAGGTCCCGGGAATCCACGGAAGCACCCAGGTGGGCCCCCTCTTCTTCGTGATGGATACGCCGCTCAGCCACACCGTCCAGCGACTGCTTGCCGTGAACCCGTTCCGGGTCCACGACGTAGAAGGCGCCTTGGGCATTACCTTCCGGCTCAGCCAAGGGGAACGGCGAAGTCTCGCTGGTCGAAGGCGCCGTGACGATCAGCGCCGGGCCCCCGTCGGGCAGCCAACCTTCGACCTTGGCCATCTCCCAGCCGACCGACAAGGTGAACGGACCATCTTGCCAACCCTCGGTCTTGTCCCAGTCCGGATCTTCGCTGCCGACCACATGACCCACCCCCCAGCTCGCCGAGCTGACCCCCTCGCAGGCCTTGTCGACCCCGTCGCAGTCCTGGTCGACCCCGTCCCAGCAGGTCTCGTAGGCCCCAGGGTGCACGGTCGCCACCTGGTCGTCGCAGTCCTCGTCGACCGTATAGCCGTCGCCGTCTTCGTCAAGCGGACCGCCGCCGCCGCCGTCGCTGCCACCGTCCGCCGTGTCGGTCGGATCGCCGCCGCCCTTGTCGCCGGAGCAGGCGAGAAGGATGAGGAAGAGGAGGAGGAGACTCATGGGTAGAGGCGCACTTCGGCAGGGCAGGTATCGTAAATCGGACTGGTGGCATCTTCACACGATCCATTCGCCACATCCACCTCGCAGACATCGTCGTCTGGCCCGCCGTTGCCGAAGTCATTGACGCCCGAGACATCCTTGACCTTGTCGTCTCCGGTATCTCCAAAGCTGGCGTCGTCGTCCCCAGGACCGCCGCAGACCAGGTCGTCGCCAGACCCGCCGCGCGTGTCGTCGGTGTGCTCATCGCCGTTCAAAAAGTCGTCGCCGCTCTCGCCGTAGGTCAGATCATCGCCCGCGCCTGCGTTGACGATGTCCTTGCCCGCGCCGGCAAAGATGTGGTCGTTGCCCGCGTAGGCCATGATGGTGTCGGCATCGTCGCCGCCCCGAAGGATGTCCCGGTAGTGGTCGGGGTCGTCCTCCCAGCTACCGTAGAGGTGGTCGACACCCTCATTGCCCTCCAAGAGGCCCTCCACACGGTCCGAGGTGTCCTTGTTCCGCATCCAGCACTCCACGACCTCCTCCTCGCCCTCCTGAAACCACAAGGAGAGCTGGTCGTTCGCGCTCGTGCCCAGCAGGACGCCTTCACGCATGTCGTCTGCGTCGTACCCACCCAGCGTGCAGAAGAACTTGGCGGTTCCGCCGGCGGTGAGCGGGATCTCCCCAAAGGCGCAGTAGTCCTCTCCGTCGCAGATGTTCGAGCAGGCGGTCGACATCCCGTCGCAGGAGTCGTGCAGCCCGTTGATCATCCAGGCGGTGGCGCCACCGGAGACCAGGTTGGGGTTTGCGATGGTGGTGAGGTCGCAGACCCATCGGTCGGTCGTGCCGTTGTACTGGCAGACATGGGTCCCGCCCGGATCGCAAGAGACCCCGTAGTAGGCAGCGGGCTTGGCGTTGGCGGGCGAGGACGCAAAGCCCAGCACGAGCGCCACGGCTAGCCCGCTAGCGGCGAGGCGAGGCGAGGCGAGGCGAGGCGAGGCGAGGCGAGCCGAGGAGGCGGGACGGTATGCGGTACATTGCAGCTCCTTTGTTGGTGCAACGGATTGCTACCACAGTCGAGCGGGGGAGCGCTACCAAATGAAGCAAGAACAGCTTCACTTTCTGGGACCCACTCCAGAGGCCCTCTCCGGATGTCACCCCGGAGTCAGACCGCCTCCAGGCCGAGATCGATCTGCAGGCCAGCCTGCTGGAGCTGGCCCGGGTCCAGGGGCGGCTGCTCAGTCTGCTGGGGCTGCCGGAGAGCTGAGTCACATGGCCCGCAGCGCGGTGGCGGGGGGCAGCCGCGCCGCCCGTCGGGCCGGCACCCAGCCGAAGACGACGCCCTCGGCCATGCTGACCAGGGTGGCGATCGCGACCGCCTCGACGCTGACCGCGGTCGCCCAGCCGGTGGCCTGGCCGACGGCCAGGCTGATGCCGTAGCCGGCGGCGATGCCCAGGACGCCCCCGACCAGGCTGATCATGCTGGCCTCGGCGATGAAGAGGTCGCGGATGTCGCGCGGGGTGGCCCCGATGGCCAGGCGCACGCCGATCTCGCGGGTGCGCTCCAGCACGCTGGCCAGCATGATGTTCATGATGCCGATGCCGCCGACCAGCAGGGAGATGCCGGCGATCAAGCCCATGACGAGGTTGAAGATTCGCTGCTGGGCCTGGCTCTGCTCCAGCAGGGTCAGGGGCACGACCAGGGTGAAGTCGGACTGCTGGCGGTGCAGGCGCTGCAGGGCCCGGCTGGCCAGGGCGACGTGACCGGCGACGGCCTCGACCCGCGGCACCGCCACCTGGATCTCGCTGAGCTCGGACTCGTTGGGCTCACGCTCCAGGCGGCTGAGCGCGGTAGACAGCGGCAGGAAGATGTCGTTGGTGCGGTCGTCGACCTCGACGCCCTCGATGCGGGTGCTGCTGGCCCCGCCGGGCACGTCGACCACCCCCACGACCGTCAGCCAGACGTCGCCGACCTTCAGCTTGGCCCCGATGGCCGGGCTCGCCCCGAACAGGCTGCGGCGGGCGTTGACGCCCAGCAGGCAGACGGTGGCCTGCTCGGCCTCGTCCTGGGCGGTCAGGGGGCGGCCGGCGACCCGGACCAGGGGGGTGCTGGCCAGCCAGGCGGGGTCGGCCCCCAGGACCCGCAGCACGGCGTCCTTGTCGGGCAGGGGCACGAAGCGGTCCTCCTCGACGATGACCATGCCGCCGACGTGGGTCGCCTCGGGCAGGATCTCCTTCAGGGCGGCGAGGTCCCGCAGGCTCAGGCCGGTGGACTTGCGCCGCAGCTCGGTGGCCTCCTCCTCGTCCTCGGGCAGCTCGACGCGCTGGATCTGGACGTTGAGGATGCCGAGCTGGCCGATCAGGGCCTCCTGCTCGCGGCGGGCCCCCTCGCCGATGCTGAGGATGCCGATCACCGCGCCCACGCCGAAGAGGATGCCCAGGGTGCTGAGCAGCGAGCGCGCTCGGTGGGCGAGGATGCCGTCGAGGGCTTCCCGCAGCAGGTCGAGGATCACGGAGTGGAGCTCTCGCCGGTCGAGCTGCCGGAGGGCTGTCCGGCGGGGGCCGCGTCTCCGGCCGCGAAGCGCTCGGGGTCGACCAGGGCGACGGCCTCGCCCTCCTCCAGGCCGCCGGTGACGACGACGTGGGTGTCGTTTCGCGGGCCCAGCTCGACCGGCACGCGGTCCCAGCCGCCCAGCGCCGTCTTGCGAAAGACGGTGGCGGCCTCGCCCTCGTAGAAGAGCGCTTCGAGCGGGATGGAGAGGGCCTGGTCGACCCGTCCGACCTCGACCTCCACCCGGACCGTCATGCCAGGCTTCATCAGCTCGGTGACCTGGTCGAGGGTGGCGGTGATCTTGACGTGCTTGACCAGGGCGTCGCGGTTGCGCTTGACGGCGAGGTCGGCGACCCGGGTGACCTTGCCCGGCCAGGGCGGGTCCGGGTAGGCGTCGATGATCACCTCGACCGGCTGATCGACGGCGACGGCGCCCGCGTCGACCTCGTGGACCCAGGCCTCGACCTCCAGCGCGCTGAGGTCGGGCAGCTCCATCACCGTGGTGCCCGACCAGAGCGTGTCGCCGGCGCTGACCGGGCCCCGCGAGCCGCCCTTCCAGATCTCCGGCAGGATGACGAGGCCGCTGGCGGGCGCGCGGATGGTGGCCTCCTCCAGGCGCTTCTCGGCGCGCTCCAGGCGCATGCGGTTCTGCTCGATCTCCAGCTGGAGGAGCTGGATCTCGGACTGGCTCTGCAGGCGGGCCGACTCCAGGGTGGCCCTGGCCTGGGTCAGGGCCAGCTCGTTCTGCTGGACGTCGATGCGGGCGCTCTCGCGGTCGACCAGGGCGACGGTCTCGGACTCGGTCAGCCGCATCTTCGCCCGGCCCAGCTCCAGCTCGGCCCGGGTGACGGCGCTCTCCAGGTCGCGCAGGCGCACGTCGAGCGCCGCCTGGGCCTGTTCGACCTTGGTCTCGGCCACCTTGAGGTTGCTTCGATCCTCGGAGAGCGCGTCCAGCAGGTCGTTCTGGTCGAACTCGACCAGCAGATCGCCCTGGTTGACCCGGGTGCCCTCGTCGACGATGGAGTTGACCTTGATGTTGCCGCCCAGATCGGGGGCGGAGATGGTGATCGACTTGACCGCCTTCAGCTCGCCGGGCACCGCGAGGTGGATCTCCAGGTCGCCGCGGCTGACCGTCGCGGTCGGCAGCTCGCCCGTCGAGCCTCCCCCGCAGGCGGAGAGCAGGGCGAGGAGGAGGAGGAGGGGGCGGGGCGCGGGCATCCGGTCGCCTAGCCGCCTGGGGAGGCGGCGACCATGGCCATCGCTGGCGCGTCGAGCCCGGGGAGCCCGAAGGCGCCCGATCAGCCGCTCCGGGTGGGCAGGCCCAGGCCAGCCAGGACCGTGGACAAGGAGCGCTCGGGGACCAGCCCGTGGGGATCGGCGGTCTGGGAGACGACGACGCGGTGGCCCTGCATCGCCTCGCGCAGATCGGCGGGCTGGACGGCGACCGACCCGACGATCCCGGCCTCGGCCAGCTGCGCGAGGCGCAGGCTCTGGCCCCGGGTGCCCGGGTGGGCGGTGAAGAGGCTGATCGCGCGGCGCTGCGGATCGGCCAGCGCCCAGGCCGCCACCTGGTCCGCGCCCCCGTAGAGCGCGTCGAGCAGGACCAGCGAGGAGATCGGCAGCTCGTCGTTCTTCAGCAGGCTGAGCCCGGTCAGGTAGCCCCCGCTGTGGGCCACCAGCACGATCTCGCCGATGGCCTCCCGGCCCCGAAGCCCGAGCTCGGGCACCAGTACCTCGTCGACCAGGGCCTCCAGCCAGGCCGAGGCGAAGCCGGGCTCGCGGAAGCGGCCGGGGTTGCCGCTCTGGGCCCGCCACATCAGCTGGGGCACGACCATGATGCTGTTGGTGCCGGCCTCGTCGTGCCGGTCCGCCAGGCCCCAGCCCGGCTGCGGGGCCTCCCCCGCGCGGCAGGGGGTCGCGCCGCTCGCCGCCAGGACCTGGGCGCAGCCCTCCCAGCCGTGCAGGTAGACGATCAAGCTGGTGTCGTGGAGATCGACGCCCGCCGGGGCGTGCACGACGAGGTCGGGGGCCCCGGTCGGACGGGTGTGGGAGGAGACGGAGAGGCGCGCCGCGAGGTGGATCGGGGCGGCCAGCCGGGGGGAGGCGGGCGGCAGGACCAGCGTGTCGGAGGGAAGGGCCAGCGTCTCCAGGCCCGGAGGAGGGGGGGCGCTGTCGGCGCGAGGGGTGCCCAGCAGCAGCAGCAGCGCCAGGAGGGAGCGGGTCCAGCGAGGAGAGCGGGCCCAGCGAGGAGAGCGGGTCGCCGGCGCGCGCGCGCTCACTCGACCGCTCGCAGGATGGCCGCCTGGCCCGGGTCCAGCGTGATGCGATCGACTTCGGCGCCGTCGTGGTCGATGTAGGGGGCGTCCAGCGTGAAGGCCTGGCGGTCGGCGTCGTCGGGGTTCAGCAGGACCATCCCGCCGCTGTAGGCCCGCTGCCAGCCGACGCCGACGGCGGTCCGAGGCTCGGTGGGCAGGCCGAGCTCGCCCTCCCACTCCTCGCTCCAGGGGTCGACCTCCTCGTCCAGGTAGCCCCAGGCCGAGTCCTGCTCGCCGTCCCAGGACAGCAGGAAGCTGGCCCGCCCGTAGCGCTGTCCCCAGGCCTCGCCCTCGTCCCCGGGACCGTAGGTGAGGGCCATGAAGCCGACCCCCAGGGCCTCGGTCGCCTCGTAGAACTCCAGGGTGGAGAGCCACATATCGCCGGTGAAGACCTCGGAGTCGTCCCAGCGCATCCAGTACTCGCGGAAGACGTGGCTGCTCTGTCCGGCGACGTCGAGCGCCGTCGTGAGCATCCAGTCCTCCCAGGGGTTCATGGCGATGTTGGGCGCCACCAGGAAGCCGTCGTCGATCAGCTCGGGGCCGACGGCCTCCATGAACTCGACCAGGGCGGCGCCGTAGTCCTCGTCGGAGGGGTACTCGGCGATGGCGGTGCCGCGGGAGCCCAGGCAGTGGCCCGGGAAGACGTTGACGTCGTCCATGAAGACGCCGTCCCAGCCGTCGCGGTGCAGGCGCTCGCGGACGTTGTCGAGCCAGAGGGTCTGGTAGTCCGGGTCCCCGATGTCCGAGGCGGCGACCTCGGCGTAGTCGCAGTAGTACAGCCGCTCGCCGTCCTCGTCGTGGAGGAACCAGGCCTCGCCGGCGGCGTCCTCGGCCTCGGAGATGCGCACGCCGGTCGAGGCATGGTCGCCACCGTCGTCGCGCATCCCGCCGACCTTCTGGTAGGCCAGCACGCTGGCCTCGGGGTTGGCGGCGCGGACCTCGTCGAGCACGTCGTAGAGGGACAGCGGCATGATGACGAAGCGGTAGTTGCCGGCCCCGTCGCCATAGGCGGCGTCGTCGCGCTCCCAGTCGGTGATCAGCAGGAGCCCGCGAGGCCCGGCGCTGGGCTCGGGCTCCGTGGTGGCCCCCCCGTCGCCGGGCTCGCCTCCGTCGCCGAAGGGCTCGCCTCCGTCGCCGAAGGGCTCGCCTCCGTCGCCGGTCTCGCCTCCGTCGCCGGTCTCGCCTCCGTCGCCGGTC
>ERZ761602.6332-NODE-6332-length-13335-cov-49.419729_pt1 | contig 13335 bp, 12 predicted proteins | sample MGYA00512165_ERZ761602 | MGnify/ENA primary metagenome ERZ761602 (study PRJEB28899, sample SAMN02445085) | bioreactor sludge metagenome | biome: EBPR sludge; isolation source: Thorneside wastewater treatment plant | place: Australia: Brisbane, Thorneside...
GTAATCGGCGTAGTTTCCGAAAACCACGCTACGCAAATTCAACGAAAAAATAATTTTTAAATCTCTATCCTTATGCGCTTTTTTAGCACGCTACTTTGTGGGATGGCTGTTTTATGGTTTGCTGCTTGCGGATCCAACACCGAGCCAACCAAGCCTCTTTCCTTCCAACAACATGTCTTCACCGATCGAGGGGGCACTTGCATCAAAGAAGACGACCCGTGCGCAAAAATAACCGTACAATACGTATCCGCCAAAGGTACAAACGCCGAAAAGATAAATACTGTTCTGGATACCACCTATGTCCGTATGGCAGATGTGGACTGGGAAGGAACCCAGCCCAGCAAAACCCTTCAGGAGGTTGGCACGTTTTTTAAGAAATCCTTCGAAGAACAAAGGAAAGAATTTCCCGACGCTCCTTACGGATGGGAAGTGGACCTGAAAACGGAAGTATTACAAACCCAACCCGTAGCCAGTATTTCCATCACAAGCTACATGTTTACGGGAGGCGCACACCCCAATACGATAACCCGCTTGCTCAATTTTGATGCGCAAGGACAATACATTGAACCCCAAAGCCGCATCACGGATACAAAAAAATTCCAGTCAATATTAGAGTCTGCATTCCGCAAAGCACGTGAAATTCCGGCAGGGCAATCATGGAAAGAAGCAGGGCTTTTCGATGACCAATTGGGCTTACCCAGTGAAATGGCCTTTACCAAAGAAGGGCTTAAAATCTTTTATAACCCTTACGAGATCATGCCTTATGCTGGAGGGCCAACGGAATTCATCATTCCTTATGCACAGCTTGAAGGTACGATGCAGCTAACGGGGGTAAAATAAGCCAACCCAACCCCATCGTCAGAAGCCTCAAACAGGGCCTCCCGAAGAGACAAATAGAAATCGGCTGTGTACAAACACCTAAAAACCATGTTTTGTACACCCCTGGAAGATTTTCAAGGACCGGTTATCGTAAATCGGCTGGGGTTTGCCCGTCAATTCGATAAAATCGCCCAATGGCTCCTTCGGGACAATCATTTTGAAAATCATACGACTTATGGGATATATTTAGGGGAAACGGGTGGGCTTAATCTAAACAAATACAAATACTTGACGGGAAGAATGGTAACAGACCCATACCTCGTCCTATTACAAGTGGTGGACCCAAACTTCTTTCCATAAAAATTTTTGGCGTGGATTGATTGTTTCAATGTTTTGGATTGTAGCGCCATTGGAATACGTACAAACAGCTTGCGGCGGGTGGAGACCAATGGGTTTGGAATATCTCGGTTTAACATTGTTCTCTTCCCGCACCAAGTTGTTGAAAGCCTTTTCCCACCATTCAGGCAAATGGGCCAAAAGATGGTTGTTTTTAACTCAATCATTTTGTACTTTCGCATTAAGCCTCGTATCAAACCAAAGCCTATACTGCATCGCGTTCTTAAGGGGTTTCTTTTCAGGTCGGTATCGCATTTATTGCAATCTATTTGCTATTAATAAAAGGGGGGCACCCCATTACTTTTCGAAAACTCCATTCTGCCATGCAAACACATCAGCGTTTGGGTATTTGGTTTATATTGATGATGCTTTTGTGTTCATCGGAAACCATACGGGCACAAGGCATACAGGTATTTAAAGGGCTTAAAATAGGCGGTACGGTGGGAGTATCCGGAGAAGCATACACCGCATCTGGTATTGAAAACCGACGTGCTCCATTACTCGGCCGCGCCAATGCCAATCTCACTGCCGATCTTTTCGGGTTAAAAACGGGGATCAACCTGCTTTATTCCACCGACGAATCCAAAATCCGGCAGAGTATTAATCGTCTGGCATTTAATACCCAGTACAAATCATTGGCTGTTGGCATCGGCGGCGTCACACCGACTCTTTCTAAATATAGCCTAAATGGCGTAGTGGTACGAGGTGGCCTGATTGGTTTCTCTCCGGGAAAATTCGACTTGATGCTCACGGGCGGACAGTCTAAACGGACCACTACTGCTACCACCGAAGATGCTTTCCGAGGCGAGGCGATTGGGCAAAATATTGGAGGGGCGCGGCTGGGATATGGTCGAAAAGGGCATTCTTTTTTCAGCCTTTCCGGACTTTATGGCCGCGACAAGGGGATCGAATTTCAGGGAATTGAACAAGCTCCGATCCCAGCAGAAAATTATGTCTTGGCTCCTCAAGCCGGTATTTCTCTCTTCAGAGGGAAGCTAAAGTTAGATGGTAGCCTAACCGCATCTGTTTTTAACCGAAACCGAAATACCTCCAATGCACCGAACCGCGATGCTGCCTTTTTTGGCCTAGTCCCTTTGCCCGCCACTACACAACTGGCATACGCAGGGGAAGGCGCACTTCAACTCAGTTTAAAATCTTTCCGGCTACAAGGTGGTTATGAACGTGTGGAACAAGGTTTCGAAACAATGGGGCTTTCTCAGATACGAGACGATCAGGCATCATTCAGGGTTGCGCCACAAATACGGCTTTTTGGACGGAAGGTACAAGCCCGATTCAACTACCAAAACCGCCGAAACAACCTGAATAATACCCGAAACCTCACCACCAATCGTTCTCAGTGGGGGGGTAACTTGATCGCACAAGTCTCGGAATGGCTGTCACTTTCCGGCGCGTATGACCAAAGCAACAATACGGGAACCAATGCCGACAACATCCAAAGCGCACGTCAGGAGGTACGTACCTTCATGTTTTCACCTGCCATTACGCTACAACGGGGCGAAATAGGCCATAACCTAATGCTTAACGCATCGCTTCAGTCTATGCAAGACCTACGAGCAGCCCTCCGAACAGATACACAAAACCTGAATGGTACCCTAACCTATAGCCTCAGCCTACCCGAAAAGCGCACCTTGGGGCTTACGGGCAATTATTTGCGAAGTGATGCACCACAGGTAATAACCACCGCTTCCGGAATTCAGACGAATTATGGTTTTTCGACTTTGAAAGAGAAAGTTACGGTTAATTTAGGCGCATCGTGGTCTGGAAATCGAAGTGAAGTAGTGGCCTTAGAGGCAACAACTGGCAACCAAAACATAACAGGTCAGCAGTGGGGAGTCACCTTAAATACTGCTTGGCTCTTACCTTGGAAAGACCGCCTCCAATTGATGATAAGAGGGCTTAGCAGCGAACAAAACAGCGGAAATGGCGCACCTGCCCAATCGTTCAGAGAAATTCAAGCCACGCTTCAACTCAGTCACTCTTTTTAAAAACATCTCAACGATAAAAACGCTCGATTTCTAAGCAAGGAAATCGGGCGTTTCTTTTAATAAATATGTACGGTATCTTTACCCTGTTTTATTGGTTTTGATACCCAAGGGTAGGTATAGCGGACAAAAGCGGACAACGCTGGTCAACACAAATACCACAGCAAGAACGAGCAGAATAATGCCTACGACGCCCGTAACGGTTCCTGTCAGATAAAGTGCAGCAAAAATAACCGCGACCACTATTCGGATAATCCGATCTGTGGATCCCATATTTGGATTCATATGGTTATGGATTTGGGTGAAAAAAGGATATTACTACACCGGCATGATGTTTTGTTGAATATACGAACAAACAGCACCAACTACACAATGGGCTTATACATCTCCCAGCCCTTTTCGGAGCACCCATCCTGTATCCCCATTTGGAAGACGTACTTCCTGCCATCCCTGAGTTTCCGAAATGACTTCGAGCGTAATGCCCTCCGTTATAGCCCGGATTTTACGAGCCTGCTCCGAAGGCCCCTGCCGTAGCTCTACCTGTTTTTCCAACACAACCACTTTATGATCTGACAACGTTTGGACAGAGGCCACATATGCCATCACTAAAAAAATCAAGGTGGAGGGTACAGACAGCAGTAGGGCACGTCGCCGCCAAGCCTCTTGTCCTTTAAACCAAATCCGATGCGCAACCAATCCAATAGTCATAACATACAGGCATATCGCAATACCAAACAAACCCCAACTACCAAATTGAAAACGGATATAGTGCCAAAAAGTTTGTAGGGGAGACAAAGGCAATTGCGAAATAGCGGTTTGAATTTTCTTTTGTGCAATCGCCAAACTATGCCGGGTTCGGGCATCAAACGGAGACAATGCTAGGGCCTTTTCGTAATACAATATAGATTTACCAATATGACCTCTGCGATAATGGGCACTGGCCAGATTGTAATATAAGGCATGACTAATCCCACCCTGAGTAACGGCTTTTTCGTATTCTTGTATGGCTGTATCATAATTTGCTGTACTATAAGCACGATTACCAGCCTCGAAAAGTACTGAAGGAGCCTGCTGGGCGTATCCTATTTGCCAGCATATTGTCTCAAGACAACCTACCGCTACCAATAGACGCAAGACCAACGTTACATTAAAACACATATTATTTTTTCTTGCGCTCCAATTTGTAAAACGCCTCAATACGTTCAATAAGCGAAACCGCCTCTTCAAAAGAAGATTGCATTATTTCCGGTGTAGGTAATATGGGTGAAAAACGAACGGCATCGGAGGTGTCCAATAGACGATTCATATCCGAGCGTAGCCCCGATTCCATACCTGCTTCTGTCATTTTTTCCAGAAGTGCCATACGTAGCATTCCTTTTTCCGGAATATTCAGGCGATCTCCCAAAAATCCAGTTACCGCACGTGCAACTTCGTCATAAAATGCCTTTGGCTGACCTTGCTCCATCAGCTTTTGGGCAACATGTAAATGTTTTTGGGCTTCGGACTGTGCCGTTCGGGTACGGGCAAAAGCCACATCGGTTTGCATACGATCGGAAAGACGGCGATAATACACCAAGGCCAATAGTCCTGCGATGGGTAATAAAAAGACCACCAAGGGCCACCATTGACGATGCAATGGTGCTGAAGTACGGGTAATCCATGTGCCCGACTGGGGCAGAATGGCCGCAATATCGTTTACAGGAAATACATTCTTTCCTGATGTCAGGGATTGTGCCGTTCCGGTAGCGGTAAATTTAAATGGCCCTGCGGTGATGGTCTTGTAACTATTGGAAAGCAGGTCAAAATACGAAAAGGTGAAGGCCGGTATGGTATGTTGGCCATTTTCTCGCGGAATCAATGTAAATCGAAAAGTTTTATTTCCATAAACCTGCACGGAGCGATCTATATCGCTACTCACTTCCGGATCATATTTTTCCACCACTTCAGGCACACTTATCACCGGAGTGGCCAAGGTCGCAATATTTCCACTTCCGCCAATCATAACCGTAAGCATCACCGGCGACCCCACCTCCACCCGTTCTTTGTCTAATTTTGCCGTCATGTTTAGCCGCCCCACAGCCCCGGCAAAACCCTGCGGCGCATTGGAGGGCAAGGCACGCACCGTTATGACGAGTGGCTCCGAGGCAATCGTGATATTCTGTGGAAACCCTGAACCGCCCCCCAAAAACGCATCGAAAGGGTCATCCATCCGAATCATGGAAACATCAGCCTGTACTTTCAGAGGGTCCACCCTTAGCTGACCTGTACGTGTAGGAAACACCGCAACACGTTTGATCAGGATTTTCCGAAACGCTTCACCCCCAATCGTCTCCAACTCGGTATTCGCCTCGGCACTCAGTTCTTCCCGCCAAAACCCCTCAGCATCCCATGAATCCGAAAGGCGGCTATTCCGTATTTCGACCCCTCTCCGCGCAAAGAGGTAATAGGCAATAAACATTTGTTCACCTTGCAAAATGGTCGTGGAACTGGGGATGGCACGAATAAAGACATCTTGTTTTGAAACTTCTGGCGCCGGAGGGGCTTGTACACTATTCTGCGGATCTTTGGCAAAAGGGTCATCAAATAGGCTCTTTGAGCGGAAACTGGGAGCATTTGGCTTCTTACCTGCGCCCACAATTCGTAAATAAATGGGGGAAGTTGTTAGTGTTTCTTTACCAATAACCACCGTGGTCCGACCAATAGAAACCTCTCCTTCTCGGAGCGGCCGATAAAACCACGTGTAGGTATAGGTTTGGGTCATCTGACCATTTGCGAAAATACTTTTTCTGCCAGTTGAAGCATTGTCATGAAGAAGTTCCAACCCCTGCGCATCAGGTGCTTGTGGATTGTAAATATTCGGCAATGGCCCAGATGTGGAACGAATTTCTACGGTGTACACCACCGACTCATTCATGGCAACCGTATTATCACCTACGCTGGCTGTCACACTAATCCGCTGTGCAGCCACTCGAAAGCCAAATAGCATCAACAACAGCAAGACGCCAATGCGGATGATCTTAGGTTGCATCATGTGATGATTACCAATCCTTTTCGATGGTCGAAGGTTGTGCGGGACGTCTGCGTAATTGTTGCAACAGCCGCTGTTCATCGTTTTTCATGGCCTCCAAAATCTGTCGGGCCTGTTCCTGATTTACTTTTTTATCAGGCTTGGTCGGGCGAAGCTGCTCAGGCTTTTGCTGATCTCTATTTTGTTGCTGCTGGTCCTTGTTTTGCTGATCTCTATTTTGTTGCTGCTGGTCCTTGTTTTGCTGATCTCTATTTTGTTGCTGCTGGTCCTTGTTTTGCTGGTTTTGGTCTTGATTCTGTTGGTTTTGATCTTGATTCTGTTGGTCTTTGTTTTGCTGACTCTGGTTTTGTTGCTGCTTTTGCTGATCCTTGTTCTGCTTGCTTCCTCCCTTTTTTTGAAGTTGCCTGCGCGCTATTTCATAATTATACCGCGCATTGGCATTGTTTGGATCTGCCAACATGGCCTGCCGGTAAGCCTCAAGCGCTTCCTCTGTTTTTTGTGCCCCCATCGCAGCATTGCCTCGGTTATATGCAGCACGGCTAAAGTCTCCCTTCTCCGTAGATGCCAGCATCGCACGGTCAAAGGCCTCGTCCGCCTGCACAAACTGCTTTTGGCGATAAAGACTACTACCGAGATTGTTGTACAAAGCAGACAGATCTTTAGAAGGGGCCGACTTCATCACCGAAATACCTTGCCGATAATACTGTGCTGCCTCGGCATATTTTTTCTCGGTATAGTGTGTATTTCCTTTCCGGCCTGCGTCAGTCCCATTTTGTGCATATACAACGGAGACAAAAATCGTTAGAAACAACAAAAAACGCATACAATATCACATTTCAAACAGATCAACTGTGCTGGTGAAAAACTCAAACAGATTGTTTTCAAAGACGTTTTTTGCCCAAAATGGTTCCTTCAAGCTCAAAATTGTAGAATTTCGTTCGCTTTCCACCAGTTTAACGCGGCATTTTGTAGGGCAACTGGTGTTTTTTTAAGCGAACGATCCATTTGCATGACGGGCTTCTCGGCCAATTTGCCTTGAATACGCAAACCCTGTGTTCCACGGATTCCATACTTTGTTTGACCCTTATGCAACAATAGTTTCAGATCATTGGGGCTAACATCTCCTTTGCAGGCCTGGCTATAGAGCAACATGGTCTCAGCAATGCCATCACCATCTAAGTCTTCCACTTTGGGAGAATCCGCCGAGTACTCCAATGTTATATCCACCGGACAATCTCGGACAAAATCTTGGATTTTCCATTGCTGGGTATATGAGACCCCTGATTTAATAAAATGATCGCCATATAAATATGCGGAACGGTAATCATCTTTACCGTTTTCTTCGCGGCTACTCTGTACCAGTACATGTTCGCCAGCATCATCTCTCCATGTTGCTACGGAAACCGGTTTCCCCGACACCTGCACCCCTGCGGGCAAGACAGGATTCTGTCGTTCGATAACCAAGTCACGGACACCTTTTTCGTTCGTTATTTGGGTTGATGGCGTCATGGTCGTCTGTTGCTTGGTAGCACTACCGGCTTCGGCTTGCGTATCTTTCGGACGCTCGCATCCGGCTCCGGCTAACAGCAATAAAATCAGAATTGCTCTCACGGTATTACCTGATCTAGGATGAATAAAAAAAGAGAAACTACTGCCTAGCGGTTCGTGGTGATCCCAGCCAACACGTAGGCGGAGTAATAATACACTTCTCGGAGCAAAAAATCAAATTTAGTATCCCATGTCTTATATCGAGAAGAAGGTGTAGGTGCAGGATACACATCCATACCAGCATCCCGCCCCATACGAATGGCCCTTTTCATGTGAAAAGGGTCACTGACCAATAAAAGTCGCTTCAGACCGAGTTCCCTTGTGAGCCGTGTTGCTTCTCGTACATTTTCCCAAGTAGTCTGAGAAACCGTTTCTATGTGGATTTGTGATGCTGGAACACCTTGCTGAATGGCATATCGGCGTGCTACCTCCGATTCGGCCATTGGCGCTCCTTTTCCTTTCCCACCTGTAAAGATTAATACCGAAACCTGACCACTCTGAAAAAGACGTATGGCATGATTGATCCGCTCACGAAGTACAGGCGACGGACGGTTGTACCATGCAGCAGCACCCAAAACCACGGCTGCATCCGCCACTTTTTCGTCGTGTTCGGAAGCATATGTATAAATCATGATTGCAACCCCCAATAACCAGACCACCATTGTAAGGGGCAAAAGGGATATGTAACGGAGTCTGTTCCTTTTCATGTGCTATACCGGCGTGTCGTTTTGGATGTACAAAATACGCCACACTGACGACACGGTTTCACCCCAATTGTGTGAACCAATTCGTAAATCTTTCAAATCCAAATGCATACACATGAATTTCTTCTCTAAAATTTAAATCTAAGATGTTAATTTTACGTTACAAAAAAACCTTAATATATATTTATTCTATCTAATAATCAGTCTGTCATTAAAAAAGAATTTAGGTATTGTCTCGGCGATGGTGTATATTAAGGTATTAATGAGTTTGCATCGTCGAATACTGCTTCATGCCTTGTCCCTAAAAGTCCACGCTCGCTTTTATGGCAAGGCCTCCAATTCAGTGGTCGCCCGTGCAGTTTAAAATCTCTATACTCCATATTTATTTACGTATTGTTTTATGAACATTTTTGTTGGTAACCTGTCTGGCGAAACATCTGCAGACGATCTGCGAGCCACGTTTTCGGAATATGGTTACGTGAAGCACACTGCTGTCATTAAAGACCGCGAGACGGGACAATCCCGTGGATTTGGGTTTGTAGAAATGCCCGATGACGACGAAGCAAAGGCCGCAATGGAGGCCCTCAACGGAGCAGACTTAGGAGGCCGCGACCTCCGCGTAAACGAAGCACGTCCACGCGAAGAGCGTCCGGGTGGATTTCAGCGCCGCGAAGGCGGTGGTGGCCCTCGCCGTGATTTCGGTGACCGCCCGCCGCGTCGCGATTTCGGTGACCGCCCACGTCGTGATTTTGGCGACCGTCCGCCACGCCGTGATTTTGGCGACCGTCCACCACGCCGTGATGCATCGGCTCGTCCGCCCCGCCGTTGGGACAATGACGAAGAATAAGCCGCGTCAATAAGCAATCTGATAAACCGCCCTACATTCCGTGAGGCGGTTTTTTTATTTTTAATTGGGTTCCAGTAAAAAAGAAAAATCCGAAATTGCGTCCAAATCCTTTATTTCGGCTCCATATTGAAAAATCCGAACGTAGTGACGCCCTTGCATATGGATTTGGTCGCCCTCTATTCGGAAAAGACACCCTTCCGGTAAACCTGCGACCTTTACAGAGCGATTCACCTCGATAAATTCCTTGATCCGGTCGTCTCGGGTTTCTCCCATATGCCCTGGCGGATGTAATGCCGTATAGTGGGGGTTGATCTGAAAAGGGATTAAATTAAGGGCATTAAAACTGGGCGGCATGATGATGGGCATGTCGTTCGTGGTTTGGAGTGTTGGGCACGCCACATTTCCTCCCGCACTCCAGCCCATATATGGTATTCCGACTACCAACACCCGTTCGCGAATGGTCTCGATAAGGTTGTTTTGATAAAGGTGGTAAAGCAGATGAAAGGTATTTCCTCCTCCAACAATCAACGCCGCTGCACGTTGAACGGCTAAACGAGGGTCATCTTGTGTATGAAGTCCTAAAACCCGATAACCCAACGGAGCAAGTGCTTTCTTTACCCAGTCGGTATAATTGTCCCAACCCAGTGTAACACCCGCATAGGGGATGAACAGCAATTCCTGAACACCTGCCCCAAAAAAATCACAGATTGTGTCTGCGGCCCAATAAAATGGTTCCTCGTCTGCACTGCGGGAATTACTTAATAGCAAAAGCCGTTTCATCATGAGATATCTTATGCGTGTAATGTTGCTAATTTGGACTTGCTTTTATGCTTTACAACTACCTTATTATTTGAAGACTAATAGGTAGAAGAGCTTGCACTAGGTAGAAGAGCTTGCACAGAGGAAATCAAAAAAGGCAGGGATCAAGCCACTGCCTTTTTACAAAATCAATTTACGACCTTCACCAGCCGGAATCCTACGTTGCCGGACTTATAAACAGGAGGTGCTGAACCTCGGACAAAAACCCGCAATTCATCGGCGGGTAAATCAAAAGAGCCGCCGCGAATCACCCGTGCAGTGCCCGTTTGAGGTCCAACCGGGTCTCTGGAGGCTTCGGGAAGTTTATAATACTCCTCGCTGTACCAGTCCTGAACCCATTCAGAAACGTTGCCATGAACATCGTACAGGCCAAATGCATTTGGAAAAAAACTACCTACAGGGGCTGTTTCCTTCTCATCGAAACGAGAACCACAGTTTTTACAATTGGCTCGGCCTTTTTCTACATCATTACCCCATGTAAAAGCCCTCGAAGACCCCGCTCGTGCCCCATATTCCCACTCGGCTTCTGTTGGAAGACGGTATGTTGTGGTCCCCTCACGTTCATTCAAGCGTGCAATAAAAAGTTGTACCTCTTCATAAGAAACATTCTCAATCGGCTTTTTAGGATCTTTGAATAAACTCGGATTGTTTCCCATCAACGCCTCCCATTCTGCTTGAGTCACCTCAAACTTGTTCATCCAAACCCCTTTCGCAAGATCAACCGGATGCACAGGGCGTTGGTCGAAAGATGCATTGCCCCCCATTCTGAACACACCTGCTGGAATCCAGACCATCGGTGAGGCCAAAGAATTTTCCCATGTTTGCCCAGGAACAGGATTCACCGGGGGGGTCACCGTTACCCGCTCTACAGGCGGCATCGTCCGTTGCGGGTTCGCTACGGGAGCCGCCGTAGAAGGATTAACCTCAGCCGGTGGAGGTGTTACCAAGGCTGTGTTATTGGGAGGGGTTTCCGTATTGGCTGGAGGAAGTGCAGCGGTATTTGCTGCCGTTGGTTGTGTATTTCGTTGTACCTGCAAAAGACTATCGGCTACCCGCTGCTGACGACGAAGGGTTTCTTCTGCGAGCATACGCTGCTCATCTAAGCGACGGAGCCGTTCCGCATAAAGGCGGGACATATCCAGTTCCCAGTTCACATTTTTACCCGGATTTACCCGTGGCGCCCGTTGTGTCCAAGAAAAGTTCATGTTAGGAATAATCACTCGTACATCATTATTCTGGCGTTGCAGGGTAACCACTTGCGGTTTTCCAGCTTCAATTGGTATGGCAGGTCCTCCATTGATCCGAACCTCGCACGCTTCCACAGCATTAATAGTAAGTGTACGTTCATTTACTGCACGATTGGCCGCAGGCGTCTCCGTTATAGATGCATCGGAACGTGAAGGCGATGGGGCTGCTGCTGGTCGCGCAGGGGGTGTATTTCGAGGTGCGGGCGTTGGGGTTGGCCGCGCAGGGGGCGTATTAGGTCTTGCCGGGGTCGTGGTGGCCGGCTTACTGGCTGGTTTAGAACCAGAGGGCTTTTTCTGCGCCCAAGATGCGGGTACAAAAACCACAATGCCAATCAGCAAGCAGGCAATGACCAACTTTTTAGTTTGCTTCATAGGGAGTCAATCAATTCGCTGGAAGAAGGTTTGGTGATGGATTAATGCCTTCCAGACTGTCGTGAAGGTATTTCGATCTATCCTGAAAGCCAGTGAAACACCAAAGGTCTCGTGGTTATTGTGTCTTTACAACCCGGAAACCAATATTGGTGTTACGTTTGGTGGGTACATCGCTGTTTCGATAGCTAACAACCAATGCGTCTGCGTCGTATGCCCAAGAACCGCCACGCAAAACCCGATCACTTCCCCCGCTGGGCCCTTGCGGATCTTGTTTCGGGGAAGATTGATAATAGGTATCATTATACCAATCATTCACCCATTCATAGACGTTTCCATGCATATCATGCACATTCCATGCATTTGCACGTTTTTTACCAACTATTTGCGGCTGATTGCCAGCATTTTCGGAATACCAAGCATAGTCAGCTAGTATTTCTGGCGAACTACCAAAGGCATATCGGGTACTTGCACCAGCCCGTGCAACGTATTCCCATTCCGCTTCGGTTGCTAAGCGGTAGGCAGTAGTGCCTTCTTTGGCATTCAGCCAGTTTACAAATGCTTGGGCATCATTCCAACTGACGCACACCGCCGGACGATCGTCGCCAGTCATAAATCCCTTCCATGTGCCGGTATTATCATCAACCCACTCTCCGTTCTGATACACCTGACAACTTTCGGCCTGTTCAGCCTCGGTACGATGACCGGTATCAGCCTGAAATCGTTTAAAAATTTTGGAAGTCACTTCGTACTTGCTAATCCAAAACGATTGCGTAATGCTCACTTCGTGGTCAGGTCGGGCATCTTCATCACCGTTTGGATCTCCCATTGTGAAAGTACCAGCAGGAATTTTCACCAATTCGAGACCCACACTATTCTTAAACTCGGTATCACTGACCACTTCCACTTTATCGGAAGCAGGTTTATTCCCGATCCATCCAAACGGATCCATAACGACAACATATATGAGACCAATCAATAATAGTCCTGCCGCACCTATCAAAACCCAACGATTGGATCCACTCTCTTCGTGATCTATAGAGTCAGGAGCAGGCGGTTTTGGGTCGCTCAAAGTTTTTTTAGGCTTTTCCGAGACCGTTTGCTGCTTGACCGCTGGTGTGGGCTTGTTAGCTGCTTTCGGTGCAGGGGCTGGCTTTACTGCCGGAGCAGGTTTTGAGGGTGTCGGCAGCGGCTTGACCTGTGGCTTGGGCGGCGTTTCGATCGTCTTAGCAGAAGCAGGAAGTGACACTGAAGGGTCTTTGGATGCAATTGCTACCGATTCGGAGGCGGCCTTGCTGAGTGGGGCTGGGCTTGGTTCCGGTTTCAATATCACGGGTTCCGGCCTCGGAACTACAGGTTCTGGCTTGGAAACTACAGGTTCTGGCTTGGAAACTACAGGTTCTGGCTTGGAAACTACAGGTTCTGGCTTGGAAAGTGGTGCTGGAGTTGGCCTTGGCGCCACAACAGGCTTTGGCGTGGGAACAGGTTTGGGTGCAGGAGCAGGTTTGGGTGCAGGAGCAGGTTTGGGATTGGACCGCATAAGCCCACCGAAGAG
>ERZ761602.6333-NODE-6333-length-13334-cov-4.788990_pt1 | contig 13334 bp, 13 predicted proteins | sample MGYA00512165_ERZ761602 | MGnify/ENA primary metagenome ERZ761602 (study PRJEB28899, sample SAMN02445085) | bioreactor sludge metagenome | biome: EBPR sludge; isolation source: Thorneside wastewater treatment plant | place: Australia: Brisbane, Thorneside...
GTCTCCGACCCGCCCGTGGTGCCGCCGGTAACACGTTCGCGGCAATGCACGGCGCTCGACGCCAGGAGCGTGGTTGCGGAGAGACGGGCGGGTCGGAGACCCGCCCCTACGAGGCGTGCGGCAAGCGACATGGTCTCATGCCTTCGCCGGCGGCTTGCCGATCCAGCGCGCGTGCTCGCGATGCGCGTCGGGCATTTCGCCCTTGGCTTCGGCCGCCGCCATCGCGGCGCGGCGCGCGCGCTTCGCGTCGTTGTCCTCGGGAATCTGGTCGAGCGCGTCCTTCAGCATCTTCTCGTAGTCGGCGCCCACCGGGCAGACGTCCTGACAGCGGCGGCAGCCGGTGAGCACGCCGGCGCCGCGCAGGATGCTTTGCCAGATGTTGAAGCTGTCTTCCGAGCGCAGCAGCGCCTTCTGCTTGGCTTTGTCGGGCTCGCTCATGATCTGCGTGAACAGGCCGGTGAGCTGGTGGAAGCCGTGCGGCGAGCGGAACTTGTCGCAGGCATCCCAGTCGCGGTTCCAGTGCTTGACGACGTCGCCCGGGCAAGCGGCGAGGCAGCGGCCGCAGGCGGGGCCGTGGCACAGCGCCACTTCGCGCTTCGTGTCGCAATCGACCGGCGCCGAGCACAGCACGCCGCCCAGCATCACGCGCGGGCCGTATTCCGGCGTGAGCAGTTGCCGGTTGAGCCCGAGCGTGCCGAGCCCGGCCTCGACCGCGGCGTATTCGAGCGGCAGCAGCGGCTTCATGTGCTTGTCGGGATCGCCCTGGTAGCGCCAGGGATCGACATGCGTCGGCGGCACGATCAGCGCCGGATAGCCCTTCTGCTCGAGCCACAGCACGAGCGAGAGCGTGATCTCCTCGAGCGCGGTGAGCGTCAGCTCGTCGTTGTAGTATTTGTGCCGCTCGTCCCAGCGCGGGATGCGCGTGACGCCGGCCGAAAGCCGCTTGCCGACCACGATGACGCGATCCGCGTCGTAGTCGGAGATGTTCGAGGGAATGCGTGGATCGGCGGGATCGGGCGGATTGGCGTTGAGCTGCGCGCTGTCGGCGATGCCGACGATGTCGGCGCCGAGCTCGCGGGCCTTCGCCTTGATCTCGGCCGCGGTGACTTTTTCCCGGAAGACGGAAACCATTCCCTTCACCCACCCATGCGCCGCGAACGGCGCGTCAATCCTTGTCGCCGTCGGCCGCGGCGGCCTCGCGCTCTTTCTGCTTCTTCTTGAACGCCTGCACCTGGCGCGCGACCATGCCCTTGTAGCCTTCGGGCCCGACCCAGCGCCGATTCCAATCGTTGAGGCCCGGCGGCAGCGTTCCCTGCTGGCGCGCGTCCTTGAAGCGCTTCGCCTTGGCGACCTTCTCCGGATTCTTCTCCGGGATCTCCTTCTGCGGCTCGGCGAGGAACGCGTGATAGTCGTTGCCGACGGGGCAGACGGCGAGGCAGCGCGGGCAGTCGCCGAACGAGCCGACGACGCGCAGCAGGCCCTGCCAGAAGCCGAACACGTCCTGCTCCTTCACCATCTTCTTGCGTTGCTCGAGCGGCGCGTCGAGCATCTTGTCGACATAGCCGGTGATCTGGCCGAAGCCGAACTCCTGCGCCTCGACCGAGCAGGCGCGCTTGTCGATGCCGAAATGGCGCACGGCGTCGGACGGGCACGAGTAGAGGCAGCGCGAGCAGGATTCGCCGATGCACACCTGCTCGGTGATCGGCGTGTCGCCCTCGAGCTCGAGCTCGGTGAGGATGCCGGTGAGATAGACGCGCGGCCCGTATTCGGGCGTCAGCAGGTTCACCTCGAGGCCGAACGTGCCGAGCCCCGCCTCGATGCCGAGATGGCGCGTCGAGAGCCGGCCGTACGAGGCGCGCTTGTAGTACCAGTCGGTCTCCTGCGCGGCGGTGACGAAGGTGGGATGGCCGCGATCCTCGAGCGCCGCCGCGATCTTGAACGCGATGCGGTCCATGCGCCGGAGCACGAGCATGTCGATGTATTGCACGCACACGTTCTGCTTCGCGCGGAACGCCGCCACGGGGATGTGCTGCACGATGACGATGACACTCTTGACGCGCGGGCTGATGCGCTCCGGCGTCTGCGGAAACTGCGGATCGGGCGGAAACGCGTTCAGCACCTTGGCGCTGGCAATGCCGACCTGGTCGGCGCCGAACGATTTCGCGAGTGCCTTGACTGCGGCTGCATCCATTCCGCGGCGCCCTCCCAAACGCGGCAGAACAGGAGGTTAGGCGGCGCGTGCAGCCGTGACTATCCGAAAAGTGCAGCACCGCTCCGGGCGATGCAGGAAAAAGGGAGACACCACCAAGACACCACGACAACAAGACACGAAACGGAAGAGCCGCGCCGCAAGGGCGGCGAAAGATGCGCGGTCTGCCCTTGTCTTCCTTCGCGCGCTCTTGGCGCGTCCTTCTTCGTGCCTTGGTGTCTTGGTGGTGATGCTTCCTACTTGCGTGCGCCGCGGCGGGTGGCAGACGGGAGTTCGCCAAAGCGGGACTTGTAGTCGCGCGCGAAGTGGCCGAGATGGGCGAAGCCCCAGGCGTGGGCGATGGCGGTCACCGAGCGGCGCGGGCCGCCGGCGGCGAGGTCCTGGCGGGCCTGGTCGAGCCGCACGCCTTTCAAATAGGCCATCGGCCCGGTGCCGCGAAAATCGTGGAAGCCCTTGAACAGCGTGCGCGCGCTGACGCCGGACACCGCGATGATGTCCTTGAGCCGCAGCGTCTCGGCCGCGTGCAGGCGCATGTATTCCTCGGCGCGGCGCACATAGTAAGGGGCGGCGCGCGAGACCGGGCGGGCGAGGGCCTCGGCGTAATTGTTCGGCACCTGGCGCAGCAGCGTGTTGAGGAACAGCGCCTCGGCGGCGCTCTCGCCGAGCCGCGAGGAGACGGACGAGCGCTCCTCGTCGAGATCGCGGTAGATGAAATCGACGAGGCGGACGAGGCCGTCGGCGTTTGCGAGCGGCGTCGGCTCGCGCGCGAATTCGAGCGGGCGCGGCAGCGTGCGCCCGAGATGGGCGGCGACGGTGCTCTCGACCGCCGCGCGCTCGATCTTCACCACGAGCTGCGTGCAGTCCTGGCGCCAGTGCAGGCTGATCGGCTCGACCGTGTTGACGACGCCGAGCGTGCCCGGCGCGAGCTTCATCGCCGAAAGGCCCTGCGTCACGTGGCAGGCGCCGGCCACCGGCAGCAGGAACAGGTAGAACCGCTTCATCGCCGCCGAGGAGATGATGACCTCGGGCTTGTAGCGGATGAAGTAGCAGGCGAGCGATCCGAGCCGGAGGTGGTGGAGCAGGGCGCGGAACTGCCCCTTGCCGGGTACCGTCTCGAGCCGGTGCGGCGCGAACAGCTTCACCGCCTCCGCGTGCGCCGCCTTGGGGTCGGACGATTCGACCAGGCGGAACTTCGCGAGCGGCAGCGGATTCGCGGGATCGCGGTAATAGGCGGGATCGGTGAGGAGCACGGGCGGAGCCGGTGGGCGCAAGACGGAGCCGCAACTTGGCCACGCGTTCCTGGGCCGCGTCAATCGGCGTCAAAGCCTGAGGCCGTCATCCTGAGCGAAGCGAAGGATCTCTCGACGCCGCTTCCGCGCTGCCGAGAGATCCTTCGGCCGCCGCAAGGGCGGCGGCCTCAGGATGACGTCGAGAGGCGTTACCCGATTCCGTATTTGCCCGGCGCGATGATGCCGTTCGGATCGAGGGCTTTCTTGATCGCGTTGCAGGCGTTGCGGAACGCGGGGGTGAGCTTCGCCATGTGGTATTCGTAGTAGTCCGTCGGCGCGCGGCCGACCGAGACGCCTTCGGCCGCGAACGCGTCGGCGAGCTGCTTGTAGACGAGGTCGGCGCGGCGGCGCTCGTCCTCGCTCTCGCGGTTGAACGAGATCACGTGCAGGCCGCGCGCGAAGCGGCCGCCGCACACGTTCATGATCGTGTAGTCGAGGCCGTTCCTCTCGTAGATCGCGCGCGCCACCTTGTGGAACTTCTGCGCGATCTTGCCGACCATCGGCGTGCCCGGCGGGCACCAGCTATTGCCGCCGCCCGGCCGCCATTTGAGCAGGCCGAGCTCGCCGTGCGTCGGGATGCCCGAGAAGCTGTCGATCGCGGTCTTGAGCGGCGGATTCCCGAGCGCGTCCTCCTGCGGGATGTACTTCGCCTTGCCCGACTGCAGGAAAACCTGCTTCACGCGCGCGATCTGCGGCTCCATCGCCTCCATCGAGGGGCCGTAGAACGCGCCCGACACGGTCCACGCGCCGACGCCGTGCTTCTGCTGGAGCGCCTTCCTCTGCGCGTCGGAGATGCTCGCCTTGCCGCCGGTCTTGGCGTAGTCGGGATAAACGTCCTCGTTGCCGATGAGATAGAGATCGTTGGCGACGCGCAGCAGGGTCGGCACGAAGTTCGCGAGCTTCAGCGGCCGGCACAGGTCGATGATCTGCTCGAGATCGTCGTCGTCGGGGAACGCGAAGTGGAACGAGCGCACGGCCGGCGGCTTCGGCATCAGCCAGATGCCGAGGCGCGTGACGATGCCGTAGTTCGACTGCGCGAACAGCCCGTCGAGGATCGGGCCGAAGCTGTACTTCGAGACGTGCCAGTTCGGCGCGTTCGGGTGGTCGATCGCGCCGTCGCCGGTGCGGATCACGTCGCCGTTGCCGAGCACGATCTCCATGCCGCAGCTGAAGCCGAAGTGATCGAACATCGGCCCGTAGCCGGCGCCCTTGTCGAGCGCGTTGCCGAGCATGCCGCCCTGCGGCGGGCCCGACGTCGTCGAGATGACGTAGCGGCCGCCGCGCCGAACCAGCTCGTCGGCCATCATCTGGAACGAGACTCCGGGCTCGACCGCGGCGAAGCCGAGCACTTCGTCGATCTCGAGGATGCGGTTCATGCGCTTGCCGAGATCGACGACGACCTGGCCCGGCGCCACCGGCGCGCGCGTGCCGAGGCCCATGTTGTTGCCGGTGCTGACCGGGAAGATCGGCACCTTGTGCGCGTTGGCGGCGCGGACCACCGCCTGCACCTCGGCCGTCGAGCCCGGATAGACGACGGCGCCCGGGCGCCGGTCCGCCGCCGGCAGCGTGTGCTCGCCGTAGCGCTTGATCGTTTCCTCGACGAGCGCGACGTTCTCGGCGCCGAGCGCGCGTTCGCAGTCTTTGAGAAAGGCGGTGAGATTTCCGGTCGACATGGCCAAGCTCTCTTTCGTGAACGTCAGTGGAAACTCGTCGTCCCCGCGAAAACGGGCACCCATGCGGCGCCTCCGCCCGTGCTTCGCATCGCGCATGGTGCGTGCGTGAGCTCGGGTCCCCGCTTTCGCGGGGACGACAGGGTGGAGAAGGGGCTACCAGATCGCATTGGCGTCGGCCGGCGGCGGAGCGGCGGCGGCTTCGGTTTCGGGCTCGGGCATCGTCACACCCGCGAGCGCCTCGGGCAGCGGGCCGCCGGTGGCCCAATCGAGGAGTTCGACGGTGTGGACGATCGGCAGGCCCGAATGCAGCCCGATCTGGGTCATGCAGCCGAGATTGCCGGCGGCGACAGCGGCGGCGCCGGTGCCTTCGATGTGCGCGGCCTTGCGCCGGCCGAGCTGCGCCGCGATCTCGGGCTGCAGCATGTTGTAGGTGCCGGCCGAGCCGCAGCAGAAATGCCGCTCGGGCACGTCGAGGACGCGGAAGCCGGCGGCGCGCAGCAGCGCGCGCGGCGGCTCGATCACCTTCTGCGCGTGCTGCAGCGAGCAGGCGTCGTGATAGGCGACGGCGAGCGGAATTCGCCGCGCGGGCTTGGCGAGGCCGATCCGCGCCAGCAGCTCGGTCACGTCGAGCGCGCGCGCGGCGATCGACCGGGCCTCGTCGGCGTCGGCGTCGTGCCTGAAGATCTTGCCGTAGTCCTTGACCGTCGTGCCGCAGCCCGATGCGTTGACGACGATGGCGTCGAACGGCGCGCCGCGCTCGGCCGCGCGCCACGCGCCGATCGCGCCGCGCGCCAGCGACTTCGCCTGCTCCTCCTTGCCCATGTGCAACGGCAGCGCGCCGCAGCAGCCGGTGTCGGCGACGGCGACCTCGCAGCCGTGGCGCGCCAGCAGCCGGATCGTCGCCGCGTTGAGGCGCGGCGCCAGCGCGTTCTGCACGCAGCCGGTCAGCAGCGCCACGCGGAGCCGGCGCGCGCCCTCGGCCGGATACACGCCGGGCTTCGTCGCCGCGCCGGCCGGGGGCAATGCGCCCGGCGACAGCGCAACGAGCCCGCGCAGCCGCCGCGGGAGTGCGCCGGCGAACGGCCGTACGAGCTTCGCCGCGCGCACGGCGGCGCGGAACAGGCCGGGCCGCGTCAGCACGCGCGCGAGCAGCGCGCGCAGCATGCGGTCGCCGAGCGGGCGGCGGTAGTGGCGCTCGATGTAGGCACGGCCGATGTCGGCGAGATGCATGTAGTCGACCTTGGCCGCGCAGGTCGTCATGCAGGAATTGCACGACAGGCAGCGGTCGAGATGCAGCACCGTCTTGGCATCGGGCGCGCCGCCCTTCTCCAGCATCGCGCGGATGAGGTCGATGCGCCCGCGCGGCGCGTCGTTCTCGTCGCGAAGCAGCACGTAGGTCGGGCAGACGGCGGTGCAGAAGCCGTAATGCACGCAGTCCTTGAGGATCGCGGCGGCGTCGGCGATCTCGGACCGCTTCAGTTGCGCGTCGGTGAAAGCGGTCTGCATCGGAATCGGATATCGGGAACGGGCCAGCGGCACGGGCCGCACGCGGCAACAATCATTGACGGTGTCTCATATGTCAAATATGCAATCACCGGCATTTTCATATGCTGATCGTCTTAGTGTCCGACCGGCACCTCACCGGAGAATCGCCGCATGAAGTTCATCCTGATCGGAACGCACGCGCCGGAATGGGTCGGCCGCTCGCGCGAGCGCACGCCGCGCGCCAGCGCCAAGGCCCGCGAGCTCGGCATCGTCGTGACCGCAAACTATTTCACGCAAGGCCAGTACGACTTCGTCAGCGTCCTCGACTGCCCGGACCCGGCGTCCGCCTCCGCGTTCTCGATCTGGTACATGGAGCAGGGCTTCGGCCGGGTCCAGACGATGCTCGCCTACGATTCGCAGGAATTCGGGGCCGTGCTCGACAAGGTCGACGCCAAGTCCTAGCCGAGCCTCATCTGCCGCAGCACGGCGGCGTGCAGCGCGTGGCTGGGGTCCTCGAACGGCCCCAGGATCGAATAGTGATCGTGGCCCGGCACGACGATGTGCTCGACGGGCCAGCCGCGCGACCGGAACGCCGCCACGTAGTCGGAGGTCTGGCGGCGCCACTCGTCGCTTTCGAGCGCGCCCACGGCCATGATCAGCGGCGTGGGCGATTTCGGCATGTGCAGCAGCGGGCTGTTGCGCAGCGCCTGTTCCGGCGTCATGCGCAGCTCCTTGTTGACGAAGATGCGCTGGATCGGCTCGAGATCGTAGAGCCCGCTTATCGCGCAGACGCCTTTCACGACGTCGGGCGGGGCGCCGAACGCCGGCCAGTCCGTGGCGAGCGCCATGCACACGATGTGGCCGCCGGCCGAGTGCCCGGAAATGTAGATGCGGTCCGGATCGCCGCCGAACGACGCCGCGCTTTTCCAGACCCACGCGATGCAGGCGCGAGTCTGCCTTACCAGCTCGTCCATCGAAACGGCGGGGCACAGGCCGTAATTCGCGGCGACGGTCGTGACGCCGGCGGGCACGAAGCCGCGCGCGAGGAAGCGGTTCGTGGCCTTGTCCATCGCGCGCCAATAGCCGCCGTGGAAGAAAATCTGCACCGGCGCCTTCGGATTCTTCGCGGGAAAGACATCGACCCGCTCCGCCGCGGACGGGCCGTAGGCGAGATCGAGCCGGTTGGCGAACGACCGGACCGTCGCCTCGCTGTCCGCCCCCCAGCGATCGACGAGGAGCTGGAACAGCGGCGCGACGGCGCGCGGATTGTACTGCGCGTCGAGCTGCGCCGGATCGTAGCCGCGATAGAGCGTGTCGGACATGTCGGTCTCTCCCAACGACGGTCGTTACATCAGGCTCGGAAGGAAGGTGGCGATCGGCGGGAACAGCGCGAGGATCGCGATGCCGAGCACCAGCAGCCACACGAACGGCCACGATGCGCTGAAAATCTCGCCCATGGTGAGTTCCGGCGCCGCCGACTTGAGCGCGAACAGCACGTAGCCGAACGGCGGCGTCAGCGCGCCGGCGGCGGCGTTGATGAGGAACAGCGTCCAGAACCAGACCGCGTCGAAGCCGAGGATCTTCAGCAGCGGCTGGTAGATCGGGATGATGACCAGCATCAGCGCCACCTGATCCAGGAACATGAACAGCACGAACGGCAGCGCCATCATCAGGAGCAGCATCAGCGGCCGGCCCAGTTCCAGTCCGGCGACGATCTTCGTGAGTTCGGTCGTCGCGCCGGTGAAGGTCAGGAGCTGGCTGAACATCACCGCCGAGCACATGATCAGCAGGATCTGCCCGGCGACGTTGACGGCCGATTTCAGGGCCTCGACGATCGCCGAGAGCCTGAGCGCGCGATACAGCGCGGCCACCGCGAGCGCTCCGAGCACGCCGGTGGCGGCGGCTTCCGAGGGCGTCGCGATGCCGAGCATGATCAGGCCGATGACCATGAAGAACACCAGCCCGGCCGGCGCCATCCGCACCACCGCCATCGTCTTGCTGCCGCGCGCCGGGCCTTCGTCGCGCGCAGGCTCGGGGGCAAGCGAGGGGTCGCGCCACACGCGGATCAGCACGTAGACGAGGAAGAGCAGCGCGAGCAGCAGGCCCGGCAGGATGCCCGCAATCAGGAGCGCGGCGATCGAAACGTCGGCCAGCGTCCCGATGATGATGGCGAGCACGCTCGGCGGAATGACGGGATCGAGGCTCGCACCGCCCAGGATCGTGCCGGCGGAGAGCTTGCGGTCGTAGCCGCGTTTCAGCATGGCCGGCAGCAGCGAGCGCCCGAGCATGCCGGCCACCGCGATCGCGGCCCCGGACAGCGCGCCGAGGATCGCGGACAAGAGAATGCACAGGACGTATTGCCGCCCGCGGATCCGCCCGATCAGGCGGTCGAGCGAGTTCAGCACCACCTCCATCGCGCCCGACCGGAACAGCAATTCGCCCATCAGCACGAACAGCGGCGCGGTGACGAGCGCGGCGGTCGTCGCAGTGGTGAACACGCTGTTGGCGAACAGGCCGAAGCCCGCGGGACCGAAGAACGCCAGCACGCCGACGATATTCACGATCAGGAACGCGACGAAGATCGGGATCCCGAGCGCGAACAGCGACAGCAGGAACGCAAGGCCGATCCCGAGCGCCAGCCACCAGGTCATGCCGGGCTATCCGCCGCCGCGGGCGGCGCCCGTTCGAACGCTTGCCTCAGGAAGTGCAGGCCGGCGCCCAGCAGACCGTAGGTAATGAAGATCGAGACGCACCACTTCGCGACGGGAAGCGCCGCGATCGTCTCCTCGCCGGCGCGATACTGGCGGAGATTTTCATCGGCGCTGATCCATGCGGCGGCCAGGCACGCGGCGGCGCAGGCCAGCGCGATCGCGCGGCGCAGCAACGCGGCCCGCGCCGGGGAGGCGGAGTCGAGCAGGAAGGTGATCGCGACGTGCGCGCGGCGGCGCGTCAGATCGGGCACCGCGAGAAAGATCGTCGCGCAGAGACCGTAGGCCACGTAATCGCTGATCCAGCGCGTCGGGGCATTGAAGAAGTAGCGCGCCGCGACCTCGTAGCAATAGGCGACGGCCATGGCCGCGAGCACGAGAAGAGCCAGCCCGTAGCCGAAGCGCGTGATCGCATCGAGCGCGCGGATCGGCCACGGGCCGGCATTGCGCACGGCTGGCATCCTTCGGGTCCGGCCGCGCCCGGGCCGCTACTTGGTGAGGCCCTTCTCGATGGCGAGCTTGCGCATCAGCTCGGCGTCGGCCTTCGCCGGCCCGGCAAGGGCGACCTGCCAGACGCCGTCGGCCCACAGCTGCTCGATCTCCTCCTTCGGCCGGCCCAGCGAGGTTTCCTGGACGCCGCGCTTCTTGAGTTCCTCCATCTCGGCCGCGATGAACTTGTCGAACGCAGCGATGGATTCGGTCTCCAGCGTGCGGCCGACGTCGAGGAAAACCTTCTGCGTCGGCGCGTCGAGTTTCTCCCACGCGGCGCGATTCATGAGGATCAGATGCGTGCTCACGCCATAGGTCGGCCGCGACACGTATTTCGCCACCTCGTACCACTTGTAATCGAGGCCGCCCATCAGCGCCCAGCCCGCGCCGTCGACGACGCCCTTCTCGAGCGCCGTGTAGATTTCCGTTCCGGGCAGCACCACCGGCGATCCGCCCAGCGTCGTGATCATCTTGTGGTAGAGGGTGGTTCCGCGAACCTTGAGGCCCTTGAAGCCGTCCGTCACCGGCTTGCGGAGGAAGTAGTGGTATCCGCTCGAGCCCGCGATCGGCAGCGCGATGACCTTGATGTTGTGCTTGCGATAGTGCGCGTCGACGAAATCCCAGAGGCCGGACTCGCGGCGCTTGACCGGATCGCCGGCGACGGCGTCGAGCGCGAGGGCGATGCCGGTCGCGCCGGCGTGGTATCCGCCGTGGCTGAACAGCAGCGGGAAGACCCCGGCCGACACCGGCTGCAATTGCTGCATCACCGGCACGACTTCCGGCCCGCTCCGCTTGATCGTGATCTTGCCGCCGGTGGCCTTGGTCACCGCCTCTGCGAAGGCGTCGGCCATCACGCGCGTGCCCGCGTAGCGGTCGTCCCAGGAGCTGAGCATCTTCAGCTCCTCGGCGCCGGCCGGCGCCGCGGCGGCGCAGAACAGGGCCGCGATCAGCACGCCATACGTCTTGCGCATCGTTCCCTCCCTCGGTGCGTTCCGAAATCTCTCGGCGACCTTTGTTGACCGCATTCGATATGTCAAATATGTTTTTGTCGGCCTATTAATACTTCGAGAGTATGAGTGATGGAGCTGCGCCATCTTCGCTATTTCGTCGCCGTCGCCGAGGAGTTGCATTTCGGCCGGGCGGCGCAGCGCCTGCAGATCGCGCAGCCGCCGCTGAGCCAGCAGATCCGCAAGCTCGAGCAGGAGTTGCGCACCAGGCTGTTCAACCGCACGAAGCGCAAGGTCGATCTCACCAGCGGCGGTCGCCTCTTCCTCGAACGCGCGCGCGTCATCCTCGAATCCGCGGACCGCGCGATGACCGAAATGCAGCGTGTCGCCAGCGGCGAGCTGGGCCAGCTTCGCATCGGATTCATGAGCTCGGCGATGCTCGACATCTTTCCGCCGGTCCTGCGCCGCTTCGCGCGCACGCTGCCCGAAATCGAAGTGCAGCTCCTGCAGCGAAGCTCGCAGGAGCAGCTCGGCATGCTCGTCGACGGCACGCTCGACGCCGGTTTCTGCGATCTGGCCGCGGGCACGGCCGAAAGCCGCGTCAACGGCGTGGTGATCGACGTGATGCCGGTGACGCACGAGCGCCTCGTGGTCGCGGTTCCGCTGGACCATCCGCTGGCCCGCCGGCGCACGATCGCGCTTCGCGATCTCGCGAACGAGCCGTGGATCATGCTGCCCCGCCAGCCGCGCACCGGCTTCTACGATCAGGTCGTGGGTCTGTGCCAGCTCGCGGGCTTCAGCCCGCGGATCGTGCGCGAATCGGAGCAGCTGCCGACCGTGCTGACGCTGGTCGCGGCGGGTTTCGGCGTGGCGCTCGTTCCCGAATGCCTGCTGCGCGTGTGGGAAGGCGAAGCCGCCTTCCGCCCGCTCGCCGAAGGCGCGCACACCAACGTCACCATGTGCTGGCGCCGCGATAACCGGACGCCCGCGCTGTCGTCGCTGGTCGAGGCGATGCGCGAGCGCGGCCAGGCGATGCAGGCCCGCCTCCGCCGCAGCGCCAAGCCCCGGCCGGTGCACCAATGAGGCGCCGGCGCCGCGCGCCTGCCGCCGGCGCGCGCCGTTTGCGCTTCCGCATCCGGCGCCGCACTATCGGCATAGATGTCGTCGTGAGCGGGAGGCGCGCGTGAAGTTCGGCATTGTCGGAATCGGCGGCGTGGGCGGCTATTTCGCGGCATGCCTGACCCAGGCCGGGCACGAGGTGGCGCTGCTGGCGCGCGGCGCCAATCTCGCGGCGCTGCGCGAGCGCGGCATCCGGCTCACCGGCCCGCTCGGCCCGGTCGAGACTGGCCCGCTCCACGCGAGCGACGACGCGCGCACGCTCGGCGGCGCCGAGGCGGTGATCGTCACGCCGAAGCTCTACGATCTCGAAAGCATCGCGCGCCAGGCGGCGCCGATGGTGGCGCCGGGCACGATCGTGATCCCGGTGCAGAACGGCGTCGAGGCGCAGCCGATCCTCGCGCGCGCCCTGCCGCAGGCAAGGGTGCTGAAGGCCGCGATCTACATCAGCTCGTTCCTCGTGGCGCCCGGAACGATCCTGCAGAAATCGCCGTTCTGCCGTTTGCGCATCGCGGCGGCGCCGGGGCCGAGCGGCGACGACGTGCAGCGCGTGGCGGCGGCGCTGCACAAGCCGCCGCGCATCGAATGCGCGGTCTCGCCCGACATCGACGCGGATCTCTGGCGCAAGTTCGCGATGCTGGCGCCGTTCGCGGCGGTGGCGTGCCTGGCGCGCAAGCCGGTCGGCGCGGTGCTCGGCGAACCGGCGCTGCTGGCCGAGTTCACTTCCGCGATCGGCGAGGTCGCCGCCATCGCAGCGGCGAAGAAGATCGCGCTGCCGCCGGACATTGTCGCGGCGACGATCGCGACGACGCGCGCGTTCCCGCCCGACGCGAAGCCCTCGATGCTCGAAGATCTCGAGGCGGGGCGGGCGCTCGAGCTGGAATGGCTCGCCGGCGCCGTCGTGCGCTTCGGCAAGGAGCTCGGCATCCCGACGCCGGTTCACGAAAAGGCGTACCGCGAGCTGCTGCCGCTCGCCGGGGGCAACAAGCGGAAGTGAAGGAAAACGAACATGAGCCGGGAAGCCGGGGAGAATGACCTGCGCGCGAAGCGCGCAGCTTTACTTTTCCCCGGCTCCCCGGCTCCTGTTCGCTTCATTTTCCTGGAACGGACCGGCGCTCAGACCGGCTTCGCCTCGGCGGCGAAATCGCCTTTCAGCTGCCCCTGCTTCTGGCGCGCCGTGTACTTCGGATAGCGCCAGGCGAAATCGTCCATGATCTCCTTGAGCGGGAGATCGTCGTAGGGGCCGTGGTCCTTGACGTATTCCATGTGGCGGCGGCCGTCGGCGTCGAACTGCTGGAACAGCGAATCCTTGCCGCCGTCGAATTCCTGCGCGACGACGCGGAAGCGCTCGCACAGCGCCTTGTCGAACACCGGCGTCGCCTTCACCCAGCGGCCGTTCAGCCAGATCTCGACATAGC
>ERZ761602.6334-NODE-6334-length-13333-cov-3.329116_pt1 | contig 13333 bp, 9 predicted proteins | sample MGYA00512165_ERZ761602 | MGnify/ENA primary metagenome ERZ761602 (study PRJEB28899, sample SAMN02445085) | bioreactor sludge metagenome | biome: EBPR sludge; isolation source: Thorneside wastewater treatment plant | place: Australia: Brisbane, Thorneside...
CACCCGCCGCGAGCCGCTGGGGGTCTGCCTCGGGATCGGCGCCTGGAACTATCCGAGCCAGATCGCCTGCTGGAAGGCCGCGCCAGCCCTCGCCTGCGGCAACGCCATGGTGTTCAAGCCCTCGGAGCTGACGCCGCTCGGCGCCCTGAAGCTTGCCGCGATCCTGCTGGAAGCCGGCGCGCCGCCCGGACTCTTCAACGTCGTGCAGGGCGGCGGCGGGGGCGGGGCGTCTATGCCGCCGCGGCCGAGACGCTGAAGCCGGTGACGCTCGAGCTCGGCGGCAAGTCGCCGCTGATCGTCTTCGAGGACGCGAGCGTCGAGGACGCGGTCGGCGGCGCGATGCTCGGCAACTTCTACTCCGCGGGCCAGGTCTGCTCGAACGGGACGCGGGTCTTCGTGCAGCGAGGGCTGAAGGCGCGGTTCCTGGAGCGGCTGGCCGAGCGGACGGCGGCGATCCGGCTCGGCGATCCCATGGACGAGGCGGTGACGATGGGTCCGCTGATCTCCGAGGCGCAGGGCGAGCGGGTCATGGCCTATGTCGAGGGCGCGAAGGCCGAGGGCGCGCGTTTGGTGGCCGGCGGCGGGCGGGCGCGGATGCAGGGGCTCGGCGGGTTCTTCGTCGAGCCGACGGTGTTCGCGGACGTGACCGACGACATGACGCTCGCGCGCGAGGAGGTCTTCGGCCCGGTCATGGCGGTGCTCGACTTCGAGGGCGAGGACGAGGTGGTCGCGCGGGCGAACGCGACGGGGTTCGGGCTGGCGGGGGGCGTCTTCACCGCGGACCTCGCGCGCGGGCATCGGGTGGCGGCGCGGCTCGAGGCGGGGACGACCTGGATCAACGCCTACAACCTTACGCCGGTGGAGGCGCCGTTCGGCGGCGTGAAGCTGTCGGGGCTCGGGCGCGAGAACGGGCTGGCGGCGCTCGAGCATTATTCGACCGTGAAGTCGGTCTATGTCGCGACGGGCTCGGTGGAAGCGCCCTGGTGATGGAGGCGGACTACGTCGTCGTCGGCTCCGGCTCGGCCGGATCCGCCCTCGCATACCGGCTGGTCGAGGCCGGCCGCTCGGTGATCGTCATCGAGCATGGCGGCACCGACTGGGGTCCGTTCATCCAGATGCCGGCGGCGCTCAGCTATCCGATGAACATGGCCCGCTACGACTGGGGCTTCCACACCGAGCCCGAGCCGCATCTCGGCGGGCGCGTGCTCGCCACCCCCCGCGGCAAGGTGCTCGGGGGCTCGTCCTCGATCAACGGCATGGTCTACGTCCGCGGCCATCCCGGGGACTTCGACCACTGGGCCGAGAGCGGGGCCGAGGGCTGGGCCTGGGCCGACGTCGCGCCCTATTTCGTCCGCATGGAGCACTGGCACGGCGGCCATTCCGACGGGCGCGGCGACGCCGGCCCGCTCCACGTCACCCGCGGGCCGCGTCGCAACCCGCTCTACCACTCCTTCGTCGAGGCGGGCGCCCAGGCGGGCTTCGAGCTCACCTTCGACTACAACGGCGCCAAGCAGGAGGGCTTCGGCCCCATGGAGCAGACGGTGTGGCGCGGTCGGCGCTGGTCCGCCGCCAACGCCTACCTGCGGCCGGCGCTGCGCGGCGGCAACGCCCGCATCCTGAGCGGGCTCGCGACGCGGGTGGTGATCGAGCAGGGCCGCGCCGCCGGCGTCGAGGTGCTCGGGGGCCCCACGGCGCGGGCGCGGCGCGAGGTGATCCTCGCCGCCTCCTCGATCAACACGCCCAAGCTCCTGATGCTGTCGGGGATCGGCCCCGCCGCGCATCTCGCCGAGCACGGGATTGCTGTCCTCGCCGATCGTCCCGGCGTCGGCGCGAATCTCCAGGACCACCTCGAGCTCTATGTCCAGATGAAGAGCCTCAAGCCCGTCACGCTCTACAGCCACTACAACTACGTCGGGATGTTGCGCATCGGGCTCCAGTGGCTGTTGTCGCATGCCGGGCTCGGCGCCTCGAACCAGTTCGAGAGCGCGGCCTTCGTGCGCTCGGCGGCGGGCGTCGACTACCCGGACATCCAGTTCCACTTCCTGCCGCTCGCGGTGCGCTACGACGGCCGCTCGGCGGTGCGGGGCCACGGCTTCCAGGCGCATGTGGGCCCGATGCGCTCGCCGTCGCGCGGGACGGTGCGCCTCCGCAGCGCCGACCCCGCCGCCGCCCCGGCGATCCGCTTCGGCTACATGGGCCACGAGCAGGACTGGATCGACTTCCGGCGCTGCATCCGCCTCACCCGCGAGCTCTTCGCCCAGCCGGCCTTCGCCCCCTACGCTGGCGACGAGATCCAGCCCGGCGGCGCGTTGCGGAGCGACGACGAGCTCGACGGCTTCGTGCGCGAGCACGTCGAGAGCGCCTACCACCCCTGCGGCACGGCGCGCATGGGCCGCCGCGACGATCCCGAGGCGGTGGTCGACCCGGAAGGCAGGGTCATCGGCGTCGACGGGCTCCGCGTCGCCGACAGCTCGATCTTCCCCCGCATCACCAACGGCAACCTCAACGCGCCCTCGATCATGGTGGGCGAGAAGATGGCCGACCACGTCCTCGGCCGCACGCCCCTGGCGCCGCTCGGGCTGCAGCCCTGGGTCAATCCGCGCTGGCGCGTCAGCGACCGCTGAGCTCGCGCCGGATGACGCTTGAGGCCGCCGCGCCCTTGGCCGATATTCCCGCCGCCGGTCGCGATGGCCGGGACGAACGCCCAGGAACCCGCCGATGAACGAGCATCCCGAGAAGCCTTCGCCGGAGCAGGTGGCGCGCAGCGGCCTGCGGGTCGCGCCGGAGCTGGCGGCCTTCATCGAGGACGAGGCGCTCCCCGGGACCGGCGTCGCGCCGGAAGCGTTCTGGGACGGATTGTCGGCGCTCGCGCACGAGTTCGGCCCGCGCAACGCGGCGCTGCTCGAGCGCCGCGCCGAGCTCCAGGCGGCGATCGACGACTGGCACCGCAAGCGGCGCAATCAGCCGCACGACCCGGAGGCCTACAAGGCCTTCCTCGCCGAGATCGGCTACATGCTGCCCGAGGGCGAGGCCTTCGAGATCGAGACGACGAACGTCGACCCCGAGATCGCCTCGGTGCCCGGCCCGCAGCTGGTGGTGCCGATCACCAACGCCCGCTTCGCGCTCAACGCGGCCAACGCGCGCTGGGGCAGCCTCTATGACGCGCTCTACGGCACCGACGCCATGGGCAGCCTGCCGCCCGCGGGCGGGCTCGAGCGCGGCCGCGCGGCGCGGGTGGTGGCGCGGGTCAAGGTGTTCCTCGACGAGGCCTTCCCGATCCAGGGCGCGAGCCACGCCGGCGGCGGGCGCTATCACGTCGAGAACGGCGCGCTGATCGTCGACGGGGCGCCGCTCGTCGATCCCGCGAAGTTCGCCGGTCATCGCGGCGATCCCGAGCAGCCGGAGGCGATCCTGCTGCGCAACAACGGCCTGCACGTGGAGCTGGTCTTCGACCGCGGCCACCCGATCGGGGCGCGCGACTGGGCGGGCCTCGCGGACGTGCGGCTCGAGAGCGCGGTCTCGGCGATCATGGACTGCGAGGATTCGGTCGCCTGCGTCGATGCGGCCGACAAGGTCGCGGCCTATCGCAACTGGCTCGGGCTGATGAAGGGCGATCTGGCCGAGGCGTTCGACAAGGGCGGCAAGCGGACGACCCGCAGCCTCCGCCCCGATCCCGTCTACACCGCGCCCGACGGGGGCGAGCTGGTCGTCAAGGGCCGGGCGCTGATGCTGGTGCGCAACGTCGGCCACCTGATGACCAACCCGGCGATCCACGACCGTGAGGGGCGGGAGATCCCCGAGGGGCTGATGGACGCGATGGTCACGACGCTGATCGCGATGCACGACCTGAGGAAGACCGAGGGTCCGCGCAACTCGGTCAAGGGCTCGGTCTACGTGGTCAAGCCCAAGATGCACGGGCCGGAGGAGGTCGCCTTCGCGGACGAGACCTTCACCCACGTCGAGAAGGTCCTCGGCCTGCCGCAGGACACGGTCAAGCTCGGGGTGATGGACGAGGAGCGGCGCACGAGCGTCAACCTCAAGGAATGCATCCGCGCGGCGAAGCGGCGGCTCGTCTTCATCAACACCGGCTTCCTCGACCGCACCGGCGACGAGATCCACACCTCGATGGAGGCGGGGCCGTTCAGCCGCAAGGACTTCATCAAGCGCAAGGGCTGGATCACCGCCTACGAGAACCAGAACGTCGACATCGGGCTGGAATGCGGGCTGTCGGGCAAGGCGCAGATCGGCAAGGGCATGTGGGCCGTCCCCGACCGGATGGCGGCGATGCTGGAGGCCAAGATCGAGCACCCGAAGGCCGGGGCCAACTGCGCCTGGGTGCCGAGCCCGACGGCGGCGACGCTGCACGCGCTGCACTACCACAAGGTGGATGTCTTCGCGGTGCAGGCGGCGCTGGCGAAGGGGGGCCGGCGGGCCTATGTCGATTCGCTCCTCGAGATCCCGCTGGCGGCCTATCGCCGCTGGACGCCCGAGCAGATCCGCCGCGAGGTGGAGAACAACGCGCAGGGGATCCTCGGATATGTCGTGCGCTGGATCGACCAGGGGGTCGGGTGCTCGAAGGTGCCGGACATCAACAACGTCGGGCTGATGGAGGACCGGGCCACCTGCCGGATCTCGGCGCAGCACATAGCGAACTGGCTGCGCCACGGGGTGGTGAGCGATGACGAGGTGATGGCGATCATGCGGCGGATGGCCGAGGTGGTGGACCGCCAGAACGCCGGCGACCCGGCCTATCGGCCGATGGCGCCGGGGGTCGACGGGGGGGCGTTCCGGGCGGCCTGCGACCTGGTGTTCGAGGGCGCGGCGCAGCCGTCGGGCTATACCGAGCCGATTCTCCACGCCCGCCGGCTGGAGCTGAAGGCCGCCGGCTGACGGGTCTCCGGCCGCCGCCGGCCGGACCCGGGCGCCGCGTCGGGCGTTCCGCGGGTCGCGACGTTGCGCCCGCGGCGCGTTGCGACGTCGCGCGAGCGGCGCCCGGGGGCGGCGTCGCCGGGGCGCGGCGCCCACGCGTGGGAATTGGTCAAGTCGTTGATTTTACTTGAGCGGGCCCGGGCGGCTCGCCTGCGCCGGAAGCGCAGCGCGGGCGCCGACCGCCCCCAGGCGACACTGGTCGGTGGGCCGCGGGCCCCGTCAGCTGGCGATCAGCTCGGCCTGCCGGACCACGACCTGGGCCTGGCGGATCGAGGCGAGGTCGACGAGCCGGCCCTTGTAGACGGCGGCGCCCTGGCCCTCGGCCTCGGCCTTGGCCATGGCGGCGAGGATCTCGCGCGCCTCCTTCACCGCGGCCTGCGAGGGGGTGAAGACCTCGTTGGCGAGCGCGACCTGCTTGGGGTGGATCGCCCACTTGCCGACCATGCCCATGGTGGCGGAGCGGCGGGCCTGGGCGCGGAAGCCCTCGTCGTCGGAGAAGTCGCCGAAGGGGCCGTCGACCGGCAGGAGGCCGTGGGTGCGGCAGGCCGCGACGATCGCGGCGGTGACGCCGTGCCAGGGGTCGGCGTAGAGGACCGCGCGCGGCTCCTCGCCGGCGGGGGGGAGCATGTAGTAGCCGGCCTGGGTGCCGCCGATGCCGGTGGTCTGCATCCCCATCGAGGCGGCGAAATCGGCCGCGCCGAGGCTGAGCGCGACCATGCGCGGGCTCGCGCTCGCGATCTCCTCCACATGGGCGAAGCCGGCGGCGGTCTCGATGATCGCCTCGAAGCCGATCCGCTTGCCGCGGCCCTTGGCCGTCTCGACGGCGGTGACGAGCGCGTCGACGGCGTAGATGTCCCTGGCGTTGCCGGCCTTGGGGATCATGATCTGGTCGATCCGGTCGCCCGCCTGCTCGAGCAGGTCGACCACGTCGCGGTGCCAGAACCCGGTGTCGAGGCCGTTGATCCGCACCGACAGGGTCTTGCGGCCCCAGTCGATCTCGTTGATCGCGAGAATGATGTTGGCGCGCGCGGCCTCCTTGTCGGCCGGCGAGACGCTGTCCTCGAGATCGAGGTTGATCACGTCCGCCGCAGAGGCCGCCATCTTCTCGAACAGCTCCGGCCGCGATCCCGGCCCGAACAGCTGACAGCGGTTGGGGCGCGCGGGCGCCTGCGGCTGGATGGTGAAGCTCATCGGCTGTCCTCTCGGATTCTGGCGGGAGCGCGTGCCGCGACGCAGCTAATATGCGGCGCTGCACCAAGTCAAACGGAACCGGGCGGCTATTGCAGGTCGGCGAAGGCGGCCTGAAGCCGCGTCACCGCCTCGCGCACCAGCGCGCGCCGGGCGCCGATGTTGAAGCGCAGGCAGCTCTCGCCGCCGGTCCCGAACTGGGCGCCCGGGCTCGCGGCGATGCGCGCGCCCTCGCGCACCCGCGCGCCGAACTCGGCCGGGGTCATGCCGGCGCCGGCGAAGTCCACCCAGGCGAGGTAGGTCGCGTCGAGCGCCATGGAGGAGACGCCGGGGATCGCCGCGATCCCGTCGTCGAAGAGCCGGGCGTTGCCGGCGAGATAGAGGCGCAGCGCGTCGACCCAGGCGTCTCCGCCTTCATACGCGGCCGTGGCCATCAGCGCCCCGAGCCGGTTCGGCGACACCCCCGCCGCCGCCAGGGCGCCCGCCAGCCGCTCGCGCAGGCCGGCGTCGGCCACGATGGCGTTGCCGGTCAGGGCGCCGGCGATGTTGAAGGTCTTGGTGGTCGCGGTGAGCATGACCAGCCGGTCGACGCTCTCGGGCGCGGCGACGGGCATGGGCACATGGACGCGGCCCGGCATGGTCAGGTCATGGTGGATCTCGTCGCAGACGAGCAGGATGTCGCGCTCGGCGCAAAGGGCCGCCACCGCGCGCTGCTCGTCGGGGCTCCAGATCCGGCCGCCGGGATTGTGGGGCGAGCAGAACACCAGCATCCGCTCGTCGCCCCTCAGGTTCGCGGCGAGTCCGTCCAGGTCCATCTCGAACCGGCCGCCGGCGAGCAGGAGCGGGCTTTCCACCACGCGTCGGCCGTTGGCCCGGATCACGCGGGCGAAGGCGTGGTAGACCGGCGTGAACAGGATCACGCCGTCGCCAGGCCCGGTGAAGGCCTGCAGGCAGAGGCCGACCGCCTGCACGAGGCCGTGGGTGGTGAGGATGGTCGCCGGGTCGACCTCCCAGCCGTGGCGGCGCGCCATCCAGCCGATGATCGCCGCGCGGTGGGCGGCGTCGTCGCCGTAGTAGCCGTAGACGCCCTGGGCGATCTCGGCGGCGAGCGCCTCGGCGACCGAGGGCGGCGGGCGCAAGTCCATGTCGGCGACCCACATGGCGAGGCCGTCCTCGGGCGGGACGCCGAGGAGCGGCTGCATCATGTCCCATTTCAGCGAATGGGTGCCGCGGCGGTCGATGGGCTCGTCGAAGTCGAACATGGGCTCCCCGGAGGCAAAGGCGGCGCCCATCCTGCGGCGGGAGGCGGGGCCGCCGCAAGGCCGCGGTTCCCGCGGCGCCCCGCCGCCCGCTTGTGAGCGGACGATGATCGCGGGCGTCCGCGCGCGGGCACAATGCCAACCAGCTGATAATCATCACTTATATGGCCGCCGTTAGGCCGATGGCAACCTTCGCTGACCGGGCGCCGAGGAGCACGCCGGGCTTTGGTCGAGGATCCGTCCGGGGACGCGATCCGGCGTCCCGCCGCCGCGGCGCGGAGGGCGTGCGGCCGCCGGTCCCGGCGCCCTTTCGCCCGCCGCGAAAAGGCTCTAGACCCGGGCCATGCGCACGGCCGCCGCCCATCCTGGCTCAAGTCCCGACGCCGCCGCGGCGAGGGGCGGCGGCCATGCCGACGACGCGCTCTTCGCCTGCCCGATATGCGACGCGCTGCACCGCGCCGCCGAGCCGCCGCCCGGCGGCCGGCTGCGCTGCCGCCGCTGCGGCGAGGTGCTGATGACCAACCGCCCGAGCGCCATGGACCGCACCCTCGCCGGCGCCTTCGCCTCGATCGTGATGATGGCGGGCGCGGTCTTCTTCCCGTTCCTCGAGATGTCGATCCTCGGCATCGAGCGCCGGGTGTCGGTGGTCGACGCCGCCCTCGCCTTCTCGGCCAGCAGCCTGCTCGCGCCGCTCGCCGTCGCGGTCGGGCTCCTCATCATCGTCATCCCGCTCATCCGCGGCGGCGCGCTCGTCTACACCGTGCTGCCCATGCGGCTCGGCCTGCCGGCGGCGCCGGGCGCGCGCGAGGCGTTCCGTCTCGCCACCCGCCTCAAGCCGTGGTCGATGGCCGAGATCTTCATCATCGGCGTGGTGGTGGCGCTGGTGAAGATCGCGGGCATGGCGTCGATCCACCTCGGGCCGGCCTTCTGGGCGATGGCCTGCCTCGTGCTGCTGGTCGTGCTCGAGGGCACGAGCATCTGCGAATGGTCGCTATGGCAGACGCTCGACCGCAAGCGCCGGCGCTGACCGCGCGCGCCGCCGGCCTCGCCGGCTGCCGCGCCTGCGGGCTCGTCTCGCAGCGCGGCACGCCCTCGTGCCCGCGCTGCGGCGGCGCGCTGCACAGCCGCGAGCCCCAGAGCCTCCAGCGGGTCTGGGCCTGGCTGCTCGTCGGGCTGATCTGCTACGTCCCGGCGAACCTCCTGCCGATGATGATCACCTCGGCGGCGGGCAAGACCTACCGCTCCAACATCCTCGGCGGCGTGATCGACCTCGTGCATCACGGCGCGCTCGGCGTGGCGGCGGTGGTCTTCGTCGCCAGCATCGTGATCCCGGTGTCCAAGTTCGGCGTGATCGCCATGCTGGCGATCTCGGTCCAGCGCCGCAGCCGCATCCCGGTCCACGCGCGCATCCACCTCTATCACGCGGTCGAGTTCATAGGCCGCTGGTCGATGGTCGACGTCTTCGTTGTGGCGATCCTCGCGGCGCTGGTGCGCATGGGGTTCTTCGCCTCGATCGACCCCGGGCCGGCGGCGATCTTCTTCGCCCTGTCGGTCGCCTTTACCATGATCTCCGCGCAGGCTATGGACCCGAGACTTATCTGGGACAGCGCGTCGGACGCCGATCATGACTGATCTGAACGAGCCGGTGATCGAGACGCCGCGCGCCGAGCCCCGCTCGCGCCGCGTCTCGGCCGTCTGGCTGATCCCGCTCCTCGCGCTCGCGGTGTCGCTCGCCGTCGCCTGGCGCAGCTACCAGGACCGCGGGCCGACGATCGAGATCGTCCTCGACAACGCCGCCGGCGTCACGGCGGGGGCGACCACCATCCGCTACCGCGACGTGCAGATCGGGCTGGTGGAGAGCGTCGGCTTCACCCCCGACCTCTCCTCGGTCGTCCTCACCGCCCGCATCGAGAAGGACATGGCGCGCTATCTCGACGACAGCGCGGAATTCTGGGTGGTCCGCCCCTCCGTCACCGCCCAGGGCGTGAGCGGCATCGAGACGGTGCTCTCGGGCGTCTATATCGAGGCGCACTGGAGCGGCGCGGCCGGGGCGCGGGTCGACAGCTTCACCGCCCTGCCGCGCGCGCCGCTGACGCCGGCCGGCCAGCCGGGCCGCCGCGTGACGCTGCGCGCGCCCGACGGCGGCTCGCTGTCGGTCGGCGCGCCGGTCCTCTACAAGCGCATCGGCGTCGGGCGGATCGAGAACGTCGAGCTGACCGAGACGGGCGACATCAAGGTCGACCTCTTCGTCAACGCGCCCTACGACGCCTTCCTCACCGAGGGCGCGCGCTTCTGGAACGCGTCGGGCTTCTCGATCAGCCTCGGCGCCGGCGGCGCGTCGCTCAACGTCGAGAGCCTCGCCGCGCTGCTGCAGGGCGGCGTCGCCTTCGCCCAGATCGGCTCCGAGATCGATCCCGCGGCCGAGGGCCACGCCTTCGAGCTCTATCCCTCCGAGGCGGTCGCGCGGCAGAACGTCGTCCAGGACCTGACCGGCGCCCGCGTCACCCTCGACACGTTCTTCGACTCCTCGCTCAGCGGTCTCGCGCCGGGCGCCCGGGTGGAGTTCCGCGGCGTGACCGTCGGCGAGGTCACCGCGCTCCAGCCGGTGGTCCGGCGCGAGGAGGGCGCCACGCGGCTCCTGATGCGCGTCACCCTCGCGGTGCTGCCCCAGCGCCTCGGCCTGCCCGCGGCCGCCGCCGACCCGGCGGCGGCCGGGCTCGACCTGATCGCCGAGCTGGTCGAGGGCGGCCTGCGCGCCCAGCTCGCCAGCTCGGGGCTCCTCTCCCAGAGCCTCCACGTCAGCCTCGCCGAGCCCGCGGACCCGGCGCCGGGCTCGCTCGACCGCGCGGCGGAGCCCTACCCGGTGATCCCGAGCGCCCCCTCCGAGGTCTCGGGCCTCGCCGCCTCGGCGGAAGGGGTGATGAACCGCCTCGCCTCGCTCCCGATCGAGGAGCTGATGACGACCTTCACCACGCTCCTCGCCAACATCAACGCCGTCGTCGCCGACCCGGCGGTGCGCAGCGCGCCGGCGAATCTCGGGGCGCTGATCGCCGACATCCGCGAGACCGTCGAGACCAGCGGCATCAAGGAGACCCCGGCCCAGATCGCCGCCACCCTCGCGTCGGTGCGCAACGTCGTCGAGGAGCTCGAGATCCGACAGGTGATGACGAGCCTCGCCGCCACGCTCGACACGGCGCGCGTCACGCTCGAGAAGTTCGGCGTGGCGGCCGAGGGCGTCCCGGCGCTGCTCGACGAGGTGGCGACGCTCGAGCTCGAGGCCTTCGTCGCCTCGGCGACCCGCACCGTCGACGGCATCGACGCGCTGGTGCGCAGCGAGGCCGCCGCGAGCCTGCCCGCCTCGGTCGACGCGGCGCTGGACGAGGTCCGCGGCCTGATCGCCGACCTGCGGGCGGGAGGCTCGGTCGAGAACGCCAACGCCACGCTGGCGGCGCTGCGCGCGATGGCCGACGAGCTGCGCGCCGCCAATCTCGGGGTCGAGATCGCCAGCGCCGTCTCCGCCGCCGCGACCGCCGGCCTGCCCGAGCTGATCGACAACCTCCGGGCGCTGTCGGCGCGGGTCGACGCGCTGCCGCTCGACCAGCTGGTCGCCTCCGCGACCGCGACGCTCGACGGCGCCGAGGCCTTCCTCGCCACGCCCGGCATGGAGCGCGTCCCCGACGAGCTCGCCCGCTCGCTCGCGCAGGTCCGCCTGATGGTGGAGGAGCTGCGCGAGGGCGGCGCCGTGACCAACGTCAACGCCGCCCTCGCCTCGGCCGACGAGGCGGCGGCCGCGATCACAGCCGCAGCCGAGCGCCTGCCGGCGCTGGGCGCGCAGCTCGACGCGGTGTCGCGGCGCGCCGACACGGCGCTCGCCACCTTCGCGCCCGGCTCGCAGCTGACGCGCGAGACCGAGATGCTGCTGCGTGACCTGCGCAACGCCGCCCAGTCGGTCAACGCGCTCGTCACCGCGCTGGAGCGGCGGCCCAACTCGGTCCTGTTCGGGAGATGACCATGCGGCGACCCCGGTTCCTCGCGCTCGCCGCGGCGCTGGCGCTCGCCGCCTGCGCGGGACGCCCCGACTATTTCCTCACGCCGCCGCCGGCCCAGGTCGACGGCGGCCGCGCGCCGGCCGGCGCCGTCGCGGTGGCGGACATGAGCCTGCCCGCCTATGCCGAGACGGTCGAGATCGCCGTCCTGACCGGGACCGGCGCGGTCCAGCTCAGCAAGGAGGCGCTCTGGGCGGACACGCCCCGCCGCGCGATGACCCGCCACCTCGTCGCGGCGCTGCAGGCCCGGCTGGCGACGCAGATCGCCACCGAGCCCTGGCCGGCCTACGACCCGCCCGACCTGCGGGTCGAGGTCTTCGTGGACCGCATGATCGGGGCGCCCGAGGGCCCCTTCCAGTTCGCGGGCCAGTACGTCATCGTCTCGCCGACCTCGGGGCGGGTGGTCGCCTCCGACCGCTTCGCCATCTCCCAGACCGCCGGCGCGGGATATCAGGGCCTGATCGACGCCCATGCCCGCGCCGTCGAAAGCCTCGCCGACCAGATCGCCGCGCGCCTCGCGCGCGCGGGCCGCGCCGCCTGAAGGCGCTGAAAGCCGCAACGCGTGCAGGAGGAGACGTGATGACGTTGGCCCGGACCTGGGCGCCCATAGGCGGTTTCGCGACATTCGACCACGGCACGGACGGCCAGCGGCAGGTCGTGCGCTACGCCGCCGCCGAGCGCGACATCGTCATCGACGACGTCGCCCCGCCAAAGCTCTTCTGGCTGCGCCACGGCGAGCGGCGCGTGCTGTTCTACAACTACCTGCCCGACACGACGACCTTCGTGGCGCGCGAGATCAGCAACTCCAAGCAGCTGACCAAGCGGATGCTGTCGGTGGCGGGGGTGCCCAACCCCGAAGGGGAGAGCTTCTCGCGCGGCGACCGCGCCCGGGCATGGGCCTATGCGCGCAAGCTCGGCCTGCCGGTGGTGGTGAAGTCGCAGTCCGGCAGCGGCGGCGTGGGCGTCACGCCCGGCATCGCGGACGAGGCGCATTTCCGCACCGCCTGGGATGACGCGGGCCGCACGGCCACGGTCGTGGTGGAGAAGCACGTCGCGGGCATCGACAACCGCATCCTCGTCGTCGGCGACAAGGCCGTCTGCGCCACCTTGCGCGAGCCGGCCTTCGTGGTCGGCGACGGACGCGCGACCATCGCCGGGCTGATCGAGGCGCGCAACCTCGCCCGCGCCGAAAACCGCTTCGTGGGCCGCAAGCCGCTGAAGATCTCGCCGATGATCGAGCGCAACCTCGCCATCCTCGGCCTGACGACGCAGAGCGTGATCGAGGCCGGCCGCCGACTGCGCCTGCACGAGATCGCCAACGTTGGCGGCGGCGGCGACAGCGAGGACGTGACCGACCGTCTGCATCCCGACTTCGCGGAGATCGCGGTGCGCGCCGCCCGCGCGATTCCCGGGATCGCCCATGCGGGCGTCGACCTGCTCGCCCCCGACATCTCGCGCCCGGCGGCGGGGCAGCGCTACGCCGTCTGCGAGATCAACACCCGCCCCGACATCGCCCTGCACCACTTCCCGTTCTTCGGCCCGGCGCGCGACGCCGCCGGCGCGATGCTCGACCACTTCTTCCCCGAGGCGGCGATCGTGCCGCGCGAGCGGTGGCGCGCGGTGTCGCTGCGCCTCGCCGGGAACGGCGGCCCCCCGGACCTGCGCGCCATCGCGCAGCGGCTCGCCGGCAAGGCGACGGGCCGCGAGCAGGCCGAAGAGCTGCGCCGACTGGCCGCGCTGTCCGCGCTCACGGGATGGGTGCGCAGCGGCTGGGGCGGCGCGCTCGAGGCCTATTTCTGCGGGCCTCCGCTCGCGCTCGAGCGCCTCGTCAGGCAACTCGACGCGAAGGCGGGTCGGCTCGTCGAGAGCCGCGCCGCCGAGGATCAGGGGCTCGAGGCCGTCGAGATCGGC
>ERZ761602.6336-NODE-6336-length-13324-cov-3.909262_pt1 | contig 13324 bp, 12 predicted proteins | sample MGYA00512165_ERZ761602 | MGnify/ENA primary metagenome ERZ761602 (study PRJEB28899, sample SAMN02445085) | bioreactor sludge metagenome | biome: EBPR sludge; isolation source: Thorneside wastewater treatment plant | place: Australia: Brisbane, Thorneside...
GGGAAGAGATGGGACCGTTCGACAAGATCATCGTCACGGCCGGTATCGACCACGTCCCGCCGCCGCTCTTGAAGCAGCTGAAGCCCAACGGCGTCATGATCATCCCGATCGGCGATCCGGGCTGCCAGCACGTGCTCAAGATCACCAAGGACGCCGAGGGTAAGACGACGCGCCGCGACATCTACGAAGACGCGGCGCGCCGCCCGAACTGCCGCACGCAGACCCTCTTCGTCGCCTTCACCAAGTACGACAAGGAAGGCAAGACGGTGTCGCGCTTCGGCAGCAAGCCCGAAGACGAGAAGAAGCCGCAATAGACAACAGAAGGGTCGTCGCTTGACCCAGGCTGCAACGACGGGAATGGAGAGCCAGCGGCTCTCCATTTCCTTTTACGTCACTGTCGGGCTGATCGCGGGCGCCATCATCGCGTACCAGATCGCCGTGATGCGGGTGTTCTCGGTCGGCACCTGGAGCCATTTCGGCTCGCTGACCGTCAGCATGGCGATGCTCGGCTTCGGGCTGATGAGCGCCGTCATGTGCGTCAGCACGAGTTTCTTCGAGCGCCACTGGAGCAAGCTCGTCGCGCTGTCGCTCTACACCTTCGGCCCGCTGATGGTGGCGGGCAACACGCTGGCGCAGAAGGTCGGGTTCAACCCGATCGAGCTGATCTCGAACCCGCAGCAGAAATACGACCTGCTGCTGCTGTTCGTCTGCTACTTCGTGCCGTTCCTGCCGGGCGCGCTGTTCCTCGGCCTCGCCTTCCTGCGCGCGCAGGCGGTGTTTGGCAAGGTGTACTTCGCCGATCTCGTCGCCTCGGGCCTCTGCGGCCTGATCTTCCTCGCCGCGATGTACGTGGCGGCGCCGGAATGGATCGTCATGGTGCCGCTGGCCCTCTGGCTGGTCGGCGCGCTCGTCTGGTTCGGATCGCTCGGGCGCATCGTGAGCATGGCCGTCGTCGCCGTGCTGGCCGCGGCCAGCGTGTGGGCGACGAACCACTACACGCAGATCGAGGTGAACCAGTTCAAGGGCATCAGCTACGCGCGCAAGTTCGAGGACAGCAAGCGCATCTACCGGAACTACGGGCCGTTCGGCGACCTCGAGGTTTTCGCCAGCTCGTATTTCCACTTCGCGCCGGGCCTGTCCGACAACGCGGCCTCGAAGCTGCCCGAGATGCCGAAGAACTCCTATCTCGGCCTGTTCATCGACAGCGACGGCCCGATCGGCATCATCAAACAGCTGCCCGACAATCTGAAGGCGTATTTCCAGTTCCTGCCGATGTACATTCCCTATGTGCTGAAGCAGAACCCGGAAGTGTTCGTCGTGCAGTTGGGCGGCGGCATCTCCACCGAAGTCGCGCGCACCACGGGCGCGCGCAAGATCACGGTCGCCGAGGGCAACCCCGCGATCCTCTCGACCCTGCGCAGATCGAAGATCATCACCGACCTCACCGGCAAGCCGCTCGACGACCCGCGCATCACGGTGATCGGCTACGACGGCCGCCTCTACGCGCGCACGCAGCGCGACAAGTACGACATCATCGATCTCTCGCTCGCGGATTCGACCGGCCTCTCGTCGCCGGGCGGCTTCGCGATCGTCGAGAAGTACAACTACACGCGCGAGACGCTCGGCGACTACATGAACGCGCTGGCGCCCTCGGGCATCCTCTCGATCACGCTCTGGAACAAGGAAGACCTGCCGAAGGCGATCCCGAAGTTCCTGGCGACCGTGATCGCCGCGGCGCGCGTGCGCGACGGCGACGAAGCCGCGAAGAAGTTCTTCATCGTCCACACCTACCTTTCCACGGCGACGATCCTCTACAAGAAGGACGGTTTCTCCGACGCCGAGGCCGACAGGCTGGCCAAGCACGCCGAGGAGATGTCGTTCGAGCTGCTCTATCGGCCCGGCATGAAGATTGACCTCGGCGACGAGGACGCGATCTACGCCGGCTATCGCGGCTCCTACTTCCACAGCGGCGACGAGACCGAGGCCGAGGGCGAGGAGGCCGCGCCCGAGAAGGAAACCAAGCCGGGCGAGAAGGAAGCCGCGCCGCCCGAGAAGACCGAGGCCAAGCCCGGCGAGGCGCCGAAGCGCGCGCCGCCGAAGCTCTCCTGGGCCAATCTCTACAAGGTGATGATCGCCCGCTACCTGAAGGGCGAATTCGCCGAGGTGGACCAGCGCTACGTGTTCGACACGCGACCGCTCACCAACGAGCGGCCCTATTTCGCCGGTTACATCAAGGTGCTCGACATCCCGAAATTCCTGCACCAGCTCGACGCGGTGTCGGACGAATGGGGCTACCTCTTGCTGTGGGCGACGCTGATCCTCGCCTTCCTGTTCGGCCTCCTGCTGATGCTGTTCCCGGTGATCTGGGGCTGGAAGACGATCTTCTCGAAGGTGCCCGGCAAGTTCGGGATTTTCATCTATTACTTCTGCCTCGGCACCGGCTACATCATCGTCGAGGTGGGCCTGATCTCGAAGTTCACCGTGGCGCTCGGCAATCCGGCGATCTCGGCCTCGGTGCTGATCACCGGCATGCTGTTCTTCACGGGGCTGGGCTCGCTGTTCACCAGCCGCTACCTCGACCGCTGCCGCACGCTGATGCCGAAGATCTTCGTCGCGATCGCGGCGCTGCTGGCGGCGGGCGCGTTCTTCTTCGACCCGATCCTGCAGGCGATCGGCTCGTGGCCCTACCTGCTGCGCATCGTCGCCTGCCTCGCGCTGGTGGCCCCGCCGGCCTTCCTGATGGGCTTCCCGTTCGCCACCGGCATGGCGATGCTCTCCAAGCTCGGCAAGGAGCGCTTCTTCATCTGGGCCTGGGGCATCAATGGCTGCTTCTCGGTGGTGGGCGCGGTCACGGTGCCGATCGTCAGCGTGCTGTTCGGCCACTCCGTGCTGATCCTGGCCGCCGCCGCGATCTACCTCGTCGCGCTGCCGGCGTTCTTCTACCTCCTGAAGCCGATCCCGGGGGCGCAGCCGGCCTGACTGCGGGTTGCGCGCATAGAGATCCTTCCGCATCGCTTCGCTCAGCGTCAGGATGACGAGATATAGACCGCTCCGAAATCGTCATGCTGAGCGCAGCGAAGCATCTCTCGACGCCGGGACTCGGCTGGACACGCGCCCTGCTGTTTGCGCTGGCAATGAGCGGGGCCGCGCCGGCGATGGCTGAACTCAGCAGCGACGTGAAGGTGCTCGCCGTCAAGAGCGGCGCGCGCGGCCATACGTTCGTCGCCGAACTCGGCAACGCGCCGTTCCCGGTCGGGCCCGCCGCGGTCGATCACCGCGGCGCGCCGTTCTGGCACGGCGTCGACGCGGCCAGCGGCCAGCGTTTCCGCCGGCTCGGCGAGAGCCGTTACTACCTCGAAGCCGCCGTCTATTCCGACGCGCGCGTGCTGTTCCACGCGCCGCGCGGCTTCGATCCCGTCAAGCCGTTCCGCGTCGTGCTGTTCCTGCACGGGCACGGCTCCGAGATCGAAGCCACCGTGGCGCGCCTTCTCGACCTGCCCGGGCAGCTCGACCGCTCGGGCGCCAACGCGGTGCTGGTGGCTCCCCAGCTCGCGCGCGACGCCCAGGAATCGGCGCCGGGCAAGTTCGTCGAGCCGGGCCGCGCGGCCGCGTTCTTCGCCGAGGCGGAGGGCGTGCTGCGCGCGGTGCTCGGCGGCGACGAGGCCGCGTGGCGCCGGGCGCCGATCGTCGTCGCGGCCTATAGCGGCGGCTATCGCACGGCCGCGCAGATCCTGAAGCACGGCGACCTCGATCGGCGCATCGAGGGGCTGATCATGCTCGATGCGTTCTTCGCCGATGCGGCGCTCTATGCGGGCTGGCTCGCGCGGCACCGGCAGCGCGCGTTCCTCTACGCGCTCCACACGCGCTCCAGCGTCGAGGAGACCACGGCGCTCAAGACCCAGCTCATGGAGCGCGACATCGCCTACGCCACGCGCGACGATGGCGGCTCGCTCGCCGGCATCCGCCTCATCGAAGTGGAAACGCCGCACGGCGACGTGGCGCGCCTCGGCCCGCCGGCGGAGCCGGTGGGCGCGCTGCTGCGGCGTTTGCAGCCGTAGGGGCGCGCGCCGCGCGCCTTTTCAACGCATCCCGTGCGCCGGCAGGGCGCGCGCAGCGCGCCCCGACGATGGACAGGCTACGCCGCCTTCTTGATCAGCCCCTCGGCCACGAGCGCGGCCTGCACGGCCGGGCGACCGCCGACGCGCTTCTGAAACGCGGTGAGCGCCGGCCACTTGGCGACGTCGAGGCCGACATAGCGCGGCCAGTTCAGCACGGTGAACAGGTAGATGTCGGCGATCGTGAACTGATCGCCCATCAGATACGGCTTGGTTTCGAGATGCTTGGCGAGCCAGGCGAAGCGCATCTCGAGATCGTCCTTGAACGGCTGCTTGGAGCTGTCCGGCAGCTTCTCGGCGTGGCGGAACAGCGGCGTGTGCCCCTTGTGAATCTCGGCCGCGACGAAGTTGAGCCATTCGAGCACGCGGTAGCGCTCCATCGAGCCCGCCGCGGGCAGCAGCTTCGCGGCCGGCTTCTGGTCGGCGACGTATTGCAGGATCACCTGCGCCTCGGTGAGCTTCTCGCCATTGTCGAGCTCGAGCGTCGGCACGTAGCCCTTCGCGTTGACGCCGAGATAGTCAGAGCCGGCGGCGGTCTTCTTCGACTTGGTATCCACCTTCTCGATCTCGAATTTCGCGCCGGTCTCGTGCAGCGCGATGTGGCAGGCGAGCGAGCAGGCGCCGGGAAAGAAATAGAGCTTCATGGGATGTTCCTCCGGGGATGGGGGATTTCATCCCGCGTGCGCCGCGCGCCGTCAAGTTTCGATTGCGTTACCGTCGCCACAGCCGCTCGCTCGCCAGCCGCGCGCCCGCGGCCAGCGATTTCAGCTTCTCCCACGCGATCGTGGGATAGACCGGCGGCAGCTTGGCGAAGGTGCCGAAGCCGCAATCGGTGCCGGCCATCACGCGCTCGCGGCCGACGATGCCGGCGAACGCCTCGATGCGCTGCGCCACGAGCTGCGGGTGCTCGACGTGGTTCGTGTTCGTGTCGATGACGCCGGGGACGAGGATCTTGTCGTCGGGAATGCGCGCGGCCTTCAGGTCTTCCCATTCGTGCGCGTGGCGCGGATTGGCGGCCTCGAACAGCACCGCCTGCGGCCGCGCCTTCATCACGATATCGGCCACGTCCTTGATCGGCACGTCGTGGGTGTGGGGGCCGGCGTAGTTGCCCCAGCAGAGATGCATGCGCATCGCCGCGGGCGGAATGTTGCGCGTCGCGTGGTTGATCGCCTCGACGTTGCGCGCGGCGATGCGGCGGAATTCGGCGAGCGAAAGCCCCTGATAGGCGAGGTGGCGGCTCATCGCGAGGTCGGGGCAATCGATCTGCAGCACGAAGCCCGCTTTCCAGATCGCCTCGTATTCGTCCTGCATCGCCTCGGCGAGCGCGGCCACATAGGCGTCTTCGCTCGGGTAATACCTGTTCGGCATGAAGATCACGACGACGCCGGGCGAGGCGGCGGGCACGAACGCGTCGACGGGCTTGGCGCGCGCGCACGCGGCGCGGAGATTGGCGAGATCGGCTTCGAGCGGCGCGCGGTCTTGCACCGCGATCGGTCCGCGGCAGGCCGGCGGATCGCGCCGCACCGGATTGCTGCCCTGCCGCCGGCTGGCGAGGAAGCCGGGATGGGCGAGCAGGTCGGCCGGAGTCCAGTCGAGCGGCGCCGGCTCGCCGAATCCGGCGAGGCGGTGCTTGAGATAGTTGACGTAGGAGCCCTTGCCCATCTCGCCGTCGCTGACGACGTCGATGCCGGTCTCGACCTGCCGAACGACGGTCTCCGCCACGGATTCGCGCACGCGCTTCGCCAGCAGCGCCGCGTCGTGCGGCTCGGCCGCGTCCTGCGCCATCAGGAGATCGACGAGATCCTCCGGCCGCGGCAGGCTGCCGACATGCGTCGTGAGAACGTGGTCCGTGCTGTACTTCATACGTAGAGCCTTCGCCCTTACGCGTCAGACGCAACGTCCCCCATCCACTTCCAGGCAGACGCCGGTAAAGAAATTCGCCTCGTCGGAGCAGAGGAAGACGGCGCCGGTGGCGATGTCTTCGGGCGTGGAGAGGCGGCCGAGCGGCACCGTCTTGATGAAGGCTTCGCGCGTGTTCGGGCCGAGGAACGAGGCGAGCAGCGGCGTGTCGCCGGCCACCGGGCAGAGCGCGTTGACGCGGATCTTGTCGGGCGCGAATTCCACGGCCATCGACTTCGTCATCACGTTCACGGCGCCCTTCGAGGAATTGTAGACGGTGAGGCCGGGGCGGGGGCGGAGGCCCGCGGTGGAGGCGATGTTGAGGATCGCGCCGCCGCCCTGCTTGCGGAAGATCGGCACGGCCTCGAGCGCGGCGAGATAGATGCCCTTCACGTTCACCGCGAAGATGCGGTCGAACTCCTCTTCCTTCACATCGAGCATCGGCTTGTTGACGTGCGTCGTGCCGGCATTGTTGACGACGATGTCGAGCCGGCCGAAGGATTTCATCGCGAGGCCGACCATCGCCTTCACGTCGGCCGCTTTCGTCACGTCGGCGCGGCAGGCGGCGGCGTGCTTGCCGAGGCGCGACGCGACGTTGCTGGCGCCCGCCTCGTTGAGATCGGCGACGACGACCTTGGCACCTTCGGCTACGAACCGCCGGGCGATACCCTCGCCGAAACCCTGCGCGCCGCCGGTCACGACGGCCACTTTGTCCTGCAGTCTCACGGCGTCCTCCTTCGTTTCAGCGGCGGCGCTTGGCTTTCACCGCCGGTTTCCGTCTTGCGGCGCGCTTCGCGGCTCCTGCATCGGCGCGGCCGCGCTGCGCGAACAGGAAAGGCTCCAGCGCCGCCTCGAACGCCTCGGGCTGCTCGAGGTTCACGAGGTGGCCCGCGTTCGGCACCACGACGAGCCGCGAGCCCTTGATGCGCGCGTGCATCGAGCGGCCCATGTCGGCGGTCGTCAGCGTGTCGGCTTCGCCGAAGATCAGCATTGTGGGCACGGCGATCTTGTCGAGAGTCGCGGTGCGGTCGAACAGGGTCGTGGCCTTCACGGTCTTGATGTAGCTGCCCTTGTGCAGCGCCGCCATGCTGGCGACGAGGCGCTGATACTGCTCCTCGGTGGCGTTGGGGCTGCACAGCGTCCTGGCGACGACGGGCGCGATGTCGCGCGGCTCCTTGCCGTCCTCGACCAGCGGCTTCAGCCGCAGCGACAGGAATTTCTGGCGGTCGGCGTCGGAGAAATTCTGGAAGCCGGTGAAGCTGGCCACGATCGTGAGGCTGGCCACGTGCCGCGGATAGAGCGCGTAGAAATCCTGCGCGATGCGCCCGCCCATCGAGAGCCCGACGAGATGCAACTTCGTGCGGCCGTAGAACTTCAGGATGCGGAGGATGTCGCCCGCGAAATCGCTGAAATCGAGCTCGCCGTCGTAGTCTTCGCTGCCGTTGTAGCCGCGCGCGTCCCACGCCACGGCGAGGAAATGGTCGCCGAAACGCGCCACCTGCTGCGTCCAGTTCGTGCGGTTGCCGCCGATGCCGTGCATGAACAGCACGAGCTCGCCGGTGCCCGCCTCGTCGACGGTCAGGCCCGGCGTGCCCGGGATGTGGCGGGTGCGGATGGCGGCCATCGTTTCTTCCCCTGGTTCCCTAGCGGCGGACGCGGCGCGAGAGCGGATCGAGCACCAGCTTCTCGCCGGCGAAGAAGATCAGCACGATGGCGAAGCAGCAGGCGTAAAGCAACGCCGGTTTCGCGCTCTGTTGCGCCTCGCCCATGAGATAGCCGATGCCCGAGCCGGTGCCGAACAGTTCGCTCACCAGCGCGATCTTCCAGGCGACGCCGTAGGCGATGCGGAGCGCGCCGACGATGTAGGGCAGCAGCAGCGGCAGCGTGATCTTGAACAGGATCTTCCGGCGCGTGCGCGTGAAGCTGCGCGCCATCTCGAGCGCCTCGCGGTCGAGCTCCTTCAGGCCCGCGCCGATGTTGATCAGGCAGAACGGGATCAGGATCGCGACCTGGACGAAGATCGCGGTAAAGTCCGAAACGCGGAACCAGATCACGGCCAGGATCGCCCAGCCGATCGAGGGGAACGAGTTGAAGAAGGGCTGGATGCGCTCGTGGACGATCGCGCGCGCCCACGGGCTGCCGAGCGGCCAGAACGCCAGCAACCCGCCGATCGCCAGCGCCAGCGTCACCGACAGCAGCACGCGCACGACGCTCATGGCGGTGTGGCCGAGATACACCGCGTCGGTGAACAGCAGCCACAGCTCGGCCGCCACCGCCGCCGGGGAGGGCAGGATGTTCGCCGGCAGCGCGTTCGACATCGCCCACCACGCGAGCACGGCCGCGACGACGAGGCCGTCGGCGAGCAGGCGCGACAGCAGCCGCTGGCGCGGCGGCAGCGTCGCGGCGGGATTGCGCGCGTCAGCCCGTTCCATAGTGCCTCTGCAGGCGGCGCTGGACGGGCTCGAACACGAGGCGGTCGGCGCAATAGACGAAGGCGATGATGATGACGATCACGACGAACAGGATCGGCGTGCGGTAATCCTGCCGCGCGAGATCGAACAGATAGCCGAAGCCCGAGCCGCCGCCGATCAGCTCGGCCGTGAGCGCCACCTTCCAGGCGACGCCGAAGCTGATGCGCAGCGTCGCGAACATGAACGGGTAGAGCGAGGGAATCGTGATGCGCAGGAAGCGCCGGAGGCCCGAGCGCGTGTAGCTGCGCCCCATCTCGATCAACTCGCGGTCGAGCGTGGCCAGGCCCTCCTTCATGTTCACGAGCGCGAACGGGATCAGCACCATCGAGATCGAAAAGATCACGGTGAGATGCGTGGCGCCGAACCAGAGCAGGGCCAGCAGCGCCCAGCCGATGCCCGAAAACGCGTTCAGGAACGGGCTGATGCGCCCATGCACCATGAGCGCCGTCGCCGGGACGTAGTGCGCGAGGAACGCGAGCGCGTTGCCGACGACGAACGACACCGCGATGGCCACGCCCACATGCATCAGCGACCAGCCCATGTGCTTCAGCTGGTTCGCGTCGGTGACGAAGGCCCACAGCGCCTTCGCCGTCGTCCACGGCCCCGACATCGCGATCGGCGGCACTTGCGTCGCCGCATAGGCCCACGCGGCGATCACCAGCAGCGTGAAGCCGTGCGCGGCGAGCCGTTCGCGGGAAACCATCACTGACCCTTCTCCCCTTGGGGAAGAAGGGCAGGGATGAGGGGATGGCCCCGCGAATGCGAGGCTGGCTGCTTCAACGTGCGCTTGCGCCACGACTGGCGTTCACACCCGTTCATAGCGTCGTCGATGGAGTCTGCGGCACCGCCCCTCATCCCTTTCCCTTCTCCCCCAAGGGGAGAAGGGGAATTCCTACTCCCGGATCGCGCCTTCCCAGATCATCGTCTTGGCGTCGGGATAGTCCTTCAGGATGCCGAGCTCCTTCGACAGCGCCCACACCTTGTTCATCGCGTCGATGTCGTTCTGCGCGACGACGGCGGGGAAGTCGGAATACTGCTCGAACCACGCCTTGAAGTAGGCGGGATCGTTCTTCGTCTCCTTGCCGACCGCCTCGGACACCTCGCCGATGTTCTTGAGCGTGTAGTCGATCGAGGCTTTGAGCATGCGGTTGAACTCGCGATAGAGCTCGGGCTTGGCCGCGATCTTCTCGGCGTAGCCGACGTTCACCGCCGAGACCATGCGCAGCTTGAACAGCTCCCACATGTCTTCGGCGGTGCGCGCGACCGGCACGAAATCGCCGTTCTTGGCGGCCTGATAGGCCTGGCTGTGGATGAGCGTCGCGGCCTCGACCTTGTCGGTCGCGAGCGCGCCGGGCAGCGCCGGCGCCGGAAGCTGCTGCCACTTGAAATCGCCGTTCTCGAACTGGACGTTGACGCCGTACTTCTTCCAGAGCGCCAGGCGCACCAGCGTGATGCCGGTCGATTGCAGCCCGTAGGTGGCGATGGTCTTGCCTTTCAGATCGGCGATCGTCTTGTAGGGGCTGCCTTTCTTCACCCACACATGCGCGCCGTCGCCGGACTTGTGATAGCGCAGCGCGGTCGAGAGCACGCGCAGCTCCAGGCCCTGCTCCTTGGCCCGCGGCACCGACATCACGGCGGTCATCACCACGTCCCATTGCTTGGTCGCGGTGCCCTGGATCAGGACCGGAATCTGATAGCCCTTGCCGTCGATCTCGAGCTTGTCGGACACGACCTTGCCGTTGCGCATCGGCCACATCACGGCCTCGAGCACGGGATCCTGGAGGTAGGCGAAGGAGAGCTTGTCCTTCGCGAAGGCGGGCGCCGCGGCGAGCATCGCGGCGGCGGCGAGAACGAGCGGGTGCGGTTTCATGTCTGCTTCTCCCGTGAACGAAAGGATCAAGCGGGCGTTTCGGGCCAGCGCTGCGGCCAGGCAATGCCCTGCTTGCGCATCATGCGCTGGAAGGCGGGCCGCGCGGCGGCGGCTTCGACGACGCGGCGGACGTTCGGGAAGTGCCACGCGGTTCTCGGCATGAAGCGCGTCCACCGCGTCACCATCGCGAGATAGATGTCGCACACCGTGTGCCGATCGCCGGTCACCCAGCGATTGCCGCCGATGCCGTCGTCGAGCACGCCGAAATTGCGCATCAGCTTCTCTTCGGCGCGCGCCTTGAACGCGGCCTGGTGCGCCGGCTCGGGAAACGTGAAATCGGGGTGCCACCAGTCGATGAGGCCGGCCTGCACCGTATTCGTCATGTAGGTCAGCCACTGGTAGAAGCGGCCGCGCTCGCGCGCGCCGGCGGGCGGCACGAGATCGGCCTCGGGATGCTTGTCGCAGAGATACTGGCAGATCGCGGCGGTCTCGAAGATGACGAAATCGCCGTCGAGAAGGGTCGGAATGCGGCCGTTGGGATTGAGCTTCCTGTACGCGGGCTGCTCGTGCTCGCGCGCGGCCACGTCGAGCCGGATCATCTCGTAGGGCTGGCCGGCCTCCTCGAGAACGGTCTGCGGCGCCATCGCCGCCGTGCCGGGTGCCCAGAAGAGCGTGTACATTGCCGTCATCCCGGCTCCTGTGATCTTCACCTTCACGCCGCGGCCGGCTCGGCTTCGAGCCGCGTGAACAGGTCGTGCAGCCGCGCGCGCTGGCCGCGCAGGTCGTCGCTCGCGGCGATGTCGCGCGGGCGCGGCGCGGTGATGCTCAGCGTCTCCAGCACGCGCGTCGGCTTGCTCGACAGCAACAGGATGCGGTCTGCGAGCACGAGCGCCTCTTCGATGTCGTGCGTGACGAACACGATCGTCTTGCCGGTCCGTTGCCAGATCGCGATCAGTTCCGCGCGCAGCCGCCGGCGCGTGTTGAGATCGAGCGCCGAGAACGGCTCGTCCATCAGCACGATGCGCGGATCGACCGCGAGCGCGCGCGCGATCGCGACGCGCTGGCGCTCGCCGCCCGAAAGCATGCTTGGGTATTTGTGCGTGTCGCGCGCCAGGCCCACGAGCGCCAGAAGCTCGGCCGCGCGCGCCTCCATCGCGGCCTTCGCCATGCGGTCGAAGCGCAGCTCCATGCCGAGCACGACGTTGCCGAGCGCGGTGCGCCACGGCACGAGGCGCGGCGACTGGAACACGTAGGCGAGCGAGCGCCAGGCCTCGGCCGGCGCCTTGCCGTCCACCGTGACGCGGCCGCCCTGGACCGGCAGCAGGTCGCCCATGAGGCGCAGCGACGTGGATTTGCCGCAGCCGGACGGGCCGAGGATGCAGAGGAACTCGCCCTCGTCGGCGGAAAAGCTCAATTCGTCGAAAATGGTGTCGCCGCCGAGCCGGGTGGAGACCCGCTCGAAGGACAGGATCTGCCGCGCCACGTCTCCCTCGCTCTCGCGCACGCGATCGTTCGACCTTACCGGCGCGCCGCGCGCCTTGGCAAGCGAAGCAGCCAAGTAGGGAAGTGAACAGGAGCCGGGGAGCCGGGGAGAAGTAAGGCTCACCACCAAGACACGAAGAAGACGGATTGCGCCGCCATGGTGCGCGCGAAGGAAGGCTACCGCTCTCTCTTTCGCGCCGCCCCTTGGCGGCGCATTCGTTCTTCTTGGTGGCTTGGCGCCCTGGTGGTGAGCCCGTCTTACTTCGTTCTCCCCGGCTCCCCGGCTCCTGTTATCTCTCTTGCTTGCTTCAATCCGCGCCGGGCGCGCGAGCGGGGGCCGGCGGCGGCTTCGCGGCGTTGGCGCGGACGCCGATGTTGCCGTCGGCCGAGAGCATGATGGCGATCGGCCGCGTCGCCTCGAATTTCGAGAGCACGATGTTGATGATCACCATGAACGGCACGCACAGGAACATGCCGAGCACGCCCCAGACGAGGCCCCAGAAGACGAGCGAGACGATGATCACCAGCGAGGACAGGTTCAGCGAGCGGCCGACCAGCTTCGGCTCGACCGCGTTGTTCATGACGACCTGGATCGCCACGATCGCGATCGAGACCGAGCCGATCAGCACCCAGTCGGTGAACTGCACGATCAGCAGCAGCATCGGCCCGAGCACGCTGATGATGGCGCCCACCGTCGGGATGAAATAGCTGATGAAGGTGACGACGGCCCAGAACTCGGCGAGCTGCAGGCCCACGGCCTTCATGATGCCGTAGACGAGCAGCGCCGTGATCAGCCCGAGCACGGTCTTGATCCGCACGTAGGTCTTGATGTCGTGGCTGATTTCCTGGAACGCGGTCCGCACCTCCTTGTGCTGCACCTCGGTGCGTGCCATCGCCTCGAGCTTGCGGCCGAAGGTGCGGTGCTCGAGCAGCAGGAAGCCGGTGTAGATCAGGATGAGGCCGAGATCGCCGGTGAGGCTGGCCAGCGCGAAGGCGGTACGCTGGACCATGGTCGGGATGTTGATCCGCCCGATCAGCCCCTCGATCGGATTCTCCTGCGGCAGCCCCATGATCTGCGCGCCCTGGCGCACGAGCTGCTGGAAGCGGTCCTGGTATTGCGGCGCCGAGGCGATCAGCTCGCTGACGCTCGAATTGATCAGCGCCACGAGCAGCCAGATGGCCGCCGCCACGCCGGCGATCGCGAGCAGCATCGCCGGCCCGTAGGGGATGGCGAAGCCGAACCGGCGCGTGGCCATGATCGTCTGCTGCAGCGTGATCATCAGGTACCACAGCATCACCGCAACCACGAGCGGCTGCAGGAAAGACTGTCCGATGATGAGCACGTACACGGTGAGGGCGACGACGCCCAGCGCCGCGCAGACATTGAGGAATTTGAGGTTCATGCGGCGCGGCGCGGCGGCCCTCGGGCGGCGGAAACGGCCCCTCGGCGGGGGAGGGGTACTCTAGGGTCCGCCGTGCCGCTTGTC
>ERZ761602.6337-NODE-6337-length-13320-cov-10.485714_pt1 | contig 13320 bp, 9 predicted proteins | sample MGYA00512165_ERZ761602 | MGnify/ENA primary metagenome ERZ761602 (study PRJEB28899, sample SAMN02445085) | bioreactor sludge metagenome | biome: EBPR sludge; isolation source: Thorneside wastewater treatment plant | place: Australia: Brisbane, Thorneside...
CGCATCACCTTGGTCCAGAAGCGGGTGTAGATCAAGTGCATAACGGCATGGTCATCGCCGCCAATGTATTGATCGACCGGTGTCCAATAGGCCGCAAGGTCAGGCGAGAACGGAAGTATCTCGTTTGCCGGGTCTGTATAGCGGAAAAAGTACCACGAAGAATCGACGAACGTGTCCATCGTGTCTGTCTCTCTTCGGCCCGGTCCGCCGCACTTCGGACACTCTGTTTCTACGAACTCGCTGACCTTCGAAAGCGGCGATTCGCCCGTCCCGGTGATCGGTGCATTCTCAGGAAGCTCGACCGGAAGATCGTCGAAATGCACCGGAACCGTGCCGCAGGTGTCGCAATAGACGATCGGGATCGGCGAGCCCCAGAACCGCTGACGTGAGATTCCCCAATCGCGGAGTTTGTAGGTTGTCGCCGCCTCGCCAAAACCGTGCATGTGGGCGTGATGCGTCATCTCCTGCTTGGCGGCCTCGCTCGTCTTTCCGTTCCAATAGTCCGAGTGCACCAAAACGCCGGATTCCGTGTATGGATCCTCAAGCGCAAGGGCCTGCATCGTGTGGTGCTCGTGCGCAAGGTGCGGCTCCGAGATCACTTGCCGGATCGGCAGGCCGAACTTCTTTGCGAACTCGAAGTCGCGTTCGTCGTGGGCCGGCACGCTCATTACCGCTCCGGTGCCGTATTCCATCATCACGTAGTTGCCGACCCAAACCGGCAACTCCTCGCTGCTGAACGGGTTAACGGCTTTCAATCCGGTGTCGATGCCGTCCTTCTCTACCTCGGCCTCGTGATCGGCCGGCTTTGCTTTCTCACGGAGTATCTCCTCGATCTTCGCGTGGACCTCGGCTGAAAAACCGCCGCCAAATTCCTCTATGATCGGATGCTCTGCCGCGAGAACGATCGCGTTCGCACCGTAGATCGTGTCGATCCGCGTCGTGAATACACGCACCTTGCGGCGATCCTCGGGCTTCAGGCTTCCGGTCTTTCCTGGAACGCGCACTTCGAAATCGACGAGCGCTCCCTCGGAACGCCCGATCCAATCACGCTGCCGCTTGAGAACGTTCGCCGGCCAGCCGGCTTCTATCGTGTTGAGCCCGTCGAGAAGCTCATCGGCGTATGCGGTCGTCTTGAAGAACCACTGCTCAAGGTCGCGCTTCGTCACCGGATTGCCGCACCGCCAGCAAAGCCCGCCGCTGGCCTGCTCATTTGAGAGCGTCGCCTGGTCGGTCTCGCACCAATTGACCTGCGTCATCTTCTTGTACGCAAGCCCTTTGTCGTACATTTTGAGGAAGAACCACTGGTCAAATTTGTAATACTCCGGCCGATGGGCAGCGATCTCACGCGACCAGTCGTAGCTCAGGCCGAGCCGCTTCAACTGGCCCCGCATCGCTTTTATGTTCTCCTCGGTCCAGTCGCGGGGGTTAACTTTTCGCTTAACGGCAGCATCCTCCGCCGGCTGGCCGAACGAGTCCCAGCCGATCGGATGAAGCACATTGAAGCCCTTCAGACGCTTGTACCAAGCGACCGCATCGCCGACCGAGTAGTTTCGGACGTGGCCCATATGCAGGTTTCCCGAGGGATACGGCAGCATCTCAAGCTGATAGAACTTCGGCCGTTCGTCGTCGATCTGGACCTCAAAAACCTTTGCATCGGCCCATTTGGCCTGCCACTTTTGTTCGATCTTTTTCGGAAAATACTTCTCGTCCATAAGGCTCCGGTTTCGGCCTCCCGCCGTAAGAATCCGCTTGCAAGAGGCTGCGTTTGAAACGAAACAAGCAGTTTAGCGGAAATCGCCATAGCTATCCACTTTTAACTTGCTCAGGTTATTTTGTTTCTTTGGGTAAGTGACGCCACCGCGGCCTCCGGTAAAACGGAAGCGGGTGGCTACGTAAGGACGAGCTTTGCTGCTGCGAAGTACATGCCCGAATCATAATCCGAATCAACCTGAATCAGCAAATTAATATTGTTGTAAAACGGCAATTGATGCTATTCTAATGAAACCGTTGAACTACGGTTTTTCAACACTGGCGTTTTAATGATGATATCCAGCAGAACGCAGCCGGTCGCTACCTGACATTGCCGTCTCGAGGCTCGACCGTCTGCCTACTTCGGAGGTAAAGAAGATGGTCAAGCACAGAGAGGACAAACCTGTCTCAAACAATATCCGTACATCCCAACCGATCTACCAACCTGCTGCAGGCCGTTCTTTGCGCTCGCTCCGCGACAATAACTCTGTTGATGAGATAATCGGGGCTTTGTCCGATTCATACGAGAACAAGCGGGCACGCCAGGTCGTGGAATGGGTACGCCAGCAGGGCGTCCGCCGTGCGGCATGAACTTTCACGGGAAAGTCTTTTGCCGGAGCCGCATGCTTGTGGCTGTTGGCCGCTCGATCTTGTTTTCGGCGGCATTGGTAATTCTCTTTTCCTCCGCGGCTCTTGCCCAAGGGCTAACGACCCCATTTGAACCCGAACGCTTGAGGCAGATCCTCGCCGCGGGAAACTCCGAAGAAAAACGCGACGCTCTTTTTGAGATCAGGAACCGCCGCTCGGCCGATGCTTCTGCACTCGCTGTTCCAGCACTGAAAGACGCAGATGCCATTGTCCGTGCTACTGCTGCCTCGTCCGTAGTTTTTTTGCCGGAGAGCGAAGCCGCAGCCGTGCTTCTTCCGTTGCTTGACGACCGCCAGCCGTTCGTTCGGAAGGAAGCAGCTTACGCACTCGGCACGGTCGGAAGCTGGACGTCAACCGAAAGGCTCGCCCAACTGCTTCGCCGCGACAAGGACCGCGAGGTTCGCACAGCGACCGCCCTCGCACTTGGGATGATCGGCGATATCAATTCGCTCGGCCCGCTTTCCGACGTTCTCAAAAAGAAGCCGAAGGACGAGGACGAAATGCTTCGCCGTGCCGCGGCCCGCTCGCTCGGGCAGATCGCCGAACTCATCCGGACCGGCCGGACGCGGGTCACGACCCCGCAGAGCTTTCTTCCTGAAAAATTCAAAGAGGTCGGCGACCCTTTGGCACTCAAGGCGAACCGGATCAACATAGATGGCCGTTCCGCTGTCGAATTATTGATCAAAGTTCTTACGGATTCCCGCGAAGCGGACGATACTCGGCGCGAAGCGGCATTCGCCCTCGGTGCTTTCGGCCGTACGGAAGCGGTTCCGGCACTCGAACGCAGCATCGCCGCCGCCGACCCGTATCTTGCGGAAACCGCCCGCGAGGCTCTCTTGAAGATAAGAGCCGCCGGCGAAAACTAATTCTTTCAATATACCTCCGCATTTGTTTTAATAACGGAATGCGTCCCGTCCCGAAACCCGCAGCGAAGGCTGACGCCCTGCCTGAGCTTTTCAAGTCCGTCCGGGCCCGAACCCTTGAGCTTTGCGAACCGCTTGAGATCGAGGACTACATCCCGCAGCCGGTCATTGACGTCTCGCCGCCGAAGTGGAACATCGCCCATACGACTTGGTTCTTCGAGGAGATGATCCTCAAGAAATTCTCCGCGGGCTACGAGGCCTTCGACCCCGATTTCGGATTTCTCTTCAACAGTTATTACAACACTATCGGCGAGCGAACCGCCCGCGACCACCGCGGCGACCTCTCGCGGCCGACGGTGAAAAAGGTCTTCGAGTATCGAGATTATGTGGACGAAAAGATGCTCGAACTCCTCGCGGCGAACGATAGCGACGAACTTCGCGAACTCGTGATTCTCGGCTGCAATCATGAGCAGCAGCACCAGGAGCTTTTCCTCACCGATCTGAAGTACACCTTCAGCGTCAACCCGCTATTCCCCACTTACCGCGAGGGTTTCCACCCCGAGGAAATATCAGACGCGCAAGCGGGCGGCGAGTTCTTAGACATCGAAGGCGGCATTTACGAGATCGGCTACGCAGGCGAAGGCTTCTGCTTCGATAACGAACTCGCCCGGCATGAAGTGCTCTTGCGTGATTTCTCGATCGCGAACCGCCTGGTCACCAACGGTGAGTTTCTCGAGTTTATTGAGGATGGCGGATACCGGCGGCATGAACTATGGCACGCAGAGGGCTGGGACTGGGTCAACCGCGAGCAGGTAAACGCACCACTCTATTGGAATAAACGCGACGGCGAATGGCATTTCTTCACATTGGGCGGGCTCAGGAAGCTTCCGCCCGAGGCTCCGCTTTGCCACGTCTCATTTTATGAGGCATCGGCATTTGCCGAGTGGAAAGGTATGCGGCTGCCGTCCGAGTTCGAATGGGAGGCCGCGAATGCAAAGTTCCGGTGGGGACTTCGTTGGGAATGGACTAATTCGGCCTATCTTCCCTATCCCGGCTTCAGCAAACCGGGCGGCGCGGTTGGCGAATATAACGGCAAGTTCATGATCAACCAAATGGCGCTTCGCGGCGGCTCGGTCGCGACGCCCGAGGGCCACAGCCGGCCGAGCTACCGAAACTTTTTCCACCCGCACCTGCGTTGGCAGTTCACGGGCATTCGGCTGGTCAGGTAGATCTTTCACCGCAGAGACGCAAAGTCGCAGAGATGCGAACTCGAATAATGATCTCAGCGTCTCGGCATCTCTGCGGTAAGTGGTTTTTATGAATTCAACAACGTCACCGGAGCTCACGCAGTTTGCCGAGGATGTCCTCGCCGGGCTTTCTGCTTCGCCGAAGCATCTCTCATCGCGTTACTTTTATGATGACGAAGGCTCGCGGCTCTTTATGGAGATTATGAAGCTGCCCGAATATTACCCGACGCGGGCCGAGCTCAGGATCTTCGAAGAGCAAAAGGAAGATATCCGAAAAGCGTTTTCCGATAGTGCCGATGGCCTCGATCTGATCGAACTCGGTGCCGGCGACGGGGCAAAAACTGCGGTGCTTATCGAGCACTTTCTCGCAAAAGGCCTCGACTTTACCTACAGCCCCATCGACATCTCTCAAGAGGCAAATGATGCCCTCGCCGCCCGCTTCAAGGAGAAATTTCCAACGCTCAACATCCGCCCGCACACCGGCGATTACTTTAAGGTCCTCGATTCGCTCCGCAGCCAGAACGGCCGACGTAAGGTGTTGATGTTTCTCGGCTCGAATATCGGCAACTTCCAGCGTGAAAAAGCCGTGGATTTTTTTCGCAGTCTTCGCCAGGTGATGAACCCGAACGACCGGCTCTTCATCGGCTTTGATATGCAGAAAGACCCTCGGGTGATCGTCGCCGCCTACGACGACCCGCAGGGCGTGACCGCCGCTTTTAACCTCAATCTATTGACGCGTATCAATCGCGAGCTCGGCGGCGATTTTGACCTCTCGAAATTCTCGCATTACGCTCAATACCGCCCGGTTGAATGTGCCGCCCGCTCGTTCCTGATCAGCCGCGAAAAGCAGACCGTGCACATCAAGGCACTCGGCCGCTCGTTCGAGTTCGATCAATGGGAAGCGATCTTCATGGAGATCTCGCAAAAATATACACATGCTATGCTCGAGGAGCTTTCATCCGAAAGCGGCTTCGCGATCGAGAATGAGTTCCTCAACGAAACAGACTTTTACATCGACTCGCTCTGGCGGCCCGTTTAGTGTGCGCGATTCATCGCGTCAGTTCTGAGTGCTCGGTTCATCGCGTAAGCACGAGCTAAAGCTCGCACTCCGAACCTTTATGAACATCCGCATCCTTACATACGATTCTCTAGGCTCGACCAACACCGAGGCTCTTGAGATGGCCCGCAAAGGCGCCGATGAGGGCCTGTGTATCATCGCTCGCGAACAAACTGCGGGCCGCGGCCGCCACGGAAGAACCTGGGTCTCCGAACCGGACGCCGGGCTCTATTTTTCGATCGTTCTGAGGCCGTCGCTCCCGCCGGAATCGCTTCCTTTGATCACGCTGATGGCCGGCGTTGCCGTTTACGTGACGCTTAGCGAACTCGGCCTCTCGCCCGATATCAAATGGGTTAACGACGTGCTTGTTGGCGAAAAAAAGATCTCGGGCATCCTGGCTGAGACGACGATGACAGATAAGGGATTGGCGGTCATTCTCGGCATCGGGATAAACATTCGCAGCTCGAATTTCCCGCCCGAACTCTTTGACCGGGCAACCTCTATCGAAGACTCTGTTTCACACCCGGAACAAGTCCCGTCGTCCGCCCGGCTCGCGGCAACGTTGACCGATGCGATACGGCATTTCTACGCGCAGCTCACGGCTTCCGGCGGCCCGGAGGTCATTCTCAGCGACTGGCGAGATTGTTCGACTTACTTCACCGGAAAGCGTGTCAAGGTCCGCGCCTTCGACCAAACGCTGATCGGAACAACCGAAGGCCTCGAGCCAAATGGAGCCTTGCGTCTCAGGAAAAGTGATGGCGATATCGTTGTTATACAGGCTGGCGACGTCGAGCAACTCAGGGCCGATGCGGCCGCCGATTGAACTTTCCATCCGCACGGTGTAACTTTGTAGCTTGGTCTTATGAGTAACGAGTTTGAAGCAAAGCCCGAGTTCGAGTTTGACGAAGAGTTCGACGAAGAGTTTGAAGACGCAATGGAGGCGTTCGACGAATTCGAGATCGTCAATGAAGATGTAACGCTCCGGACGGCCGTGATGCAAAAGGAAAATATGATCGCCCTCCTGTGCATCAAGAGTGCCCCGGTCGGGGCCGCCATCTGCCGCGTCGATCCTCGCGAAGCTTTGCCCGCCGTCCAGATATACGACGACCCTAAAGCTGCCCTGCACTGGTTCTCAAAGAGTCTGCGGACCAGCAAGGTCAATGGCTGGCAGCTTGTTTACGATGGCCTACCGCTTCAGGGTTGATCTGAAAATCAGACCTTCCACGCCAGACGGAGATCGGGAATTACTCCTGCTTTCCGTTTTTTCTTTATGCTGCTGGCAATAGATATCGGCAATTCCGCCATCAAATTCGGCATCTACGATGCGACCGGGCTCCTTGACCGCTTTTCCGTTGCGACCTGGCGCGACTACGAACCCGAGGAGCTTTTCTTCGACCGGCTGCGTTTCGTCGCACAAAAATTCGTTCGGGTGGACCACGTCATCGCGGCCTCGGTAGTCCCGGAGGTAAACGCGACGCTGACCCGTGCGACCCGCGAACTCTTCAAGGTTACCCCGATCTTCGTTGACGAACGCACCGACTTCGGCTTTACCATCAAGTATTCGCCGCCCTCGCATGTCGGCGCCGACCGGCTTGTCACAGCCTTTTCGGCAGTTCAAAAATACAAAGCTCCTGTCATCATCTGCAGCTTCGGCACGGCAACGGTCGTCGATGCGGTCAATTCCAAACTTGAATACATTGGCGGGATCATCGCTCCGGGCCTTGGCATCATGGCCGAAGGGCTGCATTCGAAGACGTCGCTATTGCCGAAGGTGACCATCGCGAGAGCTGAGGGCCTTATCGGCCAAACGACCTATGACGCCGTGCTTTCAGGTGTTTATAACGGAACAGTAGCTCTTGCCGAGGGATTGATCTCGCGGGTTAAAGAAGAAATGATAAAACAAGACCCGGCTCGGCCGAAGGTAATCGCGACCGGCGGCTTTAGTCGTGTGCTCGCACCCGACCTTCCGTCGGTCGATGCCTTTGAGGACGATATGGTGCTCGAAGGGCTTCGCCTGCTCGCAGAACGAAGCCTCCCGTAATAAGCCTACGCGAACGTCGGCAAAAGCTTCGGTTGCCGCCTGGCCTTTGTCGCCTGCTCAAAAGCATAAGCGATGCCGATCAGCTTCGCTTCCGTAAATGCCTTTCCAAAGAACGAGATCCCGAGCGGCAGTTCCTTCGAAAAGGCTGCCGGAACCGTAATGTTCGGATATCCGGCAACGGCCGCCAGCGAGGAACTCGAGATATATCCCGAGCCGCAATCGCCGTTCACCGTGTCGATCATCCAGGTCGGTGCGTTCGATGGGCCGATGATCGCGTCCAGCTTGTCGCGGTCCATTACGAGGTCGATTCCCTCGGCCTGAGTCAGCCGCTTGCTTGTCTCCAATGCTTCGACATACGCCTCATCGGTCAGCGGGCCTTTCTTCGCCGCCGCCTCAAAGATGCTCTGGCCAAAGTACGGCATTTCGCGTTTCTCATTGTCCTTGTTGAACTGGATAAGGTCGTCGAGTGTTTTGTGGTCGGCATTTCGACCCGCCAGATATTTTTCAAGATCCGCCTTGAACTCGTAAAGCAGGACCTCAAACTCCGCCGCTCCGAATTTGCCGATCGAATCGATCGTCACATCGACCAGCACGGCACCGGCCTTTTTCATCGCGTCCATCGAGGCGTTGAGCATATCGTCAACATCCTTTCGCCGGCCGAAGTAGTTTCGGGCAACGCCGATACGTGCTCCTTTCAGAGCCCCGGCATCGAGGAACTTCGTATAGTCGATCGGCTCCGCGTCCTCGCGGCCCGCCATCGCTTCGTCCGCCTCGTCAAAGCCGCAGACCGCCGTCAGAACGGCAGCCGCATCGGCAACCGTTCGGGTCATCGGCCCGGCCGTGTCCTGCGAATGTGCGATCGGGATGATGCCGCTCCGCGATACGAGCCCGATCGTCGGCTTTAGCCCGACGATGCCGCAAACCGAAGAAGGGCAGACTATCGAACCGTCGGTCTCGGTTCCGATCGCGATCGCCGCGATATTTGCAGAGATCGCCGCCCCCGAACCCGACGACGAACCGCACGGATTGCGGTCGAGTATGTAAGGATTACGCGTCTGCCCGCCGCGGCCGCTCCAGCCGCTGATCGAATCGTTGTCGCGGAAATTGGCCCACTCGCTCAGGTTCGTCTTGCCGAGGATGACCGCACCGGCTTCGCGAAGCCGTGCGGCAATGAATGCATCTTTCTTCGGCGTCGGTGCATTGAGGAGGGCAAGGCTTCCGGCTGTCGTTTTCATCTTGTCGGCGGTGTCGATGTTGTCCTTGAACACAACCGGGACGCCGTGGAGCGGCCCGCGGACCTTGCCGCTCTTTCGCTCGCGGTCCATCTGGTCGGCGATCTGAAGAGCGTCCGGGTTCAGTTCGATGATCGAATTGACCTGCTTATCAACGGTAGCCACCCGCCGGAGATATGCCTGAACAAGCTGCCGCGACGTCATCTCGCCGGACCGCATCGCTTCTTGCAGTCCACTTACGGTCGCTTCCTCAAGCCGCAGTCCCTGCCTTGCGGCAAAAGCGCTCGAAGCTCCGCCTGCGGCGATGGCCGCTCCAAGGCCTGCACCGATGGCGGTGCCTAAAAATTCACGACGGTCGATCCCCATTACTTTTTCTCCTCTGCTGTTTGCGGCTTTGCGATCGGGATATGCTCATTGATCGCAAGTGTTCGTATCTTGTCGGTGATTCTCGCCTTTTCCGCTTCCTCGGTCAATTGACGAAGCGGCATACCCGGCGATTCATCCGAAAGGTCAAAAGTGCCGTAGTGCATCGGCACCAGCCACTTCGCCCCGATATCGCCAAATGCATTTACGACATCCGCCGGATTTGTATGATTTGCTTCCATGAACCATCGTGGCTCATAGGCCCCGATGGCGATAAGAAAGTAGTCGATGTCAGGAAAAAGCTCGCCCGTCTCCCGGTAATGCCGGCCGTAGCCGCTGTCGCCGCCATGGTAGATCGATGCCGATCGGCTTTTGATCACATAGCCGCCCCAAAGCCGCCGGTTGGTGTCAAAAAGCCCGCGGCGTGACCAATGCCGCACCGGCACGAAATAGACCTCGACCGCATCATCGCCCAACTCGAACCGCTGGAACCAGCCCGCGACCGAGACCTTGTTCGTCGGCTTGATCCAACCGCGAAGCATCTCTTCGCTTCCCATTCCGGCGATGAATGTCGCCGCCGGAAACTTCTCGGCAACAGCACGAAGCGTCGCCTCGTCGGTGTGGTCGCGATGGTCGTGCGAAAGAAGCACGTAATCGACCCGCCTGATCTTCTCGAGCGGCGAAGGCACCTCGACCCAGCGTTCGACCAGCGGCGGCGAGCCGAAGATCGGGTCGATCAAGATACCGCGGCCCTCAAGCCGAATGTAGAATGAAGCGTGCCCGAGCCAGAGAATCCCGTCCTCGTCTCCCGCGAGAAATGCGGAAGGGTCACGCACCTCCGGGCGAAACGTGTCGCGTTCGCGCTCGGCGGCAAATTCGTTCGAACTCAACTGCCACTTCAGTAACTCGCTCGTTTTTGGCAGAAAGACAAACTCGTCGTTCATGAACCGCCCGCGTTGATCGACCGGCGTCCCCGGCCAATCGGGCCGCACCGTTTTAAGCTCCGGGACCGAGACCCGGCCCGTCAAAACGGCCACATCGGAATCGCTCCAAAACGCCGTCCCGATCAGAACGAGCAGCAGCAAAACGAAAACCCCGGCAATGCGAACCACCCACTTTTTCATTAGTTAGACTATACGAACCGCCGGGGCATCATTCCAAACCCCGGCCGAGGTGCGGAAACACGAACCACCTGTGCGATAATCCAAAAAGTGAACGGCCGGCCCGCTGATATCCCTCCGCATAGGCTCATCTCCGCACTCCGCGGATTCGATCTGCTTCCCGCGATCGTGTTTTTGCCGACGCGCCGAAAGTGCGACGAATCGGCCTCAGAGGTCGCCGCCGACCGCTCGCAGCGGTCCGACCCGGAGAAGTTCGAGAAGCGGAAACTGCTCTTCGATTCGTTTTCTGAAATGCACCCCGAGGTGCTCAAGCACAAGCACGTCAAAATACTCGTCCACCATGGCGTTGCCTCGCACCACGCCGGGCATATTCCGGCATGGAAGCTTCTTGTCGAAAAGATGATGTCGGCCGGATTGCTGAACGCCATCTTTGCCACCTCGACCGTCGCCGCGGGCGTCGATTTCCCTGCCCGGACGGTCGTCGTCAGCAACGCCGATACTCGCGGCAATGAGGGCTGGCGGCCGCTATCGGCAAATGAGCTTCAGCAGATGACCGGCCGTGCCGGCAGACGCGGAAAGGACAACGTCGGCTTCGTAGTTCTCGCACCGGGTCAATTCCAGAATCCGCGAAAGATCGCCGAGCTTCTCAAGTCGCCGCCCGACCCGCTTGAGAGCAAATTCAAGGCGACCTACACGACGCTGCTCAACCTGCTCGATGCCTTCGGCGGCTTCGGCCCGATCCGCGACATCGCCCAAAAGAGTTACGCATTCCAGAAGACGGGCCACCGCATCGAACGGCTCCGGCAAAAGAATCAGGAGATCGAGGATCGGCTAACTGAGGCCGCTCGTCCGCTCGGACTGAGCTTTGACGATGTTCGCGGTTTTGAGCGATTGGTAAGCACACGCGAAAGGCTCCAGCATCGTCATCCCGAAACACGTGCCGAACTGCGAATGGAATGGCTGCGGCAAAATGTCTTGCCCGGCCGCATCGTGACTCAGGGCCGTTCGGGCAAACGCTATTTCATGGTCATCAGTGCGTTTGGCGACTCGGTCTCGGCAATGCGTGATGATGGCTCCGGCCGGACATTCTCGCTGGCCCGCGTCAACCGTGTTTTTGAGAACACGTATCGGCTTAGCGAAAACGCCGTCGAGCGGGCATTTATGGAAACGCTCGAAGGCAAAAATCCGCCGCTCGAAGAACCGAAGCCCGCCATCGCCCGCGGTAATCTCGACTCGGCCGAGGTCATCACGGCCAGCCTCGAGCGTTTTACGAAAGACGAAGCGGCAGCAGAGTTCCTCTGGCTCTCGGTCAAGGAAGCTGCCGCGTTTGAGGAGAACCGCAAGGACATTGACCGGCTCGTCGGCCGCATTTGGTCGCCCTTTGAGAATCGTGCACGTGTGCTCGACCGCTTCGACTTCATCGACTTTACTGCCGAACGCGTTACCGACGACGGCCGCTGGCTTGCCGACCTTCGCATCGACCGCCCGCTCCTGATCGGTGAAGCTCTGCGGCGGGGCGTTTTCGACGATATCTCGCCCGCAGCATGTGCCGGCCTTGTCGCCTCGATCGCCGCCGACGCCGAACGCAGTTTTGGCGAATTGAACCCCACGATGGAATTGCTCGATGCCGGGAACGCGTTCTTCGATGTGCTCCACCGCGTCGGGGACGTCGAATGGGAATACGGCATTGAGCCGACCGAAGACATCAATTATTCCGCCGCAGCGGCTGCCGAATTCTGGGCCCGCGGCCGTGCTTGGGATGAACTCGTCGCCCGAACAAAGGCCGAGGAAGGCGACCTCTTTCGCCTGCTTTCCCGGACCGGCGAGGCACTGATGCAGATCGCCGAACTCCGCGAGGCCAATCCCGCAGCCGCCAGCATCGCCCGCGAAGCCGCCGACGCCGTCCTCCGCGAACCCATCCGATGAACATCGGTCGATATTCGCTCGCCAAAATGCTAGTCTTTGTGATTTGGCATTAATGAAGGAAGACATCAGGGAAACACGGCTGGCCAACGGGCTTACGGTCCTTACCGACCGGATGGAAGGCGTCCGCTCGGCGACGCTCGGGTTCTTTTTCCGCGTCGGTTCGCGTAGCGAGCCGGCCGAACTCGGCGGCATCTCGCACTTCATCGAGCACGCAGTTTTCAAGGGAACCTCGCGGCGTTCGGCGATCGAGATCGCCCGCGAGCAAGACCGCCTCGGCGGAAACCTCGATGCCTTCACGACCCATGAAGAGACCGGATTTGCCATCAAGGTCATCGACGACCAACTGCCCGCAGCATTCGGCCTTATCGCCGAAATGCTGACCGACCCGCGTTTTGACGAAGCGGACCTCGAAAGTGAGCAGCGTGTCATCATCGAGGAGATGAAGATGATCGACGATTCGCCCGAGGAGTATCTTGGCGACATCTTCCACCGCGAGTTCTTTCCCGGCCATCCGCTTGGGCTCTCGATCGCCGGGACGCCCGAGACCGTCCGCACGTTTGGCAGCAACATAACGCGTGCCTATCACGCGGCCGCGTTCGCCCCGGAGAATCTAGTCATCGCCGCTGCCGGACACGTCGAACACGACGCGATCGCCGAACTCGCCGGCCGGCTCGAGTTTCGCCTGCCCAATGGCTCCGGGCCGAACCTTGTGCCGCTCGCTTCGCCGCAGGTCGCCGCACCGATCGTCATCGAACACAAACCGGAACTCGAACAGGCTCATCTGATCATCGCGACGCCGTTCGTCGATGCCCGCGACGAGCGCCGCTATGCGGCAGACCTGCTCGCCAATGCCATCGGCGGCAGCACCTCGAGCCGGCTCTGGCAGAAGGTCCGCGAAGAACGCGGGCTTGCCTATAGCGTCGGTGCCTCGGCATTGCTTTTTAGCGATTCCGGGATGTTCATGGTCTCCGCCGCGACCTCGCCCGAGCAGGTCGAGGAGGTCGTCGATATCGTGCTCGATGAAATGCGGTGGATCGTCCGCAACGGCGTCTCGGCCGATGAGATACGGTTGA
>ERZ761602.6339-NODE-6339-length-13320-cov-3.615907_pt1 | contig 13320 bp, 10 predicted proteins | sample MGYA00512165_ERZ761602 | MGnify/ENA primary metagenome ERZ761602 (study PRJEB28899, sample SAMN02445085) | bioreactor sludge metagenome | biome: EBPR sludge; isolation source: Thorneside wastewater treatment plant | place: Australia: Brisbane, Thorneside...
GAACGATACCCCCTATGGCCTGACCAATTATGTGCAAACCCAGGATGGTGCGCGGCGCAACCGCCTTGCGCGGCGGCTGCGGGCCGGGATGATCGAGATGAATGGCAAGGCGCGGGGCCGGGGCTCGCCCTTTGGCGGGATGAAGGCTTCGGGCCGCGGGCGCGAAGGCGGGGTCTGGGGGATCGAGGATTTCCTGGAGATCAAGGCGGTTTCCGGCTGGTCGAACGATGCGTAAACTCTTGATCGCCCTGCTGTTGTTGCTTCCGTTCCCCGCTCTGGCCTGGCAGGAGCCCGCTCGTGGCACCCCTCTTCGGGCTGATCTGATGGATGCGATCCGCCCCTTGCTGGAATGGAATCTGGGCGCTCCGGTCGAGATCGTGGTGCACCAGTTGCGCGTCGAGGGCGATCTGGGCTTTGTCTCGGCCTATGCCCAGCGACCGGGCGGCGGAGTGATCGACATGGGGACGACGCCCATGGCCCGGCGCGGCGAGTACTACCCCGAAACCTCGGATGGCACGACGATCCAGGCGCTGCTGCGGCGTTCGGGGCGGATGTGGGTGCCGGTGCATTGGGCGCAGGGGGCCACCGATGTGTGGTTCATAGATCCCGAACTTTGCGACGGCTGGCGCCCCGTCCTGACCGAATATTGCAACTGACGGATCCTGCGATGGCCTATTCCTATGATACCACCAACATCTTTGCCCGCATCCTGCGTGGTGAGATTCCCTGCAACAAGGTGCTGGAGACAGAGCATTCGCTGGCCTTCCACGACATCCGTCCTCAGGCCCCTGTGCATGTGCTGGTGATTCCCAAGGGGCCCTATGTGACCTTTGATCATTTCGCGCTGGCGGCCAGTCCGGCCGAACAGGCGGATTTCGTTTCGGCAATCGGCCAGGTATGCCGCCAGTTCGGCCTGGAGCCTGGCGAAGGCGGAAACGGTTTCCGTGTCATCTCGAACGCCGGCGAGGATGGAGTGCAGGAGGTGCCGCACCTGCATGTGCATATCCTGGCGGGCCGCGTTCTGGGGCCGATGCTGATGCGCGGCTGAGGCGGCGTGCCGCCGGTTCGCGACATGCGGGCACCCCCGGGCATTGCCCCGCGCGCAGCCAAGGCATAGACAGGCGGCAATCCCGGAGGACCGCATGAACGCCAAGAAGCCCGTTGTCCTGTGCATCCTGGACGGTTGGGGAATCAACCCCGAGACCCGCGGCAATGCGGTCGCGCTGGCCCATACGCCCAATTTCGACCGTGTGATGGCGACCTGCCCGCACGCCACCCTGACCACCTTCGGCCCCGATGTCGGGCTGCCGACCGGGCAGATGGGCAATTCCGAGGTTGGCCACACCAATATCGGCGCGGGTCGGGTGGTCGCGATGGACCTCGGCCAGATCGACCTTGCGGTCGAGGATGGGAGCTTTGCGCGCAACCCGGCCTTGCAGGAGTTCATCCGCCGACTTCTGTCCAGCAAGGGCACCGCGCATCTGATGGGTGTGGTTTCGGATGGGGGGGTACACGGGCATATCTCCCACCTGAAGGCCGCGATCCGGGCCGTTGCCGGGGCCGGGGTGCCCGTGGTGGTCCACGCCATCACAGACGGGCGCGACGTGGCGCCGAAATCGGCGGACGGGTTCATTGCGGACCTTCTGCGCGATCTGCCCGAGGGCGCGCGCATCGCAACGGTGATCGGGCGCTACTGGGCGATGGACCGCGATTCGCGTTGGGAGCGCGTCGAGCGGGCCTATGACGCCATCCTGCGCGGGCAGGGGCGGGCGGCGACGGATGCGGCGACAGCGGTCCGTGTGGCCTATGGGCTGGGCGAGACGGACGAGTTCATCGAGCCAACCGTGATTTCCGGGTACGCCGGGGCGCGCGGGGGCGATGGTCTGTTCTGCCTGAATTTCCGCGCCGACCGTGCGCGCGAGATCCTCGCGGCCATCGGCGCCCCCTCGTTCAACGGGTTCGCGCGTCCGCACCGGCTGGACTGGGCGATGATCCTGGGCATGGTGGAATATTCGGATGCGCATAATGCCTTCGTCCACACGGCTTTTCCAAAACGCGTGCTGAAGAACACGCTGGGCGAATGGGTGGCGGCACAGGGGCTGCGGCAATTCCGGCTGGCCGAGACCGAGAAATACCCCCATGTCACGTTCTTCCTCAACGGTGGCAAAGAGTTGGCCGAGGACGGAGAGGAGCGGTTCATGCCCCCCTCGCCGAAGGTCGCCACCTATGATCTGGCGCCCGAGATGTCCTCGACCGAGGTGACGGACCACTTCGTGGCGGCGATCGAGGCCGGGTTTGATCTGATCGTGGTGAATTACGCGAACCCGGACATGGTGGGGCACACCGGCATCGTCGAGGCCGGGATCAAGGCGGTCGAAGCAGTGGATCGCGGGCTGGGGCGGGTGCTGGCCGCGCTGAAGGCCGCAGGCGGGGCGATGCTGCTGACCGCCGACCACGGCAATTGCGAGACGATGATCGACCCGGTGACCGGGGGCCCGCATACTGCGCATACACTGAACCCTGTACCGGTGGCACTGGTCGGCTGGGACGAGGAGGTGACACTGGCGCCGGGGCGGCTGGCCGATGTGGCGCCGACGCTGCTGGAGATGATGGGCCTGCCGCAACCCCCTGAAATGACAGGTGTCAGCCTGATCCGGCGGGGCTGATGCTGCGCGCGCTGACCCTTGCACTGCTGCTGGTTGGCGCCCCGGCCATCGCCGACACGGCGCAGAACGCCCGCGCGGCTGCGGCGGCGCTGTTTGCCGCCATCGAGGGGCTGGGTGCCGCTCGGCAGGCGCCGGACCAGATTGCTTCCCTGACCCGTGCCATTCAGGCGCACGAGGCGGGGCTGTCGGCGTTGCGTGAGGGGCTTCGCGAGGCAGCGTTGCGCGAGGCGGCGATCAACCGGGTGCTGGAACAGCAGCAGGCACAGGTCGCTCGAATCCTGGGCGCGATGATGGCGGTGGAACGGATCGAGGGGCCGGTGATGCTCGTGCATCCACAAGGCCCGCTGGCCACCGCGCGATCGGGCATGATGATTGCCGACCTTGCGGCCGGGATGCAGGCCGAAGCCCTGCGCATCGGCGATCTCGCCCGCGAGGTCAGCGCCCTGCGGCAGGTGCGCGAAGGGGCGGTGGGCACGCTGGCGGCGGGGCTGGAAAGCCTGCAAGGCGCGCGTACCGAACTGGCCCGCGCCGTTGCGGACCGGCGCGACCTGCCGCCGCGTGTCGGTGATGACGAGGCGCGCATGCTGACGATGCTGGATTCGGTGCGCACGCTGGGCGAACTGGCGGGCGGGCTGGCCGCGCGTCCCTCGGACATGGTCAATGCGCTGCCACCTTTCGAGGGGGCGCGGGGGCGTCTGGCCCTTCCGGTGGTCGGCGCTGTGCTGCGCCGCTTCAACGATGCCGATGCAGCGGGGATCGTACGCCCGGGACTGGTGCTGGCGACCGAACCGGGGGCGCTGGTGGTGTCGCCCTGGCATGGCACGGTGCGCTACCGCGGCCCGTTGCTGGACTTCGGCACGGTGGCGCTGCTGGAACCCGGCGAGGGTTGGTTGATCGTGCTGGCGGGGCTGGAAACCGTGTTTCCGCGCACCGGCGATGTGGTGGCCGCAGGGGATGCGCTGGGCCTGATGCCGGGGGGCACCGCGCAGGGTGACGAGTTTGTGCAGCGCGATTCAGTGGCGGGGCGTGGCGAAACGCTCTATCTCGAGGTAAGACGGAACGGTGAGGCCATTGACCCGGCCGAATGGTTCGAATTGAGTGGATTCCGGCGGTGACCGGGCAAGACAGGGCGGGCGGATGAACAGATATCTGGTGGCAGCGGCAGCGGGTCTTGTCGGCGGTGTGGTCTTGTCGACGCAAGTCGCCGGACCGCTGCTGGCGCAGCAGCAGGACGCCGGGCAGTCTGTCTATCGGCAACTGGACCTTTTTGGCGATGTGTTCGAACGCATTCGCGCGCAGTATGTGCACGAGGTCGACACCGGCGCGCTGATCCAGGCGGCGATCAATGGCATGCTCAACTCGCTCGATCCGCATTCGAGCTACCTGGCGCCCGACGATTACGAGGACATGCGCGTGCAGACGCGCGGCGCCTTTGGCGGGCTGGGGATCGAGATAACCCAGCAGGACGGCTATGTGCGCGTCATCACCCCGATCGACGACACGCCTGCCTATGACGCAGGCGTGCAGCCCGGCGACCTCTTGACGCATGTCAATGGCACTTCCTTGCTGGGTCTGACGTTGCCGCAGGCCGTGGACATGATGCGCGGCCCGGTGGGCTCGGAAATCGTGGTGACGATTGTGCGCGAGGGGGTGGCCGAGCCGTTTGATCTGTCGATCATCCGCGACACGATCCGCATTCGTGCCGTGCGCAGCCGGATCGAGGGCAACACCATCGTGCTGCGGGTTACCACCTTCAACGAACAGACCTATGACAATCTCGCCAGCGAACTGGAGCAGGGGATTGCCACGCTGGGTGGTATCGAGAACCTGCATGGGCTGGTGCTGGACCTGCGCAACAACCCCGGTGGCTTGCTCATGCAGGCGATCCGGGTATCGGATGCCTTCCTCGATCGCGGCGAGATCGTGTCGACACGAGGCCGCAACAACGCCGAGAGCGAGCGCTACAACGCCACGCCGGGTGACCTGATCGAAGGGCGGCCCATCGTGGTGCTGGTCAACGGGGGCTCGGCCTCGGCGTCCGAGATTGTCGCGGGGGCGCTGCAGGACCATCGCCGCGCGGTGGTGGTGGGCGAACGCAGCTTTGGCAAGGGGTCGGTCCAGTCGTTGATCCCGCTTCGGGGCGATGGCGCGATGCGGTTGACGACGGCGCTTTACTATACGCCCTCGGGCCGGTCGATCCAGGCGCTGGGCGTGGCGCCTGACATCGTGGTTCACCAGCCGCCCAGATCGGCAGAATCCACCACCCCGGACGAAGGCGCCAGCACGCAGCGCAGCGAATCCACCCTGCGCGGCAGTCTCAGCAACGAGGCGATTTCGGATGACGAGCGTCGGCAGATCGAGGAAGAGGAACGCGCCGCCGAAGAGGTCGCGCGCCTGCGCGGGCAGGATTACCAATTGGCCTATGCGCTGGATATCCTGCGCGGGCTTTCGGTGATGAACGGTCGCTGATGACGCCCGAGCAGATCGCGACGCTTCCCTACCGGCCGAATGTGGGGATCATGATGATCAATCCGCAGGGGCTGGTCTTCGCCGCGCAGCGTTTCGACAGCGCGGTGCCGGCCTGGCAGATGCCGCAGGGCGGCATCGACGAGGGCGAAGACCCTCGCCGCGCCGCGCTGCGTGAACTTCAGGAAGAGATCGGCGTGCCGCCCGCCCTGGTTCAGGTGGTTGACGAGACGCCCGGCTGGCTGACCTATGACCTTCCGCATGATATCGTTCCGCGCATGTGGAAGGGCCGCTATCGCGGACAAAAGCAAAAGTGGTATCTGATGCGGTTCCTGGGCCGGGACGCACAGATCGACATTGCGCAGGAACACCCGGAGTTCAGCGAATGGCGCTGGATCGACGCAGCCTCGATGATCGACGCCATCGTGCCCTTCAAACGTGACATCTATCGGCAGGTGGTGGCTGCGTTCCGCCCGCATCTCGCATGATCAACCGCCGGGTATCAGGTCGAATGTCCGGTTTGTCGCCGTCAGATATTCCTTCATCTTTGTTCTGATCGCCCGCAGAGGCGGACTGTCGGCATTGGCGGGGCTTCCGACGGCTGGATGGCCCGCCCGCCGTGACTTGCCACCTTGTCCGGATCCGGACCGATCCTGGGTAGGGCTGGACCTTTGCCCGACTTTGCGCCAAGGTCGCCCCGGATTGTTTAACCTGTGAGCAAATCGGGGCGCAGTGGCATGAAAACCGGCATCTTCTTTCTGGTCATCGCCTATGTGCTGAGCCAGTTCTATCGCGCCTTTCTGGCCGTGCTGACCCCGGTCCTGTCGCGCGACATCGGGGCCAGCGCGCAGGATCTGGCACTGTCCTCGGGGCTCTGGTTTCTGGTCTTTGCCGCCATGCAGATCCCGGTCGGCGCTGCGCTGGACCGCATCGGGCCGCGCCGGACCGCCTCGGTTCTGCTGGCGCTGGCGGGGGGCGGGGGGGCGCTTTTGTTCGCCCTTGCGCAGGCGCCCTGGCATCTGCACCTGGCGATGGCGCTGATCGGCGTGGGTTGCTCGCCGGTGCTCATGTCGGCCTATTACATCTTTGGCCGGGTCTATCCGGCAGCGGTTTTTGCCACACTCGCGGGGGCGATCATCGGCTTTGGCACGCTGGGGAACATCGCCGGCGCCTGGCCTTTGGCCTTCGCCGCCGAGACCTTTGGCTGGCGCCAGACGGTCGGTGCGCTGGCGGTCGTGACGCTGGCGGTTGCACTGGCGCTGGCGCGCTTTGTGCAGGATCCGCCCGCGCTGGCCGCAAGGGCCGAGGGGCGCGGAAGCCTGCTCGATGTGCTGCGGATCCGCGCATTGTGGCTGATCCTGCCCTTGATGTTTGTCAACTACGTCCCGGCTGCCGGGTTGCGGGGCCTTTGGGCCGGGCCCTTCTTTGCCGATGTCTATGGCGCGGATGCGCAGATCATCGGCTGGGTCACGCTGGCAATGGCGCTGGCAATGGTGGCCGGGTCCTTTGCCTATGGCCCCTTGGACCGCGTGTTCGGCACGCGCAAGGGCGTGGTGCTGGTCGGCAACCTTCTGGGCGCGGCCTGCATGATGGTCCTGTGGGCATTTCCCTTGGCCGGGATCTGGCAGGCGACGCTGCTTCTGGCCGCGATCGGGTTCTTTGGCGCCTCGTTCCCGATGATGGTCGCGCATGGTCGCAGCTTCATTCCGCCCCATCTGCTGGGCCGGGGGGTGACGTTGCTGAACCTCTTTGGCATCGGCGGAGTGGGGGTGATGCAGGCGATCTCCTCGCGCGTGCATGGCGCCGTGGCCCCGGTTCCCCCCGAGGCGCCCTTTCAGGCGATATTCCTGCTCTTTGGCCTCAGCCTGCTGGTGGGCTGCGTGATCTACGTGTTTGCGCAGGACCGGACGGATTGACGGGCGGCCCGCGCCTGCTCCAGTCGCGCCGCAAACGCCGACCGGTCAAAGCGCGCTCCATCGGCGGTCCATTCGAACCCAGGGTAATAGACCTGATCCAGCCAGTCCATGAAGTCCTCGCGCCGCGCGGGATCGAACCCGGCGGTCGCCGCCCCGGCAAAGGCGGCATTGACGTCTGACTGGCTGGTGCAGGCGGTGACGAGCCCGGGCAGCGCAAACAGGGCACGGCCCAGCACGATGACGGGCTTGTCATGAAAGAACGCCTGCAGGCCCATCGAGGAATTCAGGGTGACCACCCCGGCCGAGGAGCCGATCTGCGCAAAGCTGTCAGAGTCGTTGTCCAGCACGGCGCGCCCGGTCTCCAGGAGGGGGGCCAGCAAGTCCGCGATACTGTGGCGGGCGCTTGGATGTTCCTTGAGCCGCAGATGCCAGCCCTCGGGCAGGTGTCGGCTGGCCTCGGTCAGGGCCGCGATGAAACCGGAATAACCGCCGCACCAGCCGGAAAACAGCCGCACCTGGCTGTCATCGGGAACCTGCAACGGGCAGAACAGATACGGGGTCTCTGGCAGGCTTCCCTCCACTTGCCGGACATCCGACCGCCGCGAGGGGCGCGCCTGCAACCGTTCCTGCAGGGCGTGCCACGTTCCAGCCCGGGTACGGGTCTGCCGCGCCCAGGATTCAATGACCGCCAGATCGCGCGGGACCGAGGATTCGGCATTCACCCCGCAAGGGTCCAGCGTGATCCGGCCGGGCAGAGGCGCCAGTTCGACATGCAGGACAGCCGCCCCTGCATCGCGTGCGGCATCCAGAAACACCTTGCGCCCGCCGGTCAGCCCGTTCCACGCGACCGCCATATGCCCGGGATTGCGGGAAAAATAACGCCTCGCCCAGTTGTATTGCCCGGTCAGCAACAGTCGCTTGAACCACCGCGCCAGCGCGGAACGCCCCGGACGCTTGGCCCGCCCCAGCGCCGCCTCGACGCGCGTGCGCGTTTCGGGCCAGGCGCGCGCCGACAGCGGCACGAACCACAGCCGACGCCGTCCGCCCGCCACCTCGGCAAGGGCGCAAAAGACTGCGTCCTTTCGACGGTTGAATTCCTCGGGGTGGACAATCATGCGCAGCCGCTCTTGCATCCTGCCATCGGTGTTAAACCGCCCTCGTGGCGCTGGAAAGCCCGATTGCCGCTGCAAATGCGGTTGCAACCGCCCAAGTCGCGCGTCACAGTCGCCCCGGCCCCTGCATACGATACCTTGATGACGTTTCTTCGCTTCCTGCGTCCCATTTCGCGTCTGAGGATATCGCCCTTGTCGGCCCTGCCCGGGCGTGAGGGCGTTGCCATTGTGCTGATCGTGCGCAACGAGGGACGCCATATCGCGGAATGGGCACGGTTCCACCACCACGCCGGGGTGCGGCATTTTCTGGTCTATGACAACGGGTCGACGGACGACACACTCGCGCAGATCCGCAGCGCCCTGCCTGCCGATGCGCTGACAGTGATCCCCTGGGCACAGCGACGGTTTCGAACCTTGCGGGACCGCGAGATTCACAATCAGGTGCTGGCCTATGCGCATGCGGCGCTGAATTTTGGCGCGGGTTTTCGCTGGTTTGCCTTCATCGACGTCGACGAATTCCTGATCCCGGTGACCGCCGCCTCGATCCCCGAGGCGTTGGAACCCCTGGGGGAACAGGCGCAGGTGTCGTTACCCTGGCACATGTTTGGCCGTTGCGGGCACGATGCACCGCCCGCGGGCGGCGTGCTGCGCAATTATCTGTACCGTGCCGCCGATCCCTATGGCCTGAAGCACGGATTGAACTTCAAGTGCCTCGTCGATCCGTCGCGCCTGACCGAAGTCGGCGTTCACGGGTTTGGCATCGACGGGCGGCAAGAAGGGGTCAACGATGCAGGTCTGCTGGCAGCGCACAAGGACCGTGGCAAGCGCGACTTCTATTCCCGCGCGCGGCTGCAACTGAACCACTATTACACCCGGTCCGACAGCGAGTTGAGGGCCAAGATCGACCTCGGCGCCATCGCCGATGTCCAGGCGGCAAAGCATGCCCGGCGCGTGCTGCGCATCGTCGATTCCATCGAGCGCGACACGATCGAGGATCGCACCGCGCTGGACTACATCGCGCGCAGCCGGTTCTGAGGCCGCGCGCAGTTCACCCTTTCCCCGGAGCGCCCTTTGCGCTATGGGGCGGCGTCGCTTGGACACTGGAGGGTTTGATGGGCTATCGAGTCGTCGTCGCGGGCGCCACGGGCAATGTGGGCCGCGAAATGCTGAACATTCTGGCCGAGAGGGAGTTCACCGTCGACGAGATCGCCGCGCTGGCGTCGCGTCGCAGCCTCGGCACTGAAGTCAGCTTTGGCGACAAGACCCTGAAGACGAAGGATCTGGACACCTTCGATTTCACCGGCTGGGATATCGCCCTGTTCGCCGTGGGCTCCGAGGCGACCAAGGTCTATGCTCCCAAGGCCGCTGCGGCGGGCTGCGTGGTGATCGACAATTCCTCGCTTTATCGCTACGATCCCGAGGTGCCGCTGGTGGTGCCCGAGGTCAACGCCGATGCCGTGATGGGCTACGCGAAAAAGAACATCATCGCCAACCCCAATTGCTCGACCGCGCAGATGGTGGTGGCGCTGAAGCCCCTGCACGACCGCGCCCGGATCAAGCGCGTGGTGGTGGCGACCTATCAATCCGTGTCGGGCGCCGGCAAGGAGGGGATGGACGAGCTCTGGAACCAGACCAAGGGCGTCTTTGTCCCGGGTCAGGAGGTCGCGCCGAAGAAATTCACCAAGCAGATCGCCTTCAACGTCATACCGCATATCGACGTCTTCCTCGACGATGGCTCGACCAAGGAAGAGTGGAAGATGGTCGCCGAGACGAAGAAGATCCTCGATCCAAAGATCAAGGTGACGGCGACGTGCGTGCGGGTGCCGGTCTTTGTCGGCCATTCCGAGGCGATCAACATTGAATTTGAAGAGCCGCTCGATTGGCAGGAGGCGCAGGACATCCTGCGCGAGGCGCCCGGTGTGCTGTTGGTCGACAAGCGCGAGCCCGGTGGCTACACGACCCCGGTCGAATGCGTCGGCGATTACGCGACCTATGTCAGCCGCGTGCGTCAGGACAGCACGATTGATAACGGCATCAGCCTGTGGTGCGTCAGCGACAACCTGCGCAAGGGTGCCGCCCTGAACGCCGTCCAGATCGCCGAGGTTCTGGGTCAGCGCTGCCTGAAAAAGGGCTGACCGCCGCGCCATAGGGCAAGTCCGAAAACCCGACCCCGCGCCGATCCCGGCGCGGGGTTCTTGCTTGCCCGCAGGATAGGATGGAATCGCCTAAAAAGCCGGGTAAACGCCCTTCTTTTGCCATGGTTTCATCCCTGTGCCCGCCCGCGCCCCCCGTCACCTTTGCCACAGGGGCGTGGAAGGGCTGACGATGCAATTGCAATTGAACCGGGTGATCGGGTCTGGCACGGCCATTCTTGACCGCGGGATCACCGATCTGGCGGTGGCGGTGTCCAACGGGGTGGTGCATGTCTACAGCACCACCGGGCGCAATGGCGGGATCGTGGATTATCTGGTCGGCAGTTCGGGCCAGATGCAGGTCTCCAGCACGGTGATCTTTCCCGAGACCCTGACCTCGGTGGTCAGCGACCGGCTTGTGGTGGCCGCGTCCGGCAGCAGCCAGATGCTGATGGTCGCGCAGCAGGGCTCGTCGATGGTGGGTCTGGCGCTGACCGGGCAGGGGGCACTGGGCGGGGTGGTGACCACGGCGCTGACCCAGATGCAAAGCCAGGCGACGGCGGGCAGTCTCGCCCATCTCGAAGCCCTGATCACCGTGGGCGGTGTGCAGCCCCTCGCCTTTCCGACCGTCGTTGACTGCCGCCAGTTCGTCGAGCTCGCCAGCGTGACCATCGGTGGAACCAGCATCGTTCTGGCCGCCTGCACCGGAGAGAATGCGGTGGTGGCCTTTGCCCGCAATGCCTCGACCGGCGCGTTGTCGCTGCGCGACAGTCTGGGGGCTGGCGATGGCCTGGGGGTGGCGGCGCCGACCGCGATGGAGGTCGTGCAGACCGGGGGGCAGACCTATGTGATTCTGGCGGCGGCGGGGTCATCGTCGCTGTCGGTGATGCGGGTTCTGTCCGACGGCTCGCTGGAGCCCACCGACCATCTGGTGGACAATGGCGCCACCCGGTTTCAGGGGGTTCAGGCCATGGCGGTCGCGCAGGCTGGCGGCCAGACCTTTGTCATCGCGGGCGGTGCGGACAGCGGACTGACGCTATTTGCCCTTCTGCCCGATGGCAGCCTGATTGCGGTGCAGACGATCGCCGACAGTGGCGCAACCTCGATGGACAGGGTCACGGCAATCACCACGGCTGTGGTCGGCTCGACACTGCACGTCTTTGTCGGATCCCAAAATGAAAGTGGAGTAACCCAGTTCTCGCTCGACATCGGTGGTCTGGGTGCGGTGCAGCGCGGCACCGCGGCCGCCGAGACGCTGAGCGGCACATCCGGGGCGGACATCCTGATGGCCCAGGGCGCGGGCGACACGCTGAGTGGCGGCGGAGGAGCAGACATATTGGTGTCCGGTACCGGTACGACCCGGATGACCGGGGGCGGAGGGGCGGATATCTTTGTGGTCAGGCCGGGGGCGACGCAGGTCGTCATCACCGATTTCAACCCGGGGGTCGACCGGCTGGACCTGTCGTCGCTGCCTATGCTGCGCAGTACCGGGCAACTGACACTGACCAGCACGTCCACCGGGGCGGTTCTGACCTTTGGCAACGTTACCATCACCCTGACCTCGGCCAATGGCCAGCCGCTGACCATGGAACAGATCTTCCCCTCGGGGTTTCATTGGGCAGACCGCTATCCCGTCGATCCGACCAGCCTTCGCGGCGTCGGTGTCGAGTTGAGCGGAACCTCGGGTGCCGACAGTCTGGTGGGCACCTTTGCCGATGACACGCTGGTCGGCGAGGGGGGGAACGACACGCTTCGGGGCGGAGAGGGTGACGACCTGCTGCGGGGTGGCAGTGGCAACGACCTGCTGCATGGCGATGGTGGCAATGACCGGCTCTATGGCGACGAGGGTGATGATCGCCTTTACGGCGGCACCGGAAATGACAGTCTCTATGGTGGCTTCGGGGCCGACCGGCTCTATGGCGAGGCAGGCGATGACCGGCTTTGGGGCCAGGATGGCAACGATCTGTTGTCCGGGGCGGCAGGCAACGACCGGCTATATGGTGGTGTCGGCGCTGACACGCTCGACGGTGGCGCGGGCAACGACCTGCTGTATGGCGAGGACGGCAACGACCTGATCCTGGGAGGCGACGGAAACGACACCGCTGACGGCGGAGCGGGCGATGACACGCTGGACGGCGGTTCCGGTAACGACCGCTTGCTGGGAGACGCAGGGAACGATTCCCTTTCGGGTGGGGTCGGACATGACACTCTGCTGGGCGGCGCCGGGGATGACAGGCTTTACGGCGGGGACGGCTCCGATTCCCTCGACGGGGGGCTGGGGAACGATCAACTCCATGGTGAGAACGGGGATGACATTCTGCTGGGCGACGGTGGAAATGACAGCCTGTGGGGAGGGGACGGGAATGACACCCTGAATGGCGGCGCTGACAGCGACTGGCTGAGTGGCGCGAACGGCAACGACCTTCTCCTTGGAGGCACGGGGAACGATACGCTGCTGGGCGGATCGGGAGAGGACACGCTGCTGGGAGGCGAGGGCAACGATTCCCTGGACGGCGGCAGCGAAGCGGACAGGCTTTACGGGGATGCGGGCGATGACACGCTTGTGGGCGGCACCGGCAATGACACGCTGGACGGCGGGTCCGGGAATGACCGGCTCTATGGCGGTGTCGGGCTCGATTCGCTTGACGGCGGTTCGGGCGATGACCGGCTTTACGGCGAAGACGGAGACGACGTGCTGCTGGGCGGCAGCGGCCGCGACAGCCTGTGGGGCGGGTCCGGGAATGACACGCTGAACGGCGGCAGCGGGAACGACTGGCTCAGCGGCGGATCGGGCAGCGACCGGCTGCTTGGGGGCAAGGGCAACGATACGCTTCTGGGCAGTTCGGGCCGTGACACGCTTTACGGGGGGGCTGGGAATGATTCCCTGGACGGCGGCAGCGCGGCGGACCGGCTTTCCGGGGATGGCGGCAGGGACACTCTGCGCGGTGGGTCAGGCAATGATACGCTCCTGGGTGGATCGGCGGCGGATCTTCTTTACGGCGGGGCTGGCAAAGACTCGCTCGAAGGC
>ERZ761602.6340-NODE-6340-length-13317-cov-6.252375_pt1 | contig 13317 bp, 9 predicted proteins | sample MGYA00512165_ERZ761602 | MGnify/ENA primary metagenome ERZ761602 (study PRJEB28899, sample SAMN02445085) | bioreactor sludge metagenome | biome: EBPR sludge; isolation source: Thorneside wastewater treatment plant | place: Australia: Brisbane, Thorneside...
GTCTTGGAAGATAAGCGCGCTTTTCCCGATCCGGGAAAACTGACGTTTTCCTCTACGGGTGGTCGTAGAGGAAGTCGTCAGACTTCCCGGATTGGAAGCGTGGAGGCAGGAGAAGCGTCTTGGAAGATAAGCGCGCTTTTCCCGATCCGGGAAAACTGACGTTTTCCTCTAGGACGGCGCGGCGGCGCGCGCGTAGAGGAAGTCGTCAGACTTCCCGGATTGGGGAGCGTGGCATGCCTGGAGACGCGCGCTTTTTCCAAGGCCGGGGAAAACTCACGTTTTCCTCCACGGGGCCTCGGCGCGAGTCGCGCGAGGACGTTCCGCGTAGAGAAAGGCGCCGGACTTCCCCGATTCGGGGAAACTCACGTTTTCCTCCACGCGCCGCGGCATTCAAGCCGCCCGTCACGCGAACTTGTTCGCCTGGATCACATCCGGCGCGCCGTTGAGGAAGTTCACCAGGTTCAAGGTCGCCCGCATCGCCTGCCGGGGCACGCTTTCATAGGTGCGGCTGCCGATGTGCGGCGTGATGAGGGCCTTCGGATGCCGCAGCAGCGGATGGTCCGCTGGAGGAGGCTCCTCGTCCAGGACGTCCGTGGCGTAGCCGCCGACCGCGCCCGAGTCGAGCGCGGCGATCATGTCCGGCATGTGGACGAGCTCGGCGCGCGAGGTGTTCACCACCAGCAGCCCCGGCCGCGCCAGGGCGATGCGGTCCGCGCGCACGAGGTGCCGGGTGCTCTCGCTCAGGTTCGCGTGCAGGCTCAGCACATCCACCGCCGCGATCAGGCTCTCCATGCCCTCATGGCGCGTGACGCCGTTTTCCCGCGCGAATGGCTCGGGCCAGTAAATGTCCATGCCATGAACCTCCATGCCGAAGGCCAGGGCGCGCTTCGCCACCTCCTGGCCGATGCGCCCCAGGCCCACGATGCCCATTTTTTTGCTCCAGATCTCGCGGCCCGTCATCCGCTTCCACTGGCCCGCGCGCACGGCGCTGGCGCTGTCCACCAGGTTGCGCACCAGCGCCAGCAGCAGGCAGAAGGTGTGCTCCGCCACGGTGGTGTGGTTCACGCCCGGCGTGAAGAGCACCGGCAGCCGCCGCGCGGTGCATTCCTCCACGTCTATCTTGTCCAGGCCGATCCCGTATTTGCTGATGACCCGCAGCCGGGGCAGCGCCTTGTCCAGCACCGCCTTTGTGATCTCGTCATCGCCGCAGAGAAAGGCGTCGAACTCCCCCGCCAGCTCCAGCATCCGCGCCTCCGGCAGCGGGCCGCGCTCGCGGTGGATGTGCCAGCCCTGGGACTCGAGCAGGGCATGATGTTCGCCGGGGGTGTCTTGATAGCTGGTGGTGGTGAGCAGGACGCGCATGGCTCTCCAGGATGGGCGGCTGCCGCTCCCCGGCAAGCCGAGTTTGACCCTGGCGGACGATGAGACTTTCCCGCGCGGCGCTGCCAGGCGGAACGGTTGTTGGAGCGGGGGCTGTGTTGGGCCAAGCGCAACTTTCATCCGCAAGGTGGGTTTCCTGCCGGCACAAGCACCGCCATGAGATTCCACTTTTTTGCCGCCGCCTTTCCCGCCTTCGCGCTGTCCGCGGAGACCGCGCCCGATGGTCACGCCTCCATCCCGGCGGACCAGCTCAACTTCTTTGAAAAGAACATCCGCCCCGTGCTGGTGGAGCACTGCCACAAGTGCCACTCCGCCGAGTCGGACAAGGTGAAGGGCGGCTTCACGCTCGACACGAAGCAGGGCCTCGAACTCGGCGGCGAGTCGGGCCATCCCGGTGTCACCCCCGGCCGGCCGGACCAGAGCACGCTGTATGAGGCGGTGACATGGGCCAACCCGGACATGCAGATGCCGCCGAAGAACAAGCTGCCGGCGGATGTGATCGCCGACATCAAAAAGTGGATCGAGATGGGCGCGCCGGACCCGCGCGTGCAGGAGGTGCCAAACGCCACAGGCGGACGCCGGGTGATTGACATGGACGAGGGGCGCAGGCACTGGGCCTTTCAAAAGCCGGTGAAGCCGCAGCCGCCGGAGGTGAGGGAGGCGGACTGGGCGAAGACGGACATTGACCGCTTCATCCTCGCCGGCCTGGAGGAGAAGGGCCTGACGCCCATGCCCGACGCGGACCGGCGCACGCTCATCCGCCGCATCGCCTACGATCTCACCGGCCTGCCGCCGACGCCGGACGAGGTGCGCGCCTTTGTCGAGGACAAATCGCCGGAGGCGCTGAAGCGTGTCATTGACCTGTATCTGGACTCGCCCCGCTTCGGCGAGCGCTGGGCGCGGCACTGGCTGGATGTGGCGCGCTACGCGGAGAGCAGCGGCAAGGAGATCAACATCCTGTATCCCCACGCCTGGCGTTTCCGCGACTATGTGATTGACGCCTTCAACCGCGACAAGCCTTACGACCAGTTTCTCAAAGAGCAGATCGCCGGGGATTTGCTGGGCTTCGAGAACAAGCGGGACCAGGCGGAAAAGATCGTGGCCACGGGTTTCCTCGCCATCGGCGCGAAGGGGCACAACACGCGCGACAGGCGGCAGTTCATGATGGACCTCGTGGACGAGCAGATCGACGCCATGTCGCAGTCCATGCTCGGCCTCACACTGGCCTGCGCGCGCTGCCATGACCACAAGTTCGATCCCGTGACGCAGCGCGACTATTACGCGCTGGCGGGCATCTTCCTGAGCAGCGAGCCGCTTTACGGCACCTACAGCCAGCTTCAAAACCTCACACCCTCCACGCTCATCGAACTCGACCGCGAGGCAGGGCAGATCGCCGCACTGGCATCCATCTCCGCGAGGGAGGTGCAGGAGCTGAAAAACCGCGTCAGCCAGGCCGCCGAGGCCGCCGAGCAGGTGCAGCGCGAGGTGCTCTCCGAGCGTGACGCGGGCAACCCGGCGGCAAGGTTCCTCCGCGTCCGCGCCGCCCGCGACCGCGCCTCCACCATCCAGGCGGACCTGGACCTTTTCCATGAGGACGGCACGCCGCGCGCGCTGGCGATGGGCGTGCTGGACCGCGAGCGTCCTGCCAACACCCCGCTGCTCGTGCGCGGCGACATCAAGCAGCCCTCCGACATCGTGCCGCGCGGCCTGGTGGAGGTGCTCTGCGAGAAAGGCGAGCCGCTCAGCATCGGCGAGGGCAGCGGCAGGCTGGACCTGGCGTATTGGATCGCCTCCAAGGACAACCCGCTCACCGCGCGCGTGATGGCGAACCGTGTCTGGCTGAAGCTCATGGGGCAGGGCATCGTGCCCACGCCGGACAACTTCGGCATCATGGGTCTCGCGCCGACGCATCCTGAACTCCTGGATTATTTGGCCGTGACTTTCATGGAAAAGGACTGGTCCGTGAAGCAGCTCGTCCGCGAGATTCTCATGAGCCGCGCCTACCAGCTCGGCTCGGGTCACCACGCCGAAAACTACGCCAAAGACCCTGACAACACCTGGCGCTGGCGCATGACCCCGCGCCGTCTGGAAGCCGAGGCCATCCGGGACGCCATGCTGGCCGTCTCCGGCGAGCTGAATCTCTATCCCGTGGACGGCTCAGCCGTGGCGCGTGCTGGAGAGGGGCGCGAGGGCTTGATCAATCTGGCGCGCGAGGTGGCATCAAAGCCCTTCAACTACCGCAGCATCTACCTGCCCATCGTGCGCGACCAGATTCCCGAGTTCCTCAACGTCTTCGACTTTCCCGACGCCAGCCTCGTAAGCGGAGAGCGCGATTCTACGAACGTGCCGGGCCAGAGCCTCTTCCTCATGAACAACCCGCAGGTGCTCGCCCTGGCGGACGCTTTCGCGCGGCGCATCGCAGAATACGAGGGCGACGGCCCCCAAAGGCTGGCCTACGCCTATGAGCTGGTCTTTGCCCGGCCGCCGACCGAGGCTGAGATGACCGCCATCAAGCGCTTCTGGCAGGAATTCCCTCGCCAGGCCGCCGGCGGCAAAAACACCGCGCAAGCCCAGGAGCAGGCCCGCAAGGCCGCCCTCTCAGCCTTCTGCCAGGGGTTGTTCGCGAGCGCGGAGTTTCGCTACATCAACTGATTGCGGATTGCGGAATGGACAAACCGCCGCGCCAGCCATGAACAAGAATGATCTCCAGCAACACAGCCCAACAACACTCAATCCCTCGCACGCCATGAATCCCCAATCCGCAATCCGCAATCCGCAATCCGCAATCGCCTCCCGTCGCGACTTCCTCAAAACCACCTCGAACGGCTTCGGCTGGCTGGCCTTTTCCGCGCTGGCCGCCCAGCAAGGCTTGCGCGCCAGCTCGGTGCTGGCGCCGAAGAGCCCGCACCATGCCGCGCGGGCGAAGCGGGTCATCTTTCTCTGCATGCAGGGTGGTCCTTCGCATGTGGACCTCTTTGATTACAAACCCGCGCTGGCCGGCGCCTCGGGCAAGAGCGCGCCTTCCGCGGCGGGACGTTACGGGCGCGCGAACCTGATGGCCTCGCCCTGGAAGTTCCAGCAGCATGGACGCAGCGGTCTGTGGATTTCCGATCTGCTGCCCAACCTGGCCAAGCACGCGGATGATCTCTGCCTGCTGAACTCGATGACGACCGACCTGCCCGCGCATCCGCAGGCCTTCACGCAACTGCACACGGGCAGCACGCAGTTTGTGCGCCCCTCGCTCGGGGCGTGGACGCTTTACGGGCTGGGCACGCAGAATGAAAACCTGCCCGGCTTTGTCACCATCAACCCGCCCGCGAATGCCACGCGCACTTACGGCAGCGCGTTCCTGCCGGCGATTTACCAGGGAGCCAAGGTGGGTGGCAGCACCGTGCCTGGAATCCCCCCGCAGCTCGCCGCGCGCCTGGGGCGCGGCGCGCAGCAGGCCACGATCGCCAACATCAAAAACGAGCGTTTTGGCACGGGCGCCCAGCGCGCGCAGCTCGATCTTGTGCAGTCGCTCAACCGTGCGCGCATGGCGCAGGATGGCGGCGTGAACTCCGAGGTGGAGGGCGTCATCGAGTCCTACGAGCTGGCCTTCCGCATGCAGGCCGAGGTGCCGAAGGTGCTGGATCTGGAAAGCGAAAGCGCGGCCACCAAGACGCTTTACGGCATCGGCGCGGGCGAGACGGACAACTTCGGCCGCCAGTGCCTCATGGCGCGCAAGCTGGTGGAGGCGGGCGTGCGTTTTGTCGAGATCAGCCTCGGCAACTGGGACCATCATTTCAATCTCACCACCGCCATGGAGCGCATGACCGGGCAGATGGACAAGCCGATCGCGGGTCTCCTGCAGGACCTCAAGCAGCGCGGTCTTCTGAAGGACACGCTGGTCATCTGGGGCGGCGAGTTCGGCCGTACGCCGCACAGCCAGGGCGACGACGGGCGCGACCACAACAACAAGGGCTTTACCATGTGGATGGCCGGCGGCGGCGTGAAGGGCGGCATGGCCTATGGCAGCACGGACGAACTGGGCTACGAGGCGGTGCGGGACAAAATGCACATCCACGACTGGCACGCTACGGTGCTGCACCTGCTCGGCCTGGATCACGAAAAACTCACTTATCGTTATGCCGGTCGCGACTTCCGCCTCACGGACGTGCATGGCGTGGTGGCAAAAGAGATCCTGGCGTGATCTCCCGGCGCATCATTCGCGCGATGCTGCCAGGCCGAATTTTTCAAGCTGCTGCTCGATGATCTGCTCGCAGGCGGCGAGCTGGCGCTGGCGCTCGCGGCGGCCCTCGTCGGCGATGGCCTGGAGGGCGTCTATGTCATAGAGATAGACTCCCTCGATCTCGTTGACGCGCGGGTCCACGTCGCGCGGCACGGCGATGTCTATGATGAGCAGCGGCTCCCAGCGGCGCTTGCGCATGACCTGCCGGATCTGCTCCGGGTGGATGACGAAATGCGGCGCGCTGGTGCTGGAGATGATGACATCCACCTCATGCATGGAGGCCTCCCATGCGTCGAATTTGATGGCGCTGCCCCTCATCTCGGCGGCCAGCTCGACGGCGCGGTCATAGTTGCGGTTGGAGACGATGATGCTCTTCGCTCCGCGCGAGAGCAGGCTCTGCGCGCAGGTGCGGCTCATCTCGCCCGCGCCGACGAGCATGACGCGGCACTCGGCCAGGTCGTGGATTTTCTCCGCCAGGTCCACCGCCACGCTGCCGACACTGGTGGAGCCGCGCTGGATGCTGGTCTGGTTGCGGACTTTTTTGCCGGTGGAGAAGGCGTGCTGGAAGAGCTTGTTGAGCGCGCGGCCGGTGACGCCGGTTTCGAGCGCGGCTTTGTAGGCGTCTTTGACCTGGCCGAAGATTTCCGTCTCGCCAAGCACCATGCTGTCGAGCCCGCTGACGACCCGAAAGAGATGCCGGGCCGCTTCGGCGGAGTCGAGTCCGTAGGTCACGAGCGCCTCGGCTTGACCGGTGGCGAGGTCAAAGCGGCGCACGAGGTAGTCGCGCAGAGTCGCATGAGCCTGCGCGCAGTCATCCAGGTGATGCACGGCATACAGCTCCACGCGGTTGCAGGTGCTGAGCACGACGCTTTCATCAAATCCCGGCAGGGCCGCCACCTCGCGCAGGGCGGCGGGCACGGACGGCCGGGGGAAGGCCACCTTCTCGCGCACCTCCACCGGCGTGGTTCGGTAATTCAATCCCAGGCAGACCAGACGGCCGCTTTTTTCAGTCGCTTGAGGCATGGGGTCAGGTGACGAGCCAGAGGGAGATGAAGGGGATGACGAAGCCCAGCGCGGCCAGCCAGGCGGTCTGGCGCGGGGAAAGCGTGTGACGCCAGATGACGATGCTGATGAGCGTGTAAAGCGCCCACACACCCCACGCGATGGCGAGTTTTGGCCCCGCGGCGACGCCTTCGAGTTTGAAACTGATGCCCAGGCTCGCGCTCAGCAGCACCACGCCCAGCATGACCATGCGCTGAATGGCGCGGGCCAGGCCCTGGATGGGCGGCAGCTCGTAAAACAGGCCGCCGATCAGATGCTTCTTCAACAGCCTTTCCTGCAGCAGGTACATCACCCCTGTGACGCAGGCCAGCGCGAAAGCCGCGTAGGCCACCAGCGCCAGGGCGGCGTGCAGCTCCACCAGCGCGATGATTTGTCCTTTCACCGGGTAGGGACGGAATCCGCCAGGAAATGAGAAGGCCAGCCCGTGCATCACCACCAGCAGCGGCGCGGTGAACATGCCCAGCAGCGAGACACGGAAAGTGGAGCCGACCAGGAAGTAAAGCAGCGCGATGCTCCATGCCACGAAGACCAGGATGTCGGGCAGGCTTTTCATAGGGCACTGGCCCACCTGCTGTCCGCGCAGATAGATGGAGGCGGTCTGCAGCGCGAACCCCGCCAGCATGGCGGCGAGCTGCACGCCGCGCCCGCGCCGCCAGCGCCCGCGCCGCAGCGCCGCCAGGGCGGGCGCCACCCCGGCCAGAAAGGCCAGCGTGGAGAGGACGAGCAGAAATTGCGCGGAGGGCATGGTGGAAACGGGCATCTTTGCGCGCGCGCGCCGGGCCGCAAGGATGAAAGGCCGCAAGGCGGACCGAACCTGCCCGCCGGTGTAAAAACATATTTCCCTCAAGGAAACCCGCGCCTCCGCGCGTTGTTCCAGAACCCACCCGCCATGAAAAACATCCTGCTCCCCTGTCTCCTCGTCTGCCTGCCGCTCGCCGCCCAGCAAACAGAGCCGCCGCAAACCCTGACCCAGGAGCAGATGGACAACGTGATGGCCCAGCTCAAGCAGTTGGAGGATCAGATTCAAAACATGCGCGGCGGCAAGCTTTCGACCGTCATGGCCAGGCTCCAGGCCGGTCTCGCCAGCAAGAAGGACGCGCTCAACCTCTATTTTGAATGCGACAAGCTGGTCAACGCCGAGATCAAGGAGATGGACAGGACCGAAGCCCGCCGCCGGCAGGAAATGATGGAGAAGCGCGCCAAAAGCGAAGACCCCAAAGAGGAGGGCGACTTTGCCCAGGCTGTGTATCTGGGCCTCAAGTACCTCGTCCTCACCCTGGAGGCGCACGAGGCCAGGGATGAGGACTTTGCCAAAATGGCCCCCAAGCTTCAGTCATACATCCAGGAGCTTGTCGCTTCCGCTCCGCTTCTCAAAGGGCGCTCCCTCGGTTACTTGAACGGCGCTGTCAGCGACCGCAACCCCATCGTCGAAGCGTTTCAACTCGGACGCTATCTTCAGCGCGAGGGATGGACCACACGGTCCAATGATTTTGGCGGCATGTTTTCCGAAACCCTGCTGCCACTGGCCAAAAAAGAAAAGCCGGAGACACTACCCGCCCTTTGGGACAGCCGCATCTCCGCCGAGGCGGCCTTCAACAAGGAGTCAATGACCGAGCCCGAATACCAGCGCTGGCTGCAGGACGGACTGCCTGTCTTGAAATGGGAGCGCGGCAAATACCTCGCTGAAAAAGGCCCCTCGAAAATCACCGGCCTTGCCGACATGCTCGCTGTCATCAAGGAATTCCCCGGCCATGCTGACGCGCCCAAATGGCTGCTGGAAATGCGCCAGGCCATCAACGGCGCGGCCCCATCCGTCAGCAGCGCCAATCTGCCACCCGCGCAGTGAGCCATGCCCGCCTGGACCGCACGCTTCCTGCGCGGTTTCCGCCACGCCTTTGACGGCATTGCCTGGGCCTTGCTCTGCCAGCGGAACATGAGATTCCACGCCGCTGCCACCCTGGCAGTCACGGGACTCGGCATGGTCTGGAATCTGGAGCTTTGGAAGTGGTGCGTCCTCTGCCTTTGCGCCGGCCTGGTCTGGACGGCGGAGATCTTCAACACCGCCATCGAGCTTCTCTGCGACCTCGTGCAGCCGGAGCGCGACGAGCGCGTCCGCCGCATCAAGGACACCGCCGCCGGAGCCGTGCTCGCCGCCGCCATCGCGGCGGCGGTCGCGGGCGGCATTGTATTCCTGTGCTGACCGCGCCCCGCCCGCAACCCGCCGCCGCAGTGGACAAAAAGCGCGCGCCGTGCAAAGTGCCGCCCCTATGTCCGACCTCCGCCCTCTGACACCTGCCCTCCTGTCCTTCGTTTTGCTCGCCGGCGCCGCCCGCGCCGCCGAGGCCAGGGTGGACTTCACAACGCAGGTGAAGCCCCTCCTTGAATCCGCCTGCCCCCACTGCCACGGGGCCGACAAGGACAAGGGCGACTTCCGCCTGCACACCCTGGAGGACATGAAAAAAGGCAACGACAACGGTCCCGGCCTCGTGCCGGGAGACCCCGCCAAATCCTCCATCTACACCACGCTCGTGCTGCCGGAGGACGACGACATGGTCATGCCGCCGGCCAAGGAGGGCCTGCTGGACAAATCCCAGATCGCCGTCATCAAAGCCTGGATCGAGCAGGGCGCCGACTGGCCCGCCGGACTCGCGCTCGAAGTCACGCCGCGCATTGATTTTGCCAAAAATGTGCAGCCCATCCTCGAACAAAACTGCCTTTCCTGCCACAACCCGGAGAAGGACAAGGGCGGCTGGATCGCCAGCACAAAAAAGGAGGCGTTTGAGACAGGCGACAACGCCCCCAACATCGTCCCTTTTGCCGCCGCCAAAAGCGCCCTGTTCACCCTGGCCGCGCTGCCGGAGGATGATGACGACTTGATGCCCCCGGCCAAGAGTGGCGGTCCTCTGAAAAAGGACGAGATCACCATCCTCAAAAGCTGGATCGAGCAGGGTGCGGTGTGGCCCGAGGGAATCACCCTGACCGCCAAGGAAAAGAAGGCCGGGGACACGAACAACCCTGACGACATTGAACTGGTCAATAAAATCCACGCCTTCATCACCGCCACTTCCAAAGAGAAGAGCGAGGCCGAGATGAAGCCCTACGACAGCAAAGTTCCAAAGACTGGCGCGGCCTATTCCATGGTCGCCATCAAAGGCGGCGAGTTCACCATGGGCAGCCCCGATGCCGAAGAAGGCCGCATAGAGGACGAGGGGCCGCAGTTCAAAGTGAAGGTGAAGCCCTTCTGGATGGGCAAATACGAGGTCACCTGGGACGAATACGAGCCATTCCAGCTCACCGCGGAAGGCCGCAACAAGGATGGCAGCCGCAAAGTCTGGAGCCCGGATGACAAGCCGGAGGACCTCATCTCGCAGCCAACACCGCCCTACCAGCCCATGGACTTCGGCATGGGCCGCAATGGCTACCCCGCCATCTGCATGACCCAGCACGCCGCCAACAAATACTGCCAGTGGCTCAGCGCGCAGACAGGCCACTTTTACCGCCTGCCCACCGAGGCCGAGTGGGAGTATGCCGCCCGCGCCGGCACCAGCACCGCCTACTTCTTTGGCGACGACGCCTCCCAGCTCGGCGAGTACGCCTGGTATTTCGAAAACGCCCCCAACTTCCAATACAGCGTCATCGGCAAAAAGAAGCCCAACCCCTGGGGCCTCCACGACATCTACGGCAACGTCTGCGAATGGACACTCGACCAGTATGCAGAAGGCTACCAAGCCCTGGCCGCGCTCGGCGCCGGAAACAAATGGGTGCCGTCCACAACTCCCTACCCGCATGTGGCCCGCGGCGGCCACTATGACGATGATCCTGAAATGCTGCGCAGCGCCGCCCGCCGCTCCTCCGAGCCGGGCTGGAAGCAGCAGGACCCGCAGCTTCCCAAATCCATCTGGTACCTCACTGACGCCACCTGGCTCGGCTTCCGCATCGTCCGGCCCCTGGAGATACCCACTGTCGAGGAAATGTTCGCCGCATGGAACAACGGCGTGGCCAGGGAGTGAGGCTGCGGTCTCGCCTCCCGCCCGTCATTCCTCATCCCTGGCAGGTACGCCGGCCACTCCTAAAAGAATCCGGAAACCGACATCCGGCAGGCGCTCCTCCACGCCGGTTTTTCTGCGGAAGGAGGCGAGCAGTTCCGTGCGCTCCATGGTGGTGAAAGCGCCGCCGCGCACAGCGCCCTCGGCGGCATTGTCCGCCCAGTTTTCGGCCACCCATTCCCAGACATTGCCCGCCAGGTCAAAAAGCCCGCGCGTGTCGGCGCGGTAACTGCCCACGGGGGCCGGGCCGGGCTGGCCGTCCTCATAACCGGCGATGCTTTTTTTGCCGGACGGATCCGCCGACTTGTCGAGCAAATTGACCGTTTTCGCGGGCGGCGTGGAGGTGAAACCCCAGGGGTAGATGCCTTCGATGCCCATGTTCCTCTCGGCGGGTGTGGCGCCCTTTTCACGCGGCAGATAGGCCGCCATGCTCCACTCGTCATCTCGCGGCAGGCGGTACTCCTGGTCAGGCTCCAGCAGCCCCTTGGCACGCTCGCGGTCCGTCAGCCAGCGGCAGAACTGCGCAGCCTCGGCGCGGGTGACGAGAGTGACCGGCAGGTCGGGGGCCTCATCCAAAACACGCCCTTCAACCGGCGGCAGATTCGCGCTGCGCGCGAACTCCGCGAAGTCCTTTCTTCGCGTCTCCGTGGCCGCGAGCATCGCCCGGCCCAGCGGCATCATCTGAATGCCGAGGCTGTTTTCCCAGGGCTTGCCGAAGACCACGGAGCCGGTCGCGCGCAGGCGCGCATTGAAGCTCACCGCCTGGCCTTCCTTCAGCGTGCCGCGCGCGTGCTCGGTCTTGTAGCCGGGCAGGCGGATTTCGAAATCAAACTCGCCCGCCTGCACCTTCGGCATCTCCAGCGGCGTCCGGCCCACGCGCAGCTGGCCGTTGAAGACATCCGCGCCCTGGGGCGAGCTGTCGAGGCTGACGCTTCCGTAAAGCACCCGCACGATCTGCGCGCGGATCACCTGCCACTCGGGACGCGCCGCCGAGCCCGGCGGCCGGGCGATGTTCGCCGCAGGGCGCCAGGCATACTCATGGTCCATGTCCAGCCGGCCCGCCTGCCGGTCCCGGCTCGTCATCCACGCGCAAAAAGCATCCGCGTCCGCCGCCGGGATCATGACGCAGTTGATGATCTTCTTGTCCGGCGTCTCGTAGGGCACCACGCTGAACTCCGCCGCGCGCAGCGTCGCCTCCAGAAACAGGCGGTAGGTCGTCACCTCCACCGGCAGGTCAGCCACATGCCTGTCGCGGGCGAAGCTGAACCACTGCCCGCGAGCATTCTGCCAGGGCTTCCCCTGCCTGGGCGGCTCCGGGCGCGGCGGCTCGGGCTTCTCCGGCAGGGGCATCACCCACGCCCATTCCTTTTGATACTTAGCCGCCGTCAGCCCGGCCCCGGCGAGAATGGAGCCCGCCAAAGTCAGCGCCACCCCGCGCGCGAACCTGCGCGGGAAGCTCTCCGGCCGGCTCACTCCCACCAATTGCAGGGCCTCGGCAAAGTCCGCCGCAGTCTGGAAGCGCTCGTGCAAATCCGGCGCGCAGGCCTTGCAGATGACGCGGTTGAGGTCCACCCAGAACGGCCACTCGTCATCACCCAGGTTCGAAGGGATCTCCGGAAACTCCATCCGGTCCTTCCCGCTGCTCATCTCATAGAGCACCTTGCCCAGGCTGTAGATGTCCGCCTGTGGCGTGCCCGGCCCCTCGGGCGGCACAAAGCCCTCCGTGCCCACAAACGTGCGCTCGCCAAACCCCGCCACCAGCCCGATGTCCGCCAGCTTGCACACACCGCCCACGAAAATAATGTTCGATGGCTTGATGTCCCGGTGCGTAAGGCCGTGGTTGTGCATGTAATGCAGCGCGTCCGCCAGGTAAACCCCCGCATCGCGGCAGAAAGTCAGGTCAAGCCGCCCATGCCGCTTCATGTCCGTGCCCAGCGTGCGCGGCACATAGGCTCGGATGTCCTCGAAGTTCGGCCCGTCCTCCGCGTCATCCGCCAGCTCCATCACGCAGTAATAAAAACCGCGCTGCTCGTTCCACCCCACATGCAGAATGTGGACCAGGCAGGGATGCGCGCGCGAGATCGGCTCGAACTGCTGAATGCCCAGGAACTCGCGGTGAAACGTCCGCGTCAGCTCGAAGTCCTCCCGCCACACGATCTTCACCGCCCGGTAGGCCCCGGTCACACTCTGCGCCAGCCACACCTCCCCATAAGCCCCGGAGCCCACCCGCTTCAGCAGCGTGTAGTCCTGGATCACAATGTCATCCCGGTGCGAGGGCGGCCCGTCGCGCTTGCCCGGGCGCTGCGGCGGCGCCGGCAGGTCCGGAGCCAGGGTCGGCTCCGTCCCGGTGGACAGCGCGTCCGGCGGCGGCAATGGCGTGGCTTCAGCAGGCGTCATGGTTGACCGCAAAACTAAGCGCCGCGCGCGCCGGACACAACCCTTTAGCCGTCTTTCACACAACCCCGGCAGACACCCAACCGCGCATCATCACCCCCCGCTCGGAGACCGCAAATTCGTCTTTCAAACCGTGCCTTTCAGAAAATTGCTTGTGCAAAAATTACCCGTTCCTTAGCCTTCACCTGCCCCCGGATAAAGCCA
>ERZ761602.6341-NODE-6341-length-13307-cov-22.641639_pt1 | contig 13307 bp, 14 predicted proteins | sample MGYA00512165_ERZ761602 | MGnify/ENA primary metagenome ERZ761602 (study PRJEB28899, sample SAMN02445085) | bioreactor sludge metagenome | biome: EBPR sludge; isolation source: Thorneside wastewater treatment plant | place: Australia: Brisbane, Thorneside...
CCTGCACGCTGGCCTTTTCGCCACCGGTTCGCCTGCCGGCCGCCGAGGGCCGGCTTTCTGATAGTACTGACGACGGGCAGCCGACAGACAGCCTGGCCGGTGGCGTTGGCGTCAGATAGTCGCGGGGACCGGTTCCGGGCCGGCGAGCGACTGGCCGCCAGGGCTCGCTGGCGCAGTCGGCCGAGTCACCGTTGCCTGCCGGGGCGGGGGCGATCTGGCGTTGGCGGTCGCTGGCCCGAAAGCCGACAGGGCTGCCGGCCAGCGTCGCTTGTCAGCCGTTGACCTGCCTTGGCAAACTCGGGAATACTGCTTTGGGGCGCGCCGTCGGATGGTCTGGCGGTTCGCGGCGGTGGTTGACCGTCGCGATGCCCAAATCGTCGCGCGTACCAAGCGACTGGTTCACCAGGAGAGGAGACGATGGGGACGATGGAGACCAAAGGCGAGGCGCTGCACAGCGAAGTGCCGAGAGGCAAGAAATCGGTGGCCCTGTCAGGGGTGGTGGCCGGCGACACGGCGATTTGTTCGGTCGGGCGCACCGGCAACGACCTGCATTACCGCGGCTACGATGTCATCGCCCTGGCCGAGCATGCGACTTTCGAGGAAGTGGCCTACCTCTTGCTGTACGGGCGCTTGCCGAGTGTGACGCAACTCAACCAGTACCGGAAGAAGCTCAGGACGCTGCGTGGCTTGCCGGTGCGACTGAGGCCGGTGCTCGAGAACCTGCCGGCGTCGGCACACCCGATGGACGTTCTGCGCACTGGTTGCTCGGCACTGGGAACAATCCTGCCGGAGGCGCAGGACCACAACCCCGGCGCTGCCCGCGAGATCGCCGAACGGCTGATTGCCAGCTTCGGTTCGATGCTGCTCTACTGGTACCATTGGTCGCACAACGGCCGGCGCATCGAGACCGAGACCGACGACCCGTCGATCGCCGCGCATTTTCTCCACCTGCTGTGCGGCAAGGCACCGTCGGCGCTGCACGCCAGCAGCCTCGACAAGTCGCTGGTGCTGTACGCCGAGCACGAGTTCAACGCCTCGACCTTTACCGCGCGAACGATTACCGGCACCGGCGCCGACCTCTATGCGGCGGTCAGCGGTGCCATCGGGGCGCTGAGTGGCCGTCGGCATGGTGGCGCCAACGAGGTCGCTTTCGAGATCCAGAGCCGCTACAGCGACCCGCAGCAGGCTGAGCAGGACATCTGCCGCCGGCTTGCCAACCGCGAGATCATTACCGGTTTCGGCCACCCGCTGTACACCATCGCCGACCCACGCAGCAAGGTGATTCGCGCCGCGGCAGAGCAACTCTGTATCGATGGCGACAACCGCGAGTTGTTCGACATCGCCAGTCACATCGAGGCGGTAATGCGCGAGCAGAAAAGCATGTTTCCCAACGTTGACTGGTTCTCGGCGGTCGCCTACCACATGCTCGCCGTGCCGACGCCAATGTTTACGCCATTGTTCGTCATTGCCCGCACCAGCGGTTGGGCGGCGCACGTCATCGAGCAACGCATCGACGGCAAGCTGATCCGTCCGTCGGCGAATTACGTCGGTCCCGAGGTGCAGGAATTCGTCCCCCTCGACCGACGGCGCTGAGTTCCCGCCGCGCGTCGGGCGGCGTAATAGAGACGGCCACCCGCAGCCGCATCCTTTCGATTGTCGGCGCGGTGCAGACCCGGAGAAGCCACGATGTCATCCCGAATCCCAGACGCTCGCCCCGACCCGGATCAGGTTCTGGTCGATATCGCCGATTTCGTCCTGAACGTCAGGATCGAGTCGAGTGCTGCCTTCAATACCGCGCGCTATTGCCTGATCGACGCGCTTGGCTGCGGACTCGAAGCGCTCGGCTACCCGGCCTGCGCCAAACTGCTCGGGCCGCTCGTCGCGGGGACGGTGGTCCCCGATGGCGCCCGCGTTCCGGGTACCGCCTTTCAACTCGATCCGGTGTTGGCAGCTTTCAACATCGGCGCGATGATTCGCTGGCTCGACTTCAACGACACCTGGCTAGCCGCCGAATGGGGGCATCCTTCGGACAACCTCGGGGGCATCCTGGCCACCGCCGACTGGTTGTCGCGGACCCGCGTCGCCAGCGGCCAGGCGCCACTGCCGATGCGCCTGGTGCTGGAAGCGATGATCAAGGCGTACGAGATTCAGGGCGTTCTAGCACTGGAAAACAGCTTCAACCGCGTCGGCCTGGACCACGTATTGCTGGTCAAGCTGGCGAGCGCGGCGGTGTGCACCTGGCTGATGGGTGGGGGGCGCCAGCAGATCATCAACGCGCTGTCGCAGGCGGTGGTCGACGGTGCGCCGCTGCGCACCTATCGACACGCGCCGAACACCGGCTCGCGCAAGTCATGGGCGGCTGGCGATGCGACCGCTCGCGGCGTGCTGCTGGCCTTGTTTTCGATCAAGGGCGAGATGGGCTATCCGACGGCGCTGACCGCCAGGACCTGGGGTTTCTACGACGCCTTGTTCAAGGGCGAGGAGTTTCGCCTGTCGCGACCGTATGGCAGCTATGTGATCGAGAACGTGCTGTTCAAGATCAGTTTTCCGGCCGAGTTTCACGCCCAGACGGCGATCGAGTGCGCGGTGGAGCTTTATCCGCAGCTGCTCGGACGGCTGGACAGCATCGACAAGGTCGTGATTCGCACCCACGAATCGGCGCTGCGCATCATCGACAAGAAAGGTCCGCTGCATAATCCGGCCGACCGTGACCACTGCCTGCAGTACATGGTCGCTTTCGCGCTCATCGAAGGGCAGCTGACCGCCGAAGCCTACGAGGACAGCGCGGCGGCAGACCCGCGCATCGACGCTCTGCGTGCCAAGATCGAGGTCGTCGAGGAGGCCGCTTTCTCGGCGGACTACCTGGATCCGGCCAAGCGCTCGATCGCCAACGCCTTGCAGGTCTTCTTCGCCGACGGCAGTTGCACCGCGGAGCTTGTTGTGGAGTACCCGCTAGGCCACCGCCGGCGCCGTGCCGAAGGGATTCCGGTGCTGCTCGAAAAGTTCCGGAAACATCTGGCGCGGAGATTTTCGCCGGCCCGGCAAGCGATCATCCTCGAGTCTTCGCTCGACGTGCGAGGACTCGGCGCACTGGCGGTGAACGCTTACCTTGATCATTATCTGCCGTGACCCTCTTGCCAAGGGCGCGGCCGATCGGCTCCGGCAGGGCGGACCGCGCAGGCGGCTGAAGGCATTGAGGTTGCGCACGTGGAGGACTGAAAATGAGGGGAAAATCTGGCGCCATCGCGCTGATCCTGGCGGGTGTCCTGGCACTGGCCATCAATCTGGAGGTCATCGAAGTGGACCTGGCCAGGCTGTTCCGCACCTGGTGGCCGCTGCTGCTGATCGCCCTGGGGATCGGCGTGTTTCTCGCTCCGGGGACGGATCAGCGAACGAAGCCGGATTAGCGGGTGGGGTCAGTGCCTTGCCCGTACAGCGCCAGCCCTGCTCACGACCAGGGCCTTCGACGGATGCCCGGCGAGGCGTCGCCTGCGGCGTGTCGCTGGCGACGGTCAGGCTCCCCCGCCGGCAGGTTTGGGCACCCTCCGGGTATAATTCCGGGCGGTGAAGAAGACTCTCGAACCTCCCTCCAGAACTGCCACCTTTCTGGCGGCAATGCAACGCTGGCGTGGCCGCCGCCATGCCGCGGCGGTGCCGCGGCTTGACCTTCTGCCGTGCATCCCCGTGGTGGCGGCAAACATCGTGACCCTGGCTGCTCCCGCAGCGTTCCGCGAAACGCTGTTGCAGCTGGTTGCCGCCGCCAACGAGCGCATTCTGATCAGCACCCTCTACCTGCAGGATGACGATGCCGGCAGAGAGGTGCTGGCGGCCTTGTATGCCGCCAAGAGGGCCCGGCCGGAGGTGCAGATCGCCGTATTCGTCGATTGGCATCGCGCCCAGCGCGGCCTCATCGGCAAGGCCGCGAGCACCGGCAATGCCGCGTTGTACGCCGATATGGCTGCCCGTCTCGGCCCCGGTGTGCCGATTTACGGGGTGCCGGTGCAGAAACGGGAACTGCTGGGCGTGATGCACCTGAAGGGCTTCGTCATCGATGGCGCGGTTCTCTATAGTGGAGCCAGCATCAACGATGTCTATCTGCACCGACACCAGCGCTATCGCCTCGATCGCTACCATCTGATCGAGAGCCGCCCGCTGGCCGACAGCTTGGCGGCACTGATGACCGACGTCCTGCGACCGGACGCCGCCGTGCGACGCCTGGATACCGTGAGCAGACCAGGAACGGCTTCGCTTCACCAGGCGATAGTCAAGTTGCGACGGATTCTGGCGGCGAGCAGCTATCCGACGGCTGCTGGCGCGATGATCGGCAACGAGCAGGTCGGAATCACGCCGCTGCTTGGCCTGGGTAGCCGGGCCAACCCGCTCAATTCCGTCATCGTGCAGCTGATCGAAAGCGCGACGCAGCGCTTGGTGGTGTTCACACCGTACTTCAACCTGCCAGGTCCCGTTCGCCGGGCCCTTGACGAAAAGATCAGGCAGCAATGCCGGGTGACGATCGTCGTTGGCGACAAGACCGCCAACGACTACTACATTCCAGCCGACCAGCCATTCTCGACGATTGGCGCCCTGCCATACCTCTACGAGGCCAATCTGCGCCGTTTCTGCAAGACGCACCAGAACGCCGTCGATCAGGGTTTGCTCGATCTGCACCTCTGGTGCCACGACCATCACAGTTTTCACTTGAAGGGTCTGCTGGTAGACGACGACTACGCGCTGCTGACCGGCAGCAATATCAATCCTCGGGCGTGGCGCCTGGACCTCGAGAACGGACTGCTGATCCACGACCCGCACCGCCGCCTGCTGGAGCAGCACCGAGTCGAAATTGAGCGGATCCTGGCGCACACGCGGCGGCTCGATCACCACCAGGGGCTCGACGGCATCGAGACCTACCCCTTGCCCGCCCAGCGGCTCCTTAAACGGCTCGCGCGTACGCGCGCAGACCGGCTGGTCAATCAGGTGCTTTGATGGCCAACGCTGTGAGCGGCAAGCCGCGGACGTAAAGAAGGGCAGGACTTCGGTCCTGCCCTTTCTGCTTGGCCGAAGCCTTGTCGACTACTGCTTGGTGGCCTTGACGTCGGCATCAACCCCGAAGCCCATGGTGTAACCCATCGACACGTGGTGGAAGCGGCCGGTGGCATGGTCGGCATGGACCGCGACGCCGAACGGCGTCGCCTTGCCTTCGGCGAGCGTGCCCGACAGCTTGCGGGTGAAGGTCACCGTGTACGTGTCGCCAGACTTGCTGCCTTCGGCGACGACGCCGGCGGTGCCGCCTTCCATGTTGCGCTTGTCCGTCACCGAGCCGTCAACGGCCTTGGCACCGGGGGCGCTCTTCCACTGCATCAGCTCGTAGGCGCCGCCCTTGGTGTACTTGGTCTTCTTGTCATCGGCACCAGGCATGGTCCGCGCGTCGCCGTGACAGGTTCCCCAGCAGCCGATCTGGGCACCCTTGGAAACCTCGTCGTTGGCAAACATCATCGCCACCTTGACGTCGTTTTCCTTGTCCGCAGGGTCAAAGCCACCGGCCGGCGCCTTGAACGTCAGACGGATATAGGCATGATCCTTGTCGTACGCGGATTGGACGGTGACCGGGAAGCTCATCGTCTTCGGCGCACCCTTGGGTTCAAGCTCCTTGCCGGCAAGACGCTTCATGTCGAAGTTGAGGCCGCCCTTTTCTTCGTGACAGCCGACACAGCTTTCGCCCTTGTTGATGCCGGTGCGGCCGCTGTGGTCCGACTTCTTCATCACCCACTCGGCCGGCGTCACGCCGGCGTGGAAAACCTGAATGGTACGTTTGGGAACCTTGTTCCAGTCAGGCGCAGCGGCGTTTGCCAGTTGCGAACCGAAGGCCAGCAAAGCACCGAATAGGGCCAGGGAAACGCTTGTTTTTTTCATTTCACACTCCACTCAGGGTTGCTACGGTTATCACCGGTCGGGGCCAGGCAGCTCCTTCGCGCCTGCCCCCGTCGGCTGCTCAGGTACGATGTCGTCCGCTTCGATGTGGCTAGAAGCCGCCGCCGTCGTCCTTGTCTTCTTCCTCTTCCGGCATGTTCTTCGGCTTGCTATGCGCGATACCCTTATGGCAGTCGATGCAGGTCTGTTTGTCTTCTTGACCGATCTTGTGCATTTTGGACGCGCGTTGCTTCTGCTTCTCGATGTCCATCGCCGTGAACGAGTGGCAGTTACGGCACTCGCGCGAGTCGCTGCCTTTCATGCGCGCCCACTCGCTGCTTGCCAGTTCGAGACGTTTGGCTTCGAATTTCTCCGGGGTGTCGATCGTCCCCATGACCTTACCATAGAGTTCGCGGCTTGCCTGGATCTTGCGCATCATCTTGTGCGTCCAGTCCTTGGGTACGTGGCAGTCCGAACAATACGCGCGCACACCGGTCCGGTTGCTGTAATGGATGGTCTTCTTGTACTCCTGGTAGACGTTGTCCTTCATCTCGTGACAACCGATGCAGAACTCGAGCGTGTTGGTTGCTTCCATGGCGGTGTTGAAACCACCCCAGAAGAAAACGCCGGAGACGAAGCCGACCAATAGCAGCGTCAGTAGCGAGTACTTGATGCTGGGCCGTTTGAGTCTTGCCCAGAATCCTGAGCCGTTATCTGCCACGATAGTTCCCTCCCGTTGGACTTTTCATGCGCTGTGCGATTCGCCACGGCCAAGCGCCGAGGCAGCCGAGAGTCTAGCGGACGACCCGCGACCGGCGGTTTGATCTAGGTTAACAAACGGGAAATTCGCACCCGCCAAAGGCGGTGTTGGCCCTGGCGACGCACCGCGTTCACGGTTGAACCTGATCGATCAGCAGGCGCAATCCCTGGCTACCCGGCTTGACGCCGGCCCGCGTGCCGTACAGGTCACCGCTTGAGGTCTGCGCTTGTCCAGCCTTGGCGATGCGCGCCTCGATGCCGATGGTTTTGAAACCGGAGATCTTCCGGCCGCCGGCAAGCGCCATCGAGTCGTCGAAGCGAAAGCGTAGCGGCAGGCCGCCAACCCGGGCCCGCGTCGCGGCGAGCGGCATCCGCGGGCCTTCCTCGGCGCGCGCGAAAACGAACAGGACGTCGTTCGGACCTGCCTGTTAATCCGGCTCCAGCCATTTGATGCCGTATCAGGTATCCAAAAAGCTGGATGTCGCTGGACATGGTGTCGAAAAATTTTACACTGCGCTGCGTGCAAGCGATGGGTTTAATGGGTTGTATGAGATTTCAGCATGATTCTTGCTTTCATGCGAACGTCGCTACCCAACCGAGGAGACCTCACATGTTCAGCCAAACGTCTTGCTTTACCCCGCCAACCAGATTCCTGAGTGGACGGCGCCGTACCATCGACCTGGCCGTCGCTGCCTGGAGTCTCGCGGCGACCATTGTCGCCACGCCGGTCGCCGCCACGACGCTGTTCCAGGAAGATTTCGAGGCCTACGCCGTCGGCAGCAACCTCACCGGCCAGGGTGGCTGGGTGCCTGATTAGGTGACCAGTGCGATGAACGTCGGCAACGGTTCGTTCCTGCCGACCAAGGTCTTGAACGGGCTGGCACCCACCAATGGCGAACAGAACTACTCAGCGCGTCCGTTGGGGTTCGCCCTCGACCCGAACCACATCACCACGTTTGCTTTTGACGCCTATGCAACGTCACTGGGTACCCACAACACGGTGATTGGACTCGGCAATGCGAGCGTCCAGAACTTCGTGCTGAGCGGGCCGACCTGGACCGCTGCCTTGTTCGGTCCGGGTGGTCTTTGGTGGCGATTTGAGGCAAGCGCGCTCACCGGCAGTCTTAGCGACTTCGCTGTTGTGCTTGGAGGCTACGACACCCCGGTGAAGATGAGCATTGTCATTGACGGCGTCGCCAGCGAGGTCTACGGCGTCTATGACTTCGGCGGCGGCGCCTCGCAAACGCCGCACTACGCCGTCACTGACGACCAGATCGCGACACTCAACGAGGTCGGTGTCGAGTTCGACTTTCGCGGAACGCTCGGTCCTGAGTTGGACAATCTGCGGCTATTCGACAACGTTTCCGCAGCCGTGCCGGAGCCGGGTACCGCCTTGCTCATCGCCGCTTCCTTCGGCCTGCTCGGCTTCGCCAGACGCCGCGGCTAGCACGGCGCTCCGCAAGTTCCGTGGGTCGGGTACGCGGAGCGTAGGCCGGCCCTTTCGCTGCGGCTAACCCAACGACCGCTGCCTCCTGATCCCGTCATCAGGAGTGCTCCCTGAGGAGCCGTAGCTTTGGCAACAGATCAGGAATATCGCTCTGGATGATGCTCCACAAGATGTCGTTGTCGATCCCCAGATAGCCGTGAATCAGCCGGTTGCGGGTGGCGATGATCAGCCGCCACGGTATCTGGGGATTGGCAGTTCGCAGGGCATCGGGAATGTGAGATGCGGCCTCGCCGATCAGTTCGAGATTGCGCAGCGTGGCGTCATAATTCAAACCGCTGGCAACGAACGCAGGCTGGTCAAGGCGGTCGGTATAGGCGATCACCTTCTCTGCAAAGCCAATCATGTCGGCGAGGTAGAACCGCCATTCGCGCGGTGCTTGCTCAGACATGCACGGCTTCCTTCTCGATGAATGGACGCAACTCGGGGCGCAAGGCCTTGTTCGTCACGAGATCGATTGGCACGCCAAACAGGTCTTCGAGGTAGAACTGGACGCCAAAGTAACGCTCGGATGTGGCCGGACCGTCGAATGTGACCAGGACATCGACATCGCTATCGCTGCGCGCTGCGTCGCGTGCGGTTGATCCGAACAAGGCCAGTTCTTTCACTCCATAGCGAGCGGTCAGCGTGGGTTTGCTTCGCGTGAGCAGCTCGATGGCGCGTGCGCGGTTCATGTCTGCCGCCATGCAATGCGGATAGCCAGTGTCATCAGGGCTGCACCTGGTCGATCAGCAGGCGTAGATTCTGGCTGCCCGGCTTGACGCCGATCAGCGTGCCGTACAGGTCACCGCTCGACGTCTGCGCCTGGCCGGCTTTGGCGATCCTCGCCTCGATGCTGATGGTCTTGAAATCGGAGATCTTCCGGCCGCCGGCAAGCGCCATCGAGTCGTCGAAGCGAAAGCGTAGCGGCAGGCCGCCAACCCGGGCCCGCGTCGCGGCGAGCGGCATCCGCGGGCCTTCCTCGGCGCGCGCAAAGACGAACAGGACGTCGTTCGGACTGGCATGCTCGGCGACCCTGCCACTGAGCGTCACTTCGCCACTGACTGCGCCGGCCACGCTGGCGCTGGACGCGGGCTGTTCGAGGGGTTTGCCGCCGGCGGTCCGGGCGGCAATCTCGCGCGCCTTGCTGACCGCTGCCTCGAGCGCCACAGCTTCTTCCGAGCCGGGTTCGAGTTGCGCCAGCAGGCGTGCCCAGTAGTCGGCGGCGGCGGCAAACTGCTGTCGATCGGTTGCCGCGGCGCCCGCCAGGAGCAGCGCCTGCGGCTCGTCCGGGTCTATTTTCAGCGCCCTCTCGATCAACTCGGTCGGTTTCCCCTGCAGGCCGCCGTCCGTGGCCCGGCTGAGAACCTCGGCATAATCGGCGAGCAATGCCGGATCCTGGTCGACCACCGCGCCGGCGCGAGCGTAGGCCTCGGCGGCCTGCGGGTAGCGCTCCAGGACCTTGTATGAGCGCGCCAGCATCACCCAGCCTTGGCGGTCGTCGGGATTCTGCCGCAGCTTCTCGACCAGGCCGTCGACCATTTGCTCGATCTGTTGCGGCGTGATCCGCGCCTGTCGCTGCAACGGGTCCAGTGCTTGCCGGTTGCCGAGCAGCGCATAGCCGGCAGCGGCGGCGAGCGGGATCACCAGCAGTAGCGCGAGGGCAGTCTTGCGGCCAGCCGGGGCGCCGGCCGGCAGCCCTGGTGGCGCCTGGACTTCGTCGAGCAGGCGACGCTGCAACTCCTGCCGGGCTTGCGCGAAGTCGTCCTCGGTGAGCGAGCCGTCGTGGCGCTCGCGTTCGAGTTCGCCAAGCTGGTCGCGGAAAATCGCCAGATTCGCTTCACGGCGGTCGCCAGCGGCAGATGGTCCTGGCTGGCGCAGCAGTGGCGGCAACAGAATGGCGACGACGACGATGACCAACAGTGCCGCGAGTAAGATGAAACTGGTCATGAGCGTCCTTGACTCGGATCCTGGTCGTGCAGCAGCAGTTCGGCCTGGCGCTGCTCTTCGGCGGTCAGGGGCGTGTCCCTGACCGCCAGATCACGGCGGCGCAGGTACCGCGCCAGCCCGGCGAGGCCAAGCACGAACAGCAGCCCCGGGCCGAACCACAGCAAGAGTGTCGTTCCCTTCAACGGTGGCCGGTAGCGGACGAAGTCGCCGTAGCGGCTGACCATGAATTCCATGATTTCGTTGTCGCTCTTGCCTTCGTTGATCAGCGTCCGGATCTCGCGACGCAGGTCGTTGGCCAGCTCCGCATGCGATCCCGCCAGCGACTCGTTCTGGCAGACCAGACAGCGCAGCTCGGACGAGATGGCGATCAGGCGTTTTTCGGTCAGCTCGTCTTCGGCGAGCGGTTGGGCTTCACCGGCGTGCAGAAGATTGCCGCCGAAGCCCGCCAGGGCGAGCAGCAGGATCATCAGGCCGCGCTTCATTTTGACAGCTCCGTAAGCAGGGGCAAAATCTTGCCGGAGAGAACGTCCGGAGTAATCGGGCCGGTCTGCTTCATGCGGATAATGCCCGTCTTGTCGATAACATAGGTTTCGGGGACGCCATAGACGCCGTAGTCGATACCGACGCGACCGTCGATGTCGAGTACCGACAGCGTGTACGGGTCGCCGTGTTTTGCCAGCCAGTCGGCAGCCCGCTGAAGGACCATGCCCTTTTCGCTGTCGGGCGCCACCTTGTCCATGTCGATGGCGCCGTCGCCGCGTACTTCCTTGTAATTCAGTCCGACCAGCGGCACCGTCTGCCGCCTGGCGAGTTCGACCAGCAGCGGATGCTCCTGCCGGCACGAGACGCACCACGACGCCCAGACATTGAGCATCCAGACCTTGCCCAGCATTTCTTTCGGCGAGAACTGCTGATCCGGCGCGTGCAGCCGTGGCAGCGAGAAGGACGGTGCCGGTTTGCCGACCAGCGGCGAAGGGACGTCGCGCGGGTTGAGGTTCAGCCCGACGGCGAGCAGGGCGACGAGAACGACGAAGCCGATCAGCGGCCAGAGAAACCGGTTCATCGGCAAGTCCTCACGCGTTCTGCGCCAGCGATGCGCCGGCGACCGGCGAGGCGGGCGCGCCGATCCTGGCCTTGATCCGGTAACGGCGGTCGCTGATCGCGATCAGGCCACCGAGCGCCATCAGCACGCAGCCGCCCCAGATCCAGTCGACGAAGGGTTTGTAATAGACGCGAACGGCCCAGGCGGCTTCCGGTTTGGCCTTGTCGATTGGCTCGCCGAGCGAGACATAGACGTCGCGCAGCAGGCCGGTGTCGATTGCCGCTTCGGTCATCGGCATCGACGAGGCGACGTAGAAACGCTTCTCGGGGAACATCTTGCGCAGCACGCGGCCGTCCTTGATCAAATCCACGTCGCCGACCAGGGCCCGGTAGTTCGGCCCCTGTTGCTGGCCAACGCCGTTGAAGCGGAAGGTATAGCCGCCGACACCGACCGTGTCGCCGACTTCCATCTTGACGTCCTTTTCGTCCTGATACGCGCCGACCATGGTCACTCCGACGATGAACACGGCGATCCCGAAGTGCGCGAGATGCATGCCGAAAAAACTTCGCGGCTGTTTGCGCGCGGCGCTGACGAAGGGCTGGCCGGCGCGTGTCGATTGCACTCGGGTGACGAAATTGAGCAAGCCGCTGAGCACTATCCACGCCGCCAGAAGCAGGCTCAGCGCGACCAGCGGCTTCCACTCGCCGTGCAGCAAGGGCGTGCCGATGCCGACCACAGCCGCCGCCAGAAACGCCCAGCGGAGCGTCCGCGTCAGCTCGCCGACGCTGGCGTGCTTCCAGCGCGCAAACGGCGCGGCTCCCATCAGAAACGCTGCCGGCAACATCAACGGCACGAAAACCGCGTCGAAGTAGGGCGGGCCGACCGACAGCTTGCCGGCCCCCAGCGCGTCGATCAGCAAGGGATAGAGCGTACCGAGCAAGACCGAGGCGCAGGCGACGACCAGCAGCACGTTGTTGGTGAGCAGCAGCGATTCGCGCGACAACAGGCCGAAGCGGCCGCCGAGGCCGACTTTCGGTGCGCGCCAGGCGAACAGCGCCAGCGAACTGCCGATTACCGCGACCAGGAAAACGAGGATGAAGATGCCACGGCGCGGGTCGGTGGCAAAGGCGTGCACCGAGGTCAGGACGCCCGAGCGGACCAGGAAAGTGCCGAGCAGCGACAGCGAGAACGCCGAGATCGCCAGGAGCACCGTCCAGTTCTTGAAGCTGCCGCGCTTCTCGGTTACCGCCAGCGAGTGCAGCAGCGCCGTCCCGACCAGCCAGGGCATGAACGAGGCGTTCTCGACCGGGTCCCAGAACCACCAGCCGCCCCAGCCGAGTTCGTAGTACGCCCACCACGACCCGAGCGCAATCCCGAGGGTCAGAAAGATCCACGCGGCGGTGGTCCACGGTCGCGACCAGCGCGCCCAGGCGGCGTCGAGCTGGCCAGAGAGCAGCGCGGCGATGGCGAAGGCGAAAGCCACCGAGAAGCCGACGTAGCCCATGTACAGCATCGGCGGGTGAAAGATCAGGCCAGGGTCCTGCAACAGCGGGTTCAGGTCGCGTCCTTCTTCGGCGCCAGGCAGCAGGCGCTCGAAAGGGTTCGAGGTGAACAGGATGAACAGCAGGAAACCGGCGGTAACCAGACCGAGAACGCCGAGCACACGGGCAACCATGTGGTCGGGCAACTGCTTCGACAGCAGCGCCACCGCCAGCGCCCACAGCGCGAGCATCATCACCCACAGCAGCAGCGAGCCTTCGTGTCCGCCCCAGACCGCCGCGACGCGGTATTGCAGCGGCAGCAGCGTGTTTGAGTGGTGTGCGACATAGACCACCGAAAAGTCGTTCTCGACGAAGGCGGTGGTCAGGCACGCGAAAGCCACCGCCAGCAGCAGCGCCTGCGCGATCGCTGCCGGACGCGCCAGCGCGATCCATTGCCGCCGATTGGTGTGCGCGCCGATCAGCGGCAGCGTGCCCTGCGCCAGGGCGACGCAGAGCGCCAGGATGAGCGCGAAATTGCCGAGTTCAGGGATCATGAGCGTATCGTCCGTTGGTCCGACTTACTGACTGAGCGTCTTGCCGGCGGCTTCCGCCGCGGCCTTGTTCGCCGCCGCTCGCTGGTGCGCGTCGCCGACCGCCTTGGCGGCTTCGGGTGGCATGTAGTTCT
>ERZ761602.6343-NODE-6343-length-13306-cov-9.475662_pt1 | contig 13306 bp, 11 predicted proteins | sample MGYA00512165_ERZ761602 | MGnify/ENA primary metagenome ERZ761602 (study PRJEB28899, sample SAMN02445085) | bioreactor sludge metagenome | biome: EBPR sludge; isolation source: Thorneside wastewater treatment plant | place: Australia: Brisbane, Thorneside...
TCCTATATTTTTTGGATCCGCATCGAGTGGTAGCTAGTGCCAGGCACTAGCTAGTTGCACCCTTGCCAGCGACCGCGGATCCGGTCAGGGTGAAGCCATGGCCTCGCCCGCTCCGCCGCCGCCCTTCGCCCCAGCGCTCGGCCTGCTCGCCCTGCCCGGGACGGCGCTGGCCCTGGCCCTGATGCTCGGCGCGGGGATGCTGCGGCAGGGGCAGCCGCTGCTGGTCTCGGTCGCCGCCGGGGCCGTGGTCCTGCTGCCCGCGCTGGGCCTGGGCAGCCTGCTCCGCCAGCGGGCCCTGGGCGTCTCGCTGGGCCTGCTGCTCTGGCCTGTCCTGTTGCTGGTCGGCTTCCCGCTCTACTTCCCGGACGAGCGCGCCGACGCCCTGGCCTCAGGCCTCGCCGTCATGACCCTCCCCCTCGGCCTGGAGCCTCCGCTCCTCCTGGCTCGCGCCCTGGACGAGGCCCTGCCCTCGCCCTCGCCCGTGCGCCCGCCGGCCCCCCGCGCCGAGCCGCTCGCCGCCCTCCCGGACCCGCTCCCCGTCCTCGTCTCCGAGCTGCACGAGGGCTCCTTCACCCTGCCCTACGAGGGCCGCGGCCGCTCGATGATCGTCCCCGTCCACGTCGAGGGCCCCCGCGCCGGCGCCGACGTCAGCATGATCTTCGACACCGGCGCCACCCTGACCACCCTCGATCCCGCCACCCTGGCGGCCATCGGCGTGCAGGTCCCCCCCGACGCGCCCGAGGTCACTGTCCGCACCGCGGCGGGCGAGCGGCAGGCCCGGCTGGTCGTGATCGACCGCCTCTGGCTGGCCGGCGTCGAGATCGAGGGCGTCACCGTCTCGGTCTGCGAGGCCTGCGCCGACGGCGAGACGGTCGGCCTGCTGGGCCTGAACGTCTCCGGCCACTTCCGCACCACCGTCGATCACGCCCGCGAGGAGCTGGTCCTCGAGCCTCGCCCCCTGCCCTGGGATCGCGCCCTCGACGTCGGCCCCTGGCTGATGCTGGAGGCCACCGCCACCCGCTGGGAGGACGGTCGGGTCGAGGTCGAGGTCCGCGGCCGCAACCGCTCGCTACGCGCCGTCGAGCGCGCCACCGTCGCCGTGCGCTGCGCCGAGAGCTGGGCCGCCGAGCTGGAAGGGGTCGCGCCCGGGGAGCAAGGCACCCGCACCATCGCCCTGCCGGTCGGCGCCCGCTGCGAGGACTACGTGATCGCCCTGGAGCGAGCCGCCTGGTGAGATTTTCCTCCCCTCGCTTGCGGGGGGAGGTGGCCCGAAGGGCCGGAGGGGGGCTGCCCGAGGGCGCCTCCCCTCAGCCCGCCGATCTCTGGCGCATCGCGGGCCTCGCGGCGTCGCTGCCCGAGGGCGCCTCCCCTCAGCCCGCAAAGCCCTTCGGCGCGCGCCAGACGCTGTCCAGGGCCTCGATCGCCAGCCACATCACCAGGAAGACCAGGGCCGACTGGTCCTGGCCCAGGTCCACCTCGCCCTCCTTGCGGGCGTCGGCGTCGCGCTCGTAGAGGGCCCAGAGCACCTCGTCCAGCAGGTGGGGCTGGGCCCGCCAGTCGATCGCCCGGACCCGCTCGGGCAGGCCCGAGTCTGCCGGCAGCACCTGGTCGGCCACCGCCTGGATGCGCGCCGCCGCGCGGTCGATGTCGGCGGTGCTGACCTTGCCCATCCGGCCGCCGACCTGCTCGAAGACCCGCATCGACACGGTCAGCATATGCAGGGCCACCTGCGAGGGCATCGCGCCCAGGTGCTGCACGTTCTGCTCGATGTAGCGGGAGAGGCGGCGCTGCTCCTGCACCAGGCGCAGGGCGGTCGGCTGAAAGGCCTCGCCCTCGTCGCTGCAGGCCTCGGCGAGGCGGTGCACGAGCTCACGGGAGATGGCGGGGTTGCGGGCGGCGGGGGCGAGGGTCACGGTGGCGTCTCGATGGCGAGGGGGCCGGGGTTCTACTCCGCTGGAGGGAGGCCGTCACCTTCTGTCACGGGCCGCACTGGCCCTCGCGAGACGATAGCAGGATCGCGATGACCGGACGCGACCCCCATTACCTCCATGAACGCCGGCCCCTTGAGGCCCTCGTCAGCCCGCCCGTCGACGGCGCCAGCGCCCTGGCCTGGCACCCGCGCCGCGAGGAGCTGGTCGTCGCCACCCGCGGCGGCATGCTGTGGAGCGTCGATCCGGTCATGGGCACCCGGCACCTCGCCGAGGACCTGCCCGAGGCCGGCGCCCTGGCCATCCACCCCGACGGCCAGCAGGTGGCCATCCTGGGTCGAGGGGCGGCGCTGGAGGTGCGGGCCCTGCCCTCGGGCGAGCTGCTGCACAGCCTGGACCTCGCCCTGCTCAGCAACCTCTGGGTCGGCTGGTGGCGCGGCGGACTCGCCGTCGCCGGGCAGGGCATCGAGCGGCAGGAGGTCATCGTCCTCGATCACCGTTTTCGTCGCCGCGCCTCGGGCGAGCTCCCGGCGGGCGCCGTGGTCGGAGTGGATGAACAGAACGAGCTGATCGTCGGGCGGGTCAGCTCCCAGGGACCGGAGATCCTCCCCCTGGGCAAGGGCAAACTTCATCGGGTCGAGCCCACCGGTCATCGTCTACGGTTCGGCCCCGGCGGTCGGCTGATCGGCGTCGCCGAGGGCGGGGTCACCGTCTGGACCGTGGGCGCCCCGGCGCTGACGGTCCGCAGCTTCGGGGTGTCCGCGGCGGCGCTTTCGCCCACCGGCAGCCATCTGGCGATCGGCACCCGCGAGGGCGGCGTCGCCCTGGCCAGCTTGGAGGGGGCCAGCCTGGACCGTGCGCATCCCGGTCGCACGGGAGGGCATGATCAGGCGGTCCGATCCTTGCAGTTCAGCCATCGCGGGCGGTGGCTGGCCAGCGTCGCGGAGCGGATCTGGTTGTGGAGCTGGTAGGAATTTCGAGTACTTGGGCGGTTTGAAGATTCTTGTGGACAGGCGAAACGTCTCGCGCTAAGTTGTCAGGACTCCGGAGGACTCGCCTCCGGAGGACTCGCCTCCGGAGGTTTCCCAGAAATCAAATGGAGGCAAAATGAGCAGTCAATCCAACGGGTCCAGTCAGCGTTCGGTGGGCGGATCGCAGAGTGTGATGGTGGCGGAGATCTTGTCGAAGCGCGAGTTCTCGTCCCTGGGAACGGGCGCCGTCGCATTGGAGTTGGTGGGGCCGACCTTCCGCGAGATCGGGCCCCAGTGCGTCGACATCGTGATCCATGGCAAGGGCTTCAACTCCGTCAACGGCTTCAGCTACCGGGTGCTCGCGCAGTATTCCTACGATGGCGAGGTGTGGGAGGACTTCACGGGAGCCCTGCTCACGGTTGCGGCGGCGGATGTCAACAAGACGCGGATCTCGACGCCGTACACCACTCGAACCAACTTCGGGCGCTACATCCGCTTCCTGGTGGAGACCGACGACACGGCCAATGGTGTCGCCAAAGCCCAGCTCAGCATCTCGGTGGCCTTCCGCTTCCAGTCCTAGGAGGTACCGTGGCCGCTGTCCTCTTCCCGATTGTCGGTGCCGATGACTTGCGAGAGTCGCCCGTCGAGTTTGACGGCGATGTCTCGCTGGACACATGGTGGATATCAGAGGTGGCGGTCACGGACTCGCCGGTGTTTGGGGAGGCCGGGGTGGCGGTCTCGCCGTGGGGCCGAAGCTGCGGCGATCTGCCCTCAACGGAGTGGGTAATGCGCTGGATCGAAGACCTGGAGCCGCTGGCCGACCCGAGCTTCACGCCCTACAGCAGCGACTACCCCCTCGCGGATCCCGTTCCGGCCTACATGTCCTGGGGAATCACGGAAGAACTCTGGGCAGCGGGGCGGGAGTTCTATCCATCGGTCGAGTGGGCCGGGACCATGAACAGCCAGCTGACCGAGGCAGCGGCGGCGTTGCTGGGGTCTACGGTTTCCAAGGAGATTGTGGAGGCGCTGAGGGGGCCGCTGGGGTTCCTGGGGCGGCGGTTGGTGATGGAACCCTCACCCCTTCTTGGATTGGAGGAGACCCTTCGTCTCCCGCTCCTCGATCCCACCACGACGCCAATGCGGCGGGCGATCCGACGCCTGCTGCCACTGTTCCTCCAAAAGGCGCAGGCCGCCCTTGAGCGCCCGGCGATAGACGTGCCGGCCCAGGAAGCGCTGGACGGCTTTGTCCAGAAGATCGAGGACTATCTGGGTGTCGCCTTAGTCTCGCCCCAGTTGCGCTATGAGGACATCGACGACAGGGCGTATGTGCCCGTCATCGGTGCGGTTTCAGCCGCATCACCTCTCTACAACGGCCTGTGGAGGCCGGGAGGCTTGGCGGGGCCTGTGGTTTCCCTGCTGATGCCCTCTCGCGCGGACCCACGAATCGCGTCCTTGCCCCAGAACTGGGCCGTGAACAACCTAGCTGAGTTCTTGCCGACACTGATGCCCTTCCTCCTCACGGTGCAGGGAGTTCTTGCAGGCCGAGGAATCTCCTTGGAGAGCTTTCTCGACACCTTTGGGGTGGACGGAACAGCAGTGGTTGAGGCAATGGACTATTACAAAACGAATGATGGCTCGCTGCTCTCCATGTCGCCAGAGCTCGGTGCGCTGGTGTTTGGGGATCTCCTCGAGGGCCTACGTGAGCTTCGCGACGGTGTCGGCTCAGGCTTGGACCTCGGGTCGGCCAAGAAGAGCCTGATCGGCATTGGTGGCTGGCTGCTCATGGGGCCCCTTCTTGGTCTTTTCATCGCCTTTCACGGTGTAGCCGAGGTGGAACGCATCACGACCGAGGTTCTGGATGAGCTTCGTGGTGCGCTGGACCAGCTGATCGATGGGATTGGGGCCGCAACGGCAGAGGGCGTGGCATTCAACGACGCCCTGGCCATGGTCATGATGGCCTTCGGCACAGCGCTAGAGCAGCTCCGAGCCGTTCGGTTGTTGTACACAGACCTCGGTGACCTCGCCCGAGTCAAGGAGCATGCCGAAGAAAGACTATTAATGGGCCTCGGGTCCGAGGACTTCCATGCGCTCCAGATGGGCCTGTTTGGAGTGTGGTTCGGGCAATATCTGGACAGCCGACTTCCATCGACGGCGACGGAGGGGACCTATGTGGGATTGACAGAGGTGGCCGAGATCCTCGGGACCATTCGCAGCGGCTTCCATCGCGACCTCGCAGCTGCGGTAGTCAAGCCTAACTCTGGGGCGACGAGTGTGTTCCCTGCCGTGAGTGGGACTGTATGGGAAGCCATCTCCGAGGATGCACTCGTGGCCAATATCGAGGACCTGCGTGCTCTTCACGACGAGCTCGTTCCGGTGTGGATGGTCGAGGCTGACCGTGCATCATGGCCCTTCGAAACCTACGAGTCTTGGTCCTGGTACCGATACGTTGAACCCGTCGATGGTTTCGACATCTCGGTCTGGGTAGAGCTCAGCAGCCCCCTGGTGCAACTTGTACTTGCAATCGACACCGCGAGCGCATTGCTGGAAGCGGGAGTGCAGGCGGAGAGCATGGTGTGTGGCTTCTCGGGGCTCGCGACGGGCAACGACTCCATGGGCCAGCAGACCCGGGCAGGATTCGCGGCAGTAGACATGGGTAGAATCGACATGGTGCTCTCAGGGGTTTCGATCAGTCGATTTGCGGCCACCATGTGGCGGCAGGCCATGATCGACCGACTCTTGCTGGACCTCGCCTCCTCCATATTCGACAGTGGGGCGATCTACGAGATCGTCCGCTGGATGCGCACGGACACCAGGCGTGGTCACCTGGATACGCTGCTTGGCCCGCTGGACAGTGAGCGGGGGGGGCGGCGATACGAAGAAGGTTTGGTCGGCAGGCTGGGCGGTTTCGACGGCGAGACCTGGCTGTTCAAGGGGTCACTCGACGAAGCGTGGCTCAGCCTGACAGCGGAGGAGCGAGAGACCTGGGTCGAGGCCCTTCCCACCTTGGTCGATCGCGAGTCGATGCAGAGCTTGGTGGACGCCGTTGACGCTGCCCGGGGAGCCGATGGAACGCCCGAGGAACCAACTGTGGTTTCAGAGTTCGATTCCGGCAGTTTCGTGTCGCCACTTGATTTCACAATCGAGCCGGGATTTCATTCCGCGGTTGCGGAACGTGTGAGCGAGTTGGAGGGGTTCTTCTTTGGGGTCGATGAGCTCCTGGGCTTCGACGGGGTACTCGTTGGACCGTTCTTACCTACCTGGGACCTGGATCTTTCCGAGCGCCACTTCAACGCTACTACTGTCAGAGAACTGGTGGGGCCAATCGTTGAGGTAGTGACCACGGGATCCTGGACCTGGGCCACTTCTGCTACCTCTCGTACTTGGCGGACCGCATGACCCACCCGCTCACCAGCGTCGCGTTCACCCTACTGTTCGCTTGCCAACCCAAGGGGGACCCTGACCCTGGCACGGACGGTGGCGGCACGGACGGCGGGGGCGTCCCGAACAACGATCAGGACGGCGACGGGTACATCAACTGGGAGGCCGGGGGCGACGACTGCGATGACCTCGATCCGATCATCAACCCAGGCGCAGCGGAGATCTGGTACGATGGCGTCAACCAGGACTGCAGTTGGGGCTCCGACTACGACGCCGATGGGGACCAGGACGACCATGTCGACTTCGGCGGTGGGGACTGCGACGACACGGACTTCTGGATCGGGTCGACCGCGCTCGAGCTGTGTTCCGACCTCATCGACAACGACTGCGACGGCCTTGTGGACGAGGCTCCCTGCGGGCGGACAGTGGGAGAGGCGGATGGGGCTTGGCTAGGTACGGAGCATCGCTACCTGGGGTACGCGATGGAGACGAACTGCGACGTTGATGGGGACGGCGAGCTGGAGGTACTCGTGACCGGGCCGCGCGCTGCGACCGCGGACATGGCAAAGGGGCCCCAGGAGGTCGCGGGCGTCCACATGCTGTCACGTGGGGATGAGCTTGACCCGACCGACGGGCTGGTTGTGCGTCGAGAGCGAACCAAGGTCGCGTTCGGCACCGGTCTGGACTGTCACGGTGATCTCGACGGCGACGGGTACCTGGATCTCGCGGTCACCAGCTTCGATGAGGGTGATATGAACACCGGGGTGGCCTATGTCTTCCGGGGGCCGTTGTCGGGGGAAATCGATGCCGCCTCGGCCGACTTGACGATCGTGGGTGAGTGGATCAGCTCTTTTGAGGTGGAACGCATCGGCGCCATGGTCCTTGTCGCAGATTTGACGGGTGATGGAGAGACCGATGTATTGGTGGGCGATTCCAGTGCCCAGAGGTATTGGAACGAGGAACATAGCCCAACGGGTACAGGGAACCCTCGCCTGTTCAGGAACATCGCTGCGGCCGGAGAAGTCGTAGGCTGGGATGACTCGATCGAGATTGAATCGAGGTGGGGCGGGGGCCTTGACTCAGCGGATATTGACGGTGATGGGATCCCCGATTTGTTGGTGGATCTATCGGACGACGATACTTGGCCCGACCGATGTGCGGGCGTTTATTCGGGCTCGGACCTGGCAGGCATTTCTCCGGGGGGTTCCATGGAAGCCGACGATCTGCAGCATGTCCTCAACTGCATTGGCGATGAAGACCGGCTCATCATCGCGGGCGTGCCGTATGCCTTTGACCTGGATGACGATGGGCATCAGGATGTCACGGTTCTGTCGTACGGTGGCACATTTTCCTTTCAGGGGGGCGCAACGCTGGGTCGGGAGTTGAGTCCGGCCGCCTGGGTTGTAGAAGACTTCTGCAATGACTTCACATCGGGGTTCGCGGATGTCGCCTTCGATCGTAACAGCGATGGCGCCTTGACGATGGCCTTGTCGTTGGGAAGCGCAGCCGGGCTGCCCTCACACCGAGGTCAACAACAACCCTGGTAGGGTGGCCCTCATGCGAGGCTGGGGGTGGGCGACCTATAGTCTGGCAGACGCAGAGGCGTGGATTGTCAGTGACGTGTCCTCCTTTGGATCTATTGACCGCACGTTCCGACCACAAAGACGCTTCGTCGACTTCTCCCACGAAGCATCCACCGGTACGCGCCTCTGGTTCGCCGAACCGGCCTTCCACCCATCCGGCGACACCTTCGGGCGCGTGATGACCTTCGACCTGGACACCTTCGGGTTCTGACCTACAGATCCTGCAACACCTTCAGCGAGATCGTCCCCGACGAGAACGCGTCGTACCCGTCCACGACGATCACGATCTCCTGCCCCTCGACCAGCTCCAGGTAGACCTCGCTCTGCGTGGTGTCGAAGGTGGCGTCGTCGTTGCAGGCCAGGACCTCGCCCAGGCAGTCGCCGTCCAGGATGAACAGCACGGTGTTGAAGGTCGAGCCGGTGGTCGAGAAGGTGTAGCCGCCGTCGGCCGGGGCCGCCCAGGTCCAGCCGTGATCGTCGGAGTCCGTGCCCAGGGTGCTGTCGCCGCAGCTCATGGCCTGGAAGTCGTCGCCCTCGGGAACCACGCTGGCCAGCTCGTACTCCAGGGAGCGGCCCAGATCGTCGTCGATGCAGACGCTGGCGCTGCTGGCGCCGCCGCCGGTGTCGTCGTCCTTGTCGCCGCAGGCGAGCAGGGCCAGGAGAGGGAGGGAGAGGGAGATCATGGGCGCTCCGGAGGGGGGTGAGCGGGCATCGTAGCCGCTTGGAAGAACTCGCGCAGGTGATCGAGCACGGCCCGCGCCGGACCGACGGCGCGCCGGGCCGGGGGGAGCGAGCTCAGGAAGAGGCGGCCGTAGGGGCGCTCGTGCAGGCGGCGGTCCAGGATGGCGACGGCGCCGCGGTCGCTGGCGGTGCGGATCAGGCGGCCGAAGCCCTGGCGCAGGCGCAGGATCGCCTCGGGCAGGCTGGCCGCGCGGAAGGGGTCCTGGCCCTGCTCGGAGAGGCGCTCGAAGCGGGCCTGCTGCACCGGGTCGGTGGGCACGCGGAAGGGCAGGCGCGGGATGATCACCAGCCGCAGGGCCCGGCCCGAGACGCTGACCCCCTCCCAGAAGCTGTCCGTGCCGAAGAGCACAGCGTCCTGGTCGGCGCGAAAACGATCGAGCAGGCGCTCGCGCGAGACCTCTCCCTGGCGCAGCAGCAGCCTCTCCCCGCCCAGCTCGGCGCCGACGGCGCTGTGCAGGCCCTCGACCATGGCGTGCGAGGTGCAGAGCACGAAGGCGCCGCCGCCGCTGGCGCGGATGGCCTGGCTGACGAAGCGGGCGGACCAGGCCGGGAAGCGTGGATCGTCGGGCAGGGGCAGGTCGCGGGGGAGGGCCAGCAGGGCCTGGCGCTCGTAGTCGAAGGGCGAGGGGAAGGAGGCGGTGCGCAGATCGAAGGCCTCGGCGCCGGCGGCGGGCAGGCCCAGCCGGGCCAGGGCGTGCTCGAAGCTGCCGTGAACGGTGAGGGTGGCGCTGGTGAGCACGCAGCCCTGCAGGGCCTCGAAGACCTTGCTGCGCAGGGTCGGGCCCACCTCGATCGGGGCCGTGGCCAGCCGGGCCCGGTCCAGGCCGCGGCGACCCTCGGAGGGCTCCATCCACATCACCCGCTCCTCGCTGGCCCCCGCCCGGAAGGAGCCCACCAGCGCGCTCTTCTCGGCCAGCACCCGCTGGGCCCGCTTCAGGTCGAGCATCGGCTGCGGCCGCTCCAGCAGGGCCCTCTCCGGAAGCTCGCGCAGGGCCTCCTCCAGGCGGGTCAGGTCGAGCACCGCGGCGTCCAGGCGCCCGGCCAGCTCGTCGAGCGGAGGGCGCAGGTGGTGGCTCCAGCGCTCGCTGGCCAGCAGGGGAGGGGTCAGGCGCAGGCTGGTGTTCTCGGGGGAGGGGGTGACGGAGAGCTCCAGCGAGATCTCCCGCAGGCTGAGGTCGGCCTCCTCGTGCAGGGCGGCGAGGCGCGGCACGGCCAGCTCCATGATCCGGTCGAGGCGCTCGCCCGCGACAGGGCCGGCCTCCTGGGCCAGGGCCGGGCGGTAGTGCTTGTCCAGCAGGGCCAGCGCCCCCGGTCGGCGGCCGCCGCGCGAAGGCAGCAGGGTGCCGATCGTGCGCCGCAGGCCCAGCGCGCTGAGCTCCTCGCCGAAGAGGCTGGTGGCGGCGTCTTCGAGGTGGTGGGCCTCGTCGATGATCACCCGGTCGAAGACCGGCAGGATGCCCTCGCCCCCGGTCTGGCTCTTCAGGGCCATATCGGCCAGCAGCAGGTGCTGGTTGAGCACGATCAGCTGGGCCTGGGCCGCGTCGCGGCGGGCCTCGTAGTAGAAGCAGCGGGAGAAGTGCGGGCAGCGGGCGCGCAGGGTCTGGTCGTGATCCGATCGTACCCGATCCCAGGCGGCCTCGGGCACCGGGAAGCCCAGGTCCGAGCGTCCTCCTCGTTTGTTCACGTTCGCCCACTCGACGATGTGACGCAGCGCATCCGCGTCGGGATCATCGGCCTCCTCCAGGACCTCCGCGGCGGCCTCCTCCAGCCGGCGGCGGCAGAGGTAGTTGCCGCGGCCGGAGAGCAGGGCGAAGCGCAGGTCGATCCCGGCCCGGACCAGGATCGGCAGATCGCTCTGGGCGAGCTGGGCCTGCAGGGCGATCGTGTAGGTCGCGACCGCCACGCGGGAGTCGTTGGCCTGGGCCCACAGCGCCGCCGGGGCGAGGTAGGCCAGCGACTTGCCCGTGCCCGTGCCCGCCTCGAAGGCGCCGATCACCGGGCGCCCGGGCTCGCCGTCGTTGAGCAGGGCGGCCACCTGCAAGGCCATCTCCAGCTGGCCGGGGCGGACCTCGAAGCCGGGCAGGACCCGGGGAAGGGCCACCTCGAACAGCGCGCGGACCTGGGCCTCCTCCACCCTCACCCTGGGGCGGCGCAGCGGCTCCACCACCCACAAATCGCGGCTGACCGGGCTGTCGGTGATCACCATGCCCACGCCATCCTCGCCGTAGCGCCCGGCCAGGTACAGATCGGCGTCGCTGGCCTCCAACACCCCCGAGGGGTGATTATGGATCACCACCTCGCCCGGCTTCGGGGCCCGCAGCAGCGCCGGCACCGCCACCTGGTTGCCGCGGCAGTGGACCTCGATGTCGGCGATGCGGCCGGTCTCGTCCAGCCGCCCCACCGCGAAGACCTCGACGCCGCCGGCCTCGGTGATCGCGTCGCGGAACATCGTGGCCGCCCGCGCCGTGAACCGCAGGAGGGGTCTGGTCGTTTCAATTCCCATTCTGGCGGGCGGTCTCGGGGGTCAGGGGCGGGGTGGAACCCGGAGCCTACCCCGGTGGGGGCTGACGCCGCCCCAGGACATGCTACCAGGGGCTTGACAGGCTCCCCCTCGAGCCATCCCGGAGCCGGATCGTGGCAGGCAAAGGCAAGATCGTCCTCTTCTTCCCCTCCTACGCGACCGAAGAGGTCGCGCCGCCCATCGCCTTGATCTCCATCGCCGGGCCCTTGCTCAGCGCCGGCTTCCAGGTCGTCATCGTCGACTCCAGCCTCAGCGCGGACCCCGTGGCCGAGGTCCTCTCCCACGCCGACGGCGCCCTCTGCCTGGGCATCTCCATCATCACCGGCCCGATGATCCGCGAGGCCGTGGCGGTGGGCAGCGCCTGGAAGGCCCGCCGGCCGGACGCCCCCGTGGTCCTGGGCGGCTGGCACCCCTCGATCCTGCCCGAGCAGAGCCTGGCGGCCAGCTTCGTCGACCTGGTCATCCTGCGCCAGGGCGAGCTGGCCATGCTGGAGCTGTGCCAGCAGCTCGCGCGGGGGGAGGGGCACCAGGGCATCGCCGGGACCCTGTGGAAGGAGCAGGGCGCGCCGCACCGAGGCGCCAGCCGGCCGCATATGGCCCTGGCCGAGCTGCCCGACCGCATGCCCGGCTACGAGCTGGTCGACCAGGATCTGTACGCGCGCCGGACCCGCCTGCGCTGGACCATGTACACAGCCAGCCATGGCTGTCCTTTTGACTGTGCCTATTGCAGCAACGCCAGCGTCTACGGTCGAAAGCTCGATCTGATGCCGCCCGAGCGGGTCGTCTCCGACATCACCCACCTCGTCCGCCGCCAGGGCATCGAGCTGCTGGGGTTCACCGACGACATCTTCTTCTGTTTCCGTCCTCGCACCTTCGAGATCGCCGAGGGCCTGCTCAGCCGCGGGGTCAAGGTCGACTGGTACATCCAAGATCGGGCCGACTCGGTCGCCCGCCTCTCGGTCGAAGAGGCCAAGCTGCTGCGTCGCTCGGGCCTCGTCCGGGTACACTTCGGCGCCGAGTCCGGCAGCGACGATGTCCTGCGCAGCATCGACAAGCGCTCCTCGGTCGAGCGCACCCTCGAAGCCGTCGACCGCTGCAAGGCCGCCGGGATCCGGGCCAGCTTCGGCTTCATCTTCGGCCTGCCCGGCGAGACCGACCAGGACCTGCGGGCCACCGTCAACCTCATCTCCCGCATCTACCAGCGCTACGACCGGGCCGACTGTCACACCAACATCTTCACGCCCTACCCGGGCTCGCCCTTGTGGCCGACCAGCGTCGAGCTGGGCGTGCAGCCCCCGCAGACGCTGGAGGAGTGGATCGAGTACTTCCCCCGAGTCACGGTCCTGCCCTGGCTGGCCGGCGCGAAGCACCGGCGCCTGCAGGACATCCGCCAGTACCTGCGCCTTGGCTACCCCAACGTGCGCGTGGGGGAGGACCAGGGCAGCCGCCGTCACCGTCTGGCCCTGCGAACCCTGGGGCCCTCGGCCCGCTGGCGGCTGCGAGAGCATCGCTACGATCTGCCGCTGGAGCTGCGGGCCTACGAGGCGGCGCAGAAGGTCAAGCCCTCGCTGGCGGTGTACGAGCGGCTTTAGGAATCAGGTCGTTACAATTCCAATTCCGGCCAGCGGCGCGATCCACGCCTCCAGCAGTCCATCCCGCAGCGCCGCCAGCTCGCCGTCCTCGGCGATCCGCACGCGGTGCGCAGCCTGTCCCACGAGGTTGGCGCTCATCCCGAGCTCCTCCCCGATGCGCGCGCGTGAGCTCGCCGTCGCACGCAGCAGCCACCAGGCCGCGAGCTTTCTTCCCAGGTTGCCGCCACGGCCTCGAACCGGCCGTCGCAGGGCTTCGACCTCGACCCCGACGGCGCTCGCCACCTGCATGAGCGCCTCTTCGACCGTGAGCGTGCGCACCGCGGGCGGGATGCGGGTGATGCGCTCGGCCGCGGTGGAGGCGGGCCGCCAGAGCCGATCGTCCGCGAACTCCGGGGGCAGGGAGCGGGCTCCGGCGAGGTGCTCGGCCAGCTCGCGCGCGAGGATCTCGCGCCCACCGTACAGCTCGAGCTGCTCCTCGGTCGTGAGCCAGGCGGGGACGGGGTCCAGGCCGAGGTAGGCGCGGTGGCTGGTCCAGGCCTTCAGCGCTCACCCAAAACCACCCCCCTGCGCTCACCGAAACCCGACCACCGTT
>ERZ761602.6347-NODE-6347-length-13298-cov-13.684513_pt1 | contig 13298 bp, 14 predicted proteins | sample MGYA00512165_ERZ761602 | MGnify/ENA primary metagenome ERZ761602 (study PRJEB28899, sample SAMN02445085) | bioreactor sludge metagenome | biome: EBPR sludge; isolation source: Thorneside wastewater treatment plant | place: Australia: Brisbane, Thorneside...
GCCCAGTTGGCACTGAATCAAAACGACATCAATAACTATGATGCGCCTTTCGACCGACTGTTTGTTGCCTCTCCCGGAGAATTTGAGCAGTTCGTCAGCCTCGGTTATCCGCCGGAAATGTTGTCCATCAGCGGGCTGCTGGCCAATGATCGCATGCAGAACGATAGCCATCCGGGTGCGCGCGGGCTAATGACGACACTGGGGATTGGCAACGGTCTGAAGCCGATTGTCTATACGACGTCGCCACCACGCAGCCGGCTTGCCATCCACAACAAGGATGATCTGGCCTTCCGTGCGACGGTGCTGAACCAGATCGCCATCGCCGGCCGCCGCGTCGACAGGGTGGTCGTGATCAAGCTGCATCCAAATGAAGACCTGGTCAGATCCAGGGAATGGATCCGTAGGATCGTGCCCGGAGCAATCGTGATTGGCCGTGAAGTTCCCATGGACATGCTATTTGCTGTCGCCGGTGTTCTGGTGAATCGGGGCAACTCGCAAACCTGCCTCGAATCCGCACTGCGCGGTGTGCCCACAGTCGTCATTGCCTGCGGTCAGCCAAGCCTGTTTCACGATTTTGGCGGCGCTTGCATTGTCGAGACAATCGATGCTCTCCCCGATGCAATTGCACAGACACTCACAAATGGCCACGCAGACGTTTCGATCCTCAAGGCCAGACATTTCCATTACCCCCCCGAAGGGGTTTCCGGGTTCGTCGCGCAGGAGTTGGCGGACTTGATTGCCACGAGGCCTTCACCTGATGAAACCGGCTGGAACTGGCTGATCAAGAGCGTTCTTTTCGTCGGTGGTCATGCTCGAGCCTTGCAACTGGCAAGACGCCTTGACCCTGATAGCGAATGGCGAATACAGCTTGCTGCCGCGCTGGAAGCTCATCTCGGCGGACGACGCAATGAGGCGATCGAAAAATTGCTGGAGTGCGCCGCGAGTGATCCGGACTGGTATTTCCCGCACTACGAACTGGCGCACAACTACCTTGCCACGGAGAACTATCCCTGCGCAATCGACCATGCCCGCAAGGCCATCGAACTGCATCCACCGTTTCATGGGCTGTGGCATGAACTACCCATGCGGGTGGTGATCATGGCCTCGCTCAGAGGGATGGGAAATGGAATTGCCGCTGCAGCGGAGCTGGCCGCGTTGGCAGAGCGCTCGCTGGTCGATGTTGTGCCCGAACTGCAGATCGAAAAGGCCACGCAGATGATTGGCCAGGGCAAAGGACTCCATTCCGCATACGCCTGCCTGAAGCAAGCGCTTGGGCAGCTCACGGAGTTTCCGGTCAACGACGTGTTCGACGGCGAGTTGCGCGAACGCGCTCTGGTCCAACTGCACCTGCTTGCAGAAAACTGGGAGAGCGAGCAGGAGTATCCGTCAGCGGCCGACTGCTACTGCGCCATCTCGGGTGAGGAACCAGAGAATGCCTGGCCAAGATTCGCATTGGCAAGAGTCGGACTTGCGCAGGGACGGCCACTCGTTGCGTCCAGGATACTATTTGGCATTTCGGGAATTCCTGGAGCGGCCAGAGCGATCACGGAACGTGCCCTGCCAGACTCCGCCGCCGCGGTGCTGGCTCCCTTCTGGCCAAGTTCGCGCGGTGGAATCCTGAAGTCCTTCAAACTGGTGGCTCGCTCGTTTGCCTGGCTGGTCACCGCGCTTCGCAAGACACCTGGTGTTTGGCCAAACCCGGCCGCGGTATGCCTACTGCTGACGCTGTTCGTCCTGAGGCACTTGGCCCACTGGCTGATCCGATAATGCCTGCATGTCGGAAGACCCGTCGCTATCCCCCCACCACGGTGAATTAACATGCCAACGTCCGAACCGGGCATCTCCTTGGAGTGGGTAACATGAAATCTCCCGCAGATATGAAGGTCATCCAGATCGAATTGACCAACGCGTGTCCGATGCGCTGTGCAAACTGCACCCGGTTTTGCGGGCATCACACCAAACCGTTCTTCATGGACTTCGAGACGTTCAAGAGAGCCGTGGATTCACTCAAGGGCTTCCGTGGAATCGTGGGTATCATGGGTGGAGAACCGACCATCCACCCCGAGTTCAAACGCTTCATGGAGTATTACCGCGCCAACGTCGGATATGACGATTACTCCACCACCTTGCATGCGCCGACGGCGGATTTCATGCGTCATGTTCTGGCCAACGGCTGGCACGTCGATTACAGCAATCACCGCGGCCTGTGGACCTCCGTCACGCCTCGTTACTACGAGAACTTCGAGCTGATCCAGGACGTCTTTGGCTACCAGTTGCTCAATGATCACTCGCATCCATCGATGCACCAGACGCATATGGTCACGCGCAAGGAACTGGGCATACCCGATGCCGAATGGTTCAAGATGCGTGACCGCTGCTGGGTCCAGAACCTCTGGAGCGCTTCGATCACCCCCAAGGGGGCCTTCTTCTGCGAGATCGCCGCAGCCATGGACGCGACGCTGGGTGGCCCGGGCGGCTGGCCCATCGAACCGGGCTGGTGGAAACGAGAGCCGAAGGATTTCAAGGAACAACTCGACTGGTGCGAGATGTGCAGTGCCTGTCTACCCATGCCCAGCCGCGATGCAAACGACGAAACCGACGATGTGTCGCCAATCTGGGCAGAAAAATTGAAGCAGATCAACAGCCCAAAATTCAGGAAAGGTCTGGTCAATACCTTTGACCCGGTCGCCTACCAGCAGGACAGGCATTCCATCATCCAGCAGCCGACGCCGTATATGGATGATCAGGAAAGCCGCATGGGCAAGAGCCGCAATCGCCTGGTCCCGCAACGGGTGACGCATGTGGCCTGGCTTCTTGCAAGCGACACCAAGGCGGCGCGCACTTTCCTGACTGGACAGAAAGTTGCCGGACATCTCGACGCCGTCGCCGCCACCGACATGACGCAAGCCGCGCTGGCCGCCGAATTCGGTGTGCCGTTTCTCAACGGACCGGCAGCACTGGCCGATCTGGTGAGCAGCACAAAGGCCAACGACTGGGTGCTGATGGTCCGCGATGGCCCATCGCCACAGACATTCCTCGATCTCGTCGAGTCCTGCGTGTTCAACCCGGGCGTGCTGTACTACCGCGATCGACCGGGGCAATCCGTCCTGTTTTTCAACCTGCGGGCCTCATCCCTGCTGGCCGGCGGCAACCTGTTTGATATCGGTGCGAGCTACCCGACCCGCAAGCGAGTGGCCGTGACGGGCGACTGCCTGGAGGACTACAAGCTCTCGGATCTCGACATGTTCCTGCGCCGCGCCTACAAGCGGGTAATCTGGCTCAAGCGTAAGCTGAGCGGCCAACCGGTCACGCGTGGGCCGGTCGGCGAGATCCAGGGAAACCGCGTCGCCGGCTCGCGTCAGGCCGGCCGGCCAGCCTAACGGTCATGATTCTTACAGGCACCCGCGATGATGAAAGTCATGACCGTTTCCCTCTCTCCCAGCCCCTTGCTCCCCCGCAAGTGGGCTGGGGAGGTTCGTCGGTCGCTGACGCGACTTCGAGGGTAACGCGTTCAAGGCTGGCGCGCGCGATGGATATAACCGTGGGCCCGCCGAGTCGCGGAATGCGCCCACGCGCCGAGCTTCATGACGCGACTGCCGAGCGGTCGCGGCAGCGCCTGGGCAATCCAGGAATAGTCACTTCGGATCTTCTCAAACACTTGGTCGATCGCATCAAGGCGCGGTACTGCCATTGGGCGGTCAAAATCCGGGTCGATCCGTATCCGCTTGTTATCCGGCCAGTGCCCTATGAAGGCAGTCATGTCACCGCCAGTGGGGAATGGCCGGGGCAAATGTCCGCGCAGCGAATGCGCCAGTGCATTGAACATCAGGAAGGGAGGCAACTCGCTTGTCGGCACCGACGACCCCCCGGACACAGCGTCGCCCGCGAGCGAGTACAGTGACCCAGGATTGAGCACCACTTCCCTGAGCCGCCCAAACAGCGTGGCGTCGAATTCGAAACCGGGTTTGATCAGGACGCACCAGTCTGAAAAATTGACTCCCGCAAGCGCAGAATTGAGCGACTCGCCCAAGTCAGGCACGCCTTCGAGCATTTTGATGGAAGCCTCTTCGCACACCGCGCGCATCTCGGCTGGAATCCCTGCTGTCACTGCGATCACGTCATCGAACTGCGAGCGTGCGGGAATAAAACGGCGCAAGCCGGTTATGTCATCACCACAGAGCAATATCGCGTCGAAGCGCCTGGGGTAAATGCTACGGTTGGTCGGCGCCACACGCAGGCTGTGATCCTCGTCAGGCAGATAGGGCGTATTGGTATTCACCTCGCGACCGGAGATCTGTTCCCTGGGTTCGCCATCCTTGCCGACTTCCACGATGCTGATGAGCTTCTGCTTGATCTTTGGGCTGCGGATCTGCACCAGCTTTTCGTACATGGCGGGTGAAACATCATCGATCTCGTCGTTTGCATTGCGCGTCGGCACCTTCAGGCAGGCACTGCACATTTCGCACCACTGCAACTGCTCCTTGAAGTCCTCGGGCTTGCGTTTCCACCAGTCCTGTTCGATAGGCCAGCCGCCCGGTCCGTCAAAAGTGGCATCGAGTGCACCGGCGACCTCGCAAAAGAAAGCACCCTTCGGCGTGATGGTTGCACTCCAACGATTCTGAATCCAGCAGGCATCCCGCATCTTGATCCATTCGTCGTCGGGGATTCCGAGTTCCTTGCGCGTGATCAATAGAGCGGCGTGATCGCTCGGGCTGGCGTGATCGTTGATCACCTGGTAGCCAAAGGTTTCCTGGATGATCTCGAAATGCTCGTAGTAGCGCTTGCCAAGAATCGACCAAAGTCCGCGCTGGTTGCTGCAATCGATGTCGAATACGTTGCCGACGATATGCGCGTTGAAATTCGTCACCGGCTGACGCGCATGATCAAGCACCCCTTTCTTGCCAAATCTGGACGCGAAATAACGCACGAACTCCTCAAACTGCGGATGCAATGTGGGCTCTCCGCCCATGATGCCTACGATTCCCGGAAATCCTTCCATCGAGTCGACGGCGCGCTTGAAGGTATCGAAATCCATCATGAAGGGCTTGCGGTGGTTCCCGCAGAAGCGCGTACAGTTCGAGCACTTCTTCGTGCAAGCATTGGTGATGTCAATCTGGATGATCTGCATGTCGGCGGGTGATTTCATTCGAGCCTCCTTTGACGACAGTTCGACAAGTCGAGCCGTGACTGCCGAGGATGCAGTGTAAGGCATCTGGGTGCTCAATTGTACTTTGCCAGATTGCCCTTCAATCTGATACTGAGCGCACCGCGGCTTGCTTGCCGTAGGCGGAGTCCACGTAACGGTTCACTCCCCCTCCCCGCAAGTTGGCCAGCAGCCCTCCGCGGCCGTGTCTGCGGACCGACGACGGGGCTCGCGACCGCTTTGCGCCGGGGCGTAGGGCGTCGTCTGGGCTCAGACAGTCCGCCTGATCGTTTCGTTCTCAGCATGTTACCAATCCAAGCTGAGATCGCCGAACCCGTGGGGGCAGCGGAGCGTGATTGGCCGGCGGATACTGCGTCAGACGGGCCGCCGATGGCGCCAGCCGACGAACCCGGCGAGACGGCTGCCCTGCCCATCGCACTCTCCCGTGAAAACCTCGAGCGTGTGGGGCAACTGGCACAGGATTGGTAGGTGGGCCCGCTAAACGCCTACGTCCGTTCGCCAAACTCGGCGAGTTCTGCCGCGAGGTGCTCAACGATCGGGAGGCTGCCACCCGGCCGCTACTGGACCACACCATGCCGCTCACCAGCAATGCAACCGAACGTCTGTTGCGTCAGTGGGTCAATGCCCGTCGCCTGAGCCTCGGTACCCACAGCGAGCAAGGAACTCGAGCGCTTGCGCTGGCGCTGCTCGCCAGCGTCATCGTTACTTGTCGCGCAAGGAAGGCGTCCGCTTGGGATTACCTCGCCGTCGCCCTTCAGGCCGGCCGCCAAGGACTACCGATGCCACCTTTGCCCGCGATTTCACTGGGGCGGTGATTGGCTACCCGCAAGCTGTCCGCTACCGGTCTCCCCGGCTTGGGGCATCGGGTTTGTTCCGGAAAACCTTCTTCGGCAGGAGGGAAATACTCGGCCCGAGATGAAAAAGCCAGCGGTTTCGCCATCGGATCCGGTTTGCCAGGCTGCGGTACAGGAAAGGCAGGATGTACTGCCTGGACATGCAAATACTCCGGCTCCAGGTGCTGCCGAAGGCTATCCTGAGCGCTTCGCGAAACGTGATCGTGCGGGCCAAGAGAACAAGGAACCACCAGCCGGCCAGAACACCGATGAACCGATCCGAATAGCTCAGCAGGTGGTTCACCACGGCTTGCCGGATACTTTCATGGTGGGGATGCTTGCGCATATCGCCGGTCGGATGTTGCCCGCCGACAATACGGTTGTTGCTGAAGAAATTCGAGCCATGCCGCCGGTAGCAACCATGACGTCCTGGAATCAGCAGCGAACCGCCAACCAAGTTGCCGAAATGGCAGATGTAGTTGTCGGCGCAGATACGGAAGGGCTCAGGGTCATCAGGAAGAATCAAGTGCAGTGTCGCCCGCCGGAACATCATCGAACTGGTGGTCGCCCATGGCCAGCTATTCGCGAAAAGGTAGTGCGAGCCTACGTGCCGATAGCGGCCGCGAGCCTGCAGATCCGCGTGCTGCCCGGCAATCACCTCGCCGGCGTCATTGATCTGGTATTGATCCGAACTGGTGAAGGCCACGGGCAGCAGCGCGCCAAGGTGGACTGTCAAGTGGATGGCCAGAAAATCGGGCAGCAACAGATCGTCGGCATCGACAAAAACCAGGAACTCTCCCCGAGCGTTCTCGAACCCGGTCTTGAATCCAGCCATCTGGCCGCGGTTGGTTTCATGCCGAATTTGCTGAAAGCGGCCATCGAAGCCCTGCTCTGCGATGAAGTTGTCGACAAGTTCGGCCGACCGGTCCCTGGAGCAGTCATCGACAACGAGGCACATGAAGTTGCGATAGGTCTGCTCTGCAATGGATCGTAGGCAACCGACGACATAACGTTCGTAGTTGTATACGGTAACGACGATCGTCACGAAGGGCGGTCGTATCTCCCTGCGGCGCAACATCGCCTCCAAGCGGCGATCGGAGGCAAGCAATTGCTCGTCAAAGTCATCCATCAGCGGATCTCCTGTCTCCATCACGATGTCGTTCGGACGACCGACCTCTTCGCACCGGCCGTCGGAATAATGACCACACGGGACATGTCCGCCCTGACGAGAAGTCCATGCTTACTCACGCTTGCACTCTGTCCAGGAATCCCCTTGCACGCCCGGACAAAGTCACCCAATGAAAACGCAGGCGCGCGATGTCGCACGTGGGCAAAGCCGTCACCCACCTTGCCAGCGGCACTCCGAAAAACGCCAGCATCCACCATAGGGGCATCGGATTCTTGCGCAGCACGCGTCCATCGGCGCGCGCGTAGCTTGCCCGCTTGTCGATCGATTTGGCATCGAATCCAGGAAAGAACGGCGGATGATGTACGGCCAAGTCAGGATCGAAATACACCCGGGCACCCTTCGTCAGCGCACGCAGCATGAAATCGTTGTCATCGCCAGCCCCCCAGGGCGTTCCGGCGCCAGGCCCCAGGCTCTCGTCGAATCCTCCCGTCGCCGTGGCCGCAAGGCGTCTCAGGAAATAGACGTAAGTCACCGAGCGCCGCCAAGACATTGCCGGAGTCAAGGCGCCCGCGCTGTCATGCCAAGGCAACGTGGTCCGTCCCGACGCGTCGACCGTATGACCGACGATGCCATCCCAACGGTCATTGCCCGAAAGGAAACCCGCAACCCTGCCAAGCAGGCTTTCCGGATACCAACAGTCGTCATCCGGAAAGCCGATCACATCGCCGGTCGCCACGGCCAATCCGACGTTTCTGGCACGGGTAGCGCCGGGTCTGGATACGCGGTGGACTATGTTCAGCTGTCCCTTGAAGGAATCCACCACGCGCACTACGCGATCGTCAGCGTTCTGATCGACGATTATCAGTTCCAAGTCCGGGTAGCGCTGAATGACGATCGACTCCATAAGGCGCTGCAACTCAAGAGAACGGCCAAACGTCGCAACGATCAACGAAAACTTCATGACGCCCTCAACCCAAGGATGAATGCGGGGCAGTAATACTCTGCCCGACTCAGCCGATTCTCTTGACGCGCAAGCGAGTCGAACAATAGCGGAGTCGGAGCTCACCGCGGCCGCTCATGGGCGCAGAGCGAGAAGACGCGCGAGCAATCGACGTCACAATCGACACCAGTTCAGGTGATTGCTACGAATAGTCATACCGTGCAGGCCAAGCGGATCACGATGTCCCAGTTGGGTGGGAGCAGGTTTCTTCCCCGCCTGGACTCGACAGCTTGCAGGGCGCTCCTGGCCGCGGCGCCTTCTTTCTTGGTAGGCCGCCCGGCTCAGTTGGAAGACGGGATGAACACCTGTCCAGATCGCGAACCTCAACCACCCCAGCCTCGTTTGGGTATCGGCCAGCTTGCCGACGTTCCAGTGCTTTTCCGGGATTCCGGAGCAGCGCTGCACCGGATTGCATTTGCTGTGGTACGGCGGATAGTAGAGGAGGTGGATGGACGTGCCGATGTGATCGGCGGACTCGATCATGAGCTTGACAAACTGCGTGCGCCGGCCATTGCCCTCTGGTCCGCTGTCGGCCTTGATCTGAATGTGTGTGACGCCAGCACCCTCCTCGGGGGCTTGACACGCCCACCACGCGCAGGGGCTGTCGATGATGAAATCGCTGGGCTTTGCCGAGCTTCCGAAGGACAGATGTAGGGAGTCGCTGTCTTCATTGACGACACCAAACGGCGCATGCCTCTCCTCGCAGCCCATGTCATGGTCGGTCGCCTGATCGTCACCCCGCGTCTTGCCACCACGCGAGTAGTCGCCGATACTCACCGTCGCCTTGCAGTCCATGCTCAGGTGCATGACGGCTTCACCTTGGCGATGTCGGTCATGGTCCCGGATGTTGGCGAAGATGGCGTCGGTTTCGGCAACTTTTTGGGTTTGGCCTTGAGCAGCGGACGCATCCGGTAGCCGTTCCCGTTCAACACTTCCGACATGCAGCTTCGGGAAGGCAGTACCTCGTCCAGAAATCGCTGCGCTCGCAACTGCTTGATCGCTTCCTCCACCGTCAAGCGGGCGAACGACAAGGTCGTGCGAAAAGTCGGATCCTGTCTGGCATGACTCGCCGCCAGTTCCCACAGCGCTTCCGCCACCTCCGGGTATTTCTTCTCCCACGATTTCGCACCGCAAAACGCGTCGTGCCCCACACAAACGATCTCGTTACGCTTCTCATGCAGACCAAGTCGCACGGCCTGCCGACTCCATCCGCAAACGTCCTCTGCGCGCCGAGCGCCCCAGCAACAGTGGGTTCAACGCCAGCTCCGCCTGAAACGCTCTGCGCTCCGACCCCGTCATCTTGCTCGACGCAAGCAGGATGTCTTCAAGATGACCGGTGTCCGCAGCAACCTTCTCTTCAGTTGCCGCGAGAACCCTCATCAGTGACTCCTACAATCTGAGGACTGGCTCGAAGTATCGCATACAATGGCAGGGGCAGGATACGATATCGCCTAACCAACGGAGGTCGGCCCATGGAAAGTGTAGCAAAGCTAAGGGAATGGAGAGCGGTAAGCATTGTTGGCGGAAAGGCCTGGGAGGGGCTGCTGAAGTTCGTTGACGAACCGCGGCACAGTGGGTGAGAGCATGAGGGCGGGTTCGAAGCGTTTCCACGAGGGGTCGTCAGGCACTTCAACGGAGCGGAGTGAGAGTTCCTTGGAGAGGATTTGGCGCGAGTGAACGTCCCGCTACCCGAGGTGGTCATTGAGGGACTCGTCCATCACCCGGTGGTGACCGTCGTTGGGGAATAGATGACTGAAGCCGGACGTGTGAAGGCACGGCGGCATCGCTCTCGCGTGATCGGAACGAATGGCGCGAGTTGAGGCTGCCTGCAAGACGCTCGTCACCCAGAGGCTGAAGCGAGCCGGTCAGCTCAGTAGTGGACGATCAACGGGGGTCAAGGCATCCCCACCTTTCGCGCTGCCGTTGGGAGTGACCGCTTCGATGCCGCTTGGACCCCGTCGTTGCCGACTATCGGAACGACGTTGCCTTCCCACGAACGGGGCGGCCTTTTCCTCCGCGAGGGACACCAACGTGAAAGATGCACCCGACCCGTATCAGTTCAAAACAAAGACGCCTCAGCTACCCATGGGCCTCTCGTCTCTATCGATACTTCACTCCGAGTCTTCAACAATCTCGATCAGGCAAGACGCTGCAACTCATTCTGACGCATGTCGGCGCCAGGCGAAGTTCTGGCGTGGTGAGAAGCGTTTCGCGATTGGCTACTCCAAGAGCATATTCCTGCTCGCACGAAGGAACCCTGCAAATGAATAGAGTCCTCGTCACCGGCGGGGCCGGCTTCCTTGGCTCCCACCTCTGTGATCGCCTGATCGCGCGAGGCGACGACGTTCTTTGCGTCGACAACTTCTTTACCGGATCGAAGCGCAACGTCGCTCATCTGCTCAGTCACCCCTATTTCGAACTGATGCGACACGACGTCACCTTTCCGCTCTATGTGGAAGTGGATCGCATCTTCAACCTTGCCTGCCCGGCGAGCCCGATTCACTATCAGTTCGATCCGGTGCAGACCACGAAGACCAGCGTGCACGGCGCGATCAACATGCTAGGACTGGCCAAGCGTGTCAAGGCGCGGATCCTTCAGGCCTCAACCAGCGAAGTGTATGGCGACCCCGAAATTCATCCGCAAACCGAAAGCTACTGGGGCAGAGTCAATCCGATCGGCATCCGCAGCTGTTATGACGAAGGCAAGCGCTGTGCCGAGACATTGTTTTTCGACTACTGGCGGCAGCATCACCTCGAAATCAAGGTCATCCGGATATTCAACACCTACGGACCGCGCATGCATCCCGATGATGGCCGCGTGGTCAGCAATTTCATCTGTCAGGCTCTGGCCGGAAGGGATTTGACGATCTACGGCAGCGGCTCGCAGACCCGCAGCTTCTGCTACGTCGATGACCTGATCGACGGCATGATGCGCATGATGGACTCGGCTGCCGACTTTGTCGGACCGGTCAATCTGGGCAATGCCGTGGAATTCAGCATGCTTGAACTCGCGGAGAAGATTGTCGCCATCACGGGAGGGGCTTCAAGACTTTCCTTCAAGCCGCTGCCCGAAGATGATCCGCGGCAAAGACAGCCGGATCTCTCACTGGCGGCAAAGGTGCTGGACTGGAAGCCGAGGATTACGCTGGAAGATGGCCTGAAAGAGACCATCGCCTACTTCCGCCACATGTTGACAAAGTGACTACCCAGGTCCTGCCGCCGATCAAGCAAGAAAGGCAGCAGGCACCTGTAGATTTCCAGAGGTGAAAGCTGCTGCATGACGCGATTAGCCCGACCATCGAGTGGCGCGCAGGGATCACCGAGAAGCTGGGTGCTAGACGGTGAGCCTCAGAGCCGCGACTCCCCGCGTCAATATCCGGCATCATGGAGCAACCATCCCCAGCCACTGCCCCGCTGCTCGACGACAATCCTTTCCTTTTGACTGAACGGGAGCATTTCTCATGGCAGAGACCCTCGCCGTTGCAGCCCTGATCAGCAAGCGCCGCGAGCTGGCGAGGCCGGCGCGAAGCGAAGGCAGCGAAGGTTCATGTCTCCGATACCGGCATTCTGCACAGTCACTTGGAGGTCGCCGATACCGACGCTTTGCCTGCTCATCCCAAATGCGGCGCGTCCTGGGAAGGGCTCATTGCGCGAGATCATTCGGCGCAGCGGCACACGTCGGTACCAAGCCGATTTTTTGGCGTGTCCATACCAGCGCCGAACTGGAGTTGCCCATCCTCCCGAAATGGCAAGGAGGTTGGTCATGAAATCAAGCTCACTCGCTCCCCAAAGGTCACGGCCGCGATGCGATCCGCTCGCAAGGTACTCAACCTGGAGCAGCTTTATATCGTCTGCCACGGTGAAGGCACGCCTTGGCAGCTTGGCGACGGAATTGCTGCGGTCCCGGCCGGCAGCCTCGATGCATGCGTGGCAGACTGCAGGATTGTTGCGCCTTTTTGTCATCCCCACGGATCCGACCTGCTCATGATCGCCATAGCCACTTACCTGAACATGGTCAGCGCACAATGAGCGTGGATTGCTTCGCCTCTGCCGAAGGTACCGCAAGCCAGCGTTCGCTTGGCGGGTGCCTCTGCTGTGGCGCGGAAGACCTCTACCGGGAAACAACCGTGATTTCACCATTCCTCGCCAAGAGAGCGATGTGCCGGGAGCCGGAACTTACGCGCATCGTCTTTTGCCAGAGCTGCGGTCTGCGCTTCTTCGATCGTGGCTTGTCGGACACAGAGGCATCGCGCTATTACCAAGACTATCGCAGCACAGCCTACTGCTTTGAGCGCAATCGCGAAGAGCCCTTTTACACGCGACGCGCACATCGCCAGATCGCAAGCTGGCTTGCGTCCGCACCACGGCGAGCAGCGCTCGCAGCCGCGCTGGCGGCGCATGGCGCACCGGCCCACTTCGACGCCGTGCTGGATTTCGGCGGCGGTGACGGCACACTGATCAGCGAACTACCCTGTGTTGAACGGGCTGTTTTCGACCTCACCGACGCGGCACCGATCGGCGGCATCGGGCGGGTGAATGAAGGCAGCCGGGGGCTCCGGCCGTGGAACCTCATCGTCTGCGCGCAAACACTCGAACACGCGAGCAGTCCGCGTGGACTCGTGGTGACCATGGCGCACTTGCTGGCACCGCAAGGCTGGCTCTACCTGGAAGTACCAGACGAGATGTGGTGCAACCGCACTCTTGCCGGCAGCACCAGGGATCGATGGTTGAGGTGGCTGGTCGGGCGGCGACGGATCCTGATGGCGGCGGACACACTCAGCACGGCATGCAGAATTGTGCTCGGTTTCCTTCCCCCGTTCGGATTCATACCAATGCGCGAACACTTGCAGTATTTTACCGAACAAGCCCTGTCTGCCCTTGTCCGACGATCCGGCCTGCAGCTCGCCGGTTGCGGGCGAAACGCGGTTGGACAGATCTACGCCGTGGCGACCAAGGTATTACCGTAGCCGTTCACGACTCGGGAGGAGCAAATGGCGGCCTTTCGCCTGCCTCGGGACGGGTCATTGATCGAAATGCTCTTGACCTGGGCACTGGGCCTGGTTGCTCCTTGGCGGGTCAGGCAGGTCAACTCCAACCGGAGGATAACGCTTCACCATCCTTTCTCATGACCACCGTCGCCATCTACCTTGCCCAACGTCTGAGCGCAGACGG
>ERZ761602.6348-NODE-6348-length-13297-cov-6.452424_pt1 | contig 13297 bp, 15 predicted proteins | sample MGYA00512165_ERZ761602 | MGnify/ENA primary metagenome ERZ761602 (study PRJEB28899, sample SAMN02445085) | bioreactor sludge metagenome | biome: EBPR sludge; isolation source: Thorneside wastewater treatment plant | place: Australia: Brisbane, Thorneside...
TGCGACGCGGACTTAGGTGCGATTTCCATGTGATGATCGACCACATGTGATCTCGCTCCACGGCGTCTCATGACGCCCCGTAAGCCCCTGATTTTGTTGAAGAAATCAGGGGCTTCGTCTTTTCAGCACGACTCACGGCAGACCACGAAATCCCGCCTGTTGGCGCCGACTGAAATTTGACCCACTTCCGAGGATCGCGCCGACCGAAAACTGACCCAGGTGTTCAACCTGCCCTGCCCGACTTATCCACAACGGGGCGGGGTGTGAGGAGTGATCACCATGGCCATGATTGGCAAGGTCTTGCGGATGCGACACCGCGAGAAGAAGTCGGTGCGGGAGATCGTCAAGGCCACGAGCCTGGCGAGGAACACGGTGCGCAAGTACCTGCGCATCGGCAAGGCAGAGGCGCCGAAGTACAGGCGGCCGGAGGTGCCGACGAAGCTGGCGCCGTTCGTGGAGGCGGTGCAGCAGGCGCTGCTGGCCGACGCGAGGCGGCCGAAGAAGGAGCGGCGCACGGACAAGGCGCCGCGCGGCCACGGCCACCCCGATGGTGCGATGGTGCTTGAAGATGGCTAGCTAGCCAGATAGAGTGCGCCCTGCGCCAACCGAGGAGCCCCGCATGACCGAGGTCGCCCTGTACGAAGCCAAGAACCGCCTGTCCGAGCTGATCGAGCGCGTGCAGCGCGGCGAAGTCATCGCCATCACGCGCCGTGGCAAGGTGGTCGCGCAACTGGCCTTGCCCCGTGAACAGGACAGCGCCAGCGCCGCGCGCGATGCCGTGGCCGGCCTGCTGGCCGCGCGTCAGGGGGTCAGCCTGGGCAACCTGAAGGCGCGTGACCTCATCGCCGAGGGTCGGCGTTGAGCGTCGCCCTCGTGGTCGACGCATCCGTCAGCGCGGCCTGGTTCCTGCCTGACGAAGCCACCCCCTACACCGAGGCCGCCTTGCAGGCCACGGCCGAGGGCGAGGTCTGGGTGCCGGCGCTGTGGCTGCTGGAGGTGGGCAACCTGATGCTCAGCGCCCAGCGGCGCCGGCGCATCACGGCGGCCAAGCGGCAGGAACTGGTGGTGCACGCACAGGCCCTTCGCCTGCGTGTCGACCGCGAGCCGGTGGCGATGACGACGCTGGATGCCCTGGCGGCCCGACATGGCCTGAGTGCCTACGACGCCGCCTATCTGGAACTCGCGCTGCGGCGCGCCTTGCCCCTGGCCACGCTGGACGCAGCCCTGCAAAAGGCCATGGCCGGCGCGGGCATCCCGCGCGCTGAACTCTAAGGACGCCAAGCCCCTGACCCCCGACATGCGTCGGTCGATCGACCAGATGCGGGGCTACCTTTTCGGCGGCGGCTATCCGGACCCGGTGAGCAATGCCGAGCCGCTCTCGTTCCTGTTCTTGCACAACCGCCGCAGATGCCCGCTGCGATGGCAGCCGCCTCGCACGGCGTGGCGTGGTCGTTGTCAGCTTCAACTACCGCTCGGGGGTCTTCGGGTTTTTCTCGCATCCGGCACTGAGCCGTGAATCGGGGCGGGGCAGCAGCGGCAACTACGGGTTGCTCGACCAGCTGGCGTTGCTGGCGTGGGTGCAGGAGAGCATCGCCGGCTTCGGTGGGGATCCGGGCAGGGTCACCGCCTTCGGGGTGTCGGCGGGCTCGGCATCGATCGCGCTGCTGCTCGCCGCGCCGGCTGCCCGCGGGCTCTTTCACCGGGCCATCCTGCACAGTCCGGGATGCGGCCGGCCCCTGGCCACCCTCGACCAGGCCGAAGCGGCGGGGCATGCCATCGACGCCGATCTTCCGGCCCTGCGGGCGCTCAGTGCCGGGCAGGTGCTGGCCCTGACCCCCCGCTTGAATCCCGCCGTGCGTGGCCTGACCTCGCCGCGGGTGCTGAGACCCATCCGCGATGGTGCCCTGATCCTCGAGGACGAGCGCGATGCCTTCGCGGCCGGGCATCTACACCGCATGCCGCTGATCGTGGGGACCAATGCGGACGAAGGCACCTTGCTGACGCGGTCGTGGCCGGTGCAGACCGCGGACGACCTGCGGGACTTGATTCGTGCCAACTTCGTGGGCGCCGAGGCGCAGGCGCTGCTTCACTATGGCTGTGATCGGGACGACGAGGCCAGCGCACGCATCGCGCAGGCGTTTGCCGACACCCAGTTCAATGCCGGCGCCCGCCTGCTGCTGCGATCCATGACCCGCCTCGGGCAGCCGTGCTGGGCGTATCACTTCACCCGGCGCCGTCCCGGGCAGGTCGACGGACCGCACCATGGCGATGAGTTCGGCTATGCGTTCGGGAACCTGGCAGTGGGCCGCAGCGGTGCCGGGGAACCGTTCGACGAGACGGATGAATGGCTCTCCGATGCGATGGCGGGCGCCTGGGCGAGGTTCGCGGCGACGGGTGAACCGGGCGCAGTGGCCGTGCTGCACTGGCCCGGTTTCGACGCTGGCGAACAGCACCTGGAGTTCGGCAACGAACTGCGGACGGGCTCCAATCCAAGGTGGCGGGCGCTCGACTTCGTGGACGACCATCTGACCCGATCTCGTTGAGACCAAAACGCCGGGGGACCGCCGGCCACGAACCGCGGGCCTGCATGGCGCCGACGGTCGAAATGGGGCGGACCATCGCGAGCGGCCCGGCGCAGAGGTCGGCTCGCAACGGGTGATTCGAACGTGCATGCCACTGGGACCCGCGGCCGACGAGCGGGCCCTCGATCGTGCCGCTCATGTAACCGGAACCGCGGCGGGGGCGAATGACCCATCGAACGTTGCACGCCATGCCATCACCCGAACCCACCCATCTGCCCCTTCCGGATGCCACCCGGCAGGCGCCGGCAACGGGGCAGGCAAGGTCAGCCGCCCGGGCTTCGGGGGGTGCCTGGCTGGGGCGCGTGCTGGCCCGGTTCCTGTCCCGGCGGCGCCATGCGCATGGTGTGTCCCTTCCGACCGACCCGGCGCACCTGGCCGCCTGCCTGAAGCCCGGCGACGTGCTGCTGGTCGAAGGTGCCTCCCGGTTTTCGGTCGGCATCCAGTACCTGACGCAGTCGACCTGGTCGCATGCGGCGCTGTACGTGGGCGAGGCGCTGGGCGACCCGCTCCGGCGCTGTGTGGTCGAGGCGGATGTGGTCGAAGGCATCCGCGCGGTCGGGCTGGACGAGTTTGCGGGCCTGCACGTGCGGGTGTGCCGGCCGGTCGGGCTGGGCCCCGACGAGATCCGGGCCGTCATCGACCACGCCTCGCGGCGGCTCGGTCAGCGCTACGACCTCAAGAACATCGTCGACCTCGTGCGCTGGCTGCTGCCCACGCCGCCGGTGCCGACGCGCTGGCGGCGCAGGCTGATCGCGTTGGGCAGCGGCGATCCCACCCGCGCCATCTGCTCGACCCTGGTGGCCGAGGCGTTCCAGTCGGTGAGCTACCCGATCCTGCCCACCATCGAGCGGCGGGACCGGCAGGATCCGCTGTGCCCGGGTTGCGTGGACGAGATCCTGCACATTCGCCACCACAGCCTGTTCGTGCCGCGTGACTTCGACGTCTCGCCCTACTTCCAGGTGGTCAAGCCCGCGATCGAATCGGGTTTCGACCCGCGCCGGCTGACCTGGGCCCAGGCGCCCCGTCAGGAGACGGCTGCATGAAGCGACGCGGCCCGGTGCGACCGGTGGCACGGGTTGCAGGCGCCGCCGCAGCCGGCGTGCCGACGCACAGGCGCCTGGCCGCTCGGGCCGGGGACTCGGGGCCGCTGTCATGAGGGCGGCCCAGTACGCCACCGCAGCCCGCACCCGCATCTGGCTGGGCCTGCCCGACGCTGGCGGCACCGACGCGCTGCGGGGTGCCCTGATGGCGATGGGTCTGATCCCGCAGCCCCTGCCGCTGGACGCCGAACCGCGCAGGCGGGCGCTGGCGACCCTGACGGAAGGCGCACTGGCCTTCCTGGACGTATCGAACCCCGCACTGCACGGCGCGCGGCCCTTGTCGGCCCTGCGGCAGGCCTTGCCGGACCCGTCGGCGGCCGGTCGCATCATGCTCAGCCACACCCGCGGCGGGCATGTCAGCCCCCAGGACCGGGCCTGGGCCCGCCGTCTGGGTTTTGCCGACCTGCTGCCCGATTGGCTCGGCGGACCGCAGCGGCAGGGCTTGCGCGGCGTCGTGGCCTGGGCGGCTCTCGCCACCGGACTGGACGAGCCGTCGCCGCAGGCCTGGCCCACCTACACCCGGGTGCTCGCCGGCGCGGGCGACGGGCTGGAGGCCGCTCGGGCCATCGTCTGGGGCCTGACCGGCGAGGCGCCGGAGGCCTTCGTCGCCGGGCTGTCGGCCTTGCTGGACATCGCCGACCGTCGCTGGCGTCTCCAGGACTACCCGCGCTGCTTCGTCGGCAGTCAGGCGGTCGAGCACCTGATGCACCAGCTGCGGCGCCCGCGTGAGGACGTGCTGGCCCTGGGCCGGGCGCTCGGCGAGCTGGGTCTGCTCGTGCACGTGGTGCAGGAACACCCCTTCCTCGACCAGGACCTCTTCTACCGGCTGGCCTGGTCCGACGCGCTGGACGGCATCGATGCCGACGACCTGTGGCAGACCGCCGAGGAGGGCCTGCCCCGGCTGACGGCAACCCGAAGCCACCGCGGCCGGGACTACGCAGACTGCTTCGTCGGCGAAGAGGCCGTCACCTTGGTGGCCGATCGGCATGGCCTGCGCCGCGTGGACGCCTGGCTGGCGCTGCACCGCATGGCGCGATGGGGCTGGATCGAGCACGTGACCCAGGCGCGTCCCTTCATCGACGGCCACTTCTTCTACCGCTGGCGAGCGACAGCCGGCCGCGCCGGCGCGTGACACCCGCGCACGCCAGCGATCGGGCCCGCCCAGGACAAGCCCACCTTGGGCGGCAGCCACATCGGCAGGTGGCCGAGCAGCACGGGTTGCCGCCGGCGGCCCCCTACACCGACCAGCCAGCGCGCAGGGCGCCCAGCGCCGGCTTGTCGTGCAGGTTCCACGAATAGCCGATCACCTGGACCTCCGGCGTGCTGACGGGGTCGTAGTTGGAGCGCGTGTCGCCCAGGTTGGCCTGCAGGCAGTAGGCGACGATGCCGTACAGGTCGCTGCCAAGCTGCCGGCGAAAGACCTCGAGCGTGGCGTCGTACCAGGCGGCCTGCTGGGCCAGGTCGTAGCCGTCCTGGCCCAGCACGTGGCCGGGCGGTGCGCTGTGCCAGAACCAGTAGCCGCCCCGGGTGGCCGGTGTGCCCAGTTCCGTGAAGCACACCGGCTTTCGCAGACGGGTGATGAGCGACCGGACCTGCTGCAGCGCGTTCTGCCCGAAGGCGTCGCGCGTCCAGCCGGCCACGTAGTCGCTGCGGGTGGCGTCGAGCTTGTGGCTCAGCGTGGGGTAGGCCGACAGGCCCACGAAGTCCAGGCGGTCGAAGTAGGCGGCCGGTGCCTCGTCCACTTGCGCGATGCCCCCCGGCTGGAAGGTCACGAGGTTGCAGCCCACCGCCCCGCCCAGCGCCGTGCGCAGGCGATCGTGCAGGACGTTCCAGCGCGCGGCGTTCGCCAGCGGGCGGGTCATGCCCAGCAGCTCGTTGGCGTCCAGCACCGCGGCCACGCCGACGGCGCGCCCCGCGATGCAGAGTTCAACGGCGCGGTCGCCGTAGTTGCGGAACCAGGCCTCGGGGTCTGCCGCCTCGATGGCCCACCACTTGAGGACGTCGGGGTCGGCCAGGTCGGTGCCGATGTAGATGCCGGGCTTGATCCAGACCGTGAAGCCGGCGCCCACGGCGCGCGCCCACGCGGCCTGGTGGCGAACCAGCTCGCTGCTGGTGATGGGCAGGAAGGTCGATCCGCCCAGACCCCCGGCCTGGTACAGCGTGAAGCTGAAGATCAGCGTGTTGGCGTTGGCCTCGCGCGCGACCTGCAGGCTGCGCTCCAGCCCAGCGGGGGACCCCACCGACCAGTCCGGCATGTTGAAGCCCTGCCGGGCAAAGGTCCGCCGGGCCGCCGGCGCATCTGCGCCACCACCGGCGCTGCCACCGCCACCCCCACCACAGGCTGACAAGGCCAGTGCCGACGAGGCCACCAGGATCGAACGACGACGGGGATTCATGGCGGCACTCCGTGGCTTGGAAATCGGACGCGGGGCAGGGCCGGGCCCGCCGGGCCCGCCGGGCCGGCGTTGGCGAAGCGGTCAACCCGCCGCGGCGCTGCCGGGCGGCGTCTGCTCGCGGATCAGGGTCGCCACCTGCACCGCCATCTCGGGCGTGACCTCGGTGCCGTGCACCTCGCGGGCGTGCGCCGCGGCCTGCTGCAGGACCTGTTCACGGGTCGTGCCGTGGATGACACCCGGGCAGTCGAAGCCCACTTCCTTGCAGTGCAGTTCAAACATCGCGGTTCTCCGGTTGGGCGCGGCTTGGGCGCGCTGCCAGTGGACGACGGTGCCGTCACGGCAGCGTCAAAACCAGGGCGCCGTGCCGCGCCAGGCCGAAGCCCGCGGCATCAGGCCAGGCTCAGCTCCACCGCGGCCGCACGCGACAGCGTGGCAAAGATCGGGCAGCGGGTGCGGAAGGCCTGCAGCAGCAGCTGGCACTGGGCTTCGTCGGGGCCCTGCAGGCTCAGCCGCACCCGGAAGGCCTGGAAGCGCGGGTCCACCGCTTCACCGCACACGCCGCGGGGGTCGAAGTCGCCGGCCACCGTGGCGGTGGCGCTCGTCAGGGGGATGCCCAGTTCCTGCGCCGCGCGCTCGCACACCAGCACGGCGCAGCCGGCCAGCGAGCACAGCAGCAGTTCCACCGGGTTGCTGGCCTCGTTCGGGCCGCCCAGCGTGGGCGGGGCATCGGTGACCAGGTGCTGGCCGCGCACGGCCAGCAGGGCGCGGCCGCCCTCGTTGCTCAGTCGGCAGTGCGCCGATGCAGTGGCAAGGGGTGCTGACATCGGGGGGCTCCTGACCGGCGGTGTTGCGGGGCAATGGTGGCCGGAGAATACTGGGGCTCCGTCACGACAGCGTCAGCGCCCCTTCCGCGATGAATCCACTGCAGGTTCGACTGCTGGGCCCTGGCGGGCTGACGCAGGATGGTCAGTTGCTGACGGCCCATTCGGTCAAGGCCATCGCGCTGCTGGCCTACCTGGTGGTCGAGGCGGACCGGCCGCACACGCGCAGCAAGCTCGCGGCGCTGCTGTGGCCCGACCTGCCCGAGGCCGCGGCCCGCCAGGGTCTGCGCCAGGCGGTGTATGCGCTGCGCAGCGCCGGGTCCGGCCAGCTGGCACGCTGCCTGCACGTCGAGAAGGACGTGCTGCGGTGGACGGGTGACGAGGCCGTGGACGTGGACCTGGGCCGCTTCCTGTCGGCGGTGCAGGGCCTGCACGAGCCCGACTGGCTGCTGGCCGCCGCCATCCCCTGGGCGCCGCTGCTGGAAGGGCGCAGCCTGGCGCCGTGCAACGACTACATGGCCTGGCTGGCGGCGGTGCGCGAACGCCTGCATGCGCTGTGCCTGCACAACCTGGACCGCCTGGTCTGCAGTGGCATCGCCCGCTGCCAATGGGAGGCGGTCCAGGTCCATGCGCAGGCCCTGGTGGCGCTGGACCCCGCCAGCGAATCGGCCTTCCGCCACCTGGCCCGCATCCTGGCGGCCCGGGGCCGGCGGCACGAACTGCGGGCGGCCTGGCAGCGCCTGGTCGAGCGCCTGCGGGCCGAGCTCGATGTCGAGCCCACGGTGCAGACGGTCGAGCTGTACCGCATGCTGGCCGGTCGCGACGAGGCGGCGCCAGCGTCATCGGGCGCACGGGATGCCGCGGCGCCCGGCCCGTTGCCCGCCGGCCTGAGGTCGGGCGACGAAGTGGATGCGCTGGTGCGGGCCGGCCGCGCGGCCGAGCGGGTCTATGCCTTTGCGCAGGCCGTCGACCTGTACGACCGTGCGCTGCGCGTGTTGCGCCGCGCCGCAGGCGGCGACGGCCTGCAGCCGCTGCGGCGGCAGTGCGAGCTCCTGCTGCTCAAGGATGCCGCGCTGGAGCGCCTGGGCAACCGCGCGGCCCAGCTCGAGGCCCTCGAGCAGGCGCTGGCCGTGGCCGAAACCCTGGGTGACAACGCCATCACCGCGGCCCTGCTGCTGCGGCGTGCCGGTGCCGGCGCCTACCAGGGTCGCACCGGGCAGGCCGTCGACGATGCGCGGCGCGCCGGCCAGCTGTACCGCGCGCTGGCCGACCAGCCCGGCGAGGCCGAGGCGCTGCGGGAGCTGGGCTTCGTGCACTGGCGCGCCCTGCAGCCGCTCGAGGCGCTGGAGCCGGCGCGCCAGGCCTTGCAGCTGCACCGGCGCATGGGCGACATCACCGGCGAGGCCTCGGCCCTGCACAACCTGTCCGAGATCCACCGCAGCCTGGGTCAGTACAGGCAGGCCAGCGACGGCTTCGATCAGGCCATGCAGCTGCATTGGGCCAGCGGAAACCGCAGCGGCGAGATCCTCAGCCTGTTCGGCTGGGCCCACACGCAGCACCAGGCCGGTGACGACAGCGGTGCCCTGCGCCAGTACCGCGCCGCGCTGGCGCTGGCCGAACAAAGCGGCGAGCTCACCATGCAGGCGCGTGCGCTGCATGCACTGGCCATGCACCACGCGCTGCTGGGTGAACTGGAGCCCGGTCTGGCGCTGCTGCTGCGAGCCATCGAGATCGACCGCGCGATCGGCTATGCCCATGCCCTGGGCCACGACCTGAGCGACCTGGCCGAACTGCACCAGGCGCGCGGCGAGCGTGCTCAAGGCCGCGCGGCCCTGCAGGAGGCCCTGGTCTGGTTCGGGTTCACCGAAGACGTCGACGCGATCACCGCCTGCCGGCAGCGCCTGCACGAGCAGGACGCCGGCCAGCCGCCCGCCCAGCCGCCGTGGCAGCGCTGGGTCAAGAGCCACCTCGCGCTGGGCGAGGGCAAGGCCTACTGCGAGTTCGAGTCCGGCCGCCTGCGCGCCGCGCCGGCCTTGCCCGCGCTGTGAGCGCACCCCGCGGCGCGACGGAGCTTCCTACGCGCTGCGGTCGGGCAGCAGGGCGCGGCGGATCTCCTGCAGCACCACGTGCAGGTCCAGCGGCCGCAACAGGTAGGCGTTGGCGCCCAGCGCCAGGCCACGTGCGCGCGAGGCCTCGTCGCGGCAGGTCGACGTGAGGAACAGGAAGGGCAGGGCCTGCCAGCGAGGGTCGGCGCGCACGCGGGACAGCAGCGCGAAGCCGCCGCGGGGCATGACGACGTCGGACAGCACCAGATCGACCGGCACGTGCTGCAGCAGCGCCCAGGCGCTGTCGGCGTCGCCGCAGCCGTGCACGGCATAGCCCGCGGGCTCGAGCAGGTTGCGCTTGAGCTCGAGCTGCGTCTCGCGGTCGTCCACCATCAGCAGCGTGAGTCCCGGGCGCGGGGCGGCCAGCTCGGGCGGGACGGGCGCCATGGCCCGCTGGGCGGGGGCCGGGCCGCTCGGCGGCAGGGGCGGCGCGGCGGGCAATAACGGCGCGATCAGGGCCAGGAAGGTCGCCGGTTCGATGGGCTTGGCGATGAGAGCGTCGAAGCCCGCGGCCAGGGCGCGGTCGCGGTCGCCGGCCATGGCCGCGGCGGTCACCGCCACCAGGGGCAGCGACGCCAGCAGGGGATGGCCGCGCAGCGCGGTGGCCACGGCATGGCCGTCGGTGCCGGGCAACTGGATGTCGCACAGCACGAGGTCGGGCCGCTCGCGCAGGGCCATGGCCAGGCCCGCATCGCCGTCGGTGGCGCACAAGGCCTCGTGCCCTGCCGCCTGCAGCAGGTAGGCCATGAGCTCCAGGTTGAGCGCGTGGTCCTCGGTGACCAGGATGCGGGCCATGCTCAGTCCGCGCGCGGCAACCACAGCGTGAAGGTGCTGCCGGCACCGGGCTCGCTGTGCAGCGTCAGCGCGCCGCCCATCTGCTCGACCAGCTTGAGCGACAGGTGCAGGCCCAGGCCCGTGCCCTGTTCGCGAAGGCGCCGGTCGCCCACCTGCACGAAGGCCTGGAACAGCCGCGCCTGGTCTTCGGGGGCGATGCCGACGCCGGTGTCGGCCACGGCGATCGCCAGCATGGCCCGGCCCTCGCGTCGTGCCGGCTCGGTCCTCACCTGCACGCCGCCCTGCGTGGTGAACTTGACGGCATTGCCCAGCAGGTTAAGCGCCACCTGCCGCAGTGCGCGGCGGTCGGCGCGCGCCACCGTCGGCACGGGCGCGGGCCGCACCGCCAGCGACAGCCCGCGCGATTCGGCCGCCGGCCGCAGCGTGGCGGCCACCTCGTCGAAGACGGCGATCGTGTCCACGTCCTCGAGCACCAGGTCGGCGTGACCGGACTCGATGCGCGCCAGGTCGAGCAGGTCGTTGATCAGGGCCAGCAGGTGGCGGCCGCTGTTCTGCACATGCGTGAGCTGGCGCTCCTGCGTCTCGGTCAACGGCCCGGGCAGGCGCATCAGCATCAGGCCCGTGAAGCCCAGGATGGCATTCAGCGGCGTGCGCAGCTCGTGGCTCATGGTGGCCAGGAAGCGGTCCTTGGCGCGGTTGGCACGCTCGAGTTCGTCGTTCTTGAGCTGCAGCGTGTGCTCGATGGCCTTGCGATCGGAGATGTCCCGGATGGCGCTGATCACCAGCCGCCGGCCGTCGAGCTCGATCGGCCCGAGGCTGACCTCGACCGGAAACTCGCTGCCGTCGGCTCGCAGACCGAAGAGCTCCAGGCCGCGGCCCATGGGCCGCAGCCCGGGCTGGAAGAGGCAGCTGTTGCGCTGCGGCAGGTGCTGGGCGCGCAGCCGCGGCGGCAGCAGGCATTCCACCGCTTCACCCACCAGGTCCGCATCGACACGGCCGAACAAGGCCTCGGCCTGCGCATTGGCATGCACGATGCGGCCGCTGTCGTTGACGACGACGATGGCATCGGGCAGCGAGGCGAACAGGCCCCGGTAGCGCGCATGCACGCGCTCGCGGTCCTGGGCCACCCGGGCCGCGGTGGCGTCGCGCAGGGCGCACACATGGCCGTCCACGCCACCCCGGCCATTGCGCTGCACACGCAGGCTGAGGTTGATGTGCATGCGCGTGCCGTCGGCACGGCGCCCGACGAAGTCGTGGTGCTCGATATCGCGCCCGTCGGCCAGCAGGGCGTGCGCGGCTTCGCCGATGAGATCGGCAAGGTGCGGGTTCGTGGGGGCGGCCGCTGGCGGGCCGAGCAGGCGGGAGGCCGCCGCATTCCAGGCGCGAACGGCGCCTTGCGCGTCGAGCAGCAGCATCGCATCGGGTGCGTGTTCGACGACGAGAAGGGCGGTGGCCGCATCCACGATGACTGCTCCGCGGCATGGGGTGACCCATGCTGCGTGCGAGCTTGACGAATGTCAACCCGCCGTCCGGCAGGCCTTGTCACCGGATCGATATGCTGCGCACCGCATGAGCATGAACGTGTCGCCCTGGCGGGCCCGCACGCTGCTGGACTCGCCGCACCGGCTCTGCTTCTTCTGGGCCGGGGCGCAGTGGGTGGCCAGCGGCCTGTGGTGGTGGTGGATGCTGACCCGTGGCCAGCAGGCCGCGGCCGTGCCGGCGGTGGCGCTGCATGCGCTGTGGTTCGGGCTGGGTGCGATGCCGCTGTTCATCGTCGGCTTCGTGCTGACGGCGGGGCCGAAGTGGCTGCGTGCGCCGGCGGTGGCCGCCGCCGACCTGCGTGCGGGCGTGGCCGCGTTCTCGGTCGGCTGGCTGCTCACGGCACTGGGGGCCGGTCTGGACACGCGGCTGGCGGCGGCCGGGCAGGTCGCCGCCGCGGCCGGCCTGGGCCTGCTGGTGCGGCGGGCCTGGCAGCTGCTGCAGGCCGGCACGCGCAGCGATGCGCGGCATGCGCGGGTCATCGTCGCGTCGCTGGCGATCACGGTGCTCGGCCTGCTGGCCTCCGCGGCGGTGATGCTGGCCGGCCACGCCGCCGGGCTGGGTGCCCTGGCGCGGGCCATGCTGTGGTGGGGCCCGGTGGCGGCCTTCATCGCCGCGTCGCACCGCATGTTGCCCTTCCTGGGCGACGGGCTCTGGCCCGCGCTCGACCGCCGCCTGCCGGACTGGCCGCTGTGGGCGCTGCTGTCGGTGTCGGCGATGCAGGGCGGCGTCGCCCTGGCGCAGGGTTTTGCGGCCGTGCCCCGCCCGGTCGCGGCGCTGGCCGCCGCGCACCTGGGCCTGGCGGCGCTGGCCTCGGCGGCGCTGACGCTGCGCTGGTTCGGCGCCCCGGCCCTGCGGTCGTCCCTGGTGCGCATGCTGCACCTGTCGGCGCTGTGGTGGCCGGTGGCGCTGGCGCTGCTGGCGGCGGGGCAATGGCCCTGGTCGGCGGCGGCGCCGGCGCAGGCCTGGCAGATGGCCGGCCTGCATGGCCTGGCCATCGGCTACCTGGCGGCCACCTGGCTGGTGATGGTGACGCGCGTGATCGCCACGCACCAGGGCCAGGCACGGGCCATCGGCCGTTTCGTGGTGCTGCTGTTCGTGCTGATGCAGGGTGCGGCCGTGCTGCGCGTGCTGGCCTCGCTGTGGCCGGCGGCGTCGGGCTGGCTGCTGCCGCTGGCGGCCTTGATCTGGTCGGGGGTGGGGCTGTCGTGGTGGCCGTACCATGCGCTGCGGCTGGGCCAGGCCCCGCCCCGGCGGGCAAGGCCCGCGCGCAACGAGGACGAGGCATGAGCAGGTTGTTGTCGATCGGCGCCCCCGGGGCGTCGGCACCCCCGGTGGGTTTCGAGACCCCGCTGGCGATGCTGGCGGAATGCCATCGCCGGGTGGAGGACCAATGCGCCACCCTGCGGCGCCTGGTGCCGCACCTGGCGTGCCACGGCAGCGACCAGGCCGCGACCGAGGCCGCGCAGGCCGTGCTGCGCTATTTCGACCTGGCCGCGCCCAAGCACCATGCCGACGAGGAGGTTGATCTCTTCCCGGCGCTGCTCGAATCGATGGCGGGCTCGGATGCGGTGTGCCTGCGCGACATCATCGCGGCGCTGCAGGCCGATCACGTGGCCTTCGATGCGCGCTGGCAGTCGCTGCGCGCCACGCTGACGCAGGTGGCCGCCGGCCAGGCGGCCTTGCTCGATGGCGCCGCGGTCGAGGCCTTTGCCGAAGCCTATGCCGGGCACATCGCGCGCGAGGAGGGCGAACTGCTGCCGATGGCCGGGCGGCTGCTGGACGACGACACGCTCGCGCGCATCGGCCAGGCCATGCGCCGCCGTCGCGGCGAGAACGCCTGAATGGACGCCAAGCCGACCGCCGCCGAGGGCCAGGCCGCGGTTCGACGCACGCAGCTGCCCCTGGTCTATGCCTGCTCGGGCTGCTCCAGCGCGGCGCAGCTGGCCAACCACCTGG
>ERZ761602.6350-NODE-6350-length-13293-cov-11.839628_pt1 | contig 13293 bp, 14 predicted proteins | sample MGYA00512165_ERZ761602 | MGnify/ENA primary metagenome ERZ761602 (study PRJEB28899, sample SAMN02445085) | bioreactor sludge metagenome | biome: EBPR sludge; isolation source: Thorneside wastewater treatment plant | place: Australia: Brisbane, Thorneside...
ACGAGATCATCGCCGGCTCGCACTACCGAATTCCGTTGCACTCCGGCAATCCGGAAGAAATCAACCACGTGATCACCTTGCAGACGGTACTCAGTGAGGTCGCGCAAGGCAACCTGGACAAGGCTCTGAAAGAGGCCGGCAGCGACCCTTTGTTCGTTCCACCCAACCAGCCGGTCGATAGCCTGCTGGACGTGCTCAAGGCCGACAAGGAGCGGCTGATGGTGGTGGTCAACGAGTTCGGCGGCCTGCTTGGTATTTTTACGCTTGAGGACATCCTCGAGGAACTGGTCGGCGACATTTACGACGACAACGAGGCCCCGAAAGGAGACCAGGCCCTGCTCATGAAATTCGGGGGAAATGAGCTTGTCGTCGATGGCACAACTGAGCTACGCGTCCTTGAGGCGTACTTTGGTCAGGAACTCGCTGGCAAGCCCTACGACTCAGCAAACCTCTGGATCATCACCCATCTCGAACGAATTCCGGTGGCGGGCGAGTGTCTCGTTCTGGAGGGCCTCGAGGTAAAGATCGAGCGCGCCTCCCGGCGCCGCATCCACGAGGTGCGAATCCGTCGCCCGCAGAGTGCGGCTCTCGGGCCCAAGGCCGCAGAGACAGCGGAGCAAACAACGACACCCAAGGAGTAAGCCTGAGCCTGCAGGGCTCGCTCCAGGCAGCGACCGCGAGGGTGGCAAATTCTTGATTGCGAAATTGACTCTTGGCGTCACATGGCAAACATGTATACAATGCGCGGCTAAGTTGTATCTTGCCCACCTGAACCTTGGATGAGTCTATGCCCGCCATTCGTGTAAAAGAAAATGAGCCTTTTGAAGTTGCCATCCGGCGCTTCAAGCGCACTGTTGAGAAAACCGGCCTGCTAACCGAGCTGCGGGCGCGCGAGTTCTACGAGAAGCCAACCGCCGAGCGCAAGCGTAAGCTGGCCGCCGCGGTCAAGCGCCATCACAAGCGCATGCGCAGCCAGACCCTGCCGCCCAAACTCTTTTAGGGATCGCTCACGTCGTTCGAATGGCCGCCTGTCTGAAGATGGGCGGCTTTTGGCGTTCCCGCTGCGCTTGCAGTCGGTGAGCGGGGCCCCGCTCTTCGCGCAGCCCCCCCCGGCAGTAACAACGCAGAGCTGAAGGTGCTTGGCTATGACCCTTAAAACACGCATCAACGAAGACGTCAAGGTCGCCATGCGCGCACGTGACGCGAAAAAGCTTGGCGCGCTGCGTCTACTGCTCGCGGCGATCAAGCAGAAAGAAGTCGATGAGCGCGTTGCACTCGACGACGACGCTGTCGTGACGGTCATCGGCAAGATGCTCAAGCAACGCCGGGATTCGATCACCCAGTATGCGGCCGCCGGGCGCAACGACCTCGCCGACGCGGAGCGCTTCGAGTCCGAACTCCTTGACGCCTACCTGCCCGCGCGCCTGTCGGCGGAGGAGCTTGTCCAAGCGGTTTCCCAAGCCATCGTGAAAACCGGCGCCAGTAGCCCTGCCGACATGGGCAAAGTGATGGCGCAACTGCGGCTCGAACTGGCTGGGCGCGCCGACATGAGCGAGGTTTCGCTGCTCGTGAAAACTCGCCTCACCGGCGCCTGACCGCCTGTACCAAGACCGCCAACCCGGAGTCGCAAGGGGCCCCGGATGATCCCTGACGCCTTTATTCAGGATCTGCTGCATCGCATCGACCTCGTCGAACTGATTGACGGCTATGTGCCGCTGAAGAAGACCGGCGCCAACTTCGCGGCGTGCTGTCCATTTCACAGCGAGAAATCCCCTTCGTTCACGGTCAGTCCGAGCAAACAGTTCTACCATTGTTTCGGCTGCGGCGCGCACGGCTCCGCCATCGGCTTTCTGATGGCCTACTCGGGCAGCGGCTTCGTCGAAACAATCCGGGAACTCGCCAGCCGTTGTGGATTGCCGCTTCCTGACGAGCAGCGGCACGTGCCACAGAACGGTCCGCGCCTGCAGGCGCTCGCCGAGCGCATGGCGCAAGCGGCAAGCTTCTACTACGAACAGCTCAAGCGCTCTGAGAGCGCCATCCGGTATCTCAAAGAGCGTGGCGTCAGCGGCGAGCTGGCCCGCCGCTTTGGGATCGGCTATGCACCGCCAGGTGGCAAAGGCCTGGCCGCCACCTTTGACGACTACGACAACCCTGAACTGCAGCTGGCGGGGCTGGTTATCAAAAACGACGAAGGCCGCCTCTACGATCGTTTTCGAGATCGAGTCATGTTTCCGATCGCCAACCAGAAGGGCGAGGTGATCGCCTTTGGTGGCCGGGTCCTCGGCGCAGGGGAACCGAAATACCTGAATTCCCCCGAGACCCCGCTGTTTGAGAAGGGCCGCGAATTGTTTGGCCTGCCGCAGGCACGCACCGCCATACGCGACAGCGATACGGTAATTGTCGTCGAGGGCTACATGGATGTCGTTGCCCTCGCGCAGCACGGAATCGGCAACGCCGTTGCCACGCTTGGTACGGCGACGACACCAATACATGTGCAGAAGCTGCTGCGCCAGGCCGAGCGCGTGGTGTTCTGCTTTGATGGCGATGCAGCCGGGCGCAAAGCGGCATGGCGAGCGCTGGAGAACAGCCTGGAGGTACTCGGCGAGCAGACGACTATCGGCTTCGTTCTCCTGCCGGAAGGCGACGACCCTGACAGCCTCGTGCGCCAAGGTGGCGGCCAGGCATTTCAGCGACTGATCCTCGAGGCCACGCCGCTCTCCGATTTCCTGCTGCGCGAACTGAGCAGACACTGCGACCTGAGTAGCGCCGAGGGGCGAGCCCGGCTGGTCGCTGACGCCAAGCCACTGCTTGGCCGGATGCTGTCGCCGCTGTTGCGGCTGCAACTCGTCAAGCGCCTGGCTGAGATCAGCGGCTTCTCGCAAGCAGAGGTCGAACGTCTGTGCGCTCTGCGCGCCATCGCCAAGCCGGCGCCAGCGCGCGCGCCGCGACAGACACCCTCGCTGCTGCGGCCCTTGCTGCGCCTGCTGCTCCAGAACCCGGCGTTGGGCTCGCGCTTGCCACTCGGACTGCTTCCAGAACAGGCGCCGGAAACGCGCGCGATTCGGCTACTCTGTGCAACGATCGCCAGCGCCGGAACGCAGCCGCTCGCCTATCCGGCCTTGCTCGAAAAGCTGCGCGGCAGCGCGGAAGAGACGATGCTGCACGCAGCAGCCGCTGAACTAATGCAACAGCCTTTTGCCGAAGACGAGATCGACAGCGAATTTGACGGCGCCCTTGCACAGCTGCTAGAGGGCGAGCACAAACGGGCTTTCGCACGACTACAGGAGAAGGTTCAGAAGCTCGGCGTCGCCGGCCTGTCAAGGGAAGAAAAGCAGCAGTACCTGCAAGCACTCAGCGCGCGCAGCAAAGGCGGCCAGACAGTGTAAGCTATGGTAGAATTTAGAGTTTTTCCAGTATAACGCTATCCGGGAATTGGTTATGGCAAGGGAAAAGGCGGCAACTACGAAGGCGGCAAAAGCCAAGGCAGCGGCGGATCTATTGGCACAGGTTGGCAACCAACCGACGCCTATTGACGACGAGACGCGCAAGACACGGCTGAAGACGCTGATCAAACTCGGCAAGGAAAGGGGCTTCCTGACCTACGCCGAGATCAACGACCATCTGCCCGATGATGTCGTTGATGCCGAGCAGATCGAGAGCATCATCAGCACCTTCAACGACATGGGCATCCAGGTCTACGACGAGGCCCCAGACGCTGAAACTCTGCTGATGTCAGACTCCGCACCGGCTGCTGGTGCAGACGATGCGGACGTCGAAGAACAGGCCGAACAGGCACTATCCACCGTCGACTCCGAGTTCGGCAGGACGACCGATCCTGTACGCATGTATATGCGCGAGATGGGTTCGGTGGAACTGCTCACCCGCGAAGGCGAGATCGAAATCGCCAAGCGCATCGAAGACGGGCTCAAACACATGGTCCAGGCGATCTCCGCCTGCCCAACCACGATCGCTGAAATCCTCAACTGCGCCGACAAGATCAGCCGCGAGGAAATGCGCATCGAGGAATTGATTGACGGACTGATTTACCCCGAGGAAGAGGCCGCAGCGGGAGAGCCGTCTGAGGATGACGACGCGAGCGACGACGACGAAGACGGTGATGATGACGATGACGACGACGAAGACGACAACAGCGAAGCCGCCGAAGGCGCGGCAGCAGCGGCCTCCTTACTCAAACTGCGAACTGAAGGGCTGGCTCGCCTGGAGCTGATTCGTGAGCATGACAGCAAGGCGCAGGCGCTACTGCCCCGGAAGGGCTCGCAGGACAAGGCTTACCTGAAACTGCAGGAGCAGATCTCCGACGAGATGATGGGTATTCGCTTCACCTCGAAAACCATTGAGCGCCTTTGCGATACGGTGCGCGCAATGGTCGACGAAGTGCGTACCTGCGAGCGACAGATTCAGAGAATTTGCGTGCACACGGTGCGCATGCCACGCGCGCACTTCATTAAGGTCTTTCCCGGTAACGAACTCAACCTCGACTGGGTGGAAACAGAAATCGCTGCGGCTGGCAAGACCTACGCTGCGATTCTCACGCGCAATGCGCCGAACATCACTGAAGAGCAGCGGAAACTGCTCGCTTTGCAAGACCGTATCGGGATCCCGCTGAAAGAACTGAAAGACATCAACAAGCAGATGTCCACCGGAGAAGCCAAGGCCCGCCGCGCCAAGCGCGAAATGACCGAAGCCAATCTACGCCTGGTGATCTCGATCGCGAAGAAATACACCAACCGCGGCTTGCAGTTCCTCGATCTGATCCAGGAAGGCAACATCGGCCTGATGAAAGCCGTGGACAAATTCGAGTACCGACGGGGTTACAAGTTTTCAACCTATGCCACCTGGTGGATTCGCCAGGCGATCACCCGCTCGATTGCCGATCAGGCGCGAACCATCCGCATCCCGGTACACATGATCGAGACGATCAACAAGATGAACCGTATCTCGCGGCAGATCCTCCAGGAAACCGGCCTTGAAGCCGATCCGGCGACGCTGGCCAAGAAAATGGAGATGCCAGAAGAGAAGATTCGCAAGATTCTCAAGATCAGCAAGGAACCGATCTCGATGGAAACGCCGATCGGCGACGACGACGACTCACATCTGGGCGATTTCATTGAGGATCAGGCAACCCTCGCCCCCACCGAGGCCGCCCTCTACTCGAGCCTGCGCTTCATTACCAAGGACGTACTGGATACCTTGACACCGCGTGAAGCCAAGGTATTGCGCATGCGCTTCGGTATCGAAATGAATACCGACCATACCCTGGAGGAGGTTGGCAAGCAGTTCGACGTCACCCGCGAGCGAATTCGTCAGATCGAGGCCAAGGCCCTGCGCAAACTGCGCCACCCGTCGCGCTCGGACAAGCTGCGAAGCTTCCTGGATAGCGGCAACAACTAAACCGTTCGGCGCGAGAACACTCCGCCCGGCAGGCGCAGGTACGAAGCTGCCATGCCGTACGGTGGGTCGAGGAAAGAAGAAGGGGGCGTCGCCCCCTTCGTGCGTTGCGGCCTGCCTTTTCGGCGAGTATGCGGCTTCCCAACAAGACCAGCAGGCATCCACGCACGATTCTGGCCATGGTCCGGCATTTGGCTGTAAGCGCTTCCAGGATCTCGCGCGTTAGGTGAGGATGCTGACAATCAAAGGTCTCGAATGAAACTGACACACTGCACTTTCGCGTTCGCCCTGGCAGCGCTTCTCGCGGCGAGCACCGCCCCCGCGTTTTCTTCCGAAGTTGGCGTATCGATCAGCATCGGCCAGCCGGGCTTCTATGGTCGTGTCGACCTTGGCGCCTTCCCACCACCGCCGGTGATCTATCGGCAAGCGATGGTCGTCGAGCGCAGACCATGGGCTGGCGCCCCCGTCTATCTGCACGTACCCCCGGGTCATGCCAAACACTGGCACAAGCACTGTCGCAGCTACAAGGCCTGCGGACAGCCAGTCTACTTCGTACGTAGTGACTGGTATCAGCGCGATTACATGCCACGTCAGTCGCAAAGACTTAGACACTACAGCCGCCATGACGACCACCGCCGCAACACGCACCGGGAGGACCATCGCGGTGATCACGGCTATGGTCGTCGATAGAGAGGGCCATTTTTGCTACTGCAAGTTGGGCTCACTTCGCACGCCGAGCCGGTACCCTGGCGATGATCGAATCGATCCTCCTCGCAGCCACGCGTATCGCCACCTTTCATCAGCAGCAAGCGCTGACCAACGCCAGCGGTTTTTTCTTCAGGCGTGATCAGCGGCTGTTTCTGGTCACCAGCCGGCACGTGCTGTTCGACGAACCTAGCCAGCACTTCCCGGATCGAATAGAGATCGAGCTGCATACCAACCCGGATAATCTCGCCGCGTCGACCGCGTTCTCGATCCCCCTCTACGTCTACGGCCAGCGTGTCTGGAGGCAAGGCCTCGATACGGCAGGCGAAATCGACGTTGCGGTTGTCGAACTCGATCGCGCCGCGCTACCGGAAACCGGGATATACCACGCGTTTTCCCCACGCCACCTGCCGGGGCGCTTCGATCAGGTTGAAGTAGGCAGCTCATTGCTGGTGGTCGGCTTCCCGCTGGGCTTCCAGGACCAGTTGCACCACATGCCGGTGGTACGCCAAGCCATCGTCGCTTCTTCGTTCGGGCTGCGTTTTCAGGGCGAAGGCTATTTCCTCACCGACGCACGCACACACCGCGGAACCAGCGGTGCCCCGGTGGTCATGCGCGTCTCGGCGGAGGATCGCGCGTCCGGAGACCTGCCCTGGATGCTGCTCGGTGTCCACTCTGCGCGCCTCGATGTTGGTTTCCGCGACCCCAACCAGGATGAGGCACTTGGACTCAACTGTGTCTGGTACGCGGACATCCTGCTGACCTTGACCGAAGGCTGAGCGCACGCCGGCAGCCCAGCCGCGCCGACACGGGGACAGCCCTCCCGGCTAGCTTATTTGGACGAGGTGGACGCCTCCGCGAGCTTCTGCTCGATCCTGGCGAGCGGGATCGCACCGGGGATGCGCTCGCCGTCAGCAAAAAAGATCGTCGGCGTGCCATTGATGGCCAGCTTGCGCCCCGTCTCGACGCTTTTCTTGACCGCCGTGGTATCGCAATCGCCTTTTCCGCTCGGCGCCTTGCCGTCGAGCATCCAGTCGTTCCAGGCCCGCACCTTGTCGGCGGAGCACCAGATCTGATTCGATTTTTCCAACGAGTCCTGGGAAAGGATCGGGTAGAGGAAGGTATAGATGGTGACGTTGTCCAGTGTCGCGAGTTCTTTTGCCAATTTTTTGCAATAACCGCAGTTCGGATCCTCGAAGGTCGCGAAAACGCGTTTGCCATCACCGCGCACCTGTTTAATCGCCTGTGCCAGGGGAAGATCCGAGAACTTGATCGCGGTGAGCTTCTGCATCCGCTCGCTGGTTACGTTTTTCATCGTCTTGCCGTCAATCAGAGAGCCGACCAGCAAGGCCGAAACTTTCTCGTCCGTGTAGACAATCTGGCCATCCGTGTACACTTCATAGAGGCCAAGATAAGGCGTCTTGGTGACACTCGTGACCGGAGCACCAAGCTTGCCTTCGAGCGCCTTCTTGACACTTGCCTCATCTGCCAAGGTAGGCAGGCTGAGCGCAGCAGCGACGGCAAATGGCACGAGTTTCATATACATCTGGTTTCTCCAGGTTTCAATAAGGGTGTTTCAGAAGGCGCCGGTTGTTGCGTAGCGCACAAGAGAGTTTTTTAGGACTGGCAAAGCATTCGTCAGGTTCATTCCGAGGTTTCGCAAGGACTTCAGCCCCGGAAAATCGTCGCGGAAAAGTGCGTGCAAGGCGTGCGTGGTGGATTGCATGAGCAGGGTTTCCTCCCGCCGTTCGCGTTGATAGCGCAGGAGTAGTCGCTCGTTGCCAATATCCTGCCAATCCGGAGAGCCGACGAGTAGGCGCGCAAGCGCTTTGGCATCCTGGTAGCCCAGATTTATGCCATGTCCCGACAGCGGGTGAATGCCATGTGCCGCATCGCCAACCAGCGCCAGCCGTGGGGCGACGATCCGCGGCACCTGCACCAGTCGCAAGGGAAAGGCCGCCGGAGGCGTAAGCGAACGCAACGCTCCCAACTGATGCCCGCCGGCGGCGGCGATTCGGGCGCAGAAATCGTCGGCGGCCATCGCCAGCAGTGTTCTGGCATGCTCGTCGGCAGTGGACCAAACGATCGAGATGCGATTCCCGGCCAGCGGCAGCCAAGCGAGCACCCCGTCAGCACGAAACCACTGCCGCGCAATTCCAGCGTGCGGCCGCTCGCATTCGAAATTGGCCACCAATCCCATCTCGCCATACGGAGTGTCGATCGCCGGCAGGGCAAGCGCTTCGCGCACCCAAGAGTCACGTCCATCGGCACCAACCAGCAACTTGGCCGAAAGCGTCTCGCCACTGGCAAGGGTAAGCACGGCGGCAGCGGAATTCACTGTCAATGACTGCGCTGCGGCGGGGCAGCAGAGGGTGAGATTTCCTTGACGCTTGGCGTTCTCCCAAAGCTCGCTGGCCATCAGCGACGACTCCAGAATCCAGCCCAGCTCCGGCAAGCCCGTCTCATAAGCCGAAAAATGGAGCGCTGCGCCAGAGTCACCGAAAATCTCCATGCTCTGAATCGCCGCGATCCGCTCGGCAGCCATGTGCTTCCAGACACCGATTTCCTGCAGGAAGGCGGCGTTGGCCGGCGAAAGTGCATAGACGCGCACATCCCAGCCCGCTGGCCTCTGCGGCGGACGCTGCTCAACCAGGCCAAGCCTGAGGCGGGTGTCGCGTAGCGCGCAAGCCAGCGCGAGGCCCGCCAGACCGCCACCGACAATGAGAACATCGAACTCGCTAGCTTGCATGCAGATGGGGCTCGGAAATAACCTTGCGCTCCTAGGATCCATATTTTACAAAAACAGCCAAGGGTGTTAGAAGCTCACAGCGATGACCTCGCTCGCCAGACGCGCGCACCCTGCGCAGCTTTACTTCCCGGCACTTGCTCGTTCCGAGCATGATTCCCCGCTAGACGCGTTAATCGCTGCGTGTGTGCCGCGACCCGAGGCGATGGACCTGGTGGCCGCTTCCTGGGCCGCCCGTGATTCGAATTGCCTGCTTGCCTTTCTAGACGGCGGCCGCGCGATTGCCGTGTTACGTACGCCGGCAGGACGTTGGGCGACGTGTAATGCCTTTCTTGACCATCTCTATGCGAGCTCTCAGGACGCGCATCGGCGGCTGGAAAAACGCTGCAAGCGCCACCGCCAGGCTTACGTGGTCAGCCTTCCAGTGGGACGCATCGACCACGCCACGCTGGGAAAGCTCCTTGCCGATGTAGCCGATGGCGACGCAAACTCGGTGCGGCGCACAACCCCAAAAACCTTGGTCGGTACCGACCAGCAGAACTAAAACGCCGGCTCCGATGAGAGCCGGCGCCCGCGAGCCATCCTCCGACGCTCGTATGCTGCGCTTGTTGCTTAAGCTTTAAGGCACTCGCTCATGAAGGCCTTGCGCTCGTCACCCTTGAGCCCCTTGCTGCTAGCGGTGGCGTTACACTCCTTCATCTTGTTCTGCTGACTCGTCTTGGCCGGCGCGGCTGCCGGACTCGCCTCGGCCGGCGCGGCTGCCGGAGCAGCTTCGGCCGGCGCCTTCTTGAGGCAGTTACTCATGAATTGCTTGCGCTCATCGCCCGTCAGGGCCTTTTCCTTGGCGTCGGCATTACAGAACTTCATCTTCTCCTGTTGTGCCTTCTGGGCTTCTGAGGGCTCCTTCTTTCCTTCGGCGGCAAAGGCGCCGCCGGTGGCGAAGACAAGAGCGACAATCGCGGTCAGAGCTTTCATCGGGGTTTCTCCTAGGTTGAGGAAGCCTTATGATTAAGCCACCGCTAGAGGTCTTCGTCAAGCAGCGCCTGCTGCTGGCGATCGATAAAATCGCCCATGCTATCGATACCGCGCAGTTGCAGGATACTGTTGCGGACCGCAGCTTCGAGCAGCACCGCAATGTTTCGCCCGGCGGCGACAGGGATTACGACCTTGCGTATCGGCAAACCGAGAATATCCTGCGACTGGGCATCGAGAGGCAGGCGTGGTCCATCGCTGCTGCTTAACGGCCTTTGCAGGTGCGCAATCAACTTGAGCTTCATTTTCCGGCGCGAAGCTGTCTCGCCGAAAATGGTGCGGATGTTGAGCAAGCCAAGACCGCGAACTTCCAGATAATCTCGCAACATGCTTGGGCAACGCCCCTCGATCGTTGTCGGCGCGATACATGCGAGCTCGACGACGTCATCCGCGACCAAACCGTGGCCGCGCGAAATTAGTTCAAGTGCCAGTTCGCTCTTGCCGACACCGGAATCGCCAGTGATCAGGACACCCATCCCGAAAACATCCATCAACACGCCATGCATTGATGTCGAACCGGCCAGACGGCGCGAAAGGTAGATCCGCAGCAAGTCGATGACCGCAGAGCACGGTTTCGAGCTGACAAACAACGGCGTCTGCGTCGACTCACAACCCTCGCGAATCGCCGGCAGGATGTCCAGATTGTCGGCGATGATCAGCGCCGGCGGTTTGGCCGCCATCAACTCCCGCACCTGTTGGCGGAGGCGGTCCACGGTCACGCGTTGCGCCCAGGCATGCTCGGCGTGGCCGATAACCTGTAGCCGTTCCGGGTGGATCAGGTTGAGGTGGCCGACTACATCGGCACCGTAATTACTCTGTTCTTTGAGCTCGATCTGGCGGTCGACGCCGACTGCCACGATCCAGGACAGCTTCAGTTTCTCTCGGTGATCCTCATAGAGCTGGACCACGCTGAACTGACGCGAGACGCTCATGTTCCGTCGGCAAAGATCTGGCGAACGCTATTCGAGTCGATGGCACTGGCAAGAGCTTCGCGGCACGCGCGGTCAGAAAAGTGCTGTGCCAACTCAGAGAGGATTTGCAGATGCTGCTCAGTCGCCACTTCGGGAACCAGCAGGACGAACAACAGCGAAACCGGCTTGCCGTCCGGAGAATCGAACGGCACCGGTGCCGCCAGGCGCAGGAAGGCGCCCGTGGCATCTTTCAAGCCCTTGATACGGCCGTGTGGAATGGCCACGCCCTGGCCAAGCCCCGTAGACCCGAGCTTTTCGCGCGCGAACAGGCTGTCGAACACGGTGCTGCGCGCAATCCCGAGATAGTTTTCAAAAAGGAGCCCCACGTGCTCAAAGACGCGTTTCTTACTACTTGCGTCGAGATCAAGAATTATGTTTTCGAGGGGAAGTAACTGGGTAATCTGGCTCATGCGACAAAAACCCGAAAAAAGGCTGACGTGAATTGATTCAAACTGGGAAACACACGGGCCGGCCGGCGATTGCTGCCGGCCCCCCGTGCGCAGACGACACATCGATCACTCGACGACGATATGGTCGATGATCTTGCTCCCGCGGTGATGATCCTGCAACTTCTGCTTGTACTTCTGAACCTGGCGCTCGAGCTTGTCGACCAAGGCATCTACGGCGGCATAAAGGTCCTCATCGACCGTTTCCACGTAGACGTCCTTGCCCGCCAGGTGAACGGTCACTTCTGCTTTCTGCTTCAGCTTTTCCACTGACAGAATCACGTTCACGTCTATCACGTTATCGAAATGACGGGTGATTCGCTCGAGCTTACCGGTGACGTAATCACGCAGTGCAGGGGTAATATCGAGGTGGTGACCACTGACTTGCAGGTTCATGATGTGGCTCCTTCTTCTAAATGGACTTACGTAGATTGACCGGCGGAATATTTAGCGCTTCACGGTATTTCGCAATAGTTCGCCGTGCAACGACAATGCCCTGCTGGCCAAGAACTTCGGATATCTGACTATCCGAAAGCGGCTTCTTCGGTTCTTCGGTGCTGATCAACTGCTTGATCAAGGCACGAATAGCGGTTGCTGAACACGCCCCGCCGGCTTCCGTGCCGACGTGACTGCCAAAAAAATACTTCAGTTCAAAAATCCCGCGCGGCGTTGCCATGTACTTCTGCGTAGTTACCCGCGAGATGGTCGACTCGTGCAGCCCCAGGACATCGGCGATTTCGCGCAAGACCAGCGGCCGCATCGCTACGTCACCGTGGTCCAGAAACTGGCGCTGACGTTCTACGATAGCCTGCGCCACCCGCAGGATCGTGTCAAACCGTTGTTGCACATTACGGATCAACCAGCGCGCTTCCTGCAGTTGGCCGGCGAGCCCGGAGCCGCGTTGTCGGGAGAGGATCTGGGCGTAGAGACTATTGATTCGCAGACGCGGAAAGGCATCAGCGTTGACGCTTACCGACCACTGTCCCCGCACTTTGCGGACAACCACGTCCGGTGAGATGTAGCGGGTATCAGCCGAAGCGTATTGTGCGCCGGGCCGTGGATTCAGGCCGCAAATCAAGAGATGTGCCGCGCGCAGCGCGTCGTCGTCGCAACCCGTCTGCTTCTTAAGCTTGACAAAGTCATGACTGGCCAAGAGATCCAGGCCGTGCCGGACGATCTCCAGCGCCAGCGTACGCGTCTTATCGATTGGTAAGGCTTCGAGTTGTAAGGCCAGGCATTCCTGCGCGCTGCGCGCGCCGACGCCGGTGGGGTCGAAATGCTGCAGGTGCTTGAGCGCAATCTGCAGCTCTTCAAGCTCGATCTCCAACTCCGCAGGCATGGATTCGGCAAGTTCAGGCAGCGACTGAGTCAGATAGCCGTCGTCGTCCAGAGCATCGACCAGACAGCGTACCAGCACGCGGTCGCGGTCGGGGAGCATCATCAGCCCCAGTTGCCATAGCAGGTGTTCGCGCAGCGAAACCGCCGCAGCCTGGATATCCTGGAAATCGCTGTCTTCGTCGTCGGACGAAGCCCCTGAACCGTGTTGGCCGTTCTCCTCGCCGGGCCAGGCGTCGTCGGAGAACGATTGTTCAAGGTGTTCGGAGAGTTCGGAACGCTCTGCGTGCTCCTCCGCCGTCGCCGGGTCGGCGGCCGTTTCGTCGCTAGCGTTGGGGGACTCCGCCGTGCGAGCGAATTCCTCCTCGCGCTCAAGCAACGGGTTCTCCAGCAAGTATTTTTCGAGCTCCTGTTCAAGCTCGATCGTCGATAATTGCAGCAGCCGGATCGACTGCTGGAGCTGTGGGGTAAGGGCGAGATGCTGGGTAAGCTTGAGCTGGAGGGACGGCATCATTTACAGAACCGGGGACGTCGCCGCATGGTGGTGGGGAAAGCGCCCATAGGGTTCTCGAATTGTGGCTGAAAAACCGGCGGGCTCAGAGGCGGAAATTCTCACCCAGATACACCTTCCGGACGTTTTCATTATAAA
>ERZ761602.6351-NODE-6351-length-13293-cov-3.182732_pt1 | contig 13293 bp, 8 predicted proteins | sample MGYA00512165_ERZ761602 | MGnify/ENA primary metagenome ERZ761602 (study PRJEB28899, sample SAMN02445085) | bioreactor sludge metagenome | biome: EBPR sludge; isolation source: Thorneside wastewater treatment plant | place: Australia: Brisbane, Thorneside...
TCGACACACTGGGCGTGCGGGGTGGCGGCCTGCACACCACCGGCGAGTGGGTCGAGGTCGCGAGTCTGGTGGAGCGGTGCCAACTCGCGGCGGTGCTGATCGCCAGATTGTGCGGAAAGTCCGCCGATTGAAGGCGCTGATCATCGCCGCCGAGAAGACTCAACCGGCGAGCCATTCAGACGGCGGCATCGCGTAGGGCCTGAACTTCTCGATGGTGCCGAGTTCCTCGCGGTACAGGATCGCGCGGTACCTGCCCAGGTTCGCGGCGGCGGGCGCATCGACCAGCGCGGTCGAGTCGTTCGCCGACATCTGGAAGAGCACCCGGGCCTCGAACTCGCGGATGGATTGGCGGTCCAGGGTGCGCTCGAGATTCGCCGCGGTGTCGCACCACGCGATGGTGTGAATGCCCAGGGCCGGCCCCTCGCGGAGGATGCGGGCGAACTGCTTGTCGGGGGCGGGCTTCTCGCTCTCGCTCCCGAACGAGAAATCGTCGGAGCGGCGAAGGTCGCGGAAGCGGTGCAGGCCCATGATGATCAGGAAGAGAGGCGCATCATCACCGGCCGGGTTCGCCTCGCGCTGTGCGAGTTCCTCGGCGATGACCGCGACCGACGCCGCCGCGGCACGGGGCGCGGCGAAGGGTGCCTTCAGACGCTCGGCGAGGCTCGCGATGACGCCGGCGTGCGGCGAGTCGGCGGGCGTCGAGTCGAACAGCGCGAAGCTGCAGTGTGGGTGCGCTGAGAGGCTCATCGCAGCGCTGACCAGAAGGGCCGACGCGGCGTCCTCCTGCTGACCCACGATGAGCAGGTTCGCCGCGGACTGTCGCCGGAAGACCATCGACGTTGGGTCCTTGATCGAAACGGCATCGCCGAGCCACGCCTGCGGTGGCGCAAGACGCGGGAGAGACGAAGGGTCGGCGCGGAGCGATGCGAGCACGTGGTTTCGCGAGATGTCGGCGGGCTGGTTGCCTTCAAAGACGATGGCTGGGGGCGGCGCAGCGCGTGAGTCCGCGGTCAGCCGTTCCCTCACGGAAGCGAGTTTCGCTTCGCGCGTCTCCTCGGGGAGCCAGACGATCTGGAAAGGGCTGTTGCCCTCCACCATGCCGCTGGCGTCGTTGTAGATGGCCTCGCCGGGACGGTTGAGCAGGCGCGGGGCCGCGTTGTCCTCGGCCATGATGAGGTAACTGTCGGCCTCGCTGCACTGCAGCGCGATCCGCACGGCCATCTGCCCCAGCGTGCTGCGGGCAAGGGAGTAGGCCCCGCCGAGGGTCTGACTGCCGAGGATGACGTGCATCCCGAACGCCCGCCCCTGCCGCACGAGCCGATCGAGCAGCAGCGAGGCCTCTTGCGAGAGTTTGTCATCCTCGACAAAGAACTCCTGGAACTCGTCCACGATCAGCAGCGTGCGCGGCATCTCGGCCCGGGGCGCGGCCCTGCGGTACGCCGCGACGTCCTGCACGCCCATGTCGCGAAAGAGTTGGCCCCGGCGGGTGAGTTCCGCGTCGAGTTTGCGCAGCACGGACAGGCCGAACTCACGCTCGCTCTCGACCGCGATGACCCTCGCGTGAGGCAACGCGTGTGTGGCGTAGGCTTTGAACTCGACGCCCTTCTTGAAGTCCACCAGGTACAACTCCACCTGGTCCGGCGAGCACCAGAGGGCGAGGTTGGTGATGATGACGTGCAGCAGCGTGGACTTGCCCGATCCCGTCCGTCCCGCGATGAGGGCGTGCTGCGCGGTGCCCTGTCCCAGCGTCAGGTGCTGGAGTTTCGTCGCGCCCGCCCGCCCGAGCGGGATGCGCACCCCCTCGGCGGTGTCGAGCGACCAGACCTGATCCGCCGGGGGTGCCACCATCTCGAACGGCACCCGGACCTTGCCCAGGTCCTTGGCCAGGCGCCCGACTTCGTGCAGCAGGCGCGTTGTCGTGTCTTCATCGGGCGGGCGTTCGAACGACATGGGCCAGGGACGGAAGTCGTCCTCCTGCCGCGCGAAGACTGCCCCGTCGTGCCGGAACGTCACCGCGGCCTTCTCCATTTCAGCCACCGGCAGCCACGACGGCAGTTTGGCCCGCTGGTCGAGCGCGATGAGCGTGAAGACGCCGCACCGCGGGCCGCTGGTGACGATGCTGGCAAGGCGCTTGGCCGCCTGCTCGGTCAGGTTGGCCGGAAAGTCGGCCATGACGAGGAAACGGAAGGGCTCGGCCACCTCACCCGCGAACTCGTTGTACTGCTGGATGGTCTGGAACTCGTTGCGCAGGTACTTCTGGATCACCGTCTCCATGTGCTCCGTGAGTTCGCCCAGTTTCTGCTCGATGTGGCGAGGGTCGGTCCAGATCTTGTCCGAGATCAGCAGTTCGTGATGATCGGCCAGGTGCATGAACGCCGCGAAGGACTGGCCCAGCCCGACGGGATCGACAATCGTGAACCGTGCCTTGGCCGGCGGGAAGGCCGTCAGCAGGCGCAGCATCGCGTTGTTGAGGGCCGAGATCGCTGTGGCACGCCCATCGGCTCCGTGCCGCAGCAGCAGCGAACCCCGGTCGAGAAAATCAATCAGCACGGGTTGGGTGATCGTGCTTCCCGCCAAACCGTGCCAGGCCGGGAATCCACCGGGAAGCAACCGCGGGTCGATCGTGAACTCGCCGATCGACACCGCCTCGGGGACCGCGGTGCGAGGTTTGAAATCAATCCAAGACGTATCGGCCCACCCCGGGCACAGGGCCGCGGACGTCCGACGAACTTCTTCCGCTTCGGCGATCTGTGCAGCAACCTGATCGGTGAACTCGAGCGTGAGCGCTTCGCGGGCCTCACGCTCAACGCCGGCGGCGGCGACGAGGTCCGCATCACGCTGGGCTTGGGCGGAATGCTGGGCCGCGCCCAGAGCTTCATCCGCCTCACGCCGACGCGCCTCCCTGACGTGATCGGCCGTACGCTGGGCGGCATCGAGCCTTGCATCGATCGCGACGATGGCATCGTCGTGACGCCGTCGCAGAGCGGGCTCATCGACCGTTCGCCGCTGGCGGATGGCGAGCGTGGCCGCCTCCAACTCCGCGCGCGCGGCCCGGACTTCCGAATCACGCTTGGTACGGGCTTCGGCGATGATCGCCTCGCGCTTCGCTTCCGCGGCCTTCAGCGCCGTCTTGCCAGAGGAAGCCGCCCCGGAAAGCGCTTCGGCCAGCGCGGCCGCCGCCGCCGGCACACGCCTCCGAAGCAGGGCACGTGCCATGAACCATGCCAGCAGACCCAGGCCCAGGCCGGCACCGCCACCGTACATGACCGTCATCAGCGAGGCGGGTGGGAAGAGCATGGCACCCCCGATGGCGCCCGCCGCGATGAGGACCAACAAGCCGCCCGAGACAAAGCCGGGGCTGACGGCGATGGGTCGAACACGGCTGGTCAGCAAGTCAAGCCCCGCCACCGCCTCCGCCCCGCGGGCATCGAGGTCACCCTCGGCGCCGGGTGCGTCTCGATTGATGACCGGCAAGGGCGCGTGCCCGTTCGTCCGCAGCAGCGCCTGGGCCGCGGCCTCGATTGCCCCGAGTTCCCTGCTCTTGGCCTCCAGAAGCGTGCGTGTCGCGTCGAAATCGGCCCGGGCCTTCTTGGACGCCGACTCAAACAGGGTGTCGGCCAGCCACGCACGCTCATCTCCACGCTCGTTGGCGGCCCCTTCCATCGAGTTGGTTTCGACCGTGAAGGCACGCACCTCGGCCTCTCGGCGCTCCACAGCGGCCTCACGATCCGCGGCGTGCTGCGCGGCGGCACGGGCGGTCGTGTGGCGGTGTTCGTTCTCGGCCGTCCGAATGGCCTTGGAGTGGAACGCATGAGCGGCGGTCTGGGCTTCCGCGAACGCACGGGCCGCGGCATCGTTCGCTGCATGGGTGGTCCGCTCGATCTCGGCCTCGCGGGCGGCGCGCCGGGCCGTGGCCGCGGCGAGGCGGGCGAGCAGGTCACGCTGGCGCTGAGTGAGGGAAGGAATCAACGTCGTGCTCTCCGCCGGCGCGGGGGAGGAGAGTCTAACGCGGTCGCCATCGGCGGGCGCGGGTTCCGTGAACGAATCAACCCGAGACAGCCCTTCCACATCACGCGGCATCGGCAGGCCCCGGTGTTCGGCGGATGCATCAATCATCCGAGCAGTCCCGCCGCACCTGCGCCATCAGTTCCGCGACGTGCTCCATGCCCTTGATCGCGGTCAGGACCTTGGATTCGATGGGGTCGATCACCTCGCGCTCAAATCGGCGGGCGGCTTCGTCCTCCCACGTCTGCTTGATGACGCTGAACCGCTGACGCAACTGCTTGTAGGCGTCGTGGAGATTGGCTTTGGAAACGTTGGCGGACACGGGTTCAATGGAATCGTCATGCAAACGAAAGATACTTACACCGAGACAAACGGCACGCACACGAGACGGGTCATGGGGGCGAAACCCCGCCCTTTCCATCTGCATCGCCCTCACGCCCCACGCCGCCGGCGGTTTCGACTCCCCCACCGCCGTCCGTCGGGGGCGCGAGACGTGAATACGCCTCCAGCGCCGCGAGCATTTTTTCCAGACGCGCGAGCGCGAGGGGGATGTCCCGATGGATCGTTTCGGAAAGTGCCTGGCACGATCCCTTGTACATCATCGCCTCGCGCTCCCAGCGCGGCGCCCAGCGGCGGACGGCCTCGGCGCGGTGCTGGGCCTGGGCCAGGCGCTCCTTGGCCCGCTCCCACGCCTTGCGCTCCTCGACGACGCTGGCCGGCTCGGGAGCGCGGACAAGCCGCTTGCGTTCGATCTCTCCCCGGGCTTTGTTCACGGCGTCCTCACGCCGCCGGACTTCGGCCTTCCAGAACGCGGGCCGATCTGAGGCCAGCCACCCGCTGACACGCTGCACGTCGGCGTCCATCGACGCCAGCGCTGCGCTCGCCTCATCCGCGAACTTGATGAGCGCCGCCTTGGCGTCGGTCAACGCCCGGAAACTATGGATGCGTGCGGACTCGGACATACGGCTACCGCTGCTGCAGGTATTCCTCGATCTTCTCGGCCTTGCGGATCAGGAAGGGGATGTGCTTGTCCGCCGCGGCGGTGAAGCGGGCCAACTGCTTCATCGTCGTCTCGAACTCTTCGGCGAACTTGACGTGTTCCTGGTCGCGCCAGGATTGGCCCAGTTCGTTCATGCGTGCGTTGATGACCGTGGACTGCTGGGCAAGGAAGTCGTTGAACCGCTTGAGTTCGAGGGCAAAACGGCGGACCTCTCCCGGATCGACGACGGCTTTGGACATGACGAAGAGGGTATACGGCCGGCCCGTGCCGCCGGTTGCCGACCGGCGGCACAGCGCTCGGGGCCCGCGCGAGCACACGGACCGATTGAAACCTCACTGGAACGCTCCGCTCCGCCGATGTACAAGGATGGAGGGGTGTTCATCCGGCACATCCGACGCGATACACTGCCCCGCCCCATGGCAACACTCTGTATCACTGCCGATTTCTGGAAGAAACGCCGTGTGTTCCTCACGGGGCACACGGGTTTCAAAGGCGCATGGTTGACGGTCTGGCTTCATGACCTGGGCGCGAAGGTCTTCGGGTTTTCACTCCCGCCCGAGACGACGCCCAGCATGTTTAAGGAACTCCGAATCGCCCGGCTCTGCCGGCACGAAACCGGCGACGTGCGCGATGCGGCACCCCTGGCCCGCGCGGTGCGCCTTGCCAAGCCCGAGATCGTCATCCACATGGCCGCCCAGGCCCTGGTCCGGCGCGGCTACCGCGAACCGCTCGACACGTTCGGCACCAATGTCATGGGCACCGCCAACCTGCTCGACGCATGCCGCGGCGTGCCGAGTGTGCGGGCCATCATCATCGTCACCACCGACAAGACGTACGAGAACCGCGAGTGGGTCCATCCCTACCGCGAATCGGATCGGCTGGGCGGGCGAGACCCCTACTCGGCCAGCAAGGCCGGGGCCGAGTTGGTCACGGCGGCGTACCGACGTTCGTATTTTGATGAGGCCGGTGTGGGCGTCGTTTCTGTCAGGGCGGGCAACGTCATCGGCGGCGGGGATTGGAGCGAGGACCGACTGATCCCCGATGCGGCCAGGGCGTTCGGTGCCGGGCGCGTGCTCCGGGTTCGCAGCCCGAACGCGGTGCGCCCCTGGCAGCACGTGCTGGACCCGCTGGCGGGGTGCCTGATGCTGGCTGACGCGTTGACGGACACCCGTGGGCACACCTCGCCCGCGTACAACTTCGGCCCGCCGCCCGATGCCGCGCTGACCGTGGGCGATGTCGTGGCTCGCTTCGCCGACGCATGGGGGGGACGTGCACGCTGGAAAGCCGATCCTCCCAAGCACGCCCCGCACGAGGCGGGGCTGCTGATGCTCGATCCCTCACTGGCCCGCCGCGAACTGGGTTGGTCGCCCCGGTTCTGCACCGCCGAGGCCCTCCGACTCACGGCCGAGTGGTACCGCCGGTTGTACAGCGGCGCGACCGGGGCGGAGATGCTCGCCCTGACACGGTCGCAGATCGCGGAATATACATCCCCCCCCATCCCTTTCTGAACCATGCGCGTGATGATCACCGGAGCCTCGGGTTACATCGGTCATCACCTGACGCGACGGATGCGCACGCTGGGGTGGCACATCACCGCCCTCACGCGGCCCGGCTCCGACCTGCGCGGGCTGGACGCGGACCGCGCGGAGACCGACGGCTCCGCCGCTTCGATCCGCACGGCTCTCGACCGAGCCGGACCGGACATCATCTTTCACCTCGCGGCGGACACTACACCCGGCGCGGGCGAAATCCCACCACGGATGCGGGCGGCCAACATCGACCTGGGCCTTCACCTCCTCGACGCGGCAGCGGAGGTGGGATGCCGCAGGTTCGTCGATGCGGGCACGTTCTGGGAGCACGACCCCGGCCCCGCCAACAGCGCCTACACAGCCAGCAAGCGCGAGTTTCATGCCCGCATCGCGGCCCGTCCACCGGAAGGGGTTTCGGTCACCACCCTGGTCCTCTTCGATGTCTACGGGCCGCGTGACTGGCGGAAGAAACTCGTCCCCGCGCTCCTCGCCGCCGCGCGGGAGGGCCGCGAACTTCCCATGACCCCGGGGGATCAACGCCTGGAACTGGTGCACGTTGACGATGTTGTCGCGGGGTTTCTGCACGCCGCGGCGTGGGCGGGTTCGGGCATCCGCACCCACGCCCTCGACAGCGGCGAGCGTCACACGCTCCGCGAGATCGTGTCGATGCTGGGAGATGCGTTCCCCGATGGGTCGCGGCCGATCCGCGTTCGCTGGGGGGCAATGCCGCACCGGGCAGGCCAGATCATGGAGCCTGTCCGCACCGGGGCCGGCGGCCTCATTCGCCTGCCGGGCTGGAGTCCCCACATACCCTTGAGAGAAGGGCTGCGGCAGGTGGCCGCGGCGGACGCATGACGCTCATCGAATCGGCCAGCACGATCATCGAACCCAGGCCGCAGCGCAAGCGTCGGCTGGTGAGCATCTGCACACCGATGTACAACGAGGCGGAGAATATCGAGCCGTGCTACCGCGCCGTGCGCGAGTTCTTTGAGCGCAGCGCCCCGGGGTACGACTGGGAATGGGTGGTGACAGACAACCACTCGACCGACGGCTCCTTCGACCGCCTTCGCACGCTCGCACCACTCGACCCGCGCGTTCGCGGATTTCGTTTTTCACGCAACTTCGGCTACCAGCGTTCGATCCTGGCGGGCTACCTGCGTGCATCGGGCGACTGCGCGGTGCAACTCGACTGCGACCTCGAAGATCCTCCCGCGCTGATCGCCGAGTTTCTTCGCCTCTGGGAGGCCGGGAACCAGGTGGTATACGGCATACGCCGGTCGCGTCAGGAAGGGGCGCTGGTGCACGCCGCCCGCCGGCTCTTCTACTGGGGGCTTGACAAGATCAGCGAGGACCGGCTCCCCCGTGATGTGGGCGATTTTCGCCTCATCGACCGGCGGATCATCGAGGAACTGCGCTCCGTGCGCGATCCGCACGTCTACCTGCGGGGCCGCATCGCCACGCTGGGCTTTGCACAGGCGGGCGTGCCCTACGACCGCTCGCCCCGGCTGCGGGGCACGACCAAGTTCAACTTCTGGCGATTGTGCGGGCTCGCGCTCGACGCGACGCTCAGCCACTCGGTGCTTCCTCTGCGAATCGCGACGTTCATGGGCCTGGCTCTCTGTCTCGCCACGGTGCTGCTGATCGCCGTCTACGCGGGCGCGAGGCTCTTCTGGCAGAGCCAATGGCCCGCGGGCTTCACCACCACCGTCGTGCTCATTCTTTTCGGCATGGGGATCAACGGCCTCTTCCTGGGCATCATCGGCGAGTACCTCGCGCGCATCTACCAGCACTTGAAAGGCTCGGAGGGGGTCATCGTCATGGAGGAAGTCGGCTGTGGCCGAACTGCAGACCGAGATGAAGGCGTGATGCGCGCTCGAAACGAAGGATCTCGGCAACGCTGACCCCGCAACGCGCGGCTGATGCATGGCGGCCTCAACCTGACCCGACGCGCTCCGGTGACGATCCGGATGACTGCCCCTCACCCGTTCGGCATGGTCACACCCCCGGATCGAAGCCGAGTTGTCGCCCCCTGGGTCAATCCGGATTCCTACCCGCCCCATTTGGCTTTTGACCCCGGCATGTCGATGATTGCCCGATGATCCAGGATTCGACACCCGAGGCAGACCCACCGACCTCCGGCCCGCGCCCCGATCCGGGGACACCGCAGGCGGCTCTCCTCTCGTGGATTCTCTCCATACTCCTTATCGGGGGGGTGGTGTATCTGAATCAGTTTACCCCAAAGGCGCCCCGCAGCGCGGCACAGGGCACCATCTCCGCACCTGTTGATGCGGACCTCTTTACGCTTTACGCGAAGGTGGTGACCAAGATCGCCGCGGCGGGATACACGCCGGACAAGGCCTCACGCGAGAGTCTCATCTCCAACGTGGACGCCTCCGCTCAGACCCCGGTGGAGCGGCTCCGCGCCGCTCTCATCGCGGCTGACATCGGTGGATCGGAGGCGGGTTCCCAACGGCTCGCCCTGCTGGAGGGTGATACGAAACTCCCGGATGATGTCAGGGCGCAGATCCCCCTCTTCCGCCGTGTGGTATCGGGCGAGACGCCGACCCTCACTGCCGAGGAGCGTGAGCAACTGGTGAAGGATCACGGCTGGTTCGGCAAACTGGCCCTGACTCGGGGCAAGCCGGCGACCGACCCGGAGCGAGAACCTCTCGTGCGGGGCGGCTGGAAGTTCCTGGCCCTGGGCGCGGCAGTTTTGATTCTCGCCCTCATCGTGGTGCTCGGCGGATTATCGTGTTTCGTGGCGATGATCGTGCTGTTGGCCACGGGCCGGATCCGCCCCGCGTTTGATCCGCCCGCGCCCGGGGGGAGTGTGTACCTTGAGATGATCCCGGTCTTTGCCGGGGCCTTTCTGGCGATCAAGATCGGCCTCCCCGCGTTGACCGGGGTGCTGACCGGCGGCGGCTCGACGCCTCAGTGGGCCATCCTCGCGATGCTGCTGGTGCAGTGGTCGCTGGTGGTGATCGTCTTCTGGCCGCGGATCAGGGGCGTGCCCTGGTCGCGTGCCCGGCAGGATCTTGGCTGGCACAGCGGTCGAGGCATCGGGCGAGAGATGATGGCCGGGTTGTTCGGCTATTTCGCCGCCCTGCCTCTGCTCTTGGGAGCGATGGCTGTGACAGCCCTCTATGTCATCGCGCGGCAGGCCGCGCAGAAGGCAGCGGGCGAGACGCCCAAGCCGCCCGACAACCCGATCATCGACGTCATCTCCAACAGCAGCACGCTGGAACTGTGCATCCTCTTCACGCTCACCACCCTCTGGGCGCCCATAGTCGAAGAAACCCTGTTTCGCGGCGGTCTCTACAGGCATCTCCGCGGACGGGTCGCTCTGCCGGTCGCGGTGATCGTGTCGGCCTTCGCCTTCGGGGTGATGCACGGGTACGAGTTCTTCACGCTCCTTCCGGTGATGACACTCGGGCTGACGTTCGCGCTACTGCGAGAATGGCGTGGCAGCCTTGTTGGCCCGATGTTCGTACACGGCCTGCACAACGCGACGATCATGGCCCTGGTGCTCAGTGTTTTCTCCCTTGCGCGAGGTTGAGCGGCGGCAGGTTCAATGTCAAAAACATCAACTGTTCGCAAACTGGTCGCTGGTTTTCCTGTTACATCGCGCGAATTTCGATGCAAATTGACTTGATTCGTACCATGAAAAATGAGAGGATGGGGAAGCGGGCGAAGACAGCGGCCCGCCGACGCGAGACCCCCCGTCCACGCCGTGTAAGAACGCGGTGACGGACAAAAGGCCCGCGGAGCGTACCGATTCGTGAAAACTCGAGCACAGCGCCGCCCGTACGGCGCTCCATTCGCGCGGCGAACACGACCGCGCTCTTGGCGTGTACGACGATCGCCCACTGTGGCCGTTCGCGCACGCTGCGCCCGCCCCTCCGCACCGCGGTCGAGCGGGCCTTGATTCTCCACGGGCCGCGCCCCCCACACGCGCGGCCCGGTCCATCCCGCCGCGGCGGGTGCCGGCGCCAGGCAAAGGCCAGGGCATACCCGCCACCGTTCTTGCCGAGTCGGCGCCGCCGCGGGCGGGCGTGATTTTCCGGTGATTATTTTGATGAAACACTTTTCGCTTGTCCACGATATTCTCATGCTCGTGGGCAAGATCGGACGGTCGGGGTGTCTTCCGATGTGCGGTTTGTGCCCGATGAGTGACGGGGTTCTTCTCCATGCCGATTCCATCCGTCCCGGACCTGCTGAGCAAACTCATTTCAACGAACTCCGAGAGAAGTAGCAGACCGGCGCTGATGGATGCCTTGGAACCCCGGTGCTTGTTATACGCAGTAGGCGTCGACGGTGGCGAACAGGTACACGAGTGGATTACGGAACAGGCGCACAATCTCTTTCTGGATCAGTTCGGCTGGAGTTACATCACACAATCTAGCTCGCTGGTGAGCCTTCGTCAGGGTGCCCGTGACGAGGATGTGCCATCGGGTGCGGTGCTGGGCCACTTTTGGGATGAGGGCCTGTTCGGCAGAACTCTGGGCTTCGGAGGCGGGTTGTTTCTTGCCGAAGCCCCACCCACACGTGCCGTCCGGTACTTTGGCGAGATGTCATCGTCTCCCTTGCTCTCCGACACGGACACGCTTGTTCGGATCGGCAGGGTCGCACACCTGCTCCAAGATGTCACGGTTCCATCGCATGCCCACAACGATGCGCACCTCGACCGGAGCGCGGGAGATTGGCTGGAGAACAATGGGTTCGATCGAACCGCGGGGGACTGGTTTCACGACCCCGACCCATTCCATGATTGGGTGGACGGACTCCCGTTCGTCCGCAACCGACCATCGGTGGACCCGTTACCGAACGCCGCGTTCGACAGCGCCGGCACGATGTACGACCGTTCGGATCGGCGCGTCCTTTTCTACCGCCAGGGCCAGATTGACTCGGCGACGCTGCGTCGTCCGGACTCCATCCCGACCCCATTGACCGCGGGATCGGACCCGTTGAACTACATGGTCGGGTTGTTCTACGAAAATGCCGAGACCGCCGATGACTTCGACAGCAAGGATTTCAACGGCGAGGGCCCCCGCGCTGCAGGAGGTTCAGGCGGGCACCGATATCACACGATCATCTATGACGTGCTCGGGATTGAGTTCCCTTATGAAGAATCAGGGTACGAAGCGTGGACCATCTCCGAGCTCAACGCACAGGCGAACGTGCTTGTGCCCTTGGCGGTGCGGTCCACCGCCGAGTGGTTCCGGGTTTTCTTCTCGGATCCACGGATCAACGGCGAGGACCCCGTTGTTGACTTTATCAAACTGAACAGCACCGACGAGTCTCAGCCGCAGCGCCTGCCGAACACAACGGTCTACCTCGACGCGATCGCAACCGACGAAGATTTGGGCAACGCAGGAGTCGGGAAGGACACCTTCGAGTTTGAGTATCGCCGGAGAACCGCGGATGGATCGGGCGCGTGGAGCGAATGGCAGACGGTCCCACCGAGTCAGTCCGCACGCGGGAGGCACGTCGAGAACGGATCATCCGTCGCGCCCGATCTGAGCGAGTTCGCGGGGAAGCACAGCGCGACGATCCAGCGAACGTTTGAAGCCGAGTCGGGGTTTATCTATTCTCTCCGTGTGAAGAACCGGGACGGAGGCGGGCGAGAAGGAACGTCGGAAGAGTACTTCGTTCGAGTCGGCGCGGGCGCGAGCGTGGTCGAGGTCATCGACCGGTCGGGGAGCATGTCGGGCTCACCTCTCACTGCCGCCAAGTCCGCCGCTCAACTCTTTGCCGATCTCCTCCGCCCGCGCGACCGAATCGGCGTGGTCGCTTTTGACTCGTCCGCTTCGGTTGTTTTTTCACTGACCGACATCGACGACGGTCTCACGATCATCAACTCGGCGAAGGCCGCGATCGCGAGCATCGTGAGCAGCGGAAACACCGCCATCGGCGAAGGCATCTTTGTCGCCGATTCGCTTCTTGACCAATACGCCGGCGAGCCGGGGCGAGCGATTGTCCTGATGAGCGACGGTCAGAATAACGCCGGGCGTGATCCGCTTTCAGTGATACGCCAGTACGTCGAGCCGGGTGTGCGCATTTTCACCATCGGTTTCGGCAGCGGCGCTGACGGCACCACACTCAGCGCCATCGCCGCCGCTACCGGCGGTGAGTATTACTACGCGGCCAGCAACGCGGACCTGCAACAGATCTACACACGCATCCTCGGCCCGCTCAGCGGCCAGACCAGCGTAACGAACCAGAATCTCACGATCTCTCCCGGCCAATCGCGGTCTCAGTCCGTGAACATTCCGGGCGGACGCTCTGCCACGTTCGGTGTGAACTGGGGAGGAAGCGATCTCGATCTGTCGCTGACGGACCCTTCGGGCCGCACGTACGCACCGATCCGCACCACGGTATACTCGAGCACGTTGGACACCCTCGACGGCTGGACGGCCGAGGGCGCTGCCTGGACGGTCATCGAGGACGCTGCACTCGGCGGAACTGCGGTCACCGAAAGCCCGACGGGAAACTACTCGAACCGAATGGACGCCAGGCTGACGCTCGCAACCGCGTTGAGGGTCCCGGCGGGAGGGGAACTCCGGCTGAGGCACCGATATCACTTCGAGAGTGGATACGACAAGGGCGATGTCGAAGTTTCGACCGACCTACTCACCTGGAACCGTGTGGCCAGATTCACGGGCACGCGCACGGCGGCAACCGAGGATGCCGTGTCCCTCGCCGATTACGCGGGGCAAGATGTCTACCTTCGGCTGCGAGTCACCAGCGACGGCTCTGTCA
>ERZ761602.6352-NODE-6352-length-13288-cov-11.714804_pt1 | contig 13288 bp, 14 predicted proteins | sample MGYA00512165_ERZ761602 | MGnify/ENA primary metagenome ERZ761602 (study PRJEB28899, sample SAMN02445085) | bioreactor sludge metagenome | biome: EBPR sludge; isolation source: Thorneside wastewater treatment plant | place: Australia: Brisbane, Thorneside...
CGTGCCTCTCCGGCACCCGAGGTGCGGGCAACATCTTTTTCGGCAACTGCAATCTTCGCTGCGTTTACTGCCAAAACTACCAGATCTCCCAAACCTGGAAAGAGCAGAAAAAGAACGAAGTGACCCACGAACGCCTCGCCGAAATGATGCTTGAGCTCGAGGCCCGAGGCTGCCACAACATCGGCTTCGTATCGCCGACGCACTTCGCCCCGCAGATGGCCCGTGCGATCCTCATCGCCGCCGAGAATGGCCTTCGACTCCCGATCGTTTACAACACCAACGCTTACGACTCGGTCGAGGTACTCCGCCTGCTCGAAGGCATCGTCGATATCTATCTTCCCGATCTGAAATACGCCGATGCGGAGGCGGGCTTTCAATATTCCAAGGTCCGCGATTACCCGCTCCACGCCCGAGCCGCCATCAAAGAAATGCACCGGCAGATGGGCAGCGAACTGGTGTTCGATGATAATGGCCTGCTAAAACGCGGCCTTCTGATCCGCCTGCTCGTCTTGCCGAACGACATCGCCGGGCTCGAGGAAAATCTCCGCTGGATCCGCGACGAACTCGGCCCACGGACCGCCATTTCGCTGATGGCCCAATACTACGCCACCAACAAGGCCGCTACCGACCCTCGCTACATCCTCCTCTCTCGCCGCATCTCCGAGGGCGAATGGTTCGAGGCCGTCTCGCTCCTCGAAACCCTCGGCATCGAAGAGGGCTTTATGCAAGAGTACGAAGCAGCGTCGTTTTACTACCGGCCGGATTTCGACCGCAAAGACGAACCGTTTAAGGATATTCGAGATTTTCAATGACAGAATCAGCGATACAAGAAATCTGGCTCGAAGCTGAGCAGTGGGCCGATGGTGAATGGGATCGCGACGATGATAACTCCGACGTGATCGTTACTTTTGAGAACGGTGAAAAGTGGATTGCGTCGTTCTTCACCTACCGGAATATCCAGACGCTCGTTGAGAAATTTAGGGAAAGCGGCGAATGCCTGTCGGGTGCCTACTTCTGGGGATCGGATATGATACTGATTGATGAGTTATCACGATCCCGGATTGAATCGGTCATCAACGAGTTGGTGCGCAGAAAGGAGTTTGAGAAGGCATTCGATAGAATCGAGGTGGAACAATGAAGATCAACCAACAAGCACCGGATTTCACATTAAAAGACGGCGATGGCAATGACTGGACGCTGAGCGATCATCGCGGGCGGGTAGTCGTCTTGTTATTTTATCCGGGCGACAACACGCCCGTTTGCACAGCGCAGCTTTGCTCGGTCCGCGATCATTGGTCGGAGTATCAGGCGACGGGTGCCGAGGTCGTCGGCATCTCGACCGATTCGGTCGAATCGCACAAGGGCTTTGCCGAGAAGAACGAGTTGCCGCTCCGGCTGCTTTCCGACGCCGACCGAATGGTTTCCGAACTTTACGGGATGAAAAGCTGGCTGCCCGGCCGCTCCGCCCGGGGCGTCGTCGTCATCGACCGCGAGGGCCGAATCGCCCACCACAAGGCCGAAGCCCTCAGCCTCTTCCGCCCCGCCGACGAAGACATCCTCGCCGCCATCCGCAACGCCTAAAACCAGCGTTCGGCGGGTTTTCTGCGGCACTATCGCCACACGATCGAGTGCCGGCCTAGCGCTTGCGGCTCGACCAGCCGATGCGCAGAATTTCCGATCGTGTCAGTAGCCCGACCGTGAGGGAGGGCTCAGCGCGGAATGCCTGCGCTTAGTCTTTCTTCAGCCTGTCGCTCGGCTATCAGATTCCAGATTCGCCAATCGTGGCTCGTCACAACGGCGAGCTACGTCGTCATACTCGGTCTGTATCCAGGATTCGAGGCCCGTTACGCCTAGAGCACTTATCGCCTTCGTCGGCCGACCAAGCGCGTTGTATTCCGTCGCGTTCGTGATACCGTTTTCCACGTCCGTCGAGGAGGTCGGCAGGCCCGTGTAAAAGTCATAGACTGCCGTCGAGGTCCTCGCGAGCGGCGTCACATGTGCCGCAATGGTCTGCGTCGGGTAAAGCCCATAGTCCGGCTACTGAACATTCATCACTTCGTTCAATGCGAACTCTACAAACTCAAATCTGGAAATTGCCCGGTCAAAGACTCTCTCTTGAGCACCTGATCGAGGGCCTCCCTCAGGTGTGGCTCGATCCCTCGGACTGTTTCTCTAAATGAGTCAAAGTGAAACCTGATCTCGTTTTCAACCAAAGCATCAGCATGGTCGGGAGCTTCGACCATTATTCGCGGCAATTCTTCCAGCAGTGCACGCTGGCGATCCTGTGGTTTCGCCGTACTAAGAACACTGATGACGCTTTCCTGCACTTCATAATCCTCATCGGTTACGAAAGTTCTCATTAAGTATCGACAGGCTTCAAGGTCGCATCGATATTTCGCTTCCTCGACAACTGACGCGTATTCAAGAGCTTCCTGCTTATCTTTCCAGTTCCGGAGTTCTAATACTCGTTGTTTCCAATCATCGTCCATATTTCGTAGTGTCTCAGATCTAGACGCGTTCGCTGCTGTTTACCAGTGAAATTGTGTCAGCATGCACTACAAGATCGATAGGGTTTTACTCGAAGTCGGGATAAAAGAAACTATATTTGCCGGTTTTTATTCTCTCGACCACATCGGATGGAGTCACAACTATCCCTATTTCAGCGATTCGGTGTTCTCCGTTTAGCTTCCCAACGTCCTTAAACTGTCCGCCGATTTGCCAAACGTACCAACGATCTGAAACACGGATCGGTGCAGCTCCCTCTTTGTGCCCATAGTCTTCGGTTCCTCGAAACAGTATGTTATTGAGATCTCCAACGTCGCCTGACCTCCCCACTTTCTCCCAATAGTCAAGCTTTACGCCCCATTTCGTGACGCAGTGAGCATAGAATTCTACTTCTCCTCGCACAATTTCCTCCAAGTCAGGATCGGCATCGATTGGGTACTCCTTCTTGAATGCCCGGATCACATCACTATTCAGTTGTGTAGGGTCGAAGGCTATTAACTGAAAGTACTTCCTATTTTTCTCATTGATTCGCACTGAGAAGATATCGCCTATCTTCGTAACTACTCTTTTCTTCATGGATCTATTCCGTATCTTTTCCAATACTTTTGCGCAATCTCATTTCTCTTATTCAATAATGTTCCTCCGTACTTTCCCAACCCGTGCTTAAGGATCAGTCGCTGTTCCCAAATACGAGCCTGCATCTTTGTCAAGCCTTGTGCCCCTTTTACAACTTCATATCTTAAAAATTCTTTCCCAGTTCCGATTGCACTGAGGTGTTCATCTGCTCTGGTCGCTACGCCGCGCGAAGTAATACCAACGTACCTCACAACACCAGCGGCATCGACGCCATGATAAACCGCGTGGGCCCCTTTTGCGACATCAGCCGCCTTGTCAGCCTGTTTCAGCAGTTTAGAGCCTGGAAGAGTAGCGAAGAGAAGTTCCTCGCCTGCACCGGAGATGTCCCCGCTGCCTGCCTTTATGATTATGTTCACGACGGAACATGAGAGTCCAAGGCCTGATAAGATCGAGCACGCCTCAAGCATCAATTCCATGCCCTTGACCGTGTTGGGCTTTGAGGCGTTTGCGGTGTCGAGCCGTTGGTATCCCGGACTGCTAGAAGATTTGCAAGAGGATACGGAAACCGGGCAGGTTAGTGGTATTGCAGCCAATGGCCGCTGGTTCATCGAGGTCCAGAGCTCAGAGGCACCGGCAGAGGCGATCTCCTGGCTGGCGGTATCCGTCACCTCGACCTCCGGGTTCTCGGAAATAGTTGGGAGGTCCCTACCGCTTGTCGTTCCATTGCTATTAAACCGAACCGATGAGTTTCTTTCGTAGTAGCGACAACTTCCGTTGGCTTGCGTGTAACAGCTATCACCGATATTGGTTCCGGTTCGCCCCGTCATATTAGTGAAACCGGTGCCACAGGCAGCACCCCCGGTCCAACCTGTAACTGCGGTTTCATCATTTCGGCACCAGTTCAGCCCGCTTGGGTCGGTGATGTTGACGGGGTTGTTGCCGGTGTAGATGTAGCGGTTGAAGGTTTGCGGGTTGGCAGCAGAGGCACTTGCCAGGAGCGGGTCGTGCGCGGTAAAGCGGCCGTGCCTGTTCTGGTACATCCGGGCCTCGGCGAAATCGAGCTGCGTCTCGCCGTCCCTCTCGTAACCCGTAAACCGCTGCCGCACGCGGGCCTCGGACCCGTCGGCCATCACACAGGCGGAAACCCGAACGGTAGTGAGGGTGTCGTGTAAAAGGAGAAAGGAGAAAGGGGAAGGGAGAAAGTAATTCAGAAATCGGTTTTCTTTTTTTCTTCTTTCGTGGTTTTCAAAGACAGTTGATGAGAAGAATGCCACCGTCTTCGACGACTTCGGCAGTCCATATCGGATGTTAAGCCCTTGCTGACGCGCGGGTCTCTGACACAGGGCCTCCGCATTTGGTCACGCCTGAAGGCGTAACTCCTACGGCCGGCTAAAGCCGGAACTCAAAACGACGGGCTGAACCCCGCACTCTGAACTCTTAAACTCCGCAACTCCGCAACTCCGCAACTCTCCAGAACTTCCATTTCTATCATATCTCCCGGATCGCCGTTCAGTTTCGATCGAAGGCTTAAGAGAATGGACAGCGGGGTGAAGTGAGCGGTGAGCGGTGAGCAGTGAGCAGTGAGACACGGCAAGATATTTGTAGCTGTAAGCCGTTAGCTGCTAGCCGGAGACCAAAAGACCAAAGACTTAGGACTTAAGACCAAAGACCAAAGACCAAAGACCAAAGACCGAAGACCGAAGCCCATTCTTAACCGATTCCCGATGGTCCAATTAACAATTGACAATGTGACGATGCAGATCCAAAGTCCCAAATCTGACATCACAACTCTCCAGGCCCGGCCGCGCGTTCCATTTGTCCTAGATGTCCCATGCGTCCCAGATGTTTCCGATGTTTCCAATGTTCGCGTTGTTCGCGATGTTTCCGTTGTTCGCGATGTTCGCGGCGTTTCCGCGAACGCCCGATGCCCAAAACGAAACAGAACACAGCCAAAGCGGCATCCAGAATTCTCGAAAGCTGGGACTCGAAACTCAGGAGCGTTTCAGGCGTTTCAACCGTTTCAGGCGTTTCATTTCTTTCATTCGTTTCAACCGTTTCAGAAGCGCGCGGTCTCGGAAAAAAATGAAACGCCGGATAGGAATTGCATTAGGGAGTTTGTGCTAAAATTTTTCTATGGCTTTATTTGGTGACAAGTTCAAATGTGCCCGCTGCGGGCAGAAGGGCGAGCCGCTCGGCTATGCGCCGATCCCGACCGAGCTCGGGCAAAAGATCGGTGCCGAGACCTGCGGCGATTGCTGGAAAGAGTGGCTGCAAAAGCAGAACCAGCTCATCAACCACTTCGGTATTGACGTCTCGAATCCCGATTCGCACGAGTTCCTCTTCGACCAGATGAAGATCTTCTTCTTCAATGAGGGCGTCGAGCTGGCTCAGATCGATACGTCGAAAGAAGGCAGCGTTAGCTGGTAGCCCGGCGGCTCTCGCGGCGGCAGCGTTCGGAGCAGTACTTGACCTCGTCCCAGTTACGCTTCCAGCGGGCCCGCCAGGCCATCGGCCTCCCGCATTGGCGGCAAGGCTTCTCGGGCAGGTTCGATTTTTTGTAACGCACTTGTGTTCCCATGCTGCTTGATGAGACCGGCCTGATCAATGAACGCTTCAATAGCGATTTCGCCCCGGCGGAGGCAATGGATGCTCTTTGGGCCGCGGGCTGGCGGCACTTCGGTCACGAGTTTTTCCGCTACAACTTTGGCATCCACGCCGGCAGGGTGATGCGGGTTCTCCCGCTTCGGATCGACCTCGCCCGCTTCACATTCTCAAAAAGCCAGCGTCGCAACCTTCGGCGAAATGCGGGACTCGACGTCACGATCGGCCAGCTAGGCGTGACGGAGGAATCAAGGAGCCTGTTCAAACGCCACCGGCTTCGATTTACAGAAGGCAGGCCCGAAAGGCTCGAAGATTTTGTCCCGGCGACCGCTTCGGCTTCACCATGCGAATCTTTTCAGATCAGCGGCCGTGAGGGCGGCCGCCTCGTCGCCGAAAGCTACTTCGACCTCGGCGAGCATTCTGCATCGAGCGTCTTCGCGATGTTCGACCCCGCGATCACCGCGGCAGGCCTCGGCATCTTCACCTTACTGAAAGAGATCGAGCACTCGCTTGATCTCGGCCTCGAACATTTTTATCTCGGCTATGCCTACGACAAAGAGTCTTTCTACGACTACAAAAAGCGCTTTCGGGCGACCGAGTATTTTGACTGGAAAGGCAATTGGCGGGAGTTTCAGACTGAGTGAACCGAACAAGATCGACAGAATGCCCTGGCTGATCAGCGGATCAATATCCCGGCCTTCCTGTCGGTCTCGCTGCGGTTCCAACCGTTTAACCGATAAGGCTCAGCTCGTTCGGCAGTACGCGATCGGTCGCCGGATGATGCTGCTGAAGCGTGTCGGCGAAAGCGGCCTCCATGAACTTCGGGTCGGTGATCTTGATGTATCGCTCGGTCTGCTCGGGCGTCATTACCTCGAGCATCAAGGTGTTCTCGACCCAAACCTCAACAAGTTGAAAAAGCCCGCCGCCGCGGTTGCAAACGAGCACTCGCCAGCCCTCGCGTTTGGCCAGCTCGCGGATCTCTTCGATGCTCTTTTGGGTGTTGATGTTGATGTGTGTGGCGACATATCTGGGAACGAATTCGCTCCGAACGAACTGGGCTTCGTGCTCTTCGGTGACGGCCTCGAGATCACTCTCGTCCGGCAAACCTTCGCCGGGCACAAGTACCGTACCGGCCGGAGTTATCTCAAGGGCAGTGCCTTTGCCGTCATTGGCAAGAACGAAAAAGGAATTCGGAGCCGGCGGGAAAGGATAAACATAGCCCTCCCAAAGCTCTGCGATAAAATTAGCGACCCGCTCGGGTTCATTAACGGCGATAGAAATATGATTGATCATTGCGAAAAACCTCCTGCGTTTAAGGATGGAGAGAACTACCTACTCCACCATTCAAACGCGAAGGTTGGCCGCAATGTGTATCAGGCTAGCCAAGCATCTTCGTCCATTGAATATACTTCTTCGAATCGAACTTCCGTCCCGTGCTTCCGCTCGTCATATAGCGCATCTGGCCGAAAACTGGCCGCTCCATCCATGGGCGGTCGTGTTTACCAAAGCACCACAGGATACCGGCGTAGGAATTCGGATTGCGGCCGTCGAGGCAGTATTTGTTGTTCAAGTGGACGAGCGTTTCGAACGCCTCCTCGTAGCTGCGCGACCAGGCTATCACATTCTTACCCCAGAGCATTCGAACATAATTGTGCATCTCACCGGTCCGAACCATCTCACGCTGGCAGGCGTTCCAGAGCTCGTCGTGCGTTTGGCCGGCTTCAAGTTCTTCCAAAGTGTAGGTCACTTCGCGATGGTCATCGGCATGTACACGCATCGTTTTATGAACCCAATCTGGCAGGGCTGCGAGCGAATCAGACTTCGGATTATGCCGCGTCATGTTGTATGAAAGCTCGCGGCGGACGATCAGCTCCTCAAGGTAAGCGTCTTTCGATTCCTGCGGAGCGTCCGCGTCTTGAACTGCCAAAGCGACTTCCAGCGGCGAGAGGAAACCAAAATGCAGATATGCCGAAAGACGCGAGGAGCCGTCGCGGTCGGGTTTGTTCCGGGCATTATCGTAATCGGGCAGGATCTCGGCGACAAATTTCTTCAGCCGCTTCCGGCCATTCGCGGTTCCGCCGTGATAGAAAGGCGAGGGCGTGACGGAATGATCGATGTCACAATGAGAGACAAGTTCGGCGATACGATTGGCGGTCACGATCGTCTCAAAGCTCGCATCGATATCTATGTTCGCACTATCGTTTTCTACCGTTTCCTCGGCGAATGGTTTGAGATAACTCGGCAGCAGCTTCTTGATCTTTGGGCGGATGGTGTACGCAGCATACTCTTCCTTGTCGAACTTCGACATCGGAATAATGCCGTTCGAGTCAACCGCGTGGACGGCGATCTCGGCACGTTCGGCAATACGCCGATTGTGGCCGGGAATGATAAAGCAGGGAAAATCGTCGGTTACTATGAGCGCGGCATCCTGGGCGAGTTTCGCGACGGTGTTTTGTGGTGAGCTTGCGTCCTTTTGCAGATAGAATATGTATCTTATGCCGAGCCGTTCAAATTCTTTCCTTTTTTCTTCGACTCCTTCAAGAATGAACGTATGCAAACGGTCGCTCGCCCACGGATAGTAGTATTTCAGCCCCTCGTAAACTACCAGCGGCAACTTCATTTCGTTCGCCTTTCGGATCGCCCAGATCAGGGCGTGGTTATGCGACGTCCGCTTGAACATCTGCATCCAATAGAGAACATAACGAGCGCTTTCGTTGATCTTTTTTTCGTTGAGTTGAACAACTCTTTCATTGATCCGCATCTCGATTTAATATATAGCCACAGAGGTCATTGAGAGAATGAGAAGTTGTAAACCTTTTTCCCTCGAAATGCGATTCGCCGGCTTTTGGCTTTTGGTTTTCACAATCTGTGCCGTCGGTTCAGAAACGCGTGCTCAGAATTTCGATCAGGTTCATCCGGGCGTTGAATACGCTCGGGTCAACTACAAGATAGGCGAGGATCCATTAAAGATAAACCTCCTGCGGCTAGACCTCAAGAAGGTGCGTCTGGATGTCCACCACGCCTTAGACAAGGCCATCGGACTTGAAACGACATCCTCTATCGCGACCCGCAAAGGAGCGGTCGCGGCGATCAATGCCGGGTTCTTCAGACTTGACCAAAGCGCTTTCGCGGGCGACGCGGCAGGAGTCCTGATGGTTGACGGAGTATTGTTGAGCGAGAGTGTGAATAATAGGATCGGTCTGGCGATTCGGAATGGAAGAAAGACTTCTGAGGTCGAGATCGGACACTTTAGAGCGAGTTTTATTGCTGGCTTTGGAATCGACAGCGAGTTCGCTTTTGATGGTGTAAATCGAGAGAGGAAGTCGAACGAGATAATCCTATTTACTCCGAGTTTTTCTCGAGACACGATGACCGATTCGAACGGAACCGAGATCGTTTTGACGAATTGTAAAGCCGAGGAACTTCGTTGGTGGTGCACGGCCGCGAAAATCAATCGAAATCAGGGTAGGTCCGTGATTCCTCGCGATGGGCTCGTGGTGTCGATAGGAAATGACGCCATCGAACGGTCTAACGATTTTCTTTATTTCGGAGAAGGCTCCGGCTCGACAAACCGAAACTTCGAGAACACGTTCAGAATTGTTAAAAGGATCGAATCGGCGGAACTAGGCACCCGTGTGAATGCGGAAGATATTACTAACGGTGTCTCGAGACTTATTAAGAACCGGCAGATCGACCTAACTTGGCAGCACGAGAAAGCTTCGAAGTCCTTTGCCGAATCACGCCATCCGCGGACGGCGGTAGCGAAGCTGAAGGACGGCAGGTTTCTTATGGTTACAGTCGACGGGCGGCAGCCGGGCGTGAGCGTTGGGATGACTCTACACGAGCTTGCCGAGTATCTGTTGAGCCTCGGGGCGGTTGATGCAATGAACCTCGATGGCGGCGGTTCGACAACGATGGTGCTCGACGGAAAGGTCGTGAACAAACCGTCCGACCCAACGGGCGAACGAAAGATCGGCGATGCCATCGTTGTTTCCCTACGAAAACCCGCCCGGCCGGCAAGTCGCAAAAACTAACCGGCCAGGCAATTAAGATCTTTGAAGATCAGCTTTTCTTGGAATAGTTCCGATAGATCGTCTCGATCCACGCATTAGTATTGATAAAGCCCGAGCCCGCGTCCTTGTACTTTTCCGGAAATCCTGCGGCCTTCAGTTCGTCCAGAGTTTTGCCCGCTGCCATCCCTTGCCGAATAATCAGAGATGTTTCGATGATCATCTGGTGATAATCGCGGAGATCATTCAAGGTTGCCAGGGGCCCGTGTCCCGGAATTATCTTTGAATCGGCCGGTATCATCTGGATCATATCGCCGATATTCCGGATAAGCCCATCGACTGTCCCGCCGCTTTCGAGATCAACAAATGGGAAGCGACCGACAAAGAAATCGTCCCCGAGATGAACAACGTTTGACGTCTCAAAAAAAAGTACGGTGTCGCCGTCCGTGTGGCCCTTCGGGAAGTGGATCGCCTTTACCTTTTCGCCGTTGAAGTGGACGTTCATGCCCGCGCCGTATGTAAAGATCGGAAGTGCGATCTTTGGCGAAGGCGTCCGTGCCTGACCGCGGAACATCGTCACCTCTTCCATACGTTTACGGACATTCTCGTGTGCGATGATCATCGCGTCGCGGCCGAAGACCTCGTTCCCGCCGGTGTGGTCGCCGTGCCAGTGGGTGTTGAAAATGAAACGCGGTTTGTCCGAGCCAAGTTTGGCGAGCTCTGCCTTGATGCGGTCTGCCACGTTGGCAAACTGCGTATCGATCATCAGAATGCCGTCCGGCCCGACCGAAAGGCCAATGTTGCCGCCCTGGCCGAAAAGCACATAAACATTTCCCGCGACCTTTTCGGTTCTGAAATTCGCCTGCTCCGCGATCTTTGCATGTCCATCGATCAAGCTAGCGTGCCCGAATGCGGGGCCGGTACACAGAAGTACTGCAATAGCTATCGTCAAAAGCTGTTTCATAAATGTCCTCCGGGTGGAATTTGGATACAGTCTATCATTCGTCTCTCGTTTTAATACGGATTTTCTGACTTGCAGCATCATATGTATCTTCCGCGGCCGATCGAATACGTTCCGTTCAGGAACGGGTTGTTCTGCCTTTCATCGCCGACGGCGGTCTCCGGTCCGTGGCCCGAATAAACGACGAAGTCATCGCCGAGCGACAATATGTTTCTGATTATCGATTCGATGAGTTGTTCATAGTCGCCGCCGGGCAGGTCGGTACGCCCGATGGATCCTGCAAAAAGGCAATCGCCAACAAAGACCTTTTTCTCGTTCTTTTCGGCAAGAACGACGTGGCCGCGGGTGTGCCCGGGGCAGTGATAGACATCGAAAACCAGATCGCCGACCGCATACCGCTCGCCGTGTTCCCAATTTCGTGTTAGCATCGGCGGCTGCTCGTAATCGAGCCCAAGAGCTGAAAGTTGAACCTGCGGCAGTCCCATCATCAGCGGCTGCTGCGGCAGCCCGTAGTAAAGATCCTCATCGTCCTTGTGGAGAATGACCTCGGCTTCGGGGAAAGCATCCTTAAAATATTTTGTTCCGCCCACATGGTCGAGGTGCCCGTGCGTAAGAGTGACAGCCTGCAACTCCCAGCCCTTACCGCGTATCAGCTCAACCATTTCCGATGAATCCGCACCGGGGTCGATCGCTATAGCGCGGCCGGTCCGCTCGCACGCGACGATGCGCGAATTTTGTTGAAAAATTGATAGAACAAACTTAGCAATGAACATTTACTTTAAAAGCGAGTCGATAAGACCGGCCGGGTCGGCTTCTCCGTCATATCGGCCGCGGAGTACGAAAAGCACCGCTTCACGGTAAGCATTGGCGTCAGGCCGGCCGGGAAAACATGGAGTTTCGTTCTCCTCAATACTTAAATACGACAAAAGGCATCCGAGAAGCATCCACAAAAGAGTCTCTTCTTCAGAACCGATAGGATTGTGCTTTATGATCGTCTCACGATCCTCGCTGATGTCCCGGATCAAGCGTCGTAGCTCGGTTTCGCTGATATTTGACATAAGCTCGTCATTAAGAGCGTAGCGAACCGCTACAAACGAATCAAAACCGAACGCTTTTTTTGGCTCGATCTCGATGATTGTACGGTTAAGATACATCGGCCGAATGCGGACTAACGGCCGCGCTTCCGGAAACGTGTATAAATCTGACTTTCCATCGAGGGGAAAACTTTGGCACGCTCGTTGCTTATTGGAAAAGTGCATCGGAAGGAAAGACGATTTTCGGAAGGACAACTGAAGGCCGGGAGGCGACATAGAGTTTAAGTTTGGGGAGTGCCAAATTGCTTGGGGGAAATCTTCGAGTGTGGGCACGAAGACTAGCAGGCACTCCCCATTTTTATTTCGCGGTATTTGGCATCCATTGTTCAGAGGCCTCCTTCTCTGTTCGTAAAGGGTGAACGTTACTTGAATTCTCAATTCATATCCAACCATCGGGCCTAGGGTTGATGGGTGCCAATTACGGGCCGGAAACATTTCAGGATGTTTCCGGCCTTTTAATTTCTTCTTCATACATCAGATAGTGCGACTCAGCCATTCCGAGTTTTTCGTAAACCCGGCGGGCGTGTTCGTTTTCGCGTTCGACGTAGAGCCGAAATCCGCAGACATTGCCGGCTTCGAGGGCCTTCGCTTTTACAAATGCGTAAAGATCCGAGTAGAGCCTCCGACCGCGATACTCAGGCCGGATGTAAACACTCTGAATCCACCAGAACCAACCGTTTCGCCAGTCGCTCCATTCAAACGTGACCATCAACCCGCCGGCGACCTCGCCTGCTTCCTCGGCGACGACGTAAAATCCTTTTGCGGGATCGCCGAAGACGGCCTCGACGCCGGCCGATATCACGCCCGGTTCGAGCCGCTTTCCCTCGGTCTCCATCGCCATTAGCTGGTTGAACTCGGTCATCGCCGCTGCGTCCGCGGACTCTGCAAGCCTTATCTTCATATCTCCCGCCTTGACGAAGTCACCCTCGCCCTCTAACCTGAAATGTTTTGCCTTGCGCTCGGCGCAATTCCTATGAAGCTTCGGATAATTTATCACGGAAACTGCTTTGACGGCGTTTCGTCCGCCGCCATCTTTACCAAGTTTTACCGCTCGGTCGTCGCCGCCGACGCCGAGATCGGTTATACGCCCGCGATGCACCGGGCGAACAACGCTTTTGACCGCGATCAGCTTGATGGCGATGAGAACGCCATTCTTGACTTCAAATATTGCCCCGATGAGCGGCTGACTTGGTGGTTCGATCATCATCAATCGGCGTTTCTTTCCGAGTCGGACGAAGCTCATTTTCGTGCCGATACCTCGGGCAAGAAATTTCTCGACACGACCTGTGCCTCGAACGCCAAGTTCCTTGCCCGAGTCGCGAAGGAGAAGTTCGGCTTTGAGGACCCGTTTCTCGCCGAGCTTGTCGAATGGGCGCATACGATCGACGGAGCGTTCTACGAATCGCCGGCACAGTGCGTTGAGCTGCGTTCCTCGGCGCTGAAGCTGATGCAGCTCATCGAGGGCGAGAAAGATCCGGCGTTCGTTGAGAAGATCATCATCGGCCTCACCGAGTTCACGCTTGATGAAATGATCGAGCGGG
>ERZ761602.6355-NODE-6355-length-13278-cov-5.140210_pt1 | contig 13278 bp, 11 predicted proteins | sample MGYA00512165_ERZ761602 | MGnify/ENA primary metagenome ERZ761602 (study PRJEB28899, sample SAMN02445085) | bioreactor sludge metagenome | biome: EBPR sludge; isolation source: Thorneside wastewater treatment plant | place: Australia: Brisbane, Thorneside...
GCCCAGGACGTCGCCGGCCTGCGCGGCGCCGATCTCGGCCGCTACCGGCGCCGCGTCGCCTATGTCTTCCAGGACCCCTATGCCGCGCTCAACCCGCGCATGAGCGTGCGCGACACGTTGACCGAACCCTTCGCCATTCACGGCGTCGCCGACGCCTATGGGCGCGGCGTCCGGGCCCGCGAGCTGATCGATCTGGTCGGCCTGCCGCGGGCCGCGCTCGACCGCTATCCGCCATCCTTCTCGGGCGGCCAGCGCCAGCGCATCGCCATCGCGAGGGCGCTCGCGATGCGCCCGGAGCTGCTCATTCTGGACGAGCCGACCTCGGCGCTCGACGTCTCGGTGCAGGCGCAGATCCTCAATCTCCTGGCCGATCTGCGCCGGGCCCTCGGCTTCGCCTATCTGTTCATCAGCCACGATCTGGGCGTCGTCGAGCACGTGGCCGACCGGGTCGCCGTCATGCGGCGGGGGCGCATCGTCGAGGAGGCGCCGGCCGCGCGTCTCTTCCACGCCGCCCGCCATCCCTACACGCAGGCCCTCATCGCCGCCGCGCCGGAAGCCGACCGCAGCCGCCGGCTCGATCTCGCCGCGATCGCCGCCCGGGCGAGCGCCGGCTGGGACGATGGCGGCGCGGCGGAGCTGATCGAGATCGAACCGGGGCACCGCGTGGCGATGCCGCTGGAGGGACAACGCCATGCGGCTGCTTGAAGCTCTGATCCTCGCCCTCGCCTTCGCCGGTGCCGCGGCGGCCGGCCCGCCCGCGCCGCTCGATCCGCCTGCGCTGGCCGCGGCCGTCGCCGCCGGCGAGTTGCCGCCCGCCGCCTTGCGCCTGCCTTCCGACCCGCTGGTCGGCGGCTTCGAGACGCTGGGCCGCACCACCGGGCGCAGCGGCGGGACGCTGCGCATCCTGCTCCCCAAGGACAAGGACGTGCGGCTGCTCAATGTCTGGGGCTACGCCCGCCTCGTCGGCTACGACGAGAATTTCGAGCTGAGGCCCGACATCCTGTCGGCGGTCGAGGTAAAGGACGGCCGCGTCTTCACGCTGCGCCTGCGCCGGGGCCACAAATGGTCGGACGGCGCGCCCTTCACGGCCGAGGATTTCCGCTATTACTGGGAAGACATCGCCAACAATCCGGCGCTGACGCCGGCCGGCGTGCCCGAGGAGCTGCTGGTCGACGGCCGCCCGCCCGCCGTCTCCTTTCCCGACGACGCGACCGTCATCTATGCCTGGGAGGCGCCCAATCCGCGCTTCCTGGCGCTGCTCGCCCAGGCGCGCGAACCCTACATCTACCGCCCCGCCCACTATCTGAAGCGCTTCCACGAGGCCTATGGCGAGGCCGCCGACATCGCCGCGCTCGTCGCCGCCGAGAAGGTCAAGGGCTGGGCCGCGCTGCATAACCGGCGCGACTCGATGTACGACAACGACAACGCGGACATGCCCTCGCTGCAGCCCTTTCTGATCGAGCCGGGCGGCGGGCCGCTCTACCGCTTCCGCCGCAATCCCTATTTCCACCGCCTCGATCCCTACGGCATGCAGCTCCCCTATATCGACGCCGTCGAGGCGACCGTGGTGGAGCCTGGCCTCATCGGCGCGAAGACGGCGGCCGGCGACAGCGACCTCCAGGCCCGCGGCCTCTCCTTCGCCGATACGGCCGCCTTGAAATCGGCCCGCGGCAAGGGCGGCTTCCGCGTCCTCCTGTGGCCGGTGACCAAGGGCGCGCAGGTCGCGCTCTATCCCAACCTCACCGCCGCCGACCCGGTCTGGCGGGCGCTCATGCGCGACCGCCGCTTCCGCCAGGCGCTGTCGGCCGCCATCGACCGCGACGACATCAACGCCACGCTGTTCTTCGGCCTGGCGACGCCCGGCAACAACACCGCGCTCAAGGAGAGCCCGCTCTACGATCCGGCCCGCACCGCCCGCGAGGCCGTCTTCGACCTCGCCAGGGCCAACACCCTGCTCGACGAGATCGGGCTGACGCAACGCGGCGCCGACGGGCTGCGCCTCCTGCCGGACGGCCGCAAGCTTGAGATCCTGGTCGAGACCTCGGGCGAGAGCGCCGAGGAGACCGCGATTCTGGAGCTCGTCGCGCCGGCCTGGAAGAAGGCCGGGATCGGTCTCCTCGTGCGCCCCTACGAGCGCAGCGTCCTGCGCAACCGCGCCTATGCCGGCGAGAGCGTGATGACCGTCTGGTCGGGCTTCGAGAACGGCGTGCCGCGCCCCGCCGCCAGCCCGGACGAGCTCGCGCCGGTCAGGCAGGACATGCTCTGCTGGCCGCGCTGGGGCCAGTATGTCCAGACCAAGGGACAGTCGGGCGAGGCGGTGGACCTTCCCGAGGCGCGCCGCCTGCTCGAGCTCTACGCCGCCTGGGTCGCGAGCCCGGACGATGCCGCCCGCGCCGCGATCTGGACCGAGATGCTCGACATCCACGCGGCCGAGCAGTTCACGATCGGCACCGTCTCCGGCGTGCTCCAGCCGGTCGTCGTCTCGAACGCCTTGCGCAACGTGCCCGATAACGGCGTCTTCGGCTGGGAGCCCGGGGCCCAGTTCGGCATCTACCGCATCGACGCGCTGTGGCTCGACCGGTGACGGACTAGGCCATGCTCGTTTACGCGATCCGCCGCCTCCTGGCGATGATCCCGGCGCTCGCCGCGGTCAGCCTGCTGATCTTCGCGGTCGTGGAACTGCCGCCCGGCGACTATCTCGCCAACGAGGTCCAGGAGCTGCAGTCGCAGGGCGAAGGCGCGGGTGCGGCGCGGGTCGCCTTCCTGCGCCAGGAGTTCTCCTTCGACCGGCCGTTTCTGGAACGCTATGCGATCTGGGCCGGGCTCTGGCCGGGGCCGCACGGCTTCGACGGCCTGCTGCAGGGCGAGTGGGGCTGGTCCTTCGTCTACGCCAAGCCCGTCGCCGACGTGCTGGGCGACCGTATCGGCCTGACCGCCCTGCTCAACCTGGCGACCGTCCTGCTGGTCTATCTCATCGCCTTTCCCGTGGGCCTCATGGCGGCGCGCCGGCCGGGCGGCCTTGTCGACATCGGCGCGGCGGGGCTCTCCTATCTCGGCCTTGCGATCCCCAGTTTCCTGCTGGCGCTGGTGCTGTTGTCCTTCGCCCATGCCTGGTTCGGGCTGACGATCGGCGGGCTCGTCAGCCCGGCCTACCGCGACGCGCCCTGGTCGCTCGCCAAGGCCTTCGACGTCGCCGCCCATCTGGTCATCCCGGCCCTCGTCATCGCGCTGGGCTCGGCCGGCATCATGATCCGCCGTCTGCGCGCCAACCTGCTGGACGAGGTCAACAAGCCCTATGTGGTCGCCGCCCGGGCGCGCGGCATCGGCGAAGCGCGGCTGATGACGCGCTACCCGCTGCGGCTCGCCTTCGCGCCCTTCGTCGCCGACATCGGCAATCTCCTGCCCTCGCTGGTCTCGGGCTCGGTGATCGTCTCGGTCGTCCTCAACCTGCAGACGGTCGGCCCGGTCCTGCTCGCCGCCCTGCGCGCCCAGGACACCTTTCTGGCGGCGTTCATCCTGCTGTTCACGGCGGTGCTGACGCTGGCCGGCATGCTGGTCTCCGACCTCATCCTGGCGCTCCTCGATCCCCGGGTCCGGCTCGGCCAGAAGGCGCGGCTGTGAACCCGGCCTCCCCCGAGCGCGACGGCGATCCGCCGCACTGGGCGGACGCGACGCCGTTCGATCCTCGCCCGCTGCCCGTGGCGACGGCCGGGGCGGGCGGATCGTTCGGCCGCTTCTGGCGGCGCTTTCGCCGCCACCGCCTCGCCCATGCGGCGTTCTGGCTGCTCGCCGTCCTCTATCTGGTCGTGGTCCCCTTTGCCGAGTTCATCGCCCCCTATGGCCGGGACCAGCGCTTTCCCGATGCCGGCCACCATCCGCCGCAGGCGGTGCGCCTCTGGGGCGACGACGGCCTCGCCCTGCCCTTCGTCTACCCGGCCGCCGGCACGGTCGACCTCGACGCCATGCGCCGCATCTACGTCGAGGATCGCAGCAGGCCGCAAACGCTGCGCTTCTTCTGCGCGGGCGAGCCCTATCGCCTGCTCGGCCTCGTCGAGACCCGCGCCCGCCTCTTCTGCGCGGCCGAGGGCGGCACGGTCTTTCTCTTCGGCGCCGACGCGCTGGGGCGCGACCTCTTCAGCCGCGTCGTCTTCGGCGCCCGCATCTCGCTGACCGTCGGGCTGATCGGCGTCGCCATCAGCTTCACGCTCGGCGTCCTGTTCGGCAGCCTCGCCGGCTTCTTCGGCGGCTGGACCGACTGGACGATCCTGCGCCTGGTCGAGCTGCTGCGCTCGCTGCCGGAGCTTCCGCTCTGGCTCGCCCTCTCGGCCGCCATTCCGGCGACCTGGCCGGCGCTCTCGGTCTTCGTCGGGATCACCGTCATTCTTGGCCTCCTCGACTGGCCGGGCCTGGCGCTCGGGGTCCGCGCCAAGGTCATGCAGCTGCGCGAGGAGGACTACGCCGTCGCCGCCGCGATGATGGGCGCCTCGCCGCGCCGCATCCTCTTCCGCCATTTGCTGCCGAACTTCTCCAGCCACCTGATCGCCAGCGTGACGCTCGCCGTCCCGGCGATGATCCTGGGCGAAACCGCGCTCTCCTTCCTCGGTCTGGGCATCCGCGAGCCGCTGGTCAGCTGGGGCGTGCTTCTGAACAGCGCCCAGGACTTTTCGGCGCTGTCGATCTACCCGTGGCTTCTCCTGCCGGTGGTTCCGGTGATCGTGACGGTCTTCGCCTTCAACGTGCTCGGCGACGGCCTCAGGGACGCCGCCGACCCTTATGTACAGGGCTGAGTCGGCGTTCACGTCCATGTGACCCCGGTCACGGACTGAAAACCTTCATAAGCCTAGTTTGCGATAGCCCTCCCATCGCCGCCGGGGCCGGCGTTGAAGACAAGCGACATGAACGACATGAGCCAGGCCGGACGCGGCATCGCCGAGACGTTGGGCGTCGGCAAGAAGAAATGGTCCGTGCGCAGGAAAAGCCTGGTCTGGCTCGGCGGCATCGGCGCGGTCGTGCTTGTGCTGTTCTTCCTGTTCTCGGGCGGCGGGGACGAGGTCGGCTTCAAGAGCGAGGCGGTCAAGCGCGGTCCCCTGTCGGTCAGGGTGACGGCGACCGGAACGCTGCAGCCGATCGACCAGGTCGACGTCGGCGCCGAGGTCTCGGGCCGGGTCATCGAGGTCCGGGTCGACTTCAACGACGCGGTCAAGGCCGGCGACATCCTGGCCCAGATCGACACGACCCAGCTCGATGCCCGCCGCGTCCAGACCGAAGCGCAGCTCGCCGCCGCGAAGGCCGGCGTGCGCGAGGCGGAGGCGAGCCTTGCCGACGCCACCCGGCGGCTGGCGCGGCTGAAGGATCTGGCGAAGGGGCGCACCGTCAGCCAGCAGGACCTCGACACCGCCCAGGCCAATTTCGACCGCGCCGTCGCGACCGTCGAGGTCGCCAAGGCCCAGGTCGCGCTGCAGGAAGCGGCGCTCAAGGTCGCCGTCAACGACATCGACAAGGCGGTGATCCGCTCGCCCATCGACGGCATCGTGCTCTATCGCTCGATCGAGCCCGGCCAGACGGTCGCCGCCTCGTTCCAGACGCCGGTGCTCTTCACCCTCGCCTCCGACATCAAGAGCCTGGAGCTGCTCGCCGACATCGACGAGGCCGATGTCGGTCAGGTCGCCGAGAAGCAGAACGCGACCTTCACGGTCGATGCCTTCCCCAACCGCTCGTTCGACGCCCAGGTCCGCTCGCTCCGCAATGCGCCCAAGAAGGCCGAGGGCGCGGCGGCGGCGCAGGGTGTCGTCGTCTACCAGGCCGAACTGACCGTCAACAACGAGGCCGGCCTGCTCAAGCCCGGCATGACCGCGACCGCCGAAGTCACCGTCAAGACGGTGGAGAGCGCGCTCCTCGTGCCGAACGCGGCGCTGCGCTTCGTGCCGCCGGCCCTGGCGATGAAGGAATCGATGGCCGAGGAGCAGGAGGCCGGCGGCGCCGCGCCGGCGCCGCGCGATCCGTCTGCGGGACGGGTCTTCGTGGAAGAGGGCGGCCAGCCGGTCGAGCGCAAGGTGAAGATCGGCGTCACCGACGGCGCCTTCACCGAAGTGCTCGAGGGCGAATTGAAGGAGGGCGACAACGTCCTCACCGATCTCGCCCGCAACGGCTCGGGCGCCCAGTGAGCCCGGCATGAGCGCTTCCCCCGGACCGCTGCTCGCCTTCCGCAACGTCTTCAAGATCTACGGCGAAGGCGATACCGAGGTGCGCGCCCTCAACGGGGTGAATTTCGAGATTCATCCCGGCGAGTTCGTCGCCGTGATGGGCGCCTCGGGATCGGGCAAGTCGACGACGCTGAACATTCTGGGCTGTCTCGACGTCCCGTCGTCGGGGACCTACGACTTCATGGGCGTCGGCGTCGAGACGCTGGACCGCAAGCAGCGCGCGCTGCTGCGCCAGAACTATATCGGCTTCGTCTTCCAGGGCTTCAATCTGCTCAAGCGCACCACGGCGCTCGAGAATGTCGAGTTGCCGCTGGTCTATCGCGGCACGCCGGCCCGCGAGCGCCGCCGCCTCGCCGAGGAAGCGCTCGGCCTCGTCGGGCTCGGCGACCGCATGGACCACACCTCGTCCGAACTCTCCGGCGGCCAGCAGCAGCGCGTGGCGATCGCCCGCGCGCTCGTCACCAGCCCCGCCGTGATGCTGGCCGACGAGCCGACCGGCAATCTCGACAGCCAGCGCACGCACGAGATCATGCGCCTCTTCCGCGACCTCAACGAGAAGCGCGGCATCACCATCATTCTCGTCACCCACGAGGACGACGTCGCGGCCTTCGCCAAGCGCCATATCCGCTTCAAGGACGGCAACATCGCCTATGACGGACCGCCGGTCCCGGCCCGGGCGGGAGCGGCGGCATGATCTTCTCCGCCCTCAGGCTGGCGTTGCGCGAGTTGTGGGCCAACAAGCTGCGCACCTTCCTGACCTGCCTGGGCATGATCATCGGGGTCGGCTCGGTCATCGCGCTGCTCACCATCGGGGCCGGCGTCACCTCCTCGATCAACCGCGAATTCGCCTCGATCGGCCAGAACCTCGTCTGGATCTGGCCGGGCGGCGAGCAGCAGCGCGGACCCTCGCGCGAGGCGAAGCGCTTCACCTGGCGCGATCTCGATCTGGTGCGCCGCACGGTGCCCGGCGTCGTGCGGATCGCCCCCTCGGTCGGCGGCGGGCATGTGGTGAAATTCGGCAATCTCGACGCCGATACGACGATCATCGGCACGACGCCCGACTATTTCGACATCCGTCTGTGGACCTTCGCGAGCGGCCGGCCCTTCAGCGACGCCGAGTCCTCGGCCGGCCGCATGGTCTGCACCATCGGGCAGACGTTGCGCGCCAAGCTGTTCGGCGGCGCCGATCCGGTCGGCCAGCGCGTGCGCGTCGACGGCGTCGCCTGCGAGATCGTGGGCCTGCTGGCGCCCAAGGGCGCCGGCACGTTCGGCCAGGACGAGGACGATCGCATCATCCTGCCGCTCCGGGCCTACCAGCGCCGCTTCACCGGCGACGACTACATCAACACGCTTCAGCTCATGGCCGCCGAGAAGGCCGACGTGCCGCGCATGATGGAAGGGGCGCGCGCCGTTCTGCGCCAGGCGCGTAACATTCCCCCCGACAAGCCCGACGACTTCACCATGGAGGACGTCTCCTCGTTCGGCGAGGAGGCCAACACCGTGCTGGGGCTGATGACGCTGTTCGTCGGCGCCGTCGCCTTCATCTCGCTCATCGTCGGCGGCATCGGCATCATGAACATCATGCTGGTCAGCGTCACCGAGCGGACCCGCGAGATCGGCATCCGCCTCGCCATCGGCGCGCAGGAGCGCGATGTGATGACCCAGTTCCTCATCGAGGCCATGGCGCTCGCCGTCGTCGGCGGCATCGCCGGCATCCTGCTGGGCCTCGGCATCGCCTATCTGGTGACCGGCCTGCTTGGCTGGGCCTTCCTGCCGTCCGCGCCTCTGATCCTGGGCGCGACGATCTTCTCCGGGCTCATCGGCGTCGGCTTCGGTTTCTTCCCGGCCCGCCGCGCGGCGCGGCTGAATCCCATCGACGCGCTGCGATTCGAGTGAGGCGGCGATGAACGCGACCACCGTGCGCCTCGCCCTGCGCGAACTCTGGGCCAACAAGATGAGGACCTTCCTCACCTGCCTCGGCATGATCATCGGTATCGGCGCGGTGATCGCGCTGGTGACGGTCGGCAACGGCGTCACGGCGCAGATCACCTCGACGCTGGAATCGCTCGGCAACAATCTGATCTTCGCCTTTCCCGGCGGTCCCGACGGCGGCGGCCGCGGCGACAACGCGCCGTTCGACCGGGACGACGTCGAGGCGATCCGCCGCGGCGTGCCCGGCGTCGTCGACATCACGCCGGCGGCGCAGCAGGGGGTCGAGGCGACCTTCGGCGGCTACAAGGCGGCGACGGTGGTCGAGGGCGGCGAGGCCTCCTATTTCCGGATCGGGTTGTGGCGGATCGCGGAAGGCCGGTTCTTCGGCGAGAACGAGGCGGGGCGCTCGGTCTGCGTCATCGGCAAGACGGTGCGCGACAAATTGTTCGCCGGCGGCACGGCGGTCGGCCAGCGGATCCGCCTCGGCCGCGTGCCCTGCGACGTGATCGGCGTGCTCTACCCCAAGGGCACCTCGATGTTCACCGGCGACCAGGACGATATCGTCGTCATGCCCCTGGCGGCGTTCCAGCGCCGCATCCAGGGCAGCAGCGATCTCTTCAACATCCAGATTTCGGCCGCGACGCGGGCCGACATTCCGCGCGTCATGGACGGCGTGCGGCAGTCGCTGCGCGCCTCGCGCGGGATCGGCGCCGAGGAGCGCGACAATTTCACGGTGCGCGACCTGCAGGGCTTCGTGCAGCAGGCCCAGAGCATCTTCGGCTACGTCACGCTCTTCGTCAGCGCCGTCGCCGCGATCTCGCTGATCGTCGGCGGCATCGGCATCATGAACATCATGCTGGTCAGCGTCACCGAGCGGACCCGCGAGATCGGCATCCGCCTCGCCATCGGCGCGCAGGAGCGCGACGTGCTGATGCAGTTCCTCACCGAGGCGATGATTCTCTCCACGCTCGGCGGCCTGGTCGGCATCGCCCTCGGCCTGATGCTGGCCCTCCTGGGCGTCGGCCTGATCGGCGCGCCCTTCCTGCCCTCGATCGGCGTCATCGTCGGTGCGACGCTGTTCTCGGCCGCCTTCGGCATCGCCTTCGGCTTCTTTCCCGCCCGCCGCGCCGCCAAGCTCAATCCCATCGACGCCCTGCGCTACGAATAGCGCGCCGCGCGCGCGTCCCCGGAACGCTGAAAGGCCCCGCTGTCGCGGGGCCTTCGATCTTCCCGGCCGGATGAACCGGCGCTATTGCGCCTCGCCGACCCGGATCTCGGCGCCGTCGGCGTTGAGCGTCCCGGTATAGGCGGCGATCCACACATCGCCCGAGCCCATCACCGAAACGTCCGGATTGTTGGCGGTGCCGCCGAAGCGCACGTCGCCCGAGCCCGCGATGTCGACCCGGAACGGATCGGCCGTGCCGGCCTCGATGCTGACCTCCCCCGAGCCGGCGACGTCGATGTCGACCTTGCCGTTGACGCTCTCGGCGCTGACCTCGCCCGAGCCCGCGATGTCGATCTCCAGCGAGCGGGCGATCTTGGCGAGCTCGACCTCGCCGCCGCCGGCGATCTCGACCGAGGCCTCGCCGGCGTCGCCGCCGCGCACGCTGCCCGATCCGGCGATCGAGGCCTCCAGCCGCCCCGTCGCCGAGCCGACCGTGATGTCGCCCGACCCGGCGATCGCCACATAGGCGTCGGTGGTCGCGCCGATGCGGGTCTCCCCGCCCGAGGTGTTGAAGCGGAGCTCGGCGTTGAGATCGCCGATCGCCGCGTCGCCGATGAAGTGGTCGATCTTCACCGGGCGGCCCTGCGGCATCGAGATGGCGACCTGCAAGTCCCCCGAATCCGACGACGACCAGTTCCACATGTCGTCCCACCAGTCGCTGTCCATGCCCTCCATCGCGACCACCAGCGCATCGCCCGATGTGGAGAGGCGCACCTTCTGAACCGCCTCCGGGTCGCCGCTGAGGCTGACCTGGATGGCGGTGCCGCCGGGCACGACGTCGATCGTCAGTTCGGCGATCAGCCCGTCGATCTGCAGCCGCTGGGCCTGGAAGGTCTGGATGAGGGGCTGGTCCTCGGCGGCGGCCAGCGAAACGAGCAGCGCGGCGGGCGATACGGCCAGAAAACGCCTGGTTCTCGACATGGAGTACTCCGTCAGACCTTGTCGCCCCGCCCAGGCCAATGAAAAAACCCTGTCACAGGACGCAACGCCGCGCCGTGATGCGGATCACACCAGCGCCTGTTCGACGTCCTGCGCGAGCCTCAGTCCGGGCCGGATCGTCAGGCCTTCGCGGGCCGCGACGCACGGCATGCCCAGCGCCGCCGCTTCGGCGACGCCTTCGGCCTCGATCTCGGCCATCGCGGCGTCGTTGTGGGCGGGATCGTGATGGAACGGCACGTAGAGCCCGACGCCCCCCGCCACCGCGAGCTTCAGCCCGGCCCGCCAGGTCGAATGGCCGAAGCCGCGCCGGCTCTCGTACTCGGCGTCCGTATAGGAGGCGTCGTAGATCATCGCGTCGGCCCCGCGCACGAAGTCGACCAGCGCCGGGTCGGGCGCCTCGCCGGTATGCTCCAGGTCGGTCAGATAGCAGAGCGCCCGCCCGCCATGCTCGATGCGATAGCCGGTCGCGCCGTTGGGATGGTTGAGCGGCGTCGTCCGGACCGTCAGCCCGCGCGCCAGGTTCAGCGTCTCGCCGCCCTTGAAGTCGCGGAAGGCGACATTGGCGCGGAAGATATCCGGCTCGATCGGCAGCACCGGGGCCGACATCAGCGAGTGGACGGCGTCGCGCGTGCTGAGCGGCCAGGTCAGGTGGCCGGACCAGATCTCGAACCGGTTGGCGGGATCGAACAGCGGCTGGAAGAATGGCAGGCCGCAGATATGGTCGAAATGCGTGTGGGTCAGGAAGATCTTGACGTCGAGCGGCGCCTCGGCCGCCAGGCGGTCGCCGAGCGGGCGGATCCCGGTGCCGCCGTCGAAGATGAGCAGCCGGCCGCCGCAGCGCACTTCCAGGCACGACGTGTTGCCGCCATAGACCGCGTAGTCGGCGCCGCCGCAGGCGATCGAGCCGCGCACCCCCCAGAACCGGACCAGGAATTCGTCATCCATGACGCGAAGCCGTCCCGGGCCGGCGGGGTTGCGCGCCGCTCACGGATTGAGCCTGTAGCCGCCGCTTTCGGTCACGATCAGCGCGGCCTTGGCGGGATCGGGCTCGATCTTCTGACGCAGGCGATAGATATGGGTCTCCAGCGTGTGGGTGGTGACCGCTGGATTGTAGCCCCAGACCTCGTGCAGCAGCGTCTCGCGGGCGACCGCGCGGCCCTGCCGGTAGAGATATTTGAGGATCGAGGTTTCCTTCTCGGTCAGGCGGATCTTCTTGCTCGTCGCCGTCACCAGCAGCTTGGCCGCCGGCTTGAAGGTGTAGGGCCCGACCGCGAAGGTCGCGTCCTCGCTCTGCTCGTGGCTGCGCAGATGGGCGCGCACGCGGGCGAGCAGCACGGCGAAGCGGAAGGGCTTCATGACATAGTCGTTGGCCCCGGCCTCCAGGCCCTGGACCTGGTCGCCTTCTTCCGAGGCGCCGGTCAGCATGACGATGGGCGCCTTGACGCCCGCCTTGCGCATCAGCCGGCAGGCCTCGCGGCCGTCGATGTCCGGCAGCCCGACATCGAGCAGGATCAGGTCGAAGCCGCCCGCCGAGGCCTGCTCCACGCCATTGGCGCCGGTCGGCGCCTCCGCCGTCTCGAATTCGCCGGTCAGGACGAGCTGCTCCGCCAGGGCCTGGCGGAGATCCTTGTCGTCGTCGACGAGAAGCAGGCGGCGCTTGACGCTCATGCGGACCTTTCAGCCGTCGCGCGGCACCCTCGCAAGGCCGCGCCATTGTTCCTGAACCTTCTATCTTATAGGCAAAGCCCCCGGCAAACTGTGACGGGCGCTCCACCGGACCGCCCGGCCGCCGCCCAGGAACCCGAATTGCGCACCCGTCTTGCCCTCCTCCAGCCCGTCGAACGCGCCGCCGCGGCGATGCGGCGGGGCGAGCCCGTGCTGATCGACGGCGCCGACGGCCAGGCGGTGCTCGCCGCCCCGGCCGAGACGATGGGCGCGGAGCGTCTGGCGGCGCTTGCCGCCTTCGGCCGCCCGGTCCATGCGGTCATCACCCATGCCCGCGCCCGCACGCTGAAGACCCGCCTCTATACCGAAGGCGTGGTCGCCCTCGACCTGCCGGACAGCGGCGCCGTGGAGCGGCTGCGCGCTCTGATCGACCCGACCGCCGATCTCGCCAATCCCCTCACCGGCCCCTACACGGCGCTGCGCATGGCGCTGCCCGCCGCCTACGAGGCCGGGGTGAAGCTCGCCAAGCTGGCCGGGCTCCTGCCCGCCCTCGCCGCGATCGGTCTGACGGCGGCCGAGGCGCATGACATCGAGGCCGCCGAGCGGCTGGAACGTCTCCCCGCCGCCGCCATCGCCGCCTATGACGAGAGCGCCGCCGCCGGGCTCAGGGCGGTCACCCATGCCCGCGTGCCGCTGGCCGGGGCCGAGGCGAGCGAGATCTACGCCTTCCGCGCCTCGGACGGCGGGCCGGAACATCTCGCCATCCTGATCGGCGACGCCGAGGGCCGCCCGCCCGCCCCGCCGGGGCCCATCCTCGCCCGCCTCCACTCGGAGTGCTTCACCGGCGACCTCATCGGCTCGCTCAAATGCGATTGCGGCGAGCAATTGCGCGGCGCCATCCGCGCCATCGCGGCGGGCGGCGGCGGCGTCCTCCTCTATCTGGCGCAGGAGGGACGCGGCATCGGCCTCATCAACAAACTGCGCGCCTACCAGCTCCAGGATCAGGGCTTCGACACCATCGAGGCCAATGAGCGGCTCGGCTTCGACGCCGACGAGCGGCTGTTCCGCCCGGCCGCGACCATGCTGAAGACGCTGGGCTTCACCCGCATCCGCCTGCTCACCAACAATCCCGACAAGGTGGCGGCGCTGGAGCGTTACGGCATCGCGGTCGAGGAGCGCGTCGCGCACGCCTTCCCCGCCAACCCGCACAACGCCGACTATCTCAGCACCAAGAAGGCCAAGGCCGGCCACGTCCTCTAGAGCATCATCCGAAGAAGTGGACTCCGGTTCTTCGAAAAGATGATGCTCGATCAA